>Ga0265798_10005065_pt1 | contig 17890 bp, 15 predicted proteins | sample P3T30metagenome_FD_192430 | JGI IMG/M metagenome (GOLD analysis project Ga0265798, IMG submission 192430) | Plant litter microbial communities from East Loma Ridge, Irvine, California - P3 T30 | ecosystem: Environmental > Terrestrial > Plant litter > Unclassified | place: USA: California... | reverse complement strand
GATGAACAAAGAGATCGTTGTATAGTAACCGCATGGGGTCAATCTGGGAAGGTCTGCAGGATCGTTCAGATCACAATTCATCCTGGCAAGATGGGTCTGGTCGTGTGGCAGTTCTATCAGCACCCAATCCTCGTTGTCTACAACACTTTAGCATCGACTTTAACAATCCATCAGTAACCCATCTCAGCCCTCCAGGCATCCTCTGACGGGTACACCACAATGCGATCGAGATCTGCGCCGCGGGTGCCGTTGCCATTATCAAGTCCTCCGACAGTGATGACATTCGAATCGCCGTCCTCCAAATCCAATTCAAGAGGCGTAGAGAGAATGATCCCTTTGTGCGAATCGCGCTGGTACAGCGTCTGCATGCCGGCAACATCGCCGTTCACAACAACACTGCTGATTCGGCGGACCTGCCACGTGCCGCCAATGCGATCAGGAGAGCCACCAGGCTGGTCGCCGAAGCCAAAGTCATCGGTGTTCTGGTAGTGAAACGAGACCCACTGTTTCTTGCCGCTGCCCTGGATGCCCGAGAAAGTGACAGTGCTGTCATTGCCTGAAATGCCAGTCACGATCTTGCCGCCTGTGGCGAAGCTGGCTTCTTGCTTCCAAGCTTCGCCTGCAACTTCGGCGTCAATAGCGGCGTAAGAAGTGCCGTTGATTGGAGTCACAATTCCTGTCTTCACGTCGAGATCGTACACGTCGTGCCATTCTAAGGAGACTGAATTCTTGTCATCTTCGACGGTGAGGGGAAGCCAGATGTAGCGGCTGTCCCAGACTGAGCGCAGGTCCCATTGGTCGCCCATGTAGAGGTAGGTCGTACACTCCGAGCCAACAATGCGAAGTGAGAAGCCGGATTGAGAGTTGTAGGTGCGCGTGTAAGGGTCTGCGATCATGAACGGTTGAGACCACGGGCCAGAGAGGGAGTCTGCGCGGAACGCAACAACGTTGTTGGGTCGGTAGCCGGTCTTGTGCGACATAAGAGCGTAGTAGCTTTTGTCGGTCTGGATGATGGTTGGGGCTTCGAGATCGTATTTGTTGAAGCGGTGGACGACCGAGTCTACTTCGCTGAGGGCGTCGTTAAAAGCGCTAATGTAGACGTCGCGACCCTCGACACGGTCGCCATTGGAGTACAGAGCGTATGTCGAGTTGTCTTTGTAATCGGTGAAGATGCCGAAGTCTTGCGACCAGTTTCCCAGAGGCGCGGTTGCGTCAACAAAGCTGTATGGACCGGCGATGTTGTCAGACACGGCTAGGCCTTGGAGAAGCAAGCCGTAGGTAGCATTGTCAGCGTGCCACCACATCTAGACAGAAATCAACATCAGCTTTGTTCGGTAGATACCGAAAGCGTGTGAACGTACGTGGTATTGTTGCTCGATCTCGGAGTAAACCACCTTAGGTCTTTGAATGATCATGTCAGGCGAGATGTAAGGATGGTCTTCCTCGGGTGCTGAGTTGCAAGGCTTAGTTGATGTTCAGAATTGTGACAGTGGCACGTCCATACCCAAGGCCAGCCCATGAAACTGCCATGTCCCAAGATCATCAGAGCTGTAGACTCTGACACCACCACCTTCTTCTTGTTCTTCAGTCTTGTACTCGCCAAACCAGAAGTACTTCCCGGTGACCTGATCCCATGTAACACTCCCAGCGTGGGCGTTAATGTAGTTGCCGTCCGTGTCCCGCCATCGACCACCTGGGGCAATCCATTTGGCGGATGCGAGTGAAGCAACGAAAGCGCCTGCAACGATCGATTTGAGGGAAGGCATGGTGTCGATCAGGGCGTGCTATGTGTGTTGCAGCACATGTCCAACTGGATCCATGTCTTGTCTGATATACTGCTACAACCGCGTGACATTCTCCCGAAGTCCCGACTATACCAAGATGTTGGCCTACGGCTCCACTTGGGGGAGGCGCAGGAGCAGTGATTTTTCCGTGACGATCGTTTCTTGGTGCAGTACCCCGCAACAAGGAGGTTGGCATTGATGAGGCAAAATGTAATGAAGAGCTCTCCAAGCCAATTGAGGAGTTACGTGAGGTATACTCGGTATGCTGTTATACTAGGGCTCGGATGTTGTATGTGCGAGTATCTTTTGTTTGATACTGCCATGCGAATCGAGTACTTACATGTAAGGTTGTAACGCGTTACGTCTGACTGGCATTGCAACCACCTACCGGTATGATTGCAGTAGACGAGGTCCAGTTCTCTCGGCGGCGCAGCATAGTTGCACGTGCTTATATCACAGAGCGATATCATAACTGCTGACCTGTTGTCAATTGAAGAGTGAATGTGATTGTTGATCGAAGGCGAGAGAGAAAGAGAAACGCGTGTCAGTTCAGTTCAGCAATTCTTGGCCTAGATTGTCCGCAGTTTTGCCGGAGTCTCGCGTTCTCAAGCTTCAAGCTACAAACTTCGAGCGCATTGAAACCACACGTCGCCGCCCATCGGCAACCACTTTCCATTTTCGATACATCGACATACAACACCCTCGGTCGCAGACTCGCAACCTACGCCAACTCGGTCTCGCTGCAGTCAGACCTGCGATACCCTTCCGAGGCATAGCCCACTCCGCTCCGAACCACTAATCGTCTTACTCCTGCACACGGACTCCTTCGTAAGGGTTCGAGCAAGCTTCATCCCATCCGCAAGATCAGATCACCATGTCTGACCGCCGGATGCAGTCTTCTCGTGACGACCGTCGCCGCGACCGCGATGGACCCGACAGGCGCAGACGTTCGCGCTCGCCGCGCGGTGGTGGAGGCGCCGGAGGTGGAGGCCGCAGGGAGTACGGAGATGTAGACTCCTATTCTTCGAGCCGCAACTACAGAGAGAGGGAGCGCGAGGACAGATACCAGGGAGCAGGAAGGGAAGAGAGGCCTCGCGACTGGGACAGAGGCACCGCGAGGAGAGATGCGAGAAGGGACGATGGCGATCGCAGACGCGACAACCGCCGCGACAGGGACTTGTTCGACGACCGACGAGGACCTCGCCGTGACGACAGACGTGACCGAGGTGACGCCCGTGGCGAAGGCCGTGAGAACCCTACGGACAGGGCTCGCGACAACGATGATATGAGACAGATGGAGCGCCAGAGCCGCGTGAAGAGTGCTTCGCCGCCTCCGCGCAAGCCTAAAGAGCCTACGCCCGATTTGACCGATGTTCCCTCGGTGCTCGTTCGCAAGCGCAGACTGAATCAGTGGGACATCAAGCCTCCTGGATACGAGAACGTGACTGCTGAGCAGGCCAAGCTTTCAGGCATGTTCCCATTGCCGGGTGCGCCTAGGCAACAACCCATGGACCCTTCCAAACTCCAGGCCTTCATGAACCAGCCGGGCAACCAGGCTAGCACCAACGCTCTTAAGCCTTCTACTGCACGCCAATCGAAGCGCCTGTTCGTGCACAGGCTTCCTGCTTCTGCCACTGATGACAGCGTCGCTGAGTTCTTCAACCTACAGCTCAACGGACTCAACGTTACCAAGGGCGTGGATCCTTGTATCTCGGCTCAAGTCAACCAAGCGCAAGGCTATGCGCTGCTCGAGTTCAAGAACCCGGAGGATGCTACAAACGCCATGGCTCTGGACGGTATGAGCATGGAACACCACAGCATGGACACTAGCAGCAACGGAGACTCTAATGGCGCGTCTAAGGGTCTTGAGATTCGCAGACCCAAGGATTACATCGTCCCCACCATCACCGATGACACGCAACACGAGGCCGGTGTGCTCTCTACCAGCGTTCCTGACACTCAGAACAAGATTGGCATTACTAACATTCCTGTCTATCTTGAGGACGACCAAATGCAGGAGCTTCTTCAGTCTTTCGGCGAACTCAAATCCTTTGTTCTCGTCAGGGACACTTCAAGCGGGCAGAGCAGGGGAATCGCTTACTGCGAGTACGTTGATCCCGCTGCTACGGACCCCGCCGTTGAGGCCTTGAACGGTATGGAACTCGGCGAGACACAGTTGAAGGTCAAGCGCGCAAGTATCGGTATCCAACAGGTCAGCGGAGAGATGAGTGTGAACGCCATGAGCTTGATGGCCGGCACGCAGGCAAAGTCAGACGCCGAGGCGGGTAGAGTCCTGTGCTTGATGAACATGATCACGCCTGAGGAACTCATGGACACGGAAGAATCTGAGGGTAAGTCCCAACTTCTTGAAATGTGGCCACAGCACATACTAATGGAACTGCAGAAATTCTCGACGATGTCAAAGAGGAGTGTGCCAAGTACGGTAAGGTCCTCGACACTAAGATGCCACGACCGACTGGTGGCAGACAAGGCGCTGGTATTGGCAAGATTTACGTTAAGTACGAAGAGCCTGCTTCGGCGCAGAAGGCATTGGCTGCGCTGGCTGGTAGGAAGTTTGCAGACCGTACGGTTGTGGTCACATTCTTTGGCGAAGAGTACTTTGACATTGGCGCCTGGTAAATCGCTTCACTGGTGGAGGTAGAACAAAATCAGTGGGTTCGGAGTTCCTATTGCTTTGTTTGGGAAAAGCACCAAGGGCGATCCTTTAGCGATGTAACCGATTGTACAATAGCGGAGTGACTCCAGTGTATCTCAATCACGTGTGCAAGCAGTAATCCTATGGGCGAGTGGTTTTACAAGTAGCCCCCTTACCAAGTCGAAGTCCAAATGATGTTCGAGAAGTTGTCCCGAACAAAGACAATCGGTGATCAAGGAACCTTGGAAGTGTGCCTGAAACGAGTGACGCGGGGCACAAATCCAGGGTCGCATGTGCGCGCTCAGCCACTTCGAACAACGCAGCCAGTGCCTTCTAGTAGTCCGACGACTATGAGTCTCACCTTTCTCCTGAAATAATCAATTGCAAACTACTTTTACTACCAACTACTGTGCACATCTGTTTCCTTTTCTTCTTGTAGCACTCACCCTTCTACAATCCCCCCTTTGCCATTCACAGTAACCACTCAGCGCAACACTTCAATTCCACTACCCAGTATGCCTTTCGGCCTCGGCAAGAAGGACAAGGGAGACAAGGGCGATGACCTGGACTCGCAGAAACGTTCTCTCTTTGGCAGCCGTTCGAAAACAAAGTCTTCGTCACCAGCTCCCGCTTCAGCCAACCCATATGCCGCTCCCCCTCCACAGGCGGCCAGTGCCAATCCATATGCCTCCCAAGGCAGCACTAACCCATACGCTAAACAAAGCGGCAAAGACGATCCGTATGCCCCCAAGAGTCAGAGCAATCTCTCACAACCACCGACAGCGTCTTTTGGCAACCTCTCACTGAACGGAGGCGAGGCTGGCGGCGCCCCACCACCCAGCTACTCTGGACCTGGCCAATACTCGAGGGATAAGAGCCCAGTACCACCCGGAGGATACGGCGGAGGAGCACCGAGGCCACAGAATGGTGGAGGATATGGTCAATCTGGGTATGGTCAGGGTGCAGGCTACGGCGAGAACCCTTACGGCAATGGCAGCGGTCCTTCGGCCGCTAGGGGAGGTGCTGGCTACGGCGGGCTGGGACGAAGCAACAGCCAGGAGACTATGGGCACAGATGCTGGTCGTAATGCTTTGTTTGGTGATGCTCCCAAGCGAGTCGCCCAACAGCAACAGCAGCAAGAGCCGCCTCAAGAACCCAGTCAAGACACTAGCTACGGCAACTCGGGAGGCTTCTCGAGCGGCGGCTTCGATTCCACTGAAATGCCTGGCGGTTACGGTCCAGCTATGAGCGCCCAAGACGAGGAAGACCAAGACGTGCAAGCCACCAAACAACAGATCAAGCAATTCAACAACGAATCCCGCGACGCCACAAGGAGAATGATGGCAATGGCCGCCTCCATGGACGAAACGCAAGCAAACACCCTGCAAACCCTCGGCCAGCAAGGCGAGCGCCTCTACAACGCCGAACGCCACATCGACGAATCGACCACCAACGCCGAAACCGCGCAAAAGAACTTCAAGTCCCTCAAGCACGCCCAGCGAGGCATGTTCAACCCGGGCTTCAACGTCAGCGGTAACCCGTTCACCAAGTCTAAGAACGAGCAGGCACATATTGAGCGTGAAGTCGCGCATATGTCGCGGCAGCGTGAGATTAGGGAGCACACGAACCACGCCAGCTACACCGACAACCAACGGCGCGAGCGCGACCAGAAAGAGCTGGCTCGACTCGGCGGGCCGACAGGCATGCCTTCGAGCAAGCCTTCGCTCGCCGACAGGGCGAAGTACGAGTTCGAGCCTGATGATGAGGACGATGCCGCGAACAATGAGATTGATGACAATCTGTGAGTGACCTATCCGCACGCGAAATGCAAGACCAACGGCTAACGATTTATCTTTTACAGTGACGCTCTCCTCCGCCACACCAAGGGCTGGAACCAGCGCGCGCAGGTCATGAGCAGGGAGCTCGACAGCCAGAACGAACAGATCGATCGTACGCGCGGCAAGACTGAGAATCTGGAGACTGAGATGGATTATCTCGATGCGAAGATGAAGCGGCAGTTGAAGAGGAACTAACCGACTTGAGTCGATGGCGAGTCGAAACACCTCCAGTCAGCAACACGTCATAGCTTTCTCTGTAATTATTTGTTGGGTATACACGATAAGTTCTACTCGGCACTTCATTTTTTTCACTCTTTTCAATTCCAAGTTGAGATGGGTTGTCTTCAGGGTCAGGGTTGGGGTAAGGTCTAGAAATATCTGAGATGAGTTGTTGCCATCCGAACTCAGGTTCTAGGTCACTGAACATGCGAACAGACCGTCTTCGACTCCCTTGGTGAGATCAACTGGTGCGTGGTTAGCTTTTGTCCGTCAAGATATCGCTGTGTAATATTATCTGAATTACTCGACTCGGCTTGAAGCCATACTAGACTACCAGAGTTCTATCGGAGCACAACACTGTTTTGCTACTACTCCGAGACTTTGCGGAGACGGAGCTGTCCAAATTGGACGTGATATTAGGCATGTGGTCAGTTGACGTATTATGCATCTTTGCTGGGCTACCTAGATACCAACCATCTTCCTGCGCCCGCCAGGCGTAAACGGGTCTCACTCATCTCCCTCTACAGAGTTCATTTGTCCATCCAAACCTTTTGAGCCGGTTGCTGAGAGAGGTAGCGGTAGCGACTCATGGAATCGCAGAAAGAGCAAATGCCCGTGGCGTCCTTGGCTACCAGTGGTCCCCGGAACACATCCTGCGAATGCTCTGGACACAAAATGTAAGACCTCTCCCTCTTGCCTTTGACAACACCGTTCGCGATCAGCTCATCAAGCTGCTGCCACAGGGCCTCTTTGCCACCGCTGTCGAGCTGGGCGCGGAAGCGGTCGTTGCCCAGCAGGGTGAGGAGATGCTTGTCATGCAGTGCATCGGCGAGCTTGACGTATACGTCGTTGTGGTTCAACTCGTTGCGGCATGCTTCGATGATGTCGAAGACGTCGTCGACTTCCTTGCACGCGTTTGCGACAGAGCAGAACTTGTCACTCGCGACTGCGCTGAGCTTTGGGATGAGGTACTTGTCTGCGGTGACGTGGAGGTTCATCTAGAACTTCCAGTGATCGCTCTCGGGGAGGCCCAAGCCGTAAAGATAGCGGGGAACGTGCTCGAGGGCAGTCGGATCATCGTCCTTGAGCTCGATGGTCTTCTGCTTGCTTTCCTTCAGCACACGTGTCAGTTTTTGCCTCTGTCGATTCGTCCTTATGTGACACTTACAGCGAAGTGGCCGGCTAGGCCAGATAGCTTGGGGAAGTAGGGATTGCGCTCGCACACGATGAACTTGTGGACATGGATCTCCCTACCATCGTTGAGCTTGATGGTCAAGTCGGAGTATCCAGGCTTGTCGAACAAGTCTTTAAGCTGAATGTTGTTGTCAAACTCCATGGTTGATGTCGTGGGAGTTGTGAGTGGGAGTTGTCGCAAGTTTTGGGAACAGCAAAGGATCGAAATCCTTTGGGTGCAACAGTGCAGTGCGCTACTTAGTCGCGGGTGACGTTTGACTACAAACAGTGACCGTTTGTCGACTGCGTCGTATCAGACCTCACTCTCTTTGAGGGTGATTCATTGGCAAACCGATCGAGAATGTACTCAAACAGATGACACTGGTTGAGTGACATATAAGAACTATGCTCTGCGATCTGATGTAGACGATACCAGACAGGTCCCTCACTGTAAGTAGTGATGTCTCTGCCCTCTCAAAGCGGTAGTACATCATAGCTGATACATGAGTGACGGGACATCGAACCATGCTGGATTTGCCTAGCCGTCCCCAATTGGCTGCAGATACCCTGTTCCAGAAATGTTCTTATGGCAGATCGTACAGATGTATCGTATCATCACATTCTCCATGTCTACTGCATCGATTGAGAAACCTGCTTCTTGTTCCTACGCATTGGAGGGAACCATATTCCAGGATAAGCCAGTGCCAGAAGAGTCACGGCGATGGCAATCATCCTGTTCATGTCAGCGTTTTGCAAGCTCACGAGACTGTTCAGCTTGACCAATACACATACGCGCCATCGAGAATGAGAAAGCTCGTCTCATTCTGCATCAAGGTACTGCCCCAGCCCATGGCCATTTCTGGAATACTGCAAACCATGTCAGTGACAAAAATTCTCGACAAGATCTCGACTGCACGTTGACTTACCGGTAGATGCACCTGATCAAGACAGCAACGTACGCCACGAACAGAGCCCAACAGAATCCGTTGAAGTTCCGCTTCATCTTCGGATTTATCTTGTCGGTGGCGTATTGAGACGTATCAGGCTGCTCATGCTTGATCGGTCCTCGAGTGTGGCGACGGTAGTTGTACACGAAATGCAAGATGATCATGCCGCATACCACCATGTTAACAACCTGAGCCGCAACACCAGCAATGAGGAGACCGCTACCAGCATCGAGAAGAGCCATATTGCTGCCATCGCCCGTGGTCGCAATACTAGAAATTGCACCTCCGGCGACTTGGACGAGAATGCACGCGAAGTCTGTGCCGATGAAGACGTACGGGTACCACTTGGCTTTGAGTTTGGAGTGTTGCTGACCGCAGTAGAGGATGATGTGCTTAAACACGACGGAGATGGCGGCTGATACGAATGAAGGCCCGATGAAGAGGCAAGCAAGTTGCATAGACATGGTGGTAGAGCTATTGATGGGTTTGTCAGCGGGCTTCCAGATTGGACTGCGGGCATTCACTCACTTCCAAGGATCTTGGTGCATCATCAGTCGACCGGCATAGCCTATGACCTCAAAGATCAGTCCGACGGATAGCCAGGCTTGGAATGACCAGAGCCGAGACCGGATCATGAGTCCTAGAGTGATCACTAAGTTAATGGCGAAAATTGCTGCGAACAGGGCTGTGGCTCCAAGTGTCGGTCGGTAGCCGTACAGCGTGGCTTCGATTGGACATATCGGCGAGACTTCGTCGCATGAGTTGTACGAGGGATAGAAAGGTTCCTCTGCGGGATTCATGGTTCTGTTTATTTGAGGGCGAACAGTGTCGACAGGCCAGATGGTTCAGCGAGAAGATGGTCATATCCGCATACGGGAACCTACGCTGATATAGTCAAGAGGTCTTAGGGACGGCGGTCCACCATCATTGTGCAACCGTTCTCAGCCAAGTCTTTAGATCTCTTCACAAGCCGTCCGAAGACTTGGTCGCTGGTGTATGCGCAAGCGAGCCTCGCTCCCTGATAACTAGCACTGAGATGTCACATGAGAATTTGATGGCCAATACTGCTCCACGCGCGGAATGCACTGCGTGGCCTGTCAGATTTGGTTTTACACAATTTGTCCTGTAGGTTGTCACATCAGTCAATAGCGAATGAGGTCGCTGATGCCACGACGGAGTCTTGCGATGTTGCCCAGCGCCAAGAACGCACGTTTCTTGGTGACGGTCTTTCTCGTCCGAATGCGAGCTGGCGAGATACGAAATACGACGCGCATCCAAGGCTGATGGAGATCTGACAACCTCAAATATACGACAAGCTTTTATGTTCGGTCGTTTCTGCGTCTAGAGACTCCATCTTCCGGACACCGCAGGGTGCCGTGTGTCGGTTCACACGAGATACCACGCGCCCCAGTTTGCATCGCAAAACCTCGCACATGCAGCCTCGTAGTCCTGGAACAACATGGACGTGAGGAAGGAGCCCGCCTTTGGATTGCCTACACGATCATGATCGTGAGGGCTGAAACGACTCGACGTAGTCTGCAAGAACTGCGAACCAGACATCGCGGATGCTCGCCGCAGATTCAGATGGAATGCAAGGGGACGCTTTGCAACAAAAAAAGATTGGGGGAAATGCTAGATCATGCAAGAGGTATCATGCTGCGTTCTCGCAAAAACTGAGAATCAGTAACAAGGCATCACGACTGGCCGCAGATCTACGAGCAGTCGATTTGGGTATGCTCCCAACACGTGCGCTCCCGAAAAGATCGTGGACGAGACTCTGACTGCTTGCGACGCTCTCGATGGCAAGATCGACGGAACCGTTGCCAGGTCCGATCTGTGCAGCCTGCAATAGGACCCAAAGAAAGCCGTCGGCAAAAGCTACTCATGTGCTTCTTCCACTTCTTCCAATCCTACCACAGGAGGATTAGGTGCTACAACGCCTGCTGCCAACGGCACTGTCAACGAGAAAGATGTAGCTGCTTTCCTCGCCGTCCAGAATGGTCCCTATGACAGTCAGGGTCGTCACCTTCACATTGATTTCCTACCCGGAACAGACACATCCTCCAACGCCGCTGGCACCTACTCGGAAACAACTGGCGCATACGAGATCGCCGAAATCAGCGAAATCGGCGCCGAAATGTATCACCGAGCTCCTCAAAGAAGTCAACAGCACCACTATCTCCTTTGAGGGCGTCACGGTCGAGACTCACTCCACTTAAAGAGAGAAGAATGACGATGACGAAGCGAGCGACCTATAGATCGGCTAATCCACAAATCAATGACATGAGGACTCCACTGCTGTAACTCCACTTGACTTTCCGCGTTCAGTGTATTGAATTCATTCTCAAAAAAACGAGATGTCAGCATAGGTATCGAGGACATCGGTGCCCTAACCCTAACCCTATTAATCAACCATGCCATGGCACGACGTCACAATACCGAACATCAATGATCAAGGCACAACAGGGATAATTTGAGGACAGGACCGCTGATCGCAAGGAACGCTGCCCATAGGAAAGTGGAAGATATGTAGCAATTAAGTAGATAAATACAGACATCAACGAACAAAGTACAAGACCTATCATCATGACTTTTCCTCACACCAAATGCAACGTTAAACTCCATCCCCTGATACGCCTCGCCTCCAAAAAAACGCGCTCACAATGCTTTTGCCTCTCTGCTTCTTTCCTCTCAAGGTCGAATAAGCTCAAACATGCAGGACTCCAAGGCCTCTTCACAGTCAACAATCTTGGTCAAGCCCATCCCGACCGCGAAACTGGCTCCTACTGGGGACCACCAAAGTAGCTGCCCGCAAACCAACTCTGCCGGTTCCCCGGCGTCTGAGCTCCTTGCTGCTGTTGCTGCTGCCAGATCTGATTCTGCTGCTGCTGCTGCATCTGCAACGGCGTCAACTGCACGCTATGCCCTCCATACTGTGTACCCGGCGTACCAGGAGTCCCATACCCGTACCCGTTCCCATAACCGGCACCATACTGCTGCTGTTGCTGCTGTTGAGCGTAGAAAGCAGCCTGCTGCTGCTGCATCACCATCTGCTGCTGATACGCCAACATCTGCGCCTCGGCCTGCTCTTCCTGCCTCGCGCGGATCGCATTCTCCACTACCATACTGCTGCGATGGCCGGTTTTCATGGCTGCTTTCTCGCGCTCGCGGGCACCGATGGCGCCTACGAGGCCTAGGGAGTCGTCTTCTTGCTGCTTTTTTTTGCGGGCGTTGGCGACGGTGTCGATGAGGGGCGTGCCGGTTGCGCGGGCAACGTGCATTTGCTCGCGGGCGGAGAGGTTGGTGGATTGTGGGTTGGTGAGGAAGCCGCTGGGTGGGTTGAGGTAGACGCCGGCGCTGCGGGAAAGAGGGCGGCTGGGCGGTGTAGGTTGAGGGGTTTGGGCTGCTGAGGTTGGCTGGTTGAGATACAGGCCAGCGCTGCGGGAGAGAGGACGGCTTGGAGGCAAGGGTTGGTTGTTGAGGTGTGTGCTGGCGCTACGAGAGTGAGGTCGACTCGGAGGTGCGGGTTGGTTGTTAAGATGCATGCTGGCGCCGCGAGAGTGAGGCCTGCTAGGCGGAGTGCGTTGGTCTTGTGCCATGTTCGTCCAGTCGCCTGAGGGAGTGCGGGTGCGAGCGAACGGTGGAGGAGTCTTGGTCATGGCCCTTCGGAGTTGTTGGACGTTGAAACTGCCCGAGGAGCCGGTGCGTTGGTGGGCGATGGCAGGACCTTGAGGTGGGTATTGCGGTTGAGCTGCCATAGCGGCTCTGTGCTGCACCCACTGCTCTGGTGTCAGACTCTGACGTTGCTGGTGGCTGGGAGAGCCGCCACTGGGAGTCCATGCAACGCTTTGGTTCCTGCTATGGCTTCGCGAATGGTCGCCATCGGGTACGCCTCCAAAGTAGGATTGCCTGTAGTTCTCGACAGGGCTGATACCACCAGGAGTCATGCGTCCTGAAGAGCGCAGCCGATCTGTTGACCCAGACCTGTTCCTATCATCAACAGGAGAAGGTCCGATGCTTCCGCTTGTACCCGGGCGGCCTGTAGGCTTGTAGATGTACGTCGGGCCGAAGTTGATGTTTGGCACTGATGACTTCTGGACGGCCTGCTCGTGCTGCCATGTATCATTTCTGCCGTATTTGGGATCATGTGGGGCCAGGTCAGGATTGCCAACAGTCTTCAGCTTGCCAGCACGTGGACGTTCAATAGGAGGACGTTCCTCATGATCCGAGACGGTACTCGCGTAGTCAGGCTCGGTTGAGGTGGCACTGTGCATGGTATCGGTACGATCATTGTCGAGCATACGCTCCAACGCTTCCTGGTCGATAAAGGCATCTTGCAAGCTGTTCAGACGAGACCCGTCATCATCGCTCAGAGGCGTGGCGAGAGGAGGTGCATCATCATGTTGTGTTTCGCTTGACTGGTCGGGACGTGCGGTGAAATTAGGGTTTGTGGGTTCGCTATATGTTGACTGCATTTCTTGTGGCGTGAGTTCGATTCTGCTGTATACATCAAGAGATCATGAAGAAAGAACGTCCATCAATATTAGGTATTCTGCCGGCACGCGTCACCGCCGGCCCACTTTATCAGGATTGACCGCCCGACATCTTCGGTTTAGCGCCCCCTAAAATAGCTATTTTCGGCCCTATACGGAAAGGTAGGGTTCTTATATTACCAACCCTTGTAATTTGTTAGCCCTTGACCATCATTTTATCTCCGATAATCTTCGTCAGACATCCGTACCCTGTTGCCATTTTGCCCATTGTACCCATTCTGACCGTTGCCGTACTCTTCCTCCGGAGTCCGTTGTCCGCGAGCCGCGTCCTGCATTTGATACAGTGTCGCTGCGTCAACGTTAGAATGAGCACGACGGAGCTCAGGCGGTGCAATAGGCTGATTTGCAGGGCGCGCGCCAGGATTGTGCTGAAACGCCGGAGGGGTGTCGACAGGTAGCATATGAGATGGCGCCGGTTCGACCTGTGCATTCATGTCCTGGTAGACGTCTCCGATCGTGGGCACTTCAGCTTCGGATTGGATGCGCTCCAAGCCTCCGGGTCCTCCAGGCCGCATTGGAAGTGAGCCCAAAGGACCACCGTGTCTGGGTGGAGGTGGAGGTTGGTCTTCGTCTTGATCTGGTCTGCGTTGTTCGTACGACAAACGCGAGGGAGTTTCGGACATGTACTTTCGGTAACCTTGTACTTCGGAAGCCGAGCGCTTGTGTGTTGAGAATCCATTTTGGACAGGCGGAGCGGAGTCTGTCCGTCTTGGAATGTCGGGGTTCCTGGGCGAGGGAGACATCGTCCTAGATGGAGGAGCGGAATTGTCAGATCCGTTGTCGAAACGGACGCCGCCTTGTCCACCAGGTAGAGATGTTCTTGAGACAGTGTTGCGCCGTTGACTGAGCTGCCGCAGACTACCAAGCCCGTTCTCTCGGTACGTAGCCATTCTCTCAGAAGTCAACTTCTTCATCTCTCTGCGCCATTGCCTTTCGCTCCAAGCAGGGCTCCCAGGCGCGTGAATGAGGCCAGCGACGTCCAATGTATCGAGATAGCCATAACGACGGTCCTGAGGCAAAGCAAACATGAGACCACGCTGGTCGAGAGTGTCTGCGATCAATCTCTGAGGTCTACCATACAGTCCAAAGGTGTCGTAGACAGGGAAGAGCCATCGTAGCATCATCTCGAATCCAGAGACAGCGGCATGTACTTCTGGCATCACGAACACGAATCCTTCGGTTGTAGTCTCGGGTTGACTGTGAATTGTGACCAGACCTTCGAGTTTGACGAGCGTGGATTGATCGATCAGCGGCTTCGACTGCGGGTAGATTGCATAGGCGGCATACGCATCCGTGATTGTCGCAATAGGCCTCGTCTTCTTCGTCACCTTCCTTGTGTCGTAAAATTTGATGTTTCCTTTGGGGGTGTTGCTGGTTCGATCGTATGCGCTTTTCTTGGTCGACTTTTGCGCTTTCTGATATTCCTTCTCGTCTGGCGGGGACACAACACACCAGCATCGTTTCCACGGAGTCCCGGCTCCGAATCGTACACGAGCCCAATCTTCATGTGTGAATCTTGCGCGCTCCATGATCATCTTGATGTTGTTTAAGAACCTTCCCTTTCCTGCAATCAGGGATCCGGTGTAAGCCTCCTGGAGGGTAGCGTGTTCAAACATGGCGAGACGAATGCCGGCCGTCCACTGGGTCAAGGAGCTGTACGAGTTGAAATGTAGTAGATAGCGGTTGTTGGCGGCTGTAGATATGCTGAGCACATTTTGGAGACTGCCGCCCTGCGCTCCACTCATCGGGAGAGACTCAATCTGTGGGAGAGTCAGCTTTGCGCGATCGACACACTCTTTCAATCCGTACGGTACATACCATTTTGAGCGACGCGTCGCTGAGATTGATAAATGTTGGAACAACCTCGCCATCCTCACCAGCAGTGTCAAGCGCCGCAGCATCCCAGAGAGATAGCACGGTGCCAACAAGTTGAGCGAAACATTCAACCCAGACCCTTTCCGAGCTAGGTCGACCTCGCGAGTCTAGATCATGGAGTTTCAAGAAGTATCCTTCCTGGTAGAGCTTGTTACTGTGGCTGTTCAAATAGCTGAATATAGGCGCCAATTCAGGCGGGGTGTCATGAGCCAGATCCATCTGCGGCGGCAGGTATGTCTGAACCATGCTCTCTGGCCTGTATGTCGACGTTGCCCGGCTGTCTGCCCTCGCTCTTGATGGGGTACCCGGGCTGCTCGGCACAGGCGAAGAAGGTGCAAAGTTGTCTAGCTGTGTCGCGGCGGATTGAGGTGTTGCGGTGTTGATGGAGGGTAAGGGTCTTCTAGGCGGAGTCTGCAGGTCGGTCTGCGATCGTGATAATCTGGTGGGAGAGTTTGGGCCTGGATCAGAACCGGCGGAAGACCAGGCGGTCATAAAACTGAGGACTGCGCGGGAGGAGGGTCAGGTCAGGTCAGGTCAGGTGGTGGAGTGGAAGAACAAGAAGGGAGCGCAAGGAAATGTACCTCTAGGCCTAGGCATGTTGGCGGGAATTCCAGGGTGTCGCACAAGAGCGTGCCAGTGCGACTTGCACGAGGGTGGTGGCGGTGTCTTGGGCTGCTGCAGAGCGGGTTGGTTGGAAGTTGCGGGTGTTTTGGCAAGAGCGAATGGCAAGGATTGGAAGGAGGAGGGAGTGATTGGATTAGAACAAGGAGATGGATGTGGTATTCAAGCCGCGACAGAGGATGATCGAGGTGCAAAAGACGGGTCGTTGGAAGATGCCAATTAAAACCGCGGCGAATGACGTGAATGGACCTTTGTCGCGCGGGCTGGGCTTGCACACGGATACGGATACTGGGATGATGCCGATCTGTTGACGTAGGTGGAAGTAGGTGATTGAGAGGGTTTGGCTTTCGATAGAAAATAAATCAAACAACAAGGAGATGGTATTTGACTTCACTCACAGCTTGACACAGAAGACAGGATTCCAGGTTTATGATATACCTAATGTAGGTATGCTCCATCGACACAGCCGCAGCTTCCGGCTCCGCACGCAAACATGCTTGGCCCAGATACTAGCGTCCGCAAGAGGCCGTGCGAATGGGATACGCTGACGACGACGACCATCGACTGTGGATTGTGGCTCGGCGGTTTAACGTTCAATTAGCAAACTGAATTCGTTGCCTCGTTCTGCCATGTCATGATGTCTCTCATGTCTCACACTCTTGACAGGATTGATACGTCGTCGGCGTCGACAACACCCGGCTACCGGCTCGACATTGTTTCACATGGCACCGGCCATCCTTCGTCCATCCAACGTGACAGGCCGATTGTAATCCTTCACATCGCCTTACTCGCTCCACTCCACTCCACTTCTCCATGGCAAAGTAGTGTCGGCGGCAATTCCATCACGACCAGATGCCTTATCCATCTCTTGGAGCGGGGTTTGACAGGCTTGTATTCATCCAGCCTTATCTTATCTTCCTACCTGCTCGTATTTACTTACATACATATCGCATCTGCGACTGTATCTACCTACTGATCATTGACTCCTCTTCACCGTGTGCATATTGTTATTCCAACCCATTCCTACGATTGACTTGCTTCCTAGGTGCCAACGGCAAACTGACCATACTAAACATCATACCATAAACCAAGTAGAGCAACCTACATCTCGTTGCCAATTCTAGGACAACACCAAAACCGCCACCTCCTCCCAACCATGTCTGGACTAGGCGGCCTCAACAAGTCCTTCGACGACTCCATCATAATCGGCCTCTGCCAATCCCAACTCCTCTCCGTGCAAACCCCCCAAGACCTCGAAACCGCCACCCAACACATCTGTTCTCTCGTCCGCAAAGCGCGGAAATCCTACCCTCAAATGGACATGGTCGTCTTCCCCGAATACAGCCTCCACGGCCTCTCCATGCTCACAAACCAGGAAATAATGTGCACCCTCCAAGGCCCCCAAGTCGCCGCCCTGAAAGAAGCTTGCGCGCAAAACGCAATCTGGGGCTGCTTCTCCATCATGGAACCCAACCCGCTCGGCATGCCGTGGAACACCGGCCTGATCATAAACGAAAAGGGCGAACTGGTCAACTACTACCGCAAACTGCACCCCTGGGTGCCGGTAGAACCTTGGTACCCAGGCAACCGTGGGATCCCCGTCTTCGATGGGCCGGGCGGCATCCGAATGGCGCACATCATCTGCCACGACGGGCAGTTCCCCGAAGTCGCGAGGGAGTGCGCTTACAAAGGCGCGGAGATCATGCTGCGCACCGCCGGGTACACCAGTCCGATCAAGAGCAGCTGGGAGATCACAAACCGCTCGAACGCCTTTTACAATCTGATGTGGACGGCTAGTGTTGCGCTGGCGGGGAGCGATGGGATTTTCAACTCGAGTGCGTATCTCCATCTCCCCCTCCCGGCACGTCCGAGATCAGGACCCTAGGTGAAGTGAGAGCCAATCTAACAATTTACCAAAAACACCAGTGGGCGAAGCCCAATTCTGCAACCCCGAAGGCGACATCGTCCGCCAGTCGAGCAACAACACGCCCGATGAGATCTTTGCCTGCGAGATCCGCAAAGGCGATTCTGCACAGCGGCGCAAGAATTGGGGGGTTGAGAACAACTTGTATCAACTCGGACACAGGGGTTATGCTGCTGTCAAAGGCGGCGCGGGCGACTGTCCGTACAGTTATATGCGGGATTTGGTGGAGGGGAAGTATAAGCCGGTCGGGGAGGACGAGGTCAAGGTGACGGATGGGACGGGGTGTGGGATCGAGAAGCC
>Ga0265798_10005064_pt1 | contig 17891 bp, 25 predicted proteins | sample P3T30metagenome_FD_192430 | JGI IMG/M metagenome (GOLD analysis project Ga0265798, IMG submission 192430) | Plant litter microbial communities from East Loma Ridge, Irvine, California - P3 T30 | ecosystem: Environmental > Terrestrial > Plant litter > Unclassified | place: USA: California... | reverse complement strand
ATTAAGTTTCATTATAGGCGGCAGAAGTGTGGGGCGATTATATGTAGGATTTGGATAATCTAGGAGACGGACTCACCATCAGGATTAAACCACTACACCATAGTCCCCGAGGGGACATACACGCCCCTTCCTTTGGTCCTATAATGGGTAGCGGCAACAAAAAACCGGGGCGTCCCCCGGGGAAACCGGAGTTTCATCAGAACTGTAATTCGAACGCAGACACAGGCCGCTTAATGTAATGTAGGTAGAGGTCAAATTTCATTAACGTAGGCCCAGCCTCTCAACGGAGATGTAATAGTGGTCGCATGGTTGGTCTAATTGGTAGTGTAGCAGTAGGCTTGGTTTGTTTGTAGTGGTGAACCGAAGTAGTGTAGTAGGACTTTTCGAAGTAGTGATCGAAGTAGGACGCAGCGCAGGAAGTAGCGCACGGATCATGTAGTGGTCGAGTGTCGATCTATCGACCGTGACATGATCGATATAGACGCTTAGCACGGAATCGCTAAACGTCTGCACCACCCGCGAGGGTGGTGCGCTTGGACCATTTACATGTGGGGGTTATATCTGCCTTTTTTTCCCTGAATCTTTGTGTGGATCTGTCGCGCTGAGCGTGTCGAAGCACAGATCATCCTCGCCACGCTGCTCCGCTACGTCACTACCTCCTCGCGACGCTATATATGGTACGCAACTGACTGCATAGCTCAATCTCATCCTTTGCCACCACCTTGTGCCACCTTCCTTACTCCACCGGAGATGACCGAGATGACCGGAACAACTCCCCCCTTTCGCATTGTCAACTTCTGATTTCGACTTTGTCTTTCCCGACTATGCTTATATTTCAACCCATAACCGGAGAACATCAACCACTCAAAGGCATACACCAAGCCTCGCCCCACACGCCTTAGACCCTTATTGCTCACGGAAATCGTCCAGGCGCTAGGAACGGAAGGACAGAAGCAAAAACGAGGCTCAAGCTTTTTGTGTAGGGGCGTTCACCATCCTTTACGGGTGTCGTTAAGCTTCTTCTTACAAGCGGCTGAGGGAAGCAAGGATGGGCTGACGCAGCACCTGACGCCAAGTCTAAGCCCATGGCTCTCCTTTACCCATCGAAATCAACCCTCAATCCGCGATTGAACTCTTCGCAACGAAGGGATTGGACCGGAAAGGAGGCTGCTTCTTAAGATTCTAACAATCACAACCTTGTACATGACATTATATAGTCTGTGCTTTCCCCTTATTGAAAGTAAACTCCCCCCAAGCTATTTCTTCTTCATACTCCCTACAATCATCGATACTCGACGACCAATACACGATAGACGATGCAGGCAGGTAATGGAACAGCACCCGCACCTGGAGGCGATGCCGGCGGTCGACCAACTTTTGATCAAATACTCTGGATGGCACTTGGCAGCAACCCTGAAAATATCACCGTGAGTACCACCAAGAGTACGCATGATAAAGCTGACCATTAGTCATGGACAGTCCTAGGTGTCGCGATGGTCGCTCTATTGACCGGGAAGATCCTTCTCGACACAGGAAGGTACTACGAGTTCTTTCACCATAGGGACAATAAATGGGTCCAAATAAGAGTTGGCGTCGGGACTATCGCTGCGACGTAAGTCACACCAGTTGAAACTGCGCTGCTAATGATCAGCGCTAACTTTTCCCTTGGTGTTGCTCAAGTAAGCTATCTTGCCGTTACATACCAAGTCTAAGAACTAATGTGTAGGCCTGGGAACTCTCTCGACATGCCTTTACCGACTTTGCCAGTATTCGAGGCTTTGAAGCCACTTCTGCCAATGTCAACGATCTGATTGGTACCCATCTCCAACTCGCCGCTTCAACTTACTACGCCTACAGAGCCTATAAGGTACGCTCATCACCTCACTTCCTTTTGTGTAGGCTGATGATCAGATGTCTGGTCGAAAAATTTGGCTTGGTGTTCTGATGTTTACGTTGATTGTCGCCACTTATACTATGAGTCTTTAGTAGGTGCTACCTTTGTCGAGTCGGATACATTACTGATCGATAGCGTCAACATCAAGGGTCTGCTTGCTCCCAACGTCACTATCGATACTGTTAGGCAGTTGAAGGTATACAACGATAAGCTGGTCACTACCCGAAGAGCGTGGGGTGCTCTAGCCATCACCAGCGATGGATTGATCATGCTCGTTCGCAAGTCCTTTCAGCTACATCGTTACATCGAAAGTCGAGCTGATATCTAGTCATGTACTACCTGATCAGCGCAAGGGAAAGTGTCTTTCACAAAGAGCAAAGAGTCTACCACAAGCTTGTCATGCTCACCCTCGAAACCATGTAAGCTTACACTCCCGCATTGACTGTACTCATCAACAGGCTTCCACCCGTCGTCTGCATCACCCTGCTTGTTGCGACCGTTAATCAGAAAGGGTCTCCGACAGGTACGTCCTCACCAGACATGGTCTGACTGGTGCTGACGATTAGCCGACTATCGAAAAGTCTTCCGAATGCTGGTTCCCACTTTATTCTGGGTCTCTCTCCTACATTCTCTCGTAGCGAGAGCTACGATCAGGCAAATGCTCGGCACCTCTCTCGCATCTAACGGTATACTCAAACCCGACGTTTCCACTCAAGCAGGCGAGAGTGTCTTTGTCGCTACCTATGGTGCAGGCGTCTCGGACTCGGAGCTCGCAGATTCAAAGACAAGGGACCTCGAAGCTGGCGGTGATGAACAGGTTGTTCCTGTCGAGGTATGTCTACTCATTTTGCTCTCGTCGTCGCTGATATCAGTCTTACCAACGAGATGGTTCTCCGGTCTCTGATTTCTCCAAGAAGATCAAACCCGCTGGTATCTAAGCCCAAAATATCTATGTACGATCCCCTTCTCTTATCTATGAGTACGATTTTTCTTGTTTACAATTGTCTCGTTCTAGTAGCTACGCTATGACCCCAGGTCTTTACGCTCGTTCCACCTTCTATCCTATTTCCTATTCTTGGGTGCTTCATGTATAGACATTTTTACCTGTACCCCATCCCCCATGATACCCAGGCGGCATTTGATTGATCATGATATTCATAATGCACATGCACATAGTATACAACATAAACAAATGGCCTTAAACCGCTTAAACACACAGTAATTTTCGCTCTCGACTTCACACTTTCACTCGCTTGGAAGGTCGATCTACCAGTACACCTCCGGCTCCCTTTTCTTCTATCTCCATCGATTCGGCGACAACTGATTGGTTATCGCCCTTGATCGTCTCGGATTCCGGTATCGGACTCGACTCCTCTGGTTTGACTTTCTCACGCTTCGAAATGAAATGCATGTGTGACCTGTCCATCAGTATCTCCAGTGGAAAGGATTGGAAAGACATACATCTCTCCTACTCCGCTCAGGCAGACGGTCTCCTCCACTTTCGCCTCATCTGACTCGGATCTGATCTGTGGTGGGGGCGGAATTGTCCAACCTAGTCGTTGGGAGAGATATGTGACGATCGTATCTGCGTCTCCCAGTAGACAAATCTGCCATTAGCGTTTGAAACAAGTTGAGGAATGACTTACATCCGGCTTGACATGTAGGACGGGTGTCATGTTGATATATATTTGAGGTACCGAGTGAGGAATATGAGCTGCATATCAGCTAGCCCTTATTGTTAGCAGGGAAGGAAGCTTACTAAGCACCTCACTGACAGGAGCGACCTTCAATGAAGTCCCTATGACCACCAGTAAATCCACCTTCTCTCGATCTTTGAAAAGGCATTCATCAAACTCGGAATCAAGAGCTTGGCCAAAGAAGGTTATATCCGGCTGCCCATCAGTTCCTACGAATCTCAAAGTCAAGGTCTCATTCATACCTTCATAATCCCAGGTTCACCACCTCCCCACTCATCTTCCTCGTCCTCGCTCTCGCTACCCCATTGCGCTTTGCCCTTTCCTTTCGATTTGGGTCTGGCTTTGATTGCCTCGAGTTCTGCATCGCGGTTCTTGCGGCAGATGGGGCAGTAGGGGATTGTCTGGGACATGATACTAGGTTCGATAGTGCTTCCCGGCACGCGGTTTTTGCACCTCTGTATGATCAGCTTACTTCCTACATAAGGAACCGTAGCTTACAAGGCATGAAGCTGTCTTGAATGATCCTGCCCGTCAGCTAGGCCTCTAAGGGTCAAGTGAGACAAACCATGACATTGGAGGACTTTCTGTACACCTGCTTGGGATTCGAGTGTATCGATATTCTGGGTATAATTCCTCAATAGCTACTGATCAGCTCCTACTATTTACGAGAGAAGGGGTAGCTTACGAGTCCCTTATCCTCTAGAAGCTTGATCCATCGATGGCACGGACTAGGCGTAAAGTTGCTCGGGTAAATCTGTTTCGCAAATGAACTGAACATCAGCGTTTTCACCGCTCACTGATTGAATATGTCGACGCACTAGAAGACTTCGGGATGGTCCCTAAAATACCCAATATCAAACATCTGCTGCGGATCATCCAAATCAAACCGCCCTTCCTCTTGCAATTTGGCATACAATCCCTCACTAGACCTAAAATCAGGTATTCCACATGATGTCGATATCCCAGCTCCTGTTAGGACTATGATGTTCTTCCTTGTCTTGAGCAAGTGGATGACATCATCGATTGTATTGTATTGAGGTAGTTTTTGGCGTCGACGGAGGATACGGGAGAGAGCTAGTTTTGCGAATGGTAGTAGTGCTAGATTTGGGGTTGAGGGATGTCGAAGGGATATTGGCTGATGTCAGCTACTTGCCACGGACCGTACAGTTCGTCGAATCTAGTGGGACGGATAATCCTTAGACTTACTGGTATGATCCCGAACCCCAGTATCAACTTCCTCAAAGAAGGTATTTCATCACCATCACCTCCGCTGAGGTAATCCCTTAAAAAGGTAACCAACCCAACTTCCTTCAGGTTGGCAGCCATCTTATGCATTTCTTCCTCACTAAATCCATTCTCAGCTACCCATCAGTCTCATGCAAACCGAGAAAGGTCTCTGTGGAGGGGACGAAGCAGACGAGAAAGTAACATACCTTCCTCCATCAACTGATCATATTCGTCATCCGGGATCATGTCCCCTTCATCCTCCGACTCGAACTCATCACTATCAATATCATATCCTTCACCAGGTTGTATCTCGTGTACAGCAGGTTGAGTATTCACACTCATCCCCTTTCTATGTGGTTATGTAGAATGCAGAATGATGGAATGAACGCCAAGACAGTACAAAGTTGATCGTCCGTGCCTCGACCGTTATCTTTCTCTTGTTGTTGTACATATTCCCTTCTTCATTCTATATCTATACCTTGTATCTTCCCGTATCTTCCCTTACTAACAAGACATTGAAATGGCACTGAATCCACCGATTGAAGCTTTACCTACTCAAGAATCCGATAGGGATGGACATTTACAGAGATATCTGAGTGGATTACCGGATTTTGCATCTTGGCAGGATCAAGAAGGTCAGTTGAAATTGTCTCTGGAGAGGCCATAACTGATGGAATGTAGGTCCAGCTCAACGATTAGGAAGTAGCGGACTGGATAAGATACAGGACAGGGAGGTAGAAGCAGCGGCACGTAAGCTTGAACCGATGATCAGCTGACGACCAGGTAGGAACGAACGGAAAATACGTAGACGTGAAAAAGCGGCAATCTTAAAACCAAAACCAACTGCACTACCAGACGAACTAGATCAAGAATGGTGGGACAATTATCGAGCTCAAAAGCAGGGCCTGCTCTCGCAGAACAGGAATATAGAACAGGACATCGAGAGGGGGGAGATGATCATGGAGAAGAAAGAGAATAGACGGTTACAGGGTAGGATACCTAAATCCAAGGGACGGGGGAAGGGAAAGGGGATACCCGGGATAGAGATTATCGAGGCTTATAGACCTATGACTACTGCTCTTGGGCCTAGGATGACGGTTAGTCTCCTCTTCGATATCCTAAATCTTCCTTCTGTATCGACCTACATCATCCTTCTCCCCACCTCTGCCTGTTCTCTGTCCTACGCTCGTGGGTCGTGTGGGATATAGCTGATGACAGATGAGACCCGAGACAAAGAAAGGGATGTTTGCAAATGGCAAATCCTCCAAATCAGGCATAATCAATCTCCTAGAATCAACAAAAGCAACTAGTAAGCTAATCAAACTCCTGGGGGGAGCTCAAGCTAATGAAAGACCCGAGGGTATCTTGTTCCCAATCAACGCCTGGGAGGCTTACGACGGAATCACCAGAAACGAAAGGTGATTGGAGAGATCAATGGAAACGGAATTCCTCCCAACCACAAGCACACAGCCGACAGGTTAACGACAAACTCCCTGATCCGGGGTATACGAATTCAACTAGTTGGCCTAGTACATTACCATCGAGCGATGGGCCTTCCAAAGCTTCGCTGCGCCGTACCGGATTGATGGGAGTGGTTCGGCGACATTCGGTCGATCGGTCGGCTGGTCCAGATTTGGCTAGGTACATATATCGACATCCATCAATACCACTTGAACCGATACGCAATCCGCCTCATGAGAACCCGCACATCCCAGATACTCTGACTTATCGACATCCAAATTACCCACTTTCATATGACACAACAGACCGCAACACCTCAAATCATCTATATCATTCCCAATTCCGCCCTGACCATCTCGAAGAATCAAGACCTGAAGTCGATCTAAATCATCTATATCATTCCCAATTCCGCCCTGACCATCTCGAAGAATCAAGACCTGAAGTCGATCGGAATATCTACACGAATCCAAGCCCATTTTCTCAAGATCCTCGCTCACATCAAACGCATAATGAAGTTTACAAAGCACATAATCCGTATCCTCGAGCCTACTCACCTCTCCTTCGTCCTCATCCTCACACTCACCCCTATCCTTATTCACACTCTTACCAATCCCCAAATTTACACCCTACTCATTATACCCAAGCTCATGGCGACATACCGTCAACGCCAATCTTTCGAGATAGAAGAGATAACAACACCAATTCAATTATGAACGTCCCTCCCCCAATCTCCACGCCCGGACCATCTCGTCACCGTCACGAAGGCGATATTCCACAATTCCACCCTCAAACTGATCAATGGGAGTCAAATGAGCACTTTGTCTCTGGTGAAGATCAACAACATCAATATCCACCACAGGAGGAAATTGATAAAGAAGGATTACAGGGATTTTGGAAAGGCAGGCGGCCTGTACCAGGTAGTGCAGCAGACCAAGATCGTCACGGTATGGGTGCCGAAATCGACCAAGCACCGATGATGAACGAATACGATTATCATCCCAACCACTCTGCGCAGCCTTCCCACAACGAATTTCAGGATCATCAGTCCATTCACGAACAATATCCGATGAATTATTGCTCGCCATATCAACATAACCGTCAATCACACCAAATATACGACCCCACGACGTTTCCTCCCCAAGCATATCTGACTCCTCAAATTCAAAACACATATCATCCATATCATGGATCTGGGGGAAGACATCATACTCCGATGCCTGTCTCAATTCAGCGGCGTGATCTTGGTGCATCTATATCAGATCATTTCCACAAGGACATTAGGGCCAGAGATTTCCGCGAGAAGGATAGGCTGGAAGATCAAGAGGAGGAGATTATGGAATTCGGAGCTTCTACGGATGAGTGGAAATTACTCTGGTCGACTCGGAAGGGGTAGATGAACATCGGATTTATAAATCCGCCCATCATCAGCCCCCATCTATCATGAGTATGATGTGGATGATTCAAGTAGCTAAGGCATACGGAATGTATACATAACCAATGTCCGGCAGTCGAACAATGAATGGCAAATGTGCATCATAAAATGGTACAACTCCGCTACATTGTACAATCCACAATGTACAATGATCTACTTGGCTCTTATACAACATCCCCCTGATAACAAGATCACCGTACAGCCCCACTGGTAACTCTTGCTATTTCCGCCCTGATCTCGTTTAATGCTTCTTGAAGTGCTTTTCCATCTTCATATTTCCTCTGGGCATTTGCGTCTGATATATATGATCTGGGAGTCAGTACATGTCTCGTTGTTTCGCCAGATCTCGAGCCTCCTTCTCATCCTCAATGGAGAGCAGTGGAAAGGAGGAAGAGAATGGAGAGAAGATACGAGAGAATACGCAGACGAGGGTAGAAATGAATACTCACTCAAGTTGCGCCTCCTGCTCGAGTAGCGGTTGTAGTAAAACAGCAATATCTTCTACTCCGTCTTCAATCCCTTGAGCTTTCAATTGTTCCGCAAGTGTCGTTTCGATGATTGCCATTTGTGATCGTTTACCCTCAGCCAGCCGTTTCTGGTAGCGTGGTAGTGCCTATTATCAGCTTGATCTCACCTATCTCTCCGCAAAAGACTAGTGCTAGTGGTCGCGGGGATGAAGCACTAGGAGGGAAGGGAGCGGGAGGCGAAGAATAGAAGTGGATTGTAGGGAGAAATGCAGGATTGGGAGGAGCAAGGCATACCTGAACTTTCAACATCTCCTTAGTCAAGAAAGTAGCAGCCATTCTAGCAACAGCTCCCTGAACAGTCGCTTGGTTCCCACCCTCTGCACATTGTATACTTGATATCCGTTTTGTTAGGTGTTCATATTGCAGTAGCAGGGCCATTAGAGTCTTATGTGTAAGGAGTAGATCGTCGGGTGGGTCAGTTGCGGTTTCATTTGATCTGATCATCAGCAACCTTCTTCCATTGGCTCGCCATATCAGTTATAGACGGCAGGAAGAGGGGTTCGTAAGGACAATAGACGTACACTAGATCTTCCATCTGGTCTTCGAAATCCGACATTTGCGCTTCAATCTCCCTCTGTATAGTCCGTATGGTACTATATAACCTAGCGAAACCGTTTACTCGTTGTCGATCCGTAATCTTCTGTTTACGTCTACATCGTCAGTTCCACACATTCGTACGGGTGTTAGATAGCCTATAGGTCTTTGACGTACGATACAGTCCCCCAACAATCTTTACATACCCTCACTCCCCTCACTTGGACCTCTTTGACCTCTCCTTCTCCCTTACCATTTGCAGCTGGAACAGGGGATGACTCGTCAATCTTCATCCACCCGACGAACCCTTCTTCCACTTCCTCCCCCCTTCCGGACTTCCAATCAGCAACAAGGAGTAGACTGCATTTATCCCTCCTTGTACCTGGAGGCAATTGACCTTCGGAGGCGAAGAGTTGGATCTGTACTGCCAAGAGTGTTGAGGGCGTTGGAGAGAGGGAGCAGACTATACGACCGCAGACTCTACAGTGATGTTTCCGGTTTGATAGTGAGAACGACGACCTGGGATCAATATCCATGAGATGAAGGAAGGGACAGGGGAGCGTACAGGCATATACGGCATTTCCGGACTTCGGAATCATCTTCCCATTTCACAATAGCCTGCTCAGCCGCTGTCATTAGCTCTTTCACACCACATTCTTAAGTAGTAGGACCCACCCCTCTTCCTCGCTGCCTCAACCTGATCAGGGGGATTGGCGACCCCCTTCAACCCCTTCCACATATCTTTCGCCTTCATTGCATCCAATGCTCCGTCTATACTGAGGATCGATTTCCGTTTATCAGCAAGAGTGAGGTTTGAGGAAGTCGATGTGGACCTGGGCATCATTCCCGGTGGAAGAGGTTGGGCAGTGGGATTGAAATGCAAGTCCACAAGCTATTGCTCAGTTTTGTAGATATAAGGAAAACTAATGGACTAACCTTGGCCCACCGCCTGCCTAGCCTACCCTCCTCCTTCTCCCGTTCTTCTGCCATCCTCTTCCTGTCTGAATGGAATTCTGATGTGCGATCATGCTTTACCCCTGCAGGTTGGAATCCTACTTTATAAGGCATCCCTGCACTTCTCCATATCCCATTGGCAGTCGAGCTCGATCGTGACGGTGTAGGCGATGCGGAAGGTATAAAAGACATACTAGGTGATCTCACGTGATTTGGGGCTGGGTGGGAAAAGCTCGCTCGAGGTTTCGGATTCAGGTGGGAAGGACCATGTGGAGCGTGTGTTTGGGATGAACTTGTGTTTGATCGCTGATGTCCTGGTGGTTGTGTCGTCAGGTTCGGAGAAGAGGATGGGGGACTTGATAATGAGAGTGAGGGGCGGTGCAGTCCTGTTGAAGATGGTGGTGAGGTCGCGTGATTTGTAGGTGATGGGGCTAGGCGGGAAGCATTGGCTGGTAAGAGCGGTTTGCGACCTGCTGCTATTTGGGATACTGGTATAGTAGGTGATGAGAGTGTATGAGTAGGTCCAGGCGGACTGACGACTTGCCTCAATCCTTCCCCTTGTGGTGCTAGAATCCCTAATCCCTGGCCAGAAGTTTGTCCAACCGCATGGAACGAGTTTGGTCTACTCCCCAGCCCTGCCCTTTGTTCCAACGTATTGACAGTGCCCCCAAGACCAGAACTGACGGTACTAGCAACACTAGCCACTCCATTCACCGTATGTGCCAAGAACTCTCTTGTACGCCCTTCTCCTCTGGGTGCCCAGGTCGACAGCCATGCCTGGGCTTTGCCGAACGAGTTGTTATTGACATCCGAACCATCTTGAGAAACAAGGGATGCAGAGGATGATGATCTCGTACGACGCGGCTCGGCGGGAGGGGGGACGAGCGTAGGTGTAGATTGTCGGGGAGTATTGGAATTCGATCGAGGGGGTGTAGGGGCTATCGATCCAAATCGACGTGGTTGTGGAGAATGTGCTGAGTTGGGACCGGGGGATGTCATCCCGGTATATGAGGGTGTAGGTGTAGGTGCAGAGGTGTAGGTTGGATACCAAGAGATAGGTGGGGACGGTGACGATGTTGTTGACCGAGGACATTCCGAGTAGCACGTGACTTGGTCTACTTTGTTCTCAATCACTTCATTGACTTTACACTATATTTACAATGGGTAGATCAGCAAAATTCGCAAAGAGACCAACAAAAAAGGAGAAGGTAGCTTCAAAGACTGCAAAGGAGTCGAGGAAACCAATACCGCGTCAACCTTCGCCCGTGGAGGAAAAGGGGGATGAGGAGGGACCTAAGGGACCGAAGAAGAGGAAGATGATGAGGGCTAAGGTGGATCAGGTGAGTCGCTAGTGTCACTGCAGCTGTATGAGCAAGAGCTGATGAGTGTAGAAACTAGGCAAGGTATGAGCTGTCAGCTGGGTCAACACAACATCACATGACAACTCCGATACCATTTCGCCTCAAATTTGCACAATTACGACCATTACGACCCAATTCTGTTATACTATATATATGCAATGCATGAATGTATGTATGCTACTACGCAGGATCACGCCCTCTCATTAAGGGCCTATGCCTTCGCAGGCAGCTTCGTAGCTTTCATCTGTAACCATATACGGTACATTTTCAACTTTAACTTCCGGTTCACCAACTACCTTATCAGCCCGACCCATTTCAGGAGAGAGTGACTTACCATTCTCCTATCCTCTCCCGAATCTTCAATTTTGAACATTGCCCCTTCCTGTCCCCTTGGAGGAGCAGTGACCAAATCCTCAAGTTCTTTCTTTGGGAAGAAATATACCCTCGTTCCATCTCCTCGGATATATAATCCTGGGTAGGCTGGATCGAGGAGTCTTTCTTTCTTGATTCGGAGTTGGGCTAAATCGTGTCGTCCATAATCACGGATGAAGAGTGTTCCACCTGGTTTCAATGCCTTCTTGTTAGTTTTGACATGTGAAGACAGGGGGACGTACGGCGTAGAGATTGTGGATCGCTTGATCGAACTCCTTTGGGTGTAATGCGGAGAGAACGTAGATTACAGTGATTACGTCCACTGAGTCTGGTTCCAATCCCTCGGGCAGGGTATACGTGGTAGGTGAGCCTGCGGGTGGGTGGGAGGTGATATCCCAAACTGCGGCGTGGAGGACACCTTTTTCGTTAGGTGGTTTAGGATATAATGGGTTTGCCTGATATCAGCTGGGCGGTGTAGAGCGACGTACCTTAACAACGTCAACGGCTGTTGAAGAGTAATCTGTCGCCCAGATCGTCAACTCTGGATTCTCGTTATGTTGCAACAGGGGAAATGCAGTATTTCCGGCGCCCTGTCCATCAGCTCAGTCCATGTACAAGTTGCGTCAACTCACACATCCAACTTCCAATATCGTCTGAGGTCCAGCCTATGCATCAATACACGCCATAATTCGTCAAGAGCGACTCACATCCGCCTCTGTCCTGGCGATCAATTCTGGAAATTCCAATCTCAGCCATGACCTGTTTTTGAAGAATCTGCCATCAGTTTCTGGGACCAAACCAATCCTGAGACTTACCCCTCCTGATGATTCCCGTAGAATTTGTTCCAATGGCTTGCAGGATCGTTGTTGTACTTCTCTTCGACATCAGCTCTTACCCTTTCTAGCGATGAATCGACGTACCCCTCAATTCCGCTTTGACCGGATTTGCGCGGTGATTCTCCTCGATTTCTGCCGCTCGCTCCTCAAAGTCGTCTGGCAGCTCCGCATGATCCCTTCCATCAGTACATCACATAAACTCGACGTACCAAGCATTAAACTCGAATGGATCTTCCCCTTCTGCTAATTTCCTCGCGCCAAAGCTTGAACCGACAGGAGGACCATTCTTTTTATGCCATTTATCGTATGCCGTCAATACTTTCGGTGGACTTGATGGGCCTGCTTCTGTAGTTGATTCCATTGTAGATATTCCTCTCCTTATTTGACGCGTAGTGATCACCCTTATAGCTCTTAGCATATAATAACAGTACTACTACTGATAATGATAAAACCGAAATCTGATTATAGTAATCGGCCGAGTAATTCCGTTTGAATATTACCCTGAATTCACTCTTCGAGAAACATACACCTCTTTATTACTCCTAACTCTCTATACACCCTACTCTATACTATACTCAAATCAAAATGATGACCCCATCTATCAGACAGTCAGTCGCTGGCCTAGCTAGGGCTGGAGCTTCTCGATCAGCAAGGGTCCCTGTATCCCGAACAATGGCAACATTGACCGACGAGAAGAGGGTGAGTCACTTGATTCAACACAAGTATCTCTGCTGACATGTAGCTACCCGCCAAGTACGGAGGTGAGCAACAGTTGAGGAAGAATTTGAGATGAGAGACTGATGACAGGCAAATACACCGTCACTCTTGTCCCTGGTGATGGTATCGGTCCCGAGATCACTGACTCTGTCAAGGAGATCTTTGATGGCCTCAAGGTCCCAGTCGAGTGGGAGCAGTACAACGTCTCTGGAGAGACTGCTGCTGGAGAAGGTCTCTTCCAGGAGGCAATGGAGAGTTTGAGGAGGAACAAGGTCGGACTAAAGGGTGAGTTTTCCCTTGTCGTTTACTATGCGCCAAATCGTACACGAGTGAAAGGCTAATTGTAGGTATTCTCCACACCCCCATCGACCAGCACGGTCACAACTCATGGAACGTCGCCATGCGTCAAACCCTCGATATCTACGCTTCCGTCGTTGTCTGCAAATCCCTCCCAGGTTTCCCTACCCGACACGAAAACGTCGATTTCGCCATTATCCGAGAAAACACTGAAGGAGAATACTCTGGTCTCGAGCACTCTTCTTTCCCAGGTGTCGTAGAGAGCTTGAAGGTTTCCACTAGGGCCAAGGCTGAGCGAATCGCTCGATTCGCATTCGACTTTGCCATCAAGAACAACCGAAAGGTGAGTTTAATCTTCTCCAACCAATGATTGGAGCAGGAGGCTGATTATACAGAAAGTAACTTGTGTCCACAAGGCCAACATTATGAAGCTCGGAGATGGTCTTTTCCTCAACACATGTAAACGAGTCGCAGAGCAAGAGTACGGACACACTGGTATCGAGTTCGATTCCATGATTGTCGACAACACTTCCATGCAATTGGTTTCCAAGCCCCAGCAATTCGACGTAATGGTCATGCCAAACTTGTACGGAAACATCGTTAGCAACATCGGTGCTGGTATGTCCCTTTCTCTACTCATGATCCTAGCTTACGTGACAGCACTTGTTGGTGGACCAGGTATCGTCCCAGGATGTAACTTCGGACGAGAATACGCTCTTTTCGAGCCTGGATGTCGACACGTTGGAAAGGATATCATGGGTGCCAACAAGGCTAACCCAGCCGCCATGATCCTATCTTCTACCATGCTACTACGACACCTTGGTTTGGAGTCTCAGGCAAATGTTATCGCTTCTTCTGTTTACGACGTTATCAAGGAGGGAAAGATCAGGACTGCTGATATGGGTGGTACGTTGACCTGTCCAACGAGTGTGGGTGGTGACTGATGATTAGGAAACACATCGACTACCGATTTCACCAAGGCTGTCCTCAACAAGTGTATGGCCTAGACAGTAGGATCTAGTCGTGGACATATGGATTCATACAATTGAAACATTAACGACTTCGAGGGCTTGCTGACCCGACCCGCGCACGGCTACCTCATTCATTCATACATTCATCAATACGGTCAAATCTCGGCGACGGGTACAAAAGTGTTGAACTGTAAAAATCGGACACGTGAACGTCAATCAGTCGATTTCTTTCGGCCATGCGTCGCTGTCTGGCTCCCAGACGTCATCGGGTGCCGAGGGCGCAGAGAAGTCCTGCACCTCGGCATTCGCGTGCTCAGCCGACTGAGACCAGTCTGCCATTTGTGAGCTCTCGGTATAGAAGTCAGGCTCGGGCAAGGTAAAGCCCTTTGCTCGGGCAGTCTCGGTGTAGACTGTGATGGCTAGGACCATCAGTGGCGCTCGGTCACATTGGGGACTCACCATTTAAGTGGCCCGTTCGATGCTCATTCACGTTCACGTGCTGCTGCATTGCAGGCTCGCACTTGTCGTAAGCTGTGCTTGTGGCCTCTTGTATACGCTGCACATTTGACAGGATCGTCCATTGCTTCTCGGTGAGTTCCTCGCGTCTAGACTGTGAGATTCGAACGAGACTGGGTCGACTCACGGGATCTCGCCCAACATCATGCTTTCCCAGACACTTGGTTCTAGGCCCACCTCGCTGCCAACCATCCGTACAAATTGTTCTCTGGCATCCACGGTAAGACATCCTTCAAATTGTTTTAGTCCTGATAAAGTGTCAAATCTGTGACCGTCCAGACCATTAGGACTCACTTTGGGTGATCCTCTTGCGCATGTTCGACACCGGATCCTTCCAGTGTGCGGCGATTCTTTGCAGACTCTTGTCTTCGTCTGTCGCATTTGCAAAGTGAGCGAATGCAGCTCGCTGTTTGGGGCGTGCTTGCTTAACTCTTCGCTTGGCAACGAGAAGCTGTTGACATTCGTCAGTCGAGACACTACCGGCCGGTCTCACGGAGACACTCACAGTACGTCTGGTTTTGTACCGACGAGTGTTTTGGTCCAATCCTCTACTTCGATCCACGGAGGAACGGCCGAGCGAGGTCGGGAATTGCGTTGAGTGGATGGATCTGGCATGGGGATCAAAAAGTGTGTGGTATGATTGATGAGAAGCCCTTAGCCAGTGATGAGTCCACTTACGCAGTCAATTGAAACTCAGTCAGACCAGTAAGAGTGGCAAGTTCCTCTCAAATCTTCCGTCATGAACGGATCGGCCCTCACAAGACGTAGTACAGTCCTCAGTGATACGCAAGTGGCAGGCCTACAAGGAGCTTGTAGGGTCATGACAAGGCCGGTCGCTTCAGGTTCATCAGAAGACATGCCCTGAATGGGATGCTTGTTATTCAACCAACGATCAAAGCTGGCTTGCCTTGGTCATGGGACCACATGCTGTATGTCTCGGCTTCGGGACACTGCGTCAATCAAGCATCCATATGCACATCCATACCGTCACCGCAGCTTCGTATGTACAACAAACCGCACATTGCCCCTCAAACCTTTGAGACCATGCCACTCTGCCAACTCCTTGTATTTCTTTATGTGTTTTATTCCTTGTCTGCAACATAGTGACTCGCATTCTTGCTTCCGCTCACAGCAGTATCACCCATTTCGTGACCATCTGGGGTGACGGCTGCGGATCAGTACGTGAGTCAAAGAACAACAGTATGGTGGAAGAAACTCACCTTTGGCCCATTCATCATATAGCAGTCCGGGATCCAAGTACTTGCCCACGGTGCCCAAATCACGATGTATTCCAGCAATCACCTGCATCATGGGCTCCCGACTTTCGGAAATCTCAGCCTTGTTTTTGGTTCGATACTTGACCGCAGATGGGAATTCCGGCACAGTCAGGCACCCCTGGTCTCCGTCGCCCTCAAGCGTGGTCTCACTGGGATAATCAGTGATAATCATGCTGGGACCTTACTCGAGAGAACCCTCAATGTAAGACTTCAGAGGCGCAATTGGTACCTCCAAGGCAGAAGCAAGGCTCTCATAGTAAAGTGAAAGGGCAATCTTTGTGCCTTGCTTCCATACAGACCTGATTGCTTTTGGTCAGTCATTGTATCATCAGAAGCAATGACAGCCACTTACCCTTCTTCACTCTGGAATGCCTTTCCTCAGCGGTCGATTGCGAGATGTCCTGGGTAAACCACATCTTTTGCATCAATTCTTCACTGACATTCGTTTCCAAATTTCGATCTGACTCGATGGCGGTCACCGCAGAAGCAAGCTGTTCGATTTCATTGTTGGACAAGCGGGAGCTGGCAGCTCTTCAGCGTTATCGTCTTTGGTGTGACATAAGACTTACGCATCAAAGTCATCATCCCAGGCTGAGCGGAGGAAGGATTTCAATTCATCCCTTGGAGATTTATCGGAGGCGGAGAGGCCGGACCACTGATCACCGAAATGACTTTTGGTAAGGACTCCTTGCTGGCCCATATTGTTTCTCTCCTCTGGCTGAAACATGATAAATTGAGGGTGTATTGTAGTTAGCGATAGTGAATGAATGGTGTTTGGAAGAGGAAAACGAGCGACTGTCTCGACTGTTGCTTCTACTTTATATCTGCCAGTCTGGGCCGCAGCGGACTTTTGTCCTGTAGTCGCAGCACCCCTCTGACGTCTTGATTGTACCCTACCCTTTGTTGTGAAGCCCGTCAAAGGAGAGATAAGGAGAACGAGGCGAAAGGAGGGGTGTACAGAAAGGTGGGTCATGTAGAAAGGAAAGATGAACTACGGCCGGCCAACCCGAGATTTGAAAAGCCGTTCTGTTTTTCGTTTCCTTGGGTTGCATGGAGACCCAGAAGAAAGGTGGGTGACAGTGATGATAGGGCCCGACCGTTCATTCGGCACAAGGATGTCTTCGGCATCCGTGAGGGGCCGCGATGTAGAGCCAGAGTATACAGTATGTTTTAGTACATGGTAATGATACAACTTTTACCCTTCCCACGGATCATGAGCGCACCGACCGTCGTCACCTTCCACGACAGGCCGAAGTGTTTCGCAGCTGAGCCACTCCATCCTTTCACCACCCAAATTCTCTGGAAGCATCAGCTTGTCCCCTTATCATGTTGGTACACTCACTCAATAGTCAAGTAAATATTCCTCCTCACTTCCCCTCTCAAAACCTGCTTCGGCTTGATTGCCATAGTCACCGCATCCGCTATCGAAGTATTCAAGGAGACTGGTCCGCAAGCACCGACCGCGACCCAACTATACGTCAGCTCAACTCACGATACGCCTGTGAACAGACCTACTCTCCATAAGCAGTCAACGACATTTCCCTCTCTATCATCTCGTTAAAGTCCGGTCGACCACTCCGCAGTTCTACTATCGCATTGTGTTCAACGATACGGGAACTTGATATTGGGCTGTCGAACGGTGATACTACTTCACTCTCGGCTATATGCGGACGTCGGTCGTCGGTCACGAAGCCGTCTAAGACTGGTGGGTCGGTGGATTGGGGTTTTGAAGTAATGAATATCGTTATATGCAGTAGACCGGGAGGGGCTGCTAGACACATGTCTTTGAGGTGGCCTGATATCCAGTCTACTTGTTCT
>Ga0265798_10005062_pt1 | contig 17894 bp, 10 predicted proteins | sample P3T30metagenome_FD_192430 | JGI IMG/M metagenome (GOLD analysis project Ga0265798, IMG submission 192430) | Plant litter microbial communities from East Loma Ridge, Irvine, California - P3 T30 | ecosystem: Environmental > Terrestrial > Plant litter > Unclassified | place: USA: California... | reverse complement strand
TGCACATGGGTCACGTGCGCAACTATACGATCAACGACGTGATGTACCGCTACCTGCGGATGAACGGCTACAACGTGCTGATGCCGATGGGCTGGGACGCCTTCGGCATGCCCGCCGAGAACGCGGCAATGGCCAACAACGTGCCGCCCGCCGAGTGGACCTATTCGAACATCGCCCACATGCGCGGCCAGATGGAGTCGATGGGCCTGGCGATCGACTGGTCGCGCGAGATGACCGCCTGCAAGCCGGACTACTACAAGTGGAACCAGTGGATGTTCCTCAAAATGCTCGAGAAGGGCATCATCTACCAGAAGACCGGCACCGTGAACTGGGACCCGGTCGACCAGACCGTGCTGGCCAACGAGCAGGTCATCGACGGCAAGGGCTGGCGTTCCGGCGCGACGGTCGAGAAGCGCGAGATCCCGATGTACTACGTGCGCATCACGGACTACGCCGAGGAACTGCTGGACTACGTCGACAACAAGCTGCCGGGCTGGCCGGAGCGCGTACGCATCATGCAGGCCAACTGGATCGGTAAATCCACCGGCGTGCGCTTCGCCTTCCCGCACGTGATCACGGACGATGCCGGTGAGCCGATCAACGACGGCAAGCTGTACGTCTTCACCACCCGCGCCGACACCATCATGGGCGTGACCTTCTGCGCGGTGGCCGCCGAGCACCCGCTGGCGGCGCAGGCGGCCAGGAACAATCCGGAACTGCAGGCCTTCATCGCCGAGTGCAAGCAGGGTTCCGTGATCGAAGCCGACATGGCGACGATGGAAAAGAAGGGCATGCCGACCGGCCTCACGGTCATTCACCCGGTCACCGGCGAGGAAGTGCCGGTCTGGGTCGGCAACTATGTCCTGATGACCTATGGCGACGGCGCCGTGATGGGCGTGCCGGGCCACGACGAGCGCGACTTCGCGTTCGCCAAGAAATACGATCTGCCGATCAAGCAGGTCGTGAAGGCCGGCGACCAGGCGTTCTCGCTGGACGGCTGGCAGGAATGGTACGGCGCCAAGGAAGGCATCGAGATCATCAACTCCGGCAAGTACGACGGCCTGGACTACATCGCCGCCGTGCACGCGGTGGCCGGCGACCTGGCCGAGAAGGGCCTGGGCGACAAGAAGGTCACCTTCCGCCTGCGCGACTGGGGCATCTCGCGCCAGCGTTACTGGGGCACGCCGATCCCGATGATCCACTGCGAACAGTGCGGCACCGTGCCGGTCCCGGAAAAGGACCTGCCGGTGGTGCTGCCGGAAGACTGCGTCCCGGACGGCAGCGGCAACCCGCTGAAAAAACACGAAGCCTTCCTGAAGGTCGACTGCCCATGCTGCGGCGCGCCGGCGCGCCGCGAGACGGACACGATGGACACCTTCATCGACTCGTCCTGGTACTACATGCGCTATACCTCGCCGGGCTCGAACGACGCCATGGTCGACCAGGCCAGGAACGATTACTGGATGCCGATGGACCAGTACATCGGCGGCATCGAGCACGCCGTGCTGCACCTGCTGTACGCGCGCTTCTGGACCAAAGTGATGCGCGACTTCGGCCTGGTGAAATTCGACGAGCCCTTCGTCAACCTGCTCACGCAAGGCATGGTGCTCAACGAGACCTACTACCGTGAAGAGGAATCGGGCAAGAAGACCTGGTTCAACCCGGCCGACGTGGACCTGGTGTTCGACGACCGCGGCCGCCCGCAGGCCGCCGCATCGAAACTGGACGGCAAGCCGGTCATCATCGGCGGCACCGAGAAGATGTCGAAGTCGAAGAACAACGGCATCGACCCGCAAGCCCAGATCGAGCAGTACGGCGCCGATACCGCGCGCCTGTTCACCATGTTCGCGGCCCCGCCCGAGCAGACCCTGGAATGGTCGGAGTCGGGCGTGGAAGGCGCGAGCCGCTTCCTGCGCCGCGTCTGGGCCTTCGCTTACGCCCAGCGCGAGCGTATCGCGTCGTCGCTGGCAGCGCAGCAGCAAGGGACCTCGGCCGGCGCTCCGGGGAACGACGACCAGAAGGCGCTGCGCCGCGAAGTGCACAAGATCCTGCAGCAGGCCGACTACGACCTCAAGCGCATCCAGTACAACACCGTGGTGTCGGCCTGCATGAAGATGCTGAACACCCTGGAGTCGGCCAAGCTGGCCGAGGGTCGGGACGCCGCATCGGCCGCCAGCGACGCGGTGATCGCCGAAGGCCTGTCGATCTTCCTGCGCATGCTGAACCCGGTGGCGCCGCACATCACCCACGCGCTGTGGACGGAACTCGGCTACGCCGCCAAGTACGGCGACATCCTCGACGTCAAGTGGCCGGAAGTCGACCCGGCCGCGCTGGAGCAGTCCGAGATCGAACTGATGATCCAGGTGAACGGCAAGCTGCGCGGTTCGCTCAAGGTGCCGAAGGGCGCCGACAAGGCCGCCATCGAAGCCGCCGCGCTGGCCTCGGAAGCGGCCCAGAAGTTCGTCGAAGGCACGCCGAAGAAGGTCATCGTCGTGCCCGGCAAACTGATCAACATCGTGGTGTAAGCATGGCCATCTCCTCCATGAAGAGAAGGATGGTGCTGCGCGCGGCCGTCGCAGTGGCGGTGGCCGCCGCCTTGCCGGGCTGCGGCTTCCAGCTGCGCGGTTCGAACGGCAGCTACACGATGCCGTTCAACAGCATCTACGTCGGCTTCCCGGAAAACTCGGCGCTCGGCACGGAACTCAAGCGCAACCTGCGCGCGGGGAAGGTGACCATCGCCGATACGCCGACGGCCGCCGAGGCGCAGCTGGTGGTGCTGGGCGAGAACCGCGGCAAGGCTATCCTGTCGCTGAACAGCCTGGGGCGCGTGCGCGAATACCTGCTGACCTACACGCTGACGTTCACGGTGCGCGATCCGAAAGGCGTCGAGCTGCTGCCGGCGACCGAGATCTCGCTGCGCCGGAACATGGCCTTCGACGAGACCCAGGTGCTGGCCAAGGAGTCCGAGGAAGCGCTGCTGTACCGTGACATGCAGGCCGACCTGGTCCAGCAGATCATGCGCCGCCTGGCCGCGATCAAGACCACGTCCACGACGACCGCGAAGTGAGGATGCGCCATGCAGTTGCGGCCTGAGGCGCTCGACGGGCACCTCGCCAAGGGGCTCGCGCCCCTGTACGTGATCACCAGCGACGAACACCTGCTGGCGCTGGAGGCGGCGGACAAGATCCGCCGCGCGGCGCGCGCGCAGGGCTATTCCGAGCGCGACGTGCTCACGGTCGAGCGCAACTTCAAGTGGGGCGAGCTGCTGGCCGCGAACCAGGCCCTGTCGCTGTTCGGCGACAAGAAGCTGATCGAGCTGCGCATCCCCGGCGGCAAGCCAGGCAAGGATGGCAGCGCGGCCCTGCAGAACTACGCGAAGGACCTGAACCCGGACAACCTGACCCTAATCACACTGCCCAAGCTGGACTGGCAGACCGCCAAGGCGGCCTGGGTCGCCGGCCTGCAGCAGGCCGCGGTCTACATCGAGATCCCGAACGTGGAGCGCCCCCAGCTACCGGGCTGGATCGGGATGCGCCTGTCGAGCCAGGGGCAGAGCGCCGAGCGCCAGAGCCTGGACTTCATCGCCGACCGGGTCGAGGGCAACCTGCTGGCGGCGCACCAGGAAATCCAGAAACTGGGCCTGCTGCACCCGCCGGGCAAGCTGACCCACGAGCAGGTCATCGACGCCGTGCTGAACGTGGCGCGCTACGACGTGTTCAAGCTGTCCGAAGCGATGCTGGCCGGCGACCCGGCGCGCCTGGTGCGCATGCTGGAAGGCCTGAAAGGCGAGGGCGAGGCGCTGCCGCTGGTGCTGTGGGCGGTCTCGGAAGAGATCCGCACGCTGCTGAAACTGAAGGCCGGGATGGCGCAGGGCCGGCCGCTGGGCGCCTTGATGAAGGAATACCGCATCTGGGGGCCGCGCGAGCGCATGATGGAACCGGCGCTGCGCAGGATGTCGCTGCCGGTGCTGGAAGCGGCGCTGCAGCAGGCGGCGCAGGTCGACAAGATGGTCAAGGGCTTGCGCGCGAAGCAGTTCGCGGGCGATGCGTGGGACGCGATGCTGCAGCTGGCGTTGCGGGTAGCTTCATAAGGACGAGGCACGATGGACATCACCGAATACATGCACACGATCGGCCGCCAGGCACGCGGCGCTTCACGCGCGATGGCGCGCGCCGACAGCGCCACCCGCAACCGCGCGCTGCTGTTGATCGCCGACGCGATCGAGCGCGATGCCGCGACACTGGTCGAGGCCAACGCGCGCGACCTCGCGGCCGCCCGCGACAACGGCCTGGCGCCGGCGCTGCTGGACCGCCTGGCGCTGTCCGATAAAGCCATCGCCACCATGGTCGAGGGCCTGCGCCAGATCGTCGCGCTGCCGGACCCGATCGGCGAAATCTCGAACATGAAATTCCGCCCGAGCGGCATCCAGGTCGGGCAGATGCGCGTGCCGCTGGGCGTGATCGGCATCATCTACGAGGCGCGTCCGAACGTGACGGTCGATGCGGCCGGCCTGTGCATCAAGAGCGGCAACGCCGCCATCCTGCGCGGCGGCTCCGAGGCGATCCACTGCAACCGCGCGCTGGCGCTGCTGGTGGCAGAGGGTTTGAAAGGTGCCGGCCTGCCCGAGCACGGCGTGCAGGTGGTCGACACGGTCGACCGCGCCGCCGTCGGGGCCTTGATCACCATGCCTGAGTATGTGGACGTGATCGTCCCGCGTGGCGGCAAGGGGCTGATCGCGCGGCTGATGGAAGAGTCGACTGTCCCGATGATCAAGCACCTGGACGGCATCTGCCACGTCTACATCGACGCCAAGGCCGACGTCGCCAAGGCCCTGCCGATCGCCATGAACGCCAAGACCCACCGCTACGGCACCTGCAACACGATGGAAACGCTGCTGGTGGCGCGCGCCATCGCACCCACGATCCTGCCGCAGCTGGCGCAGTTGTATGCGACGAAAGAGGTCGAGCTGCGCGCCGATCCGGAAGCGCTGGCCATCCTGCAGGGTTACCCGCACCTGACCGCTGCCACGGAAGAAGATTGGCGCACCGAGTACCTGGCGCCGATCCTGGCCATCAAGATCGTGGACGGCATCGACGCCGCCATCGAGCACATCAACACCTGGTCGTCGAAGCACACCGACGCCATCGTCACCGAAGACTACAGCGACGCCCTGCGCTTCCTGCGCGAAGTCGATTCCGCCTCGGTGATGGTCAACGCTTCGACGCGCTTCGCCGACGGCTTCGAATACGGCCTGGGCGCGGAGATCGGCATCTCGAACGACAAGCTGCACGCGCGCGGTCCGGTGGGGCTGGAAGGATTGACGTCCTTGAAATACGTGGTCTTTGGCCACGGTGAAGTACGTCAGTAACGCATGCATCTAAAAACCTATTAATCAGTTGGGGTCAGAGCCCACCCGCGTGAACCGGGCTCTGACCCGCAAGGAGTGACATGTACCTCTGGATCAAAGCCTTCCACATCATCTTCATCGCCTCCTGGTTCGCCGGCCTGTTCTACCTGCCGCGCATCTATGTGAACCTGGCCCAGGAAACCAACCCGGCGGCCATCGAGCGCCTGCTCGGCATGGGCCGCCGCCTGTTCCGCTTCACCACGATGCTGGCCGTGCCGGCCCTGTTGCTGGGCATCTGGCTATGGCTGGGCTATGGCATCCGCGGCGGCTGGCTGCATGCGAAACTGGCGCTCGTGATCCTCGTGATCGGCTACCATCACGCCTGCGGATCGCTGCTGAAAAAGTTCGAGCGCGGCGTGAACACGCGCAGCCACAAGTGGTTCCGCGTGTTCAATGAAGTGCCGGTGCTGCTGCTGGTTGCGATCGTGATTCTGGTGGTCGTGAAGCCTTTCTAAGCTTCCGTCACTATTGTAGTAATGGCGGCCGGGCTCATTCCGGCCGTTTGTTTTTTTATTCATAACTCAAAGGGGCCTCGCAAACCGTCGCGAGCGGCAGCAGAAGTGGCCGAGAAGCGCAGCCGTACCAGGGTACGGCGAGCATCGCAGGCCGCTTATGCAACGCGCAGCAGGTTTGCGAGGCCCCCACCACAACGGACAAAAGGTTCCCCTGATGACTTCCTACTTCTGCCCCTGCCCGCGCGGCATGGAACAAGCCCTCGCCGACGAACTCGCCGAGATCGCCCAAACGACCCAAAGCTCCACGCTGAAGGTCCACAACCAGGTCCCCGGCGGCGTGCACTGCTCGGGCGACATGCTCGACGCATACCGTCTCAACCTGCACTCGCGCATCGCCTCGCGCGTGCTGATGCGCATCGCGAACAAAAACTACAGCAACGAGAACGACATCTACGACCTGGTGCTCGAGCAGCCCTGGGAAGACTGGTTCGGCGTCGACCACACCATCCGCGTCGACCTCACGGCCATCAAGTCGCCACTGAAAAGTCTGGAGTTTACGACGCTGAAGATCAAGGATGCCGTGTGCGACCGCTTCCGCGACCAGTTCAACAAGCGCCCATCGGTCGACACGAAGGAGCCCGACATGCGCATCGTCGGCTTCCTCGACGCGCGCAACTTCACGATCTACCTGGACACCTCGGGCGAGGCGCTGTTCAAGCGCGGCTGGCGCGAAGAGACCGGCGACGCGCCGCTGCGCGAGAACCTGGCCGCGGGCCTGCTGCGCGTGGCCGGCTGGAAGCCGGGCGTGCCGCTGTTCGACCCGATGTGCGGCTCGGGCACGATCCTGATCGAGGCGGCGCAGATGGTGCAGGGCATCCCGCCGGGCGCGCGGCGCCGCTTCGCCTTCGAAAAGTTCGCCGACTTCGACCGCCAGGCCTGGCAGGACATGAAGAACGCGATCAAGCCGCACCCGCTGCCCGCCGAACCCACCATCTTCGGTTCCGACATCTCGGGCGACATGGTGGCGATGACGCGCCACAACCTGCGCGCGGCCGGTATCCTGTTCGAGGTGCCGCTCAAGCAGATCGAGGCGCAGCAGGTGCAGCCGCCGACCGAAACGCCGGGCCTGCTGGTGACCAACCCGCCCTACGGCGAGCGTATCGGCGTGCGCGGCGACTCCACCATTCCGCAGGACGAGATGGCGGTCGGCTTCTACCAGCAGCTCTCGAGCACCCTCAAGCAGCGCTTCGCCGGCTGGACCGTGTACCTGTTCACCGCGGACCTGGGCCTGCCGAAGATGCTGCGCCTGAAGGAATCGCGCAAGACGCCGTTCTTCAACGGCGCGCTCGAATGCCGCCTGTTCCGCTTCGACATGGTGGCCGGCTTCAACCGCCGCGACGCGGCCAAGCCTGACGCCAAACCCGCTCAATCACAATAACCATGCTGCCCGAACCCGAACCCGACAACCTGCCCAAGGACCCGGTCGTCCCGGTACCGCTGCCCACGCCGCACAAGGTCACGATGCTGACCGCCGGCGGCCTGGCCACGCTGCTGGCCGCGCTCTCGATGCTGGGACCGTTCTCGGTGGACGCCTACCTGCCGGCCTTTCCGGCGATCCAGGCCAACCTGCACGCCACCTCGATCGAGGTCCAGCAGACGCTGACCGCCTATATGCTGGCCTTCGCCGTCATGTCGCTGTGGCACGGCGCGCTGTCGGACGCCTTCGGGCGCCGCAACGTGGTGCTGCTCGGGCTGATCGTGTTCGCGGTCGGCACCCTGGGCTGCGCGTCGGCCCATTCGGTGCACTACCTGTGGATCTTCCGCATCATGCAGGGCATCTCGGCCGGGGCCGGGGTCGTGGTCGGGCGCGCCATCATCCGCGATTTGTATTCGGATGCGCCGGCGGCGCGCCTGCTGTCGATGGTGACGATGATCTTCTCGATCGCGCCGGCGATCGCGCCGGTGCTGGGCGGCTGGGTCGTGACCCTGTTCGACTGGCGCGCCATCTTCCTGGGCCTCTTGATCTTCAGCGTCGGCCTGTGGTGGGTGTGCTGGCAGCACCTGCCCGAGACCATGCCGCCCGAGCGGCGCCAGCCCTTCAATCCGCGCTTCCTGGCCCAGAGCTACTGGGACATCTTCAGCTCGGTGCTGTTCCAGATGAAGTCGGGCGTGGTCGCCTTCAACTTCGGCGGCATGTTCCTGTTCATCGCCGGTGCGCCGGTGCTGCTGCCGGAGCACCTGCACCTGGGGCCGTCGGATTTCGCCTGGCTGTTCGTGCCGGCGGTGGGCGGCATCTTCCTGGGCGCGCTGGCGGCCAACCGCCTGGCCGGCAAGATGCACTTCTCGCGCCAGATCGGCATCGGCTACGCCTTCATGCTGGCCGCGGTGGCCTTCAGTGTGACTTACCACGCGGTCCTGCCGCCGGCGCTGCCCTGGACCGTGCTGCCGATGTTCTTCTATAACTTCGGCAGTTCGATCATCAATCCCAGCGCGACGCTGCTGGCGCTCGACCTGTTCCCGCACATCCGCGGCACGGTGGCGTCCTGCCAGTCCTTCGTGACGACCCTGATGGGGGCGCTGGTGGCGGGCATCATCGCGCCGGCGCTGACGCATTCGGTGCTGGCGATGGCGCTGGGCCAGGCCGGTTTCGCGCTGGCCTCGCTGGCCTGCTGGATGATTTCGCGGCATTATCGCCGCGCGAAGATGCTGGCGTGACGATCGTCATGGCGTTTGCACAGTTTGAAGGGGGAATTGTGCGGAATCTTTGTGCTAGCTCAATACACAAACGTGGAGTTTTGACTCTAAAACGCATCACTTTGCTCTGAAACTGTTGTTCCCGGACAGAAATGTATATATGCTAAGATGAGTGATTAATGTCATAAAAAGAGTTACCAACTTTGCTCTTTTTGCAAAATTAAAAGAACACACTCTGTGGTAGTTTTTTCATAAAAAAAGCTGCCACCCCACCCAGACCACGTGGCGGCCGTGCTTGACACCCTAGAATCAGACCAGGATATCCGCAATCGTTTGCTGATCGCGAGACTGCCGGCCATGCCGCAGATCCTCATCAAGCTGCTCGCGCATCTGCAGGCCGACGACCTGGGCATGGCGGAACTGGCCGCGCTGGTGGCCAAGGATGCCGGCATGACCGGCAAGATCCTGGCCGTCGCCCACAGCTCGGCCTACCACCGCGGCGCACGCCAGGCCAGCCTCGAGCAATCGATGGTGGCGCTCGGCACCGACATGATCAAGATCCTGGTGATCAGCGATTCGGTATTCCAGACCTTCAACAGTTTCCCGAATTCCGGCGCGACCGACCTGCGCGGCTTCTGGAAACATTCGCTGACCACGGCCGTGCTGGCGCGCGAGATCGCGCGCCGCATGGAGTATGGCCAGCCCGAGGAAGCCTACCTGGCCGGCCTGCTGCACAACGTCGGCCGCCTGGCGCTGCTGGCGGCGGCGCCCAAGGAGTATGCCTTCAATTTCACCGCGCGCGACGACGAGGACCTGTGCGCGGTCGAGCAGCGCACGCTGCAGATCACGCATACCGAAGCCGGCGCCTGGCTGATCGAACGCTGGCAGCTGGATTCCTTCCTGGCCGATTCGGTGCTCTACCACCATGAGCCGAGCGCGCGCCTGGAGGCTAGCCATCCCCTGATCCGCATCCTGCGCACCGCCCACGTGCTGGCCCACCATGCCGACGACCTGGCGTTGGTGATCGAAGCCTGCATGCTGTGCGGCCTGGATCCGGAAGAGGCCGACGACATGACGGCCGCCGCCGCGCGCCAGGTCGAGAAGTCGGCGATCCACCTCGGCATCGACCTGGCCGGCGCCGACGAGATGCCGGCGCCGCCGGCCTACGCCCCGCCGGCGCCCGTCGACCCGGTGCAGCAGCGCCTGAACGAAGAGGTGCGCAACCTGGTGCTGGTGTCGGAGATCGGCCAGGTCTTCACGCGCCAACAGGGGGAGGGCGGCGAGACCGGCCTGCTTGAATCGATGACGCGTTCGGCGCGCATCCTGTTCGATTTCGAGAACGCGGTCGTGCTGCTGGAGAACCCGACCGGGAAGGCGCTGATCGGCACGCCGACCGGCAACCAGCAACGCATCGCCGAATTCGCGATCCCGCTGGTGAAGGGCAAGGGCGGCGCCGTGGCCCAGGCCGCGCTGGAGCGCAAGCCGGCCTTTGTCCGGCGCGACCGCCCGCTCGGCATGCCCGAAGAGCAGCTGCTGCGCATCCTGGGCAACGACGCCATGGTATGCGTGCCGCTGGTGGCCGGCGCGCGCTGCCTGGGCGTGCTGGTCGGCGGCGTCGCCAGCTGGCAGCTGCCGGCCTGCCAGAAGCGCGAGCGCTTCCTGCAATCCTTCGGCACCCAGGCCGCGGGCGCGCTGGAAACGGCGATGCTGGAGCGCAGCCAGGCGCGCCGCCAGCTGGCCCACGTGACCGAGGAATACCGCGAAGCCTCGCGCCGCGTGGTCCACGAGGTCAACAATCCGCTGTCGATCATCAAGAACTACCTGTCGGTCCTGGACAGCAAGCTGGAACGCCAGGAACCGGTCAGCGCCGAGCTGTCGGTGCTGCACGACGAGATCGACCGCGTCGGCCAGCTGGTCAACAGCCTGACCGAGATCCGCCCGCCGGCCGAGGGCGCGCCGCTCACCGCCGACGTCGCGCGCGTGGTGGACGACGTGCTGCGCCTGTTCCGCACCACCGACTTCATCCCGCCCAACGTGCGCATCGTGGTCGACATGGCCGGCCAGGACAACCGCATCGAGGGCGACCCGGATCTGCTCAAGCAGATCCTGGTCAACCTGCTCAAGAACGCGGTCGAAGCGCTGGGTGCGCATGGCGGACGCATCGAGATCGCCAACCGCGGCCACGTCAACCGCGAGCGCCGCGTCTACCTGGAGCTGGTCGTGTCCGACACCGGCCCGGGCCTGTCGCGCGAGGTGCTGGCCAACCTGTTCTCCGCCGTGCAGAGCGCCAAGGAGGGGCCGCACCACGGCCTCGGCCTGTCGATCGTGCACAGCCTGGTCAAGCAGCTGAACGGGCACATTGCCTGCCGCAGCGGCGCGACCGGCACCAGTTTCGAAATTCTGCTGCCGGCGCATGCCGGCGCCGGCGCCCCGGCCACGCTGCCGGCGCGCGCGCTTGGATCCGCATAAGGTAACAATGAATCCATTCTCCGCGCCCATTCCCTACGACGCCGCCGCACCGTCCGGCAACGGCAACGACCAGCCGCGCCTGCTACTGGTCGACGACGAACCGCGCCTGCTCGCCTCGCTGTACGAGCTGCTGCGCAACCGCGGCTACCAGTTGATCACCGCCTCCACCGGCGGCGAGGCGCTGGCGCACCTGTCGAAGCTGCGTTTCGACCTGGTGCTGCTCGACCTGCGCCTGCCGGACATCGGCGGCCACGAGATCATGGACTTCATCAACGAGAAGGGCATCGACGCCGACGTCATCGTGATGAGCGGCGAAGTCGGGATCGAGGCCGCGATCGGAGCCCTGAAGCGCGGCGCCTACGACTACCTGCGCAAGCCCTACAGCCGCGAGGAACTGCTCAAGACCGTGGCCAACGCGCTCAAGCAGCGCCGCCTGGCCCAGGCCAACGCGCGCATGGCGACCCAGCTGGAAAACTCGGAGAAGATGTACCGCTACCTGGTGGACTCCTCGCCCGACATCATCTACACGCTGAACCACGAAGGCCGCTTCACCTTCATCAACGACCGCGCCTACCAGCTGCTCGGCTACAAGCGCGACGAGCTGATCGGCCAGCACTACTCGATCCTGGTGCACGACGAGGACCTGGAGCGCGCGCGCTACGTGTTCAACGAGCGCCGCGTCGACGAACGCGCCTCGCGCAACGTCGAGCTGCGCCTGAAGTGCCACGCCGCCACCCACCACGAGCGCACCTTCAACACCACCCTGATGACGATCTCGCTGAACGCGATCGGCATGCACGTGCCCGACCAGGAAGTCAAGCGCCTCGAGTTCTTCGGCACCTACGGCGTGGCGCGCGACATCACCGACCGCAAGCGCGCGGAAGAGGTCATCTCCTACCAGGCCTACCACGACATCCTGACCGACCTGCCGAACCGCATCCTGTTCAAGGACCGGCTCGGCCTGGCGGTCATCCAGGCCAAGCGCAAGCAGACCGAGCTCGCGGTGATGTTCATCGACCTGGACCGCTTCAAGCTGGTCAACGACACCCTCGGCCACGTCAAGGGCGACGAGCTGCTGCAGCAGGTGGCGGGCCGCCTGAAGGAGTGCCTGCGCCGCGGCGACACGCTGGCGCGCCAGGGTGGCGACGAATTCACCATCGTGCTGCCGGAACTGCGCGACCGCGACGACGCGCGCATGGTGGCCGACAAGTTCCTCGAGTGCCTGCACCTGCCCTTCGACCTGGACGGCCACGAAGTCCACATCTCGGCCTCGATCGGCATTGCGATCTACCCGGGCCACGGCGAATCGATCGACGAGCTGCTGCGCCATGCCGACATCGCCATGTACCAGGTGAAGGGGCAGGGCAAGAACGGCCACGCCTTCTACGACCCGTCGATGCAGGACGTGTCGCACCAGAAGATCGCGCTCGAGCAGAGCCTGCGCAAGGCGCTCGAGCACGACGAGCTGGAGATGTACTACCAGCCGCAGATCGACGCCATCAGCGGCCGCATCGTCGGCGCCGAGGCGCTGATGCGCTGGAACCACCCGCTGCGCGGCGTGGTCTCGCCGGGCGAGTTCCTGCCTTTCGCCGAAGAGAACGGCCTGATGCTGCCGATCTCGGACTGGATGATCGGCGCCCTGTGCCGCGACATGCTGCAGTGGAAGGCGATCGGCGGCAACCAGATCAAGCTGTCGCTGAACCTGTCGCCGCAATACCTGGACCGCGGCGACTTTTTCGAGAAGATGCGCGGCGCCCTGCTGCGCCACGGGATCGCGCCGAGCCAGATCGAGGTCGAGATCACCGAGAACATCTGCATCCGCAACCCGCAGCACGCGATCGAGCAGCTCAACAAGCTGGGCCAGCTGGGCGTGTCGGTGGCGATCGACGACTTCGGCACCGGCTACTCGTCGCTGGCCTACCTGCACCGCTTCCCGGTGCACACGATCAAGATCGACCAGTCCTTCGTCAAGGAGATCCACGACGAGCACGGGCACTATCCGGTGGTGCTGGCGATCATCTCGATCGCGCGCGGGCTGGGCCTGAACCTGATCGCGGAAGGTGTCGAGACCGACGCCCAGGCGCGCTACCTGCGCGCCAACGGCTGCCTGACGATGCAGGGCTACCTGTATCACCGGCCGATGGCCCTTGGCCGCTTCGTCGACGTGCTGCGCGCCCAGGGCGTGCCGGCCGGCGCGCTTGCCCAGGCTTGATGCCGCCGGCCGATGCCCGCCGCTGACAAGGACAGCCTGCACACGGCGGAATTCCTGCGCGTGAAAGCGCTGGCCGAGCGCGGCGTCGCCACCGCCCAGCACAGCCTGGGCTTCATGTACGTGAACGGCCAGGGCGTGCCGCGCAACGACGAGCTGGCCGTGGCCTGGTACCGCATGGCCGCCAGCAGCGGCCTCGAACAGGCGCAGTACAACCTTGGCGTGATGTATCAAAAAGGGCAGGGGGTGGAGCAGGACCTGGCCCAGGCCGTCTACTGGTACCGCCAGGCCGCCGAGCAGGGTTATGCGCAAGCCCAGTACAACCTGGGCTGGCTGTACGCCAAGGGCCAGGGCGTTCCGGCCGACGTGCAGCAGGCGCTGCACTGGTTCAGCCTCGCCGCGGCGCAGGGCGACCCCGGCGCCCAGCACAACCTCGGCATGATGCTCGAGGGCGGCAAGGGCGTGGCCCAGGACGTGGCCGCGGCGATCGGCTGGTACCGCAAGGCCGCCGAACAGGGTTACGCGCGTTCCCAGTTCAACCTGGCGCTGCGTTACGATAGTGGGCAACTGAGCGGACAACTGAGCGGCCCAGGGATCGAGCGCGACGTCCAGCAGGCCCTGCACTGGTTCCACAAGGCCGCCGAGCAGGGTTACGCGCCGGCCCAGTTCAACCTCGGGCTGCGTTACGACAAGGGCCAGGACCTGCCCCAGGACAGCAGCAAGGCGATCCTGTGGTACGGCCGCGCCGCGGCGCAGGGCCACGCCAGTTCGCAGTTCAACCTGGCGCTGATCCACGACAGCGGCCATGGCCACAACATCGAGCCGGACCCGGTGCTGGCGCTGCACTGGTTCCGCAAGGCGGCCGAACAGGGCCATGCCGGCGCCCAGGACAACCTCGGCCTGCGCCATGAGAACGGCCTGGGTGTCGACCAGGACGACGCCCAGGCCGCGCACTGGTACCGCCAGGCCGCCGAGCAGGGTTTTGCAGGCGCCCAGTACCATCTCGGCCTCTTGGTCGATGCCGGCAGGGGCGTGGCCCGGGATCCGGTCGAAGCCGCCAGCTGGTACCGCAAGGCCGCCGAGCAGGGCCACCTGCGCGCCCAGTTCGACCTGGCGCTGCGCTATGAGAGTGGGCAACTGAGCGGCAACGGCGTCCCCGACGTCCAGCAGGCCATGCACTGGTTCCGCAAGGCGGCCGAGCAGGATTACGCGCCGGCCCAGTACATGCTGGGCCAGCTGCTGGACCGCGACGACAGCGGCACGGTCGACGCGCGCCAGGCCGGCGACTGGTACCGCAAGGCGGCCGAGCAGGGCCACACGCTGGCCCAGTTCGCGCTCGGGCTGCGTTACGACAGCGGCCACGGCGTGGCGCGCGACTACGAAGCCGCGCATTTCTGGTACCTGGGCGCGGCGCGCCAGGGCCATGCGCGCGCCCAGTTCAACCTCGGCCTGATGTACGCCGCCGGCCAGGGCGTGCAGGCCGACCTGGTCGAAGCCTACGCCTGGCTGCACCGCGCCGGCAGCGCCGGCCTGGCCGCGGCCGACAACTACCTCCAGCGCATCGCCGCGCGCATGGCGCCGGCCCAGCTCGAGCAAGCCGTCGGCTACACTGGTGCGGCTTGACGAGAACCGACCACCCCCACAAGAAGCAGAGAGAGAAACCATGAGACTCAAGAAGATCGTGCTTGCGCTCGGCCTGGCCGCCGCCGCCGCAGCGCCGACGCTGGCCACCAGCGCCGAGAAATCCTCGCCCGCCGCGGCCTTCGACCGCAAGGCCTACGGCATCGCCTATAAAAAATTCGTCCTGCCCAACGGCCTGACGCTGCTGGTGCACGAAGACCACAGCGTGCCGGTGGTCGGCGTGAACGTCTGGTACCACGTCGGTTCGCGCAACGAAAAGCGAGGCAAGACCGGCTTCGCCCACCTGTTCGAGCACTTCTTCTTCAACGGTTCGGAAAACTATCCGCACGGCTTCCGCGAGGCGATGGACGACCTCGGCGCCAACAACCGCAACGGCACCACCAACACCGACCGCACCAACTTCTTCGAGGACGTCCCGACCTCGGCGCTGGAGCGCACGCTGTACCTGGAATCGGACCGCATGGGCTACCTCGGCAACTACATCTCGCAGGCGATGCTGGAGCGCGAGCGCGGCGTGGTGCAGAACGAGAAGCGCCAGGGCGACAACCAGCCCTACGGCAAGGTACGCTACGAATTCTCGGCCAAGATGTACCCGTACTCGCACCCGTACTCCTGGTCCACGATCGGCAGCATGGACGACCTCAACGCGGCTTCGCTGGAAGACATCCGCGAGTGGTACCGCACCTATTACGGCCCGAACAACGCGGTGCTGTCGCTGGCCGGCGACATCACGCCGGAACGCGCGCTCGAGCTGGTGAACAAGTACTTCGGCGCGCTGCCGCCGGGCCCGCCGTTGCCGCGCACCGAAACCTGGATCCCGGTCCTCGACCGCGACATCCGCGACGAGATGGAAGACCAGGTGCCGCAGGTGCGCGTCTACCGCCGCTGGCACGCGGCCGCCTGGAAGGATGCCGACGTGGCGAAGCTGCAGCTGCTGGGCGACGTGCTGGCCGGCTCGAAGAGCGCGCGCCTCGATAAACGCCTGGTGTACGAGAAGGGCGTGGCCACCAGCGTCTCGGCCGGCATGCAGGATAGCGAGTTGGGCGGCACCTTCGGCATCACGGTCACGCTGAAGAACGGCGCCGACCAGGCGGAGGTGGAGCGCGAAGTCGACCGCATCGTGGCCGATCTGCTGGACAAGGGCCCGACCGCCCAGGAACTGCAGCGCGTCAAGACGCGCGAACTGGCCGATTTCTCGCGCAGCATCGAGCGCCTGGGCGGCTTCGGCGGCCGCGCCGACGTGCTGGCCGAAAGCATGACTTACGGCGGCGCGCCGGACGCCTACCTGACGCGCCTGGAGCAGATGGCCGGCGCCACCCCGGCGGACGTGAAAGCGGCCGGCAATCGCTGGCTGCGCGCCCACCACTACACGATGACGGTGAAGCCGTTCGCCAAGCTGGCGGCGGTGAAGTCGACCCTCGACCGCAAGCAGTTGCCGGCCCTGGGCCAGGCGCCCGACGTCGCCTTCCCGGCCATGCAGCGCGCCCAGCTCAAGAACGGCCTGAAGGTGGTGCTGCTGGAGCGCCACGGCGCGCCTATCGTCAACGCCGCGCTGGTGGTCGACGCCGGGGTCGCGTCCGACCCGGCCGGCAAGGACGGCCTGGCCTCGCTGTCGCTCGGCCTGGTCGACAAGGGCACCAAAACGCGTAACGCGTTCCAGCTGTCCGATGCGCTGGAGTCGCTCGGTGCGCAGATCGGCACCGACACCACCCGCGACCAGTCGATCGTGCGCCTGGAGGCGACCAGCGCCAACCTGGCGCCGTCGCTGGCGCTGCTGGCCGACGCCGCGCTCAATGCGAATTTCCCGCAAGACCAGGTCGAGCTGGCCAAGCAGCGCCGCCTGGCCCAGATCGGCCAGGAGAAGGCGCAGCCGAATGCGCTGGCGCTGCGTGTCGTGACGGGCCTGCTGTACGGCGCCGATCACGCCTACGGCAAGCCCGCGTCGGGTACCGAGGCGACCACCCAGGCCGTCACGCGCGAAGATGTCGCGCGCTGGCGCGACGCCTGGTTCAAGCCGGGCAGCGCAACCCTGGTCGTGGCCGGCGACACCACGCTGGACAAGCTGGTGCCGGCGCTGGAAGCCAGCTTCGGCGCCTGGCAGGGCGGCAGCGCGCCTGCCAAGCAGGTCGCCAGCGTGCCGGCCAACACCGGCAAGCGCATCTACCTGATCGACAAGCCGGAGGCGCCGCAATCGACCATCGTCGCGGCCCACGTGTCGCAGCCGGCGGGCCAGCCGGACGAACTGGCGATCCAGGCCGTCATGACGAATTTCGGCGGCATGGCGACCTCGCGCCTGAACCGCAACCTGCGCCTGGATAAACACTGGAGCTACGGCACCACCGCGCGCCTGTCCGAGATGCGCGGCCAGCGCAGCCTGATCACGGTCGCGCCGGTGCAGACCGACAAGACGGTCGAGGCGATGCAGGAAGTGGCGAAGGAAATCCGCGACATCGCCGGCCAGCGTCCGATCAAGGGCGAGGAGTACGACAGCGTGATGCGCAACGTGACCTCGCGCCTGCCGGGCCGCTTCGCCACGCTGGACGCGCTGGAAGGCGCCGCCATCACCAGCATCAACCTGGGCCTGCCGGACGATTACTGGAGCCGCTATGCCGGCGGCATGCGCGCGCTGAACGACCAGCAGCTGGCCGGCGCTGCCGGCCGCTACATCCATCCGGACCAGGTGGTGTGGGTGGTGGTGGGCGACCTGCGCAAGGTCGAACCGGGCATCCGCAAGCTGGGCTGGGGAGAAGTGACGGTGCTGGACGCGGACGGCAAACCGGTGCGCTAATCCGTCGCCCTTGGCCGCTCAGGCCCCTGCAGCCGCGTGCCCGCGCATGCGGCTGTACACCTCCACGTCCCTGAACTCGACCAGCAGCGTGGCGCCGGTGGCGAACAGGATCTCGTGCCGGAAGAAGCCGTCGCCGCCATCGGTGAGTTCATGGCAGGCGACGTCGCCGAAGCCTTCCCCGTCCTGGTGGAACAGCGGCTTGTCCGAGGGAAAATCGACCAGGATGCGGCG
>Ga0265798_10005061_pt1 | contig 17897 bp, 11 predicted proteins | sample P3T30metagenome_FD_192430 | JGI IMG/M metagenome (GOLD analysis project Ga0265798, IMG submission 192430) | Plant litter microbial communities from East Loma Ridge, Irvine, California - P3 T30 | ecosystem: Environmental > Terrestrial > Plant litter > Unclassified | place: USA: California... | reverse complement strand
TAAACCACTGGAAGGTATTATCTGCTGCAGTAATGTTGCTGCTTAGCTCTACATACCTAAGTACTTCATTGGTTACAAAATCAACACAGCTGGTGTGGCTGTCGTTCAGGCTTGTTATTACCGGCTCCGGCAACAGGTCAATAGTAACCGGCACCTGAGTGTAAGCAGGACAGCCAAATGGATATTGATTGTTCTTAACCATTGCCCACAAAATAGTGGTAGATGTAACATAATTAGTAAGGTCGCCGGTTATTGCATTCTGGTCTGCCCTTGCATCAGCTTCGGTAAGGTAATAAGTAACATCATAGTTATCTATTGGCCCTTGTGTGCCTACAATCACTGCTTTAGCTTCGGTAAGGTCTACTGCTGTAATACCATCGTTTATACCATCATCATCACACTCCCTAATAACAGTATCGTCTACAGGGTTGGCAATAGTTTGTGGCTCTACAGATAGTATTAATTCTAATACTACATCACATCTTGTTTCTATGTTTTGTGCGTACACATATATTGTTTGTTGCTGATATTGAATGTTAGTGTAAAGGAACGGCAGCGTTGGGTTACCATTTCCAGATCCCGGAGGAACAACTCTTGGATCCCGAGCATAGAAACGTACAATGTAATCGCTCTGTACAGCTCCTGCCGGTAGTATCGTACTGCGGTAGTTGCCAAGGTCGAACTGTGCAAACCCTGTAAAGTTAGTCTGGCATATTCCATAAGGTGCTATCTCTGTAGCGGGTAACGGGTTAACGATAAGCTCTAACGGCACAACTACTGCACATACTGGGTCTCCCGGCTCGCTGCCTGCAAGCTCTGCACGCACATAAATTATTTTGCTTTCACTTTCGTAAGACAGTGGAAGTGGTGTACCTGTTCCTGCTTCGGCATCACTCGCTAGTTCCCAATAAGTAAGGGTAGTGAGTGTAGATTGCTGTAATATATCAGCATTAGCATCTGTAAGGTTAAATCGCGCCATGTTTTCACCAACAGCTAAATCTTCACACTCTTCGAGCGGATCCGGCGTTGGGTTAGGATCTGGCAACGGCAACACTTTTATGGTAAGCGTTGTATAACTTCTACAACCGCTAATTGTTGTAACCACCACCTGCAGTGTTTGCGGATTTACTCCCGGCAGGTTGCGGTAAGCAGTAGGATCTGTAATAGGATTGTTACTCGTTACATCATCTTCTGTAACATAGTAGGTGACAACGTTATCCTGACCCTGTCCTGTTGCGCCCAAAATTTCAGCATCTTTTTCGGTAAGGTCAAATACATAGCTTTGATTGTTAGCCGCATTAGGAGGCGTAGCCGCCGGCTGCTCATAATCACACTTAACAAGTGCTGTTGGCTGCGCCACATCTACAGGCATATCTACCTGTAACTCAAAACTTGTAACTGTATAACACTCTGTAGCAGGGTTCTCTACACGTATCCAGATAACCTGAGCATCGCTTCCTAAATAAGCTGTAGGAGAAATTATGATAGGGCTGCCGGCTTCTGCTTCTGCCTGGCTCACATGATATGTAATTACCAGGCTCGTTCCATTAACAGGGTTCCTGGCACGAATAGCAGCTTCATAGGCTGTTAGGTCGAATGCAGTGATACCATCCTGATCGTCCTGATCGCGATCATCATCACAACCCGGAAGTGGCTCAAGCGGAGCAACCGGTAGCAACGGAGCAGCATTAAAGATAAGTTCTAACGGATAAACCTGAGAAAAACATCCTGTAATGGTATTTTCTGCCCTCACATAAATTGTTTGGCCCATACCCGGGTTTTGGTTTCGGAAATCTTCCAGATTTGTAATTACGCTATTAGGGTTGTTATTTTCCGCACCAATCGCTGTCATGTAAAAACGAACAACAATATTAGCGCCGCCATTATCTATCATGTCCTGTACAAGATCGGCAAGGTTAATTTCGCCATAACCGTTGCCATCGCTGTCGCAAATTGTGCGGTCATCAGCCGTAGGCATTAATAACGTTGGCAATGGCTCTACCCTTAAGTCCATAAGAACTATACGGTAGCAACCACTCATGGCATCTTCTACCCTTACAAATAATGTTTGTACCGTCGTTAAGTTAGTGTAAGCGCGGCTGTCAGCGTCAGATATCGCATTATTAGCGGTATCCGCATTCTCAAAACTTGTATAGAATGTTACATTTAAACCGTTAGCGCCATTAGTGATCTCGGTAATTTTAGTAGTAAGGTCAAATACTTCTTTTTCGTCCGGTCTATTACCCACGGTAGTCTCATCGCATAGCGTGTATGGCGTAGGTGTAACTACAGCCGGCATAGGGTTTACGATAAGTTCAAGCTCTACAATATCATCACAACCTGTTGCAATATTAAACACACGGATGTAAACCGTTTGTCCTGTAGATTCAAATGTTCCGGGATTAATTATCTCATTAGTAGCTGCAGCATCTGTATAATAAGCTACATCAAACTGCGCCGGGTTTAGTGTGCCAAGCACACGGGATTCATACGTTGTAAGGTCAAACACTCCAATACCATCAGTATCGCTCACCCCATTATCACAAATGCTGTAAGGTTGTGTTGGCTCTATAGCCACCGGCCTTGGGTCTACTATTAATCTAAGCGTAACAATTGTATAGCATTCAAGACCAGTACGGGTAGATGCCAGCCTGATATAAAGTGTTTGTGTAACCGCCGGAAGACTTGGATAAGCAGTAAGACGACCACCTGTTATAGGGCGTACATTAAACTGGGCGTCTTCAAGCGTTTCAAAAACAGTTGCTTCAACATTTACCTGATTATTCAGTGCTTCGGTTAATGCAGGAGTAAGATCAAAAATTCCCTGATTGTTGTTATCATCTACAGCACACGCATGCAGTGGCTGTGGAACGATACCGGTTGGCCTCGGCACAACGTCTACGTTAAAAGTACTTTCATCAGTACAGGCAGGTGTAGTTTGGGTAACACCATAAATATATATAGGAGTTACACCTATTGTGTTTATAACATCGCCAGCAAACAAAGGTGTGCCGCCACCATTTTGGGCTGTAAAATAATTACCTACAGGTAGCGCCGGTAATGTGTAGGTGTCGCAAGCTACTACATCATCAAAGTCCGGCACATCAATACTGTGCACATTTACAACAAAACTTTCTTCGTCGTGGCACAAATCAGTATTTGGCGCACCTGTATATGCGTAAAGGAATACTTCCTGGCGCGTGGTACTATTACCCGAAGCCTCGATTGCAGAACCCTCAGGCAATATAGCACCGCCACCAGATGGCCCTCCGGTTAGTGTATAATAGTTGTAAGTTACACCGCTTGTAACAGGAAGTGCAGGAAGTGTGTATGTAAAACACGCCTCTACGCCATCGATGGCCGCAACCACAGGTGTTGGATAAATATTGATAGGTATGGCAACTTCCTCAAAACATGGAAGAAGTGTTCTGCCTGCTAATTCTGCATAAATATAAACAGTGGTGCTCTGTGTAATTATGTCGCCTGCATTAAGTTCTTCCTGGCCTGCCACGTCTGGCCCACCCTGAAGTTTGTAGTATTTTTGAGTATAATCATTATTACCAAGGCTTATAACCGGAAGCGTAAAACTATCACATCTTTCTATACTGGTTTCTCCTGCAGGCAATATTGTGTCGGCACGTACCGTATAAATGGTAACCGTAAACGAATTTTCTGCAAAACAAAGCGGGTTATCCGGCGATTCTGCATAGATATAAATGGTACGATTCGTAGTGATAGGCTGAGCAATATCTATAGCCTGTTGGCCAGGCTCTGATGGCCCGCCGGATAAAGCATAATAAGTGCCTACCGTTAAAGGTGTAAGGAAATATCTAAAGCATTCATTAACGTTAGAGCGTTGTTCTACCAACGGAGTTTGTGTAATATTTACAGCAAAAGCAGCTTCAGAGAAACAGTTTGGCGATGTTGCTGTTTCAGCATATATATAAACTGTCTGCGATGTAGTTAACGGAACGTTAGGATCTAATACAGTACCACCGCCGGCAGGACCTCCGGTTGCTGTATAGTAGTTACCCACAGTAATAGCCGGTAACGTGTAGCTATCGCATACAGGGCCTGGCGAAGGCACTGCATCTAAAATTGGGGTATTGTTTATTGTAACTGTAAAAAATGTATTTGCCGTACAAGCTGCCGCTGTAGGGATATAAAAATAAATATCCTGGGTGGCCGAAATATTCGCGCTACCATCTGACGGTATTTGCGTATTACCCGCTACCGGACCGCCTGGGCCGGTATAATAAAATTGTCCCGGAGGCAATGCAGGAAGGGTGTAATTATCGCATTCTGTTACATCCTGAGGAGCTTCAGGGTCTACAAGTATAGTAAACTCGCTTTCGGCGCTACAAAATGGTGGTGTTGTGTTTTGCGTAAATATGTACAGTGTTTGTGTGCTGTTTATAATCTGTCCGGCAAAATATTCTGTTCCGCCAGCACCACTTTCTGTAAAATACCTGTTGCCCGGACTAAGCGACGGCAATACATACTGCCCACAGCTTGCAGCGGGAGTGCGAGTATCGACCACCGGAGACGGAGCAACTGTTATGGTAAAACTCTTCTCATCAAAACACAAGGGCGTTGTACCAGGTATAGATGCATATATGTAAATTGTTTGTGGCGTATTTATAACTGTACCTGCCACTATCTCTGTATTTCCTGCAACAGCAGGGCCTCCTGACATTGTATAATATTTGCCGGTGGCAAGGCTTGGCAACGCATAACCCTCGTTTGCACAAACATCCTGATTTGAGATATTATCTACTTCTACTCTGTATATAGTGATAAGTGCTGCATGCTGAGAAGGACAGTTAACATTATCATTGTGCACGAATATGAAGCGTGTTTCCCTTACAATATAGTCATCTGGCAAAGGAGCGTTTCCATTCGCTGAACCGCCAGGAAATAGGTAGTAATGTCCATTGGTTATACGGGGTAATTGGTAGCCATTACATGCAGTAGCGTTCGCCGGGTCTGCAACCGGGTTAACGCTGTTTATGCTTACAACAAAACTATTGTCTGCCGTACAGTTTGTACCTACAGTAGGTGTGTAAACAAAAATAGTTTGCGAAGTACTTACTGTTGACCCCGGAGCAAGTAAAGTTCCACCGCCATTGCGGGCGGTGCGGTACTCTCCTAATGGCAGTTCCGGAAGCACATATGGTCCACATGAGGCGACGTTTGCCGGAGCAATGCTGTTAGAAAGTATACTTACAGTAAATTCTTTATCTACAATACAGTTTGGCGTGCCTCCAGACTCTGAATAGGCATATAATGTTTGTGTAGCCGATACTACATAATTTGCAGGAAGAGCAGCACTGCCACGGTTAGGCTGTGTATAATAAGCAACCCCGCTTAATGACGGAAGTGTGTAAGGGCTGCATGAAGCAACATCCTGAACATTAACAACCGGTAATGGGCGCACCGTTACTGTAAAGCTATCTTGTACATTACAAGTGCCATTAGTTAAATATACATATATAGTTTTATTTTCTGTGATAAGCGTTCCTGCCGGAATTTGACCGCCCGTACCATTAGTACCGTTATAATATTCTCCTGCTTCAAGCAAAGGAAGAGGATAATTATCGCAAACGTTTCGGTTGCCCGGCGTTTCTATAGTGTTGCCAATGATGATTACTTTAAACCTTCTTATACCTCTGCATCCGTTAGCATTTGCCGCAGTAGTTGCATATAATGTAGTTGTCTCTGTTAACACATCGCCAGGGTTATATAGCGTGCCCATAGCGTTATTCTCTGTATAGTAAACCACGCCCGCACCCAGGTTAGGAAGCGTGTAATTTGTACACACTGTAACGTCCTGCTGAGCAGCTAAAGTAGGCACAGGGAATACGTTAACCTGAAAGCTTACCTCCTGAGTACACGAAGGCACACCAGGAACAGCCGCATAAATGTAAACCTGCCTCGACGTGTTAAGCGTTCTTCCTGCAGGCAGCACAGTGCCTGTACCTCCAGGACCGGTAAAGTAACGGCCTGCAGTTAGGCCAGGTAATACATAAGGACCGCATGAATTTATTACCGGTGCTACAGGATCGATATTCGTATTTGTAATTGTAATCCTTACTTCGTTATCTATTGCGCAGGGTGCACCCGGCAATGTTTTGTATACATATACATTTCTGGTAGCGCTAATAACATCGCCTGCGTTAAATTGAATACCGCGTGCGTTGCGTTGCGAATAATAACTGCCCGATGTAAGTGCAGGAAGAGTATATGGTGTACAGCTGTTTACATCGGCAGGATCATCGGCAGTTATAATTGTAACTGTAAAACTACTTGATCCTGTACAACCGGATGCAGATGGCACGTAGAAATATATTGTTTGTGTAGTTGTAATCGCAGTACCTCCTATTATAAGGTTACCACCGCCGTTTGCCGCTGTGCGGTATTCCTGACCGGCAGGAAGGAACGGCAATGTGTAGCTGGTACAGCTGGTAACGTTAGCAGGTGTCGTAACCGGCGAAGCTATGTTAATAATAAAATCTGTCTGGGCCGAACATGTGCCCGATGTAGCATACAGATATACCGTTTGGGTAGCCGAAATTACGGTACCGGCAGCTAATTGTGTACCCCTGCCGCCCGTAGAGGTATAATAATTTACGCCGTTAGCAAGCGGTTGCAGGGTATAGCTACTACAAGCATTAACATCTGCAAGCTCCGGCACTGCGGGTAGCGGTGTAACAGCAATTGCAAAAGAGGTAACTGTAAAACAGGTGCTGTTTAAATTACTCTGAACTCTAACATAAATTGTCCTGTTACCACTTACAAAACTTCCGGCAGGAGATATTGCAGAAATATTATTTGTAGCGTTATTTAATGATGAGTAGTATTGTACGGTAAACTGGTTAGATGGCTGGTTGCCAAGTACCGTGCCGGTTTGAGACGTAAGATTAAAAGTAGCTGTGCCGGCTCCCTGGGTACTCTCACACAATGTATATGTGGCAGGAGCAGTAGCAGTAGGCGCAGGAACAGATAGTATATCGAAAGGCACAACAACAAAACAGCTGCTGTTGTTGCTCTTTACCCTTGCGTAGATTGTTTGGTTTGCCGCACCGGTATATGTAGTATTAAGTGCCGATTGCCCAGTATTGGCATTATCTGCACTTATATGGTAAGTAACTATGGTTAAAGGATCTAAACCTTCTTTTAACCTTGATGTGTTAAGCGCAAGGTTAAAGGTGTAGTTGCCGCCGTTATTTTCGCAGGCATAAAGATTTTGAGGTGTTCCCGGAACAATTTGCGGCGCAAACTGCACCACAACATCTTCACTTACAGTACACCCGTTTGGTGTAACAATTGTTAGGGTATAGGTGCCGCTTTGGGTAATATCAATATCGGGTCCGCTACCCACCTGGGTACCGCCCCTTGTCCATGTAAGGCTCGTATAATCTGCTGCTATAAGCCCGGTTCTAATTTGGTATGTGTCTCCCTGGCAAAGAGCATTATTATCGTCGAGGGTAATGTTTTCGCCTACAACTTCCTGACCAAGGTTAAAACCTCCTGAAGGTAAGAACACTGCAGAGTCATATTTACCTTCTGTACCACTAACAGCGTCGTTAGCGTTACCGTCATCGGCAATAACGATTTTAATATGATATGTTTGCCCCACAACAAGCACAGCAGACGCATTCATAACTATTGTTTGCCCCTCATAATTTGTTGGCGAAGCGGCAGCATTTCCACCACCGTTAAATTGGCCGAACAGTTCTGGGTGAATATCCGGGACAGAGCATGTATTGTTGTATAATGAACTATGAATTGTAGCGACAGACACTGCAGAATCTGGCGTGCCACCTGTTCTTGCTATATTAGTGTAAGGCCCCCCATTACTGCTTAAAAGTATTGCAAAACCATCTTTAGATTTACACTGAAACTGCCCGTACTCCTCAGATGCAAAAATATAATCTATAGATAAACTGTTAGTTACAGCTACGAAGTCGAATTCTAATACCGTTGCGTTTATAGAGTTCATGCCCAGCACCGCACTGGCATCGGCATCGCCCAGCCATGCTAAACTTTCATCGCTCGAAACAGTTGTATTAGGGCCCGGAGCACGGGCAATAGTCCCAGAACTTAGCACAACGCCACTTGCAAACGGAAAGTTAGGATTTGTATTCTGGAAAGATCCAATACTCGCACCGCCTCCATAGGTATCGAAACCTATTTTTGTAGCATTTGCTGTCTGCGCTAAACATGCATTATTTACCAGGCGGTCGTTAACCCACTGGGTTAGCCCGGTGTTGGCGTTAGGTGCAGGTGCTACAGTAATGGTTTGCGAAAATCCTTTTATTGCAAATAACAGGACTAAAAAAAGTAAGTGTTTTTTCATAATACAACTAAAAATAGCAATCTTTAAATTCGGGGCTTCAACTTTAAAAACTTAATACACAGTAATTTAATTACAGGAGGCAAATATAAAACAAATGTTTTTCCATTAACAAAAAATTATAACAATTTTACAACCTATAACCAACTTTTATAACTATATGCAATTTCGGGGCAATTTAATTAAAAAATATATAAACGTGTCGTTGATAAAGATTTAAACGTTATAACAATACTTAAATTAGATTAAATGCATGTTAAAACCAATTTTTGGCAAAAGTACAGGATTTTTAGTTCTATAAAAACGGATGATAATTATATAATGTAAGAATAACAGGCAACATCTCTTTTACCCTAAATATTTAACAATCGTTGAGCATTGCACCATTTATTTCTCCTTATTTTTGTATAAATACGAGTTGATATATGTATGACAGGATAAGGGAAAAGCTAAACATTTTAGCCGATGCAGCAAAGTATGATGTTTCCTGTTCGAGCAGTGGCGGAAACCGCAAGAACGACAATAAAGGCATAGGCGACAGCAGTAATGGTATATGCCACACATATACCGAGGATGGCCGTTGTGTATCGCTATTAAAAATATTACTTACTAATCACTGTATTTACGACTGTGCTTTTTGCGTGTCGCGGGTAAGCAACGACGTTAAACGCGCCGCTTTTACTGTAGACGAGGTGGTAGACCTTACTATGAGCTTTTACCGCCGCAACTATATTGAAGGACTGTTTCTTAGCTCCGGTATATTTAAAAATGCCGACTTCACTATGGAGCGCCTTGTGCGCATTGTTAAGCGGCTGCGCCTGGAAGAACGTTTTAACGGTTATATTCATTTAAAAACTATTCCGGGTGCAAGCCAGGAACTGCTAACCGAAGCCGGCCTTTATGCCGACCGTATGAGCATTAACCTAGAAATGCCTACAGAGGCGGGGCTTAAATTACTGGCCCCGGATAAATCGCACGAAGATGTTAAGAAACCACTTGCATTTATACAAAGTGGCATTACACAATATAAAGACGAGAAGAAAAACGGGCTGATAAAAAGCGTGCCTAAGTTTGTGCCTGCCGGCCAAAGCACTCAGATGGTTATAGGCGCTACGCCCGAAACCGATATGGAAATTATGCACAGCGCCGCCCAGTACTATAAAGACTATTCGCTTAAGCGGGTGTATTATTCGGGATATATACCTATAAGTTATGATGAGCGCATGCCCGTTATAGGCAGCCAGCCGCCGTTACTTCGAGAAAACCGTTTGTACCAGACCGACTGGCTTATGCGTTTTTACGGCTTTAACGTAAACGAACTCCTTAATACTAAGAACCCACACCTGGATACCGATATGGACCCAAAGCTGAGCTGGGCATTGCGTAACCTGGATCAGTTTCCTATTGATATTAATACAGCCGAGTACCGCATGATTATGCGCGTGCCGGGCATAGGCGTAGGATCTGCCCGTAAAATTGTAGAGGCCCGAAAGTTTGGCAGGCTGCGCAGCGACCAGCTGCAAAAAATAGGCATTGCTTACAACCGTGCAAAGCATTTTATCCGCTGTGCAGATAGCCCCATGTTGCTAAACGAACCCGATGCGCCACTTCTTAAAAATATTATTCTGGCCGATAGCAGCAGTAAATATCTTAAAGTGCCACAAAACCAATTGAGTTTGTTTTAGACGGAACGCGGATTACACTGATGGTGCGCAATCGCTGATTACACAGATTTCTTCAGTTTGTTCCATTTCGACCGAAGCGCAGCGTAGCGGAGAAATCTCTTGGTAAAAGAAGGAGCCCGGATTCTTTTGAGCATGAGTGAAGCTGTTCCCCTCTTGAGAGGGAGCCAGCCCCCAACACCGGAAAAGTGTTCCAAAAAAAACCCGGTAACTTTGCTGCTTTGAAACTTTGAAACTTTCTAACTCTGCAACTCATTTATGACAACCTACATTTTCGATGGCACTTTTGAAGGCATACTTACTGCCCTTTTCGAGTTTTACGACCGAAAAGAAAAGGCGGTTGACCTTGTTTGGGACAGGTATTACCAACCCGTTATGCTGCAGGAAACCCTCGAAATTATAAATGATGAAGCTAAAGCCAAACGCGTTTGGGCAGGCCTGCGCAAAAAACTGAGCCCGCAATGGCAACAGATGTTTTACAAAACCCACCTTAGCGAAGACCAGCAGGCGTTTAACGATATGTTTAATTTTGCGCGTTATATTTTTGACAGTCCCGCCGGTGCCGAAAACAACTTTGGCAACCCGCACGTTATGGCGGTAAACAAATGGGAACGAAAGATAAGCCGCGAACGGCACCGCATGAAGGCGTTTATACGGTTTCAGCAAACGGCAGACGGTATGTATTACTGCCCTATAGAACCCGACTTTAATGTGCTGCCGCTTGTGGCCTCCTTTTTTAAGAACCGCTATGCCGACCAGCAATGGATTATTTATGACGTAAAGCGCAAGTATGGCCTGTACTACAACACCCATACTGTTGAAGAAATTACCTACGACTTTGTTGCCGAAATTGACACCAAAAAAATACTACTCCCCGCTGCCGTTCTGGACCCTAAGGAAGAACTGGCTTCTATATTATGGAAGGACTACTTTAACAGCACTAACATTCCTGCCCGTAAAAACATGAAGCTGCACATTCAGCATGTACCTAAACGCTATTGGAAATATTTGAATGAGAAGGAGGGGAAAAATTGAGAGAATGCCACAAATAACTGACAGGCATACATGACAAGACAAAATGTCTTAGAGTTAAAGAAAAAATCGATAAATCACCTTTAAACACGACGAAATACATTCTTGGCACGAAATTGGCAAGAATGTATTTGTTAAAGTATTGTTGTAATCTACGTCTCACTTTAGATTACATGATACAATGATTGAATGAAAAGGACAATCACTATTTTTTCAAGGGTGCAAAAGTAACACTTTTTATCTATCCACCAAAATTTTAACATCCCTTTTCCGGCAATTACTCAATGCCGGTAAATTGAGACTAATCCCTAATATAAAAAAGATGGGAAAGAATCAACATGTAGTGCCACATCAGGATGGATGGGCAGTAAAAGGAGAGGGCAACTCTAAAGCAACAAAAGTTACTGACACGCAAACAGAAGCTACTAAAATTGCAAGAGAAATTGCTAAAAATCAGGAGTCTGAATTACTTGTCCATGGAAGAGATGGGCAAATTAGGCAAAGAGACAGTTATGGCAATGATCCTGAAAGCTCTAAAGGGTAAAATTAACGCCCGCGAAAGCGGGCTATGTTCAATGTAATAAAATAACACATGAAAAAAATTACCAAAATAAATCATAAACCTCGTTTTTCAGTAAACAAATTAGGGGAATATCTGACTGCGACTGCAACACGACGAAAAAAATTAATTGAAGATCAAAAATACCCTAGTACGTTTATAACAGGCACATATAAAATTGCTCGAGAAGCAATCATAAAATACATTCTAAAAGATTATGATGCTGAAATTTTAAATGACGCTATCGAAAAAATTAGAAAAGCTGACGAAATAGACGATACAGAAAAGGCGAATTCCATTTTGGCTTTAGAAGAGGTTTTAAAACATGACTTACCTGACCTTTCATCTTACAAGAAGGTTAGATATAAACCCAAGAGTGGGAAACTAAGAATAAAAGAATTAGATGTAAGCATTCGTCCCGATATAATATTATATAAAGGGAAGAAAGTAGGATGCATTAAAATTCATATAATAAAGACGAATAGGCTAACAAAAGAAGCAGGCCAATGTGTTACCGCTCTGCTAAATCAATATTGCAATTCTGCTGTAATAGATGGCGATGAAGTGGTAGATCCTAAATTATGCATATCATTTGACTGTTTCGGATACACACATGAAGTAGCATCAAAATCTGTTACTCGACGAATGGCTAATATTGAAGCTGCTTGTGAAGAAATTGTATTAAGATGGGATTCGGTATAGGATTTTACTTTATGACATTTTGAACATAGAGTTTGCAAATTACTGAGATCACATGCTGCCCCTCCTAAGTATACGGGCCGTATGTGGTCTGCTTCCCAATTTTCACAATGAACTCCACAATACCTACAGTAACCTTCATCTTTGGAATATAATTCTGATCTTATAACACATGTATCTCCTTTTACTATAAAAAAAGTTGTCACTGCATTATCTTGACAAAATACTGAAGCCCATCGTCGCTGTCTCGATGTTAAGACCTTACCACATCCACAAGCACAATAGCCATCATTTCTTAAGGGAAATAAATCTTTAAGTTTTAAACCTTTTTGATATCGTTTAAAGTGATCAATCATTAACTGTATAATGTTATTTACGTCATTTAACATCCGTGTGAGTAGGACGATTTCAAATGTAACAAAATTAAATTTATTGCAATAAATTCAAACCAATTAAATACTGATTTCATAATTCCCACCCTACCACATTATCCCTTACCTTTACTACACTAAACAATGACGTGTAAATGGATAATTTAGATGCCGCACGAATGCAAATGGCATTCACCCTTATTTTTCATATTGTGTTTGCCTGTATAGGTATGGTAATGCCTTTTTTTATGGTAATAAGCCATTATAAATGGCTAAAAACCCGCGAGCACGTTTATTTAACCCTAACCAAATCGTGGCAAAAAGGTGTCGCCATATTTTTTGTAACCGGTGCAGTATCAGGTACGGCGCTGTCGTTTGAGCTTGGCCTGCTGTGGCCTAACTTCATGAAGTATGCCGGTCCTATTATAGGCATGCCGTTTTCGTTGGAAGGTGCCGCCTTTTTTATAGAGGCCGTGGCATTGGGCTTTTACCTGTATGGCTGGAACAAAATATCAGAACGCTTTCACCTGTTTACAGGTATAATTGTAGGAGTTTCGGGAATACTATCGGGGATCCTTGTGGTGTCGGCAAACAGCTGGATGAACGCCCCTTCGGGTTTCGATTATGTAGATGGTAAATTCATCAATATAGACCCTGTAAAAGCCTTTCTCAACGATGCATGGTTTAGCCAGGCACTGCACATGACGCTTGCTGCCTTTGCCGCAACCTCCTTTGCCGTAGCGGGAATACACTCCTGGCAGATCTACAAAAACCGCAACCCGCAGGTACACAAAAAAGCATTTAATATTGCCATACTATTTGGCGCCATAGCCGCACTGCTGCAACCTTTAAGCGGCGACCTTTCGGCTAAAGATATTGCCGTGCGCCAGCCCGCAAAGCTTGCCGCCCTCGAGGCACATTATGAAACTGAGAAAGGTGCACCGCTATACATAGGCGGCATTGTAAACAACGAAACCCAGGAGGTTACCCATAAAATTGCAATCCCAAAGGCACTCTCGTTTCTTGCCCACGGCGACTTTGATGCCGAGGTAAAAGGCCTTAATGATTTTCCGGTAGAAGACCGCCCCAATGTTGCCATTACACACTATGCTTTCCAGACAATGGTAAGTCTGGGCATGCTGTTGGTTTTGGCTTCTATAATTTACTTTATAAGCCTTAAAAAGAAACACTGGCAGCTACAGCGCCGCTACTGGTTGTACTTTGCTATTATGGCTCCCATTGGCTTCCTTGCCCTTGAGGCAGGCTGGATAGTAACCGAAGTGGGCCGCCAGCCGTGGATAATACATAATGTAATGCGCACTAAAGATGCTGTTACGCCCATGCCGGGCATGATATACAGTTTTTATATGTATGTATTTTTGTATGCCATACTATCTGTGGCAGTTACATGGCTTATGGCACGCCAGATAAAAGTGCTTAACAACACCAAAACATTGTAACGTTATGCTGTATGTAGTGCTGTTCTTCGTTGTATTTTCCTTCTTTTTATATGTGCTTCTTGGCGGAGCTGACTTTGGTGCGGGTATCCTTGAACTTTTCTCGTCTGCCGACCATAAAAAGTCGATCAAAAAAACTACCTATAGCGTTCTTGGGCCTGTTTGGGAAGCAAACCACATCTGGATTATTATCCTTATTGTAATTTTATGGATAGCCTTCCCCATTTTTTATAACGTGATTATAGTGTACCTGCACATACCGCTTACGTTGGTGTTGCTGGGCATTACATTGCGCGGGGTGGCATTTGTATTTCGTCATTATGATGCTGTGAAAGACAAATCGCAGTTACTGTACGACAGGATGTTTGAGTTTTCGTGCCTTGTAACGCCTATATTCCTCGGCATGACGTTTGGCGGGCTCATAAGCGGTAACATCATTATGCTGGAAGACGCCCCTGCCGCCGGCTTCGCCGATGTGTACATTCACCCGTGGCTGCAATGGTTCCCTATACTTACCGGTTTCTTTTTTAGCGCACTTTGCACGTTTCTTTCGGCTACCTTTTTAATAGGCGAAGCTAAAGATTATGAAAAACGCATGTACATGCGCAAGGCCGGGATTGCAACTATTGTCGTGGTGGTTTTAGGCATGGCAACGCTTATTGCCGGTTACCTTGCTCAAAATAAATTTACCCACGATTTCCTGAATAATTATTACGCACTTGGTGCTGTGGCACTCTCCGGTATATTGTTATACCCGTTGTGGAGGGTAATACAAATAGGCCGCATTATATGGTGCAGGTTTCTTGCCGGCACGCAGGTATTACTTATACTTTTTGCTGCTGTGGGTACGCACTTCCCTAACCTCATCATTACTAAAGCAGGACAAATAAGCCTACTTGATGGCCGAGCCCCTGATAGTGTTATCACTGTGCTTGGCATATCATTATTAATAGGCGGGGCGCTAATTATCCCAGGGCTATTACACCTTTTAAAGTCATTTAGTATGATAAAGGTTTTAGAAGAAAGGGAGTAGAAAGATGAACGCAATGGTGCCTATCTAAATTACAGATTTTCGCGGATTTCTAAAATGTATCTAATCTGTGTAAATCGGCATTCCATATATATACGTCAATTGTGGAATTTAAAAATTGTATTTTGGAATTTCGCCCTAATAACTCATTATAAAATTCTCACGATTGAGTCCGTCAGTAACATACAGCCAACTAACACTTAGCACATCTGCCATTATTTTTTTAAGCGCAACAAAGTCATCAGGCTTTTTAATATAAATATTAGCGCCTGCAACGAAAGTATCCTCTACATCTTCAGGCGAAGACGAGGTACTGTATATGGCCACCGTAAGATCGCGCAATGAAGGGTTAGCCCTTATTTCGCTTAAACATTCCAGTCCGTGCTTACCGGGCATGTTAAGATCTAAAAAAACAACATGCGGCAGTTCGTCAACGGTATTTATGTAATTCATCAATCCGTCTCCATCTTTAAACATTATGAGCTCGTGCTTAACCCTTACATGTTCGAATGCTTTCTGAAAAAACATCCTGTCATCCTGGTCGTCATCAGCTAATACCACATACAATTTTTCTCTATGCATATATTACCACTTTCTTTAAATTGTCTACGTTATCGGTTTGTATTTTCTATAAATTTAATAAAATACCAAATTACAAAAACGTGTTTTATGAAAACTGTAACACAAATAGGACAAAAGAAATATTAAAAGTTGATGCTGCGATTACCTTATAATACTGTTAAAGTATTAATTATCAAATAGTGTGTTTTATAAAATAGCTGTCGGCATCCTGTGGCAATGGCAGGTAAAGCCTGTGCCATGCTTCACCCTCAAGCAACGTCCAGGTATGCCCGGGCCCCATGGTATCTTCTGCAATGAGCAATATTCCGGGTTCAATTATAAAAGAGTCTCCGTTAGTAACGTTAAACTGCAATTTACCACTTAGTGTAACTACAAACTGCCGGCGCGGGGCAGGATGCGCAACCTTTTGGTAAGCTTCTATATGCGTTTGTGCAATCAAGCCGGTTACCGCTATATGGGCTGCATTGGGCACAATGCCTACCTCGAAGGTGCAGCTTCCATCGGGAAGATTATAAAGCCTAATCGTTTTTAAAGGAAGGGGGGAGTCTAAATTCATAAGAAAGTGGGTAGCGCCAACTATTTAAGAGATACGGAAATATCTTTTAGTAACTGGTTATCTATAATATTTGTAGGTATTTTAATATGTAGCAAATTGTTTTTCACTGTGGCGGTACCTGCTACAAGGCGGTACGTACCTGCCTTACCGCGGCAAAAGCATCTTACTGTAAAAAAAATATCATGTTCTCCTTCGCCTTTTAGGTTAGAGAATTTGTCGTCAGTTTCTACAACAACCTCTTCACTGTAAAAATCATCCTGAAATTCAGGGTTTTTAGTCTTATTATAAGCATATACAAGCACTAATTTGCCTGGAGCATCCTGAAGTTCGTAATACGTACGATCGAAGCTGTCGGATTTAATGAGCAGGCTTTTGTCCTTTAGCACTTCAAAACTGCAGGTGCCGCCAGGTGGGCAATCGCTCGCAATAGTATAATTGTATGAGGCAACTGCTTTGCCTTTTTGGGAAGAGCAGGCGAAGAGCAAAATTGGTAAAATAATTAAGGTTAGCTTTTTCATGGCAGCGGTTAAGCTGCTAAAATACAACTTTAGATAGTGGTTATAACACAAAGAATTATAAAGGAACTGCAAAGATTTGGTACATTCTGTTTTCTTAAAAATCAAAAATTACTAATCCGGATTATTTGCCATTAAAATTGCTCATGGTATCGGCAAGGCCAGACAGCGTAAACGATTTTATAGCCTCTACAGCCTTATCAAGCCTTTCGGGTAATTTAGTTTTTTCTTCGTCGCCCCATTCTCCAAGCACGTAGCTTATCTGTTGGCCTTTTTTAAACTCGTCGCTAATGCCAAACCTAAATCGCGGGTAGTCGCTGTTACCTAATAATTGCTGAATACTCTTAAGCCCGTTATGGCCACCATCTGTACCGCGAGGCTTAATCCGGATAGTGCCAAATGGTATATTAAGGTCATCTGTAACCACAAGCAGGTTCTCTACAGGAATGTTTTCTTTATCGAGCCAGTATTTAATAGCTTTGCCACTAAGGTTCATGTACGTATTGGGCTTGAGCAGAATGAGCGTCCTGCCTTTAAGCTTATATTCTGTTATGGCACCCAATTTAGCAGTTTCAAAACTAAGCCCTTCCTGTTGAGCCAGGCGGTCGAGTACTTTAAAGCCTATGTTATGGCGAGTATTTACATATTCGGCACCAATGTTGCCAAGGCCCGCAATAAGATATTTTTTCATAGGGTCGATAGGTTCTTCTTTTCAGTTGCAAAAAGTTGCTTAAGCCATTTCATGCCACAAAAATAAGATTAATTTACAAGTAAGAATAGCTATAAAATCAAAAAAGCCCTCCAAACAAATGGAAAGCTTTTCATTGGTCTAACTACTAAACCTACCACTCTCGTGGCATAAACAACACAACTGCGTTAAAGGTTTTAAAAACCTTATTGGGGCAAAAAAGCCTTTCTTACGAAAGGCTTCTCCCAATTTAAGCGGTCTGGACGGGACTCGAACCCGCGACCCCGTGCGTGACAGGCACGTATTCTAACCAACTGAACTACCAAACCAGTGCTTTATTGCGGTTGCAAATATACAACTCATTTTGAAT
>Ga0265798_10005060_pt1 | contig 17898 bp, 15 predicted proteins | sample P3T30metagenome_FD_192430 | JGI IMG/M metagenome (GOLD analysis project Ga0265798, IMG submission 192430) | Plant litter microbial communities from East Loma Ridge, Irvine, California - P3 T30 | ecosystem: Environmental > Terrestrial > Plant litter > Unclassified | place: USA: California... | reverse complement strand
AGGATATGAACGACTTGATCGCGCCCGCGCCCGCACTCACGCCCGATACCGTCTCCTTCGGCTACGAAGACATCCCCGCCACCGAGAAGACCGCCCGCGTCGGCGGCGTCTTCTCGAACGTCGCAGGCAAATACGATTTGATGAACGATGCGATGTCGGGCGGCATGCACCGGCTGTGGAAGGACCGCTTCGTCCGCCGCGTAAAGCCGCGCGAGGGCGAGCAGATCCTCGACATGGCCGGCGGCACCGGCGACATCGCGTTCCGCATGGAGCCGTCGGGCGCGTCGATCACGGTCGCCGACATCAATCCGCAGATGCTCGAAGTCGGCATGCAGCGCGCGCAGAAGCGCGGCATCGACGGCCTCGTCTGGACCGAAGCCAACGCGGAAACGCTGACCTTCCCCGACAAGTTCTTCGACGCCTACACGATCGCGTTCGGCATCCGTAACGTGACCGACATCCCCAAGGCCCTGCGCGAAGCCCACCGCGTCCTGCGCCGAGGCGGACGCTTCTACTGCCTCGAATTCTCGACCACCGTCTGGCCCGGCTTCGCCGAGGTCTATGATGCCTATTCGCACAAGATGGTCCCGAAGCTCGGCCAGCTTCTGGCGCAGGACGCCGACAGCTACCGCTACCTGATCGAATCGATCCGCCGCTTCCCCGACATGCCCAAGTTCAAGGGCATGATCGCGGACGCCGGCTTCGTACAAACGAAGGTCGAACCTTTGTTGGGTGGCCTCGTCGCGATCCACAGCGGTTGGAAGATCTAGTGATCACGCGAAGGCGCGAAGGCGCGAAGAGTGGTTCACGCGGAGGCGCGGAGACGCGGAGAGTAAGTGGGCGCGAAGGCGCCAGGTCTTGCGCGCGTCAGCGCTTTGCTAGCCATTCGCCAATAATAAAAAGCCGCATCCGCGGCGAAGCCAAACACCCCCGCGCCTCTGCGCCTCTGCGCGAACCAGTTCTTCCTTCTCTCCGCGTCTCCGCGTCTCCGCGTGAACAAATCTCTCTTCGCGCCTTCGCGCCTTCGCGTGAACAAAGCCCTTCTCAAGGCGCGTTCGCCCAGTGACCGCGTCCACAACCCACGTTTGGCGCCTCCTCAAATGGGGCCGCATCCTCGCCCGCCACGGAGCATTGCGGGGCATCGAACGTGATCCGAACACCCCGCCACCCGTTCGCCGCCTCGCACGGATCGCGCGGTTCGGGGCGCGGGTGCCCGCGGTGCCGCGCTATGCGGATGCGTTCCAGGCGATCGGGCCGGCAGCGATCAAGCTCGGGCAGACGCTCGCCACGCGGCCGGATCTCGTCGGCGAAGAGGCGGCGCAGGATTTGTTGCGGCTCCAGGACCAGCTCTCCCCCGTCCCCTACGAGACGATCGAGGCGGCGATGCTGGCGAGCTTCGGCAAGCCGCTGGAGACGCTGTTCTCGCGGATCGAACCGATCCCGGTCGGCGCCGCATCGATCGCGCAGGTCCACCGCGCGGTCACCACCGATGGCCGCCAGGTCGCGGTCAAGGTCCTCCGGCCCGGTGTCGAGGACGATTTCGCGCGCGCGATCGACACCTACAGCTGGGCCGCCGCACAACTCGAGGCACTCAGCCCCGAGGCGATGCGCCTGCGCCCCCGTCTCACGATCGAGACGTTCAAGCGCTGGACCCTGCGCGAACTCAACTTCCGCCGCGAAGCCGCGTCCGCCTCCGAACTCGCGGAAGGCATGACCGCCGAGCCCGATTTCGTCATCCCCGCGATCGACTGGGCGCGCTCGACCGCCAAGGTCATGACGATAGAATGGATCGACGGCATCAAGCTGTCCGACCGCGCGGCGCTGGTCGCAGCCGGCTACGACCTCCCCGCGCTCGCACAGACCCTGGTCCGCGCGTTCCTGCGCCAGGCGATCGCCGACGGGTTCTTCCATGCCGACATGCACCAGGGAAACCTGTTCGCGCTGCCCGGCAACCGCATCGCCGCGATCGACTTCGGGATCATGGGCCGGATCGACCGGCGCGCGCGCGTCTGGCTCGCCGAGATCCTCTACGGCCTCATCACCGGCAATTATAAGCGCGTCGCCGAGATTCATTTCGAGGCGGGCTACGTCCCCGCCTATCACGACGTCGCAGAGTTCGCGACGGCCCTACGCGCAGTCGGCGAGCCGATGCGCGGCCTGCCGGTCAAGGACATGTCGATCGGCATGATGCTCGACAGCCTGTTCTCGATCACGCGCGATTTCGACATGGTCACGCAGCCGCATCTGCTGTTGCTGCAGAAGACGATGGTGATGGTCGAGGGCGTCGCGACCAGCCTCAACCCCGACATCAACCTGTGGGAAACCGCCGAACCGTTCGTCCGCGACTGGATCCGCGGCGAGCTCGGCCCCGAGGCGATGATCGCCGAACGCCTGATCGCCGACGTCCAGACGCTGACCCGGCTCCCCGAACTGGTCCGCCGGATCGAGGCGCACTACCCCGCCCCCGGTGGCGCTCCCCCGACGATGCCGCTGCGTGAAATCGAAGTGATCCGGATCGGTGGCGGCTGGCGTTACGGTCTGGTCGCGGTGCTCGCTGCCGGTGCCGGGGTCGCGACGACGCTGCTTCTTGGTTGAGGGCATGAAGACGCGCCGCGGCGCCCCGGTATGGACGACCGGCGCGACCCGGTTCGCGGGCATGCCGTCGGCGCACGCGCGGATCGGTATCGTGGTGTTGCTCGTGTTCCTGGCGGCGTGTCTCGGCGCGATCACCTCACCCGGCCCGCGACCGAGCAGCGCATCCGGGATCGCCGCCGGTTCGGTGGCTGCCGACCCGCCGCCGCCGGGCCAGACCGACCTCCTGCTGTACCAGTCGATCGTTGCCGGAATCCGCGGCGGCTCGCCCTACTACACCGCCGCCGCCGAGGCGCAGCGCATGGGGCATTACCCCCTGAAACCCTTCTTCGCGGTCCGCCTGCCGACGCTGGCGGTCGTCGAGGCGGCGCTGCCCCCGATACTGGTGAACCTGTTGCTACTGGGGTTGTGCGTTGGAACGATCCTCGCCTGGGTCGCGCGGCTTCGTCCGGCGATGACCGGCTTGGTGCCCCTCGGGGCGGCGGGCTTGCTCGCCGTCGCCGGGCTCTTCGTAAACCTCGATCCGAGTTTCGCGGTGTTCCACGAGGTGTGGGCGGGCCCGCTGATCGCAGTGTCGCTCGCGCTGCGCCGTCCCGGCCACTGGTTGCCCGCGGTCGCGTTTGGGCTGTCGGCGATGCTGATCCGCGAAACGGCGTTGCTGTACGTCGCGATCATGGCGGTGTTCGCGTGGCTCGAAGGCGAACGGCGCGAGACGCTGGGCTGGCTCGGCGCGATCGCAATCTTCGCGGTCGTCCTTGCCGCCCATGCGCATGCGGTATCGCTGGTCAGCGGGCCGCTCGACCGCGTGTCGCAAGGCTGGAGCGGGCTCGAAGGGTTCGGGTTCTACGTCCGGCTCGCGACCATCTCGTCGGGCCTCGACATCCTGCCGCAATGGCTCGCCTCGCTGGTCCTCGGCATGGCGCTGTTCGGCTGGCTCGCGTGGCGCGATGCGGTCGCGACGCGCGCGCTGGTCGTGTTCGCCGCCTATGCCGCGCTGATCTCGCTGTTCGCGCGCAGCGACAATTTCTACTGGGCGCTGATGACCACGCCGGTGCTGCTGATCGGGCTGGTGTTCGCGGTCGATGGCCTGCGCGACATGATCGCCGCCGCACGCGATACGCGACGCATTACGGTGACGCGCGTTATCCGCTAGAACTGCGCAGATGAAACGCATCCTCCTGATCGTCGGTGGCGGGATCGCGGCCTACAAGGCTGCCGAACTCATCCGCCTGCTCAAGACCAGCGGCCACGCGGTGCGCTGCGTAATGACCGAGGCGGCGCATCATTTCGTGACGCCGATGACACTCGCTGCGCTCAGCGAGGACAAGGTCTACACGACGCTGTGGGACCTGAAGGACGAGGCGGAGATGGGCCATATCCAGCTCAGCCGCGAGGCCGACCTGATCGTCGTCGCGCCCGCGACCGCGGACCTGATCGCGCGTATGGCGAACGGCATCGCGAACGATCTCGCGACGACGCTGCTGCTGGCGACCGACACGCCCGTGCTGGTCGCGCCGGCGATGAACGTCCGCATGTGGCGGCACGCCGCGACCGTCCGTAACGTGGCGCAGCTTCGGGCCGACGGGATCACCGTCCTGCAACCCGACGAGGGGATGATGGCCTGCGGGGAATTCGGCCCCGGCCGCCTGCCAGAACCGCCGGCGATCGCCGCCGCGGTTCAGGCGATGCTGGCACCGCCCCGCCCCGGCAGACTGGAGGGGCGCCATATCCTCGTCACCGCCGGCCCGACGCATGAGCCGATCGACCCGGTTCGCTACATCGCCAACCGATCCTCCGGCAAACAGGGGTTCGCGATCGCCGCGGCGCTGGCGGATGTCGGCGCGCGCGTCACGCTGGTCGCCGGCCCGGTCACGCTTCCCACGCCTGCCGGAGTCGACCGGATCGACGTCGAGACCGCCCGCGAGATGGCGAGCGCGGTCGACACAGCGTTGCCGGCCGACGCCGCCGTGATGGTCGCGGCGGTCGCCGACTGGCACGTCGACGCCGCTCCGCAGAAGATCAAGAAAAACGGTGCGACCCCGCTGCTCTCGCTCGCGGAGAACCCGGACATCCTCGCCACGCTCGCGCACGGCGCGCAGCGCCCGCGTCTTGTGATCGGCTTCGCGGCGGAGACCGAAAACGTGATCGAACATGCGACTGCCAAACGCCTCCGCAAGTCGGCCGACTGGATCGTCGCGAACGACGTATCGGGCGACGTTATGGGCGGCGCCGACAACAGCGTCCACCTGGTCACCGCGACCGGCGTCGAAAGCTGGGAGCGGCTGCCGAAGGATACGGTCGCGGCACGACTGGCGGACCGCATCGCCGATGCGCTAGAACCCGAGTCATGATCGGGATCGAACTCAAACGCCTGCCGCACGGCGAAGGCCTGCCGCTGCCCGCCTATGCGACCGATGGCGCCGCCGGGATGGACGTGGTCGCCGCCGAAGCGCTGACGCTCGCCCCCGGCGACCGCGCTGCGGTCGCGACGGGGTTCGCGATCGCGATCCCGCCCGGTCACGAAGTCCAGGTCCGCCCGCGCTCGGGCCTTGCGCTGAAACACGGCGTCACCTGCCTCAACACGCCGGGCACGATCGACAGCGACTATCGCGGCGAAGTGAAGGTGATCCTCGCCAATCTCGGCCGCGAGCCGTTCGCGATCGCGCGCGGCGACCGCATCGCGCAGCTCGTTCCCGCGATCGTCCTGCGTGCAACGCTGATCGAAGTCGCGACGCTCGACGACACGACGCGTGGCGCAGGCGGATTCGGATCGACCGGACGATGATCGGCGCCCTGCTCGCCCTCCTCCAGGTCGTCGCCCCACCCGGTGCGATCATACCCACGCCTCCGGCTGCACAGACATCGCCCAGCACGCCGTCGAGCGGCGGGGCCTCTGCTGGCGTACCGCTGGCGCCGCAGGATTGGAGTGCCTTGCCGGTCCTGCGCATCCGCCAACGCTCGACGACGCTGGCCAACACGTCGGCCTATGTGCACGGCGAAGTCATGGCCGGGCGGTGCGCAAGGGCGATCCGGACGACACAGGGCTGGACGCTCAGCATCGACCTTGCGGTGCTGATGACCCCCGATGGTCGCGTCCGGCGGATCACCCCGCGTGCGATCGACTGCCCGACGGTCGAGCAATATGCGGCCGGCGTCATCCTCGGCGCGCGCGATGCGATCGACGTGGTCGATACCGATACCGACACCTGGTATCGCACCAGCCTGACGTTCGCCTGGGGCGCATGATCCTCTCCGACGACGAACTCACCCGGTATGCGCGGCATATCGTCCTCAAGGAATTCGGCGGCACCGGGCAGGCGCGACTGAAGGCCGCGACCGTCGCGATCGTCGGCGCAGGCGGGATCGGTTCGCCCGCGCTCCAATATCTTGGGGCCGCCGGAGTCGGTCGGCTGATCCTGATCGACGACGACTCGGTCGAACCGTCCAACCTGCAGCGCCAGACGATCTTCACCACCGCCGACACCGGCCTCGCCAAGGTCGAGGCGGCGGCGGCGGCGGTCGGGCGAATCAATCCTTACGTGACAGTCGACGTGCACCGCACACGCATCGACCCGACCAATGCCGCTGCACTGTTGGCGGGCGCCGACGTCGTGCTCGACGGATGCGACAATTTCGCTACGCGGTTTTGCGTCGCGGATGCCGCCTACGCGCTACGCATCCCGCTCGTGTCGGCCGCCGTCGGCCAGTTCGAAGGACAGCTCGCTACCTACCGGGGGTGGGAACTCGACAAGCCATGTTACCGCTGTTTCGTCGGCGACGATCCCGAGCGCGCCGAGACGAGCTGCGCGGAGGACGGCGTGCTCGGCCCGATCACCGGCGTGCTGGGCAGCCTCGCCGCGCTCGAAGTCCTGCGCGCGATCGCACCGTTCGGCGACGACCAGGCGGGCAAGTTGCTGCTGATCGACCTGCTCGGCCTGCGGTTTCGCACGATCCGTCTGCCCAAGGATCCCGGATGCCGCGGCTGCGGGAGAAACGCCCCGGAGGCCGCCATCGAAGTCAACTAATCGGCCCGCCCGTCCTCATTGAAAGGGACCGGGCGGGCCGGTGCGGGTCAGCCCTGAAGCAGGCCCTTGGCGAAGTCGCGAACCGCCGGACCGATATCGGCGCGCGACAGTGCGATCGCGAGATTGGCCTGGATGTAGCCCGCCTTGTCGCCGCAATCGTAGCGCTGGCCGTCGAACGTGAAGCCGTGGAACGGCTGGTTGCCGATCAGCTGCGCCATCGCGTCGGTCAGCTGGATCTCGCCGCCCGCACCCTTTTCCTGCGTCTCGAGGATCCGCATCACGTCGGGCTGGAGGATGTAACGGCCGGGGATCATCAGGTTCGACGGCGCAGAACCCTGCTTGGGCTTTTCGACGAGCGCCTTCACTTCGGTCAGCCGGCCATCGATCGCGCCGGGCGAGATGATGCCGTACTTGTCCGTCTCCGAATCGGCGACTTCGAGCGCACCGATCACGTTGCCGCCAACCTTGTTATACGCCTCGACCATCTGCTTCATGAAGCCCGGCTTGCCGACCATCAGCTCGTCCGGCAGCAGGACCGCGAACGGCTCGTCGCCGACGATCTCGCGCGCGCACCATACTGCGTGCCCCAGCCCCAGCGGCTCCTGCTGGCGAACGTAAACAGGCGAACCCGGCTTCATCCGGATATGGCTGATCGCATCGAGCGACTTGCCCCGCGCGCGCATCGTCGCTTCGAGCTCGTACGAGATATCGAAATGATCCTCGAGCGCGCCCTTGCCGCGGCCGGTCACGAAGATTATCTGCTCGATCCCCGCTTCCAGCGCTTCCTCGACCGCATACTGGATCAGCGGCTTGTCGACGACGGTGAGCATTTCCTTGGGCATCGACTTGGTCGCCGGCAGGAAGCGCGTGCCGAGTCCGGCGACGGGGAATACGGCCTTGCGAAGCGGCTTGATCGTCATTCGGAGCTCCAATTATGTCGTCGAGGTCGTTTAGTTGCGGTGCACCATTTACCGATCGTTACGCACCCGCGCAATTCCGAACAGCCGACCAAAGAAACGCTGTAACCGGTTAGCGCGTCCTTAAATATCCTGGGCTAGAGAGGTTCCATGTCCAAGATCCTCGTCATTTTCGGAACGCGCCCCGAAGCGATCAAACTCTTTCCGGTGATCCGCGCGCTTGCGGCGATATCTGGGCTTACGGTGCGAACCTGCGTGACCGCCCAACATCGCGGGTTGCTCGATCAGGTGCTCGCGATCGCCGACCTCGCCCCCGACATCGATCTCGACCTGATGGAGCCGGGCCAGACGCTCGACCGCCTGACCGCGCGCCTGCTGACGGGGCTCGGCGAGGTGATGGACGCCGAGCGCCCCGATCTGGTCGTCGTCCAGGGCGACACCGCCACCGCGATGACCGGCGCGCTCGCCGCTTATTACCGCAAGGTACCGGTGGCGCATGTAGAGGCGGGGCTGCGGTCGGGCGACATCTACCAGCCCTGGCCGGAGGAAGTGAACCGCCGGATCGTCGCGCCGATCGCCGCGCTCCACTTTGCGCCGACCGACACCGCGGCCGAGGCGCTGCGCCGCGAGACGATCGCCGCCGACACGATCCACGTGACCGGCAACACGGTCATCGATGCGTTGCACTGGACCGCCGACCGGGTCGCTGCCGACGCCTCGCTGGCCGCCGGGCTCGACGACATCGCGCTGCGGTTCGCGGGGAAACGCCTGATCCTGGTGACGACGCATCGCCGCGAGAATTTCGGCGACGGCATGGCTGCGATCGCGCGCGCGATCGGGCGAATCGCGGCGCGCGAGGATGTCGCGGTCCTGTTTCCGGTGCACCCCAACCCCAACGTCGTCTCGGTGATGGACGCAGTCCTCGGCGACCGCGCCAACGTCGCGCGGATCGCGCCGCTCGATTACCCGCATTTCGTCCGCGCGCTCGGGATGGCCGACATCGTCCTGACCGATTCGGGCGGCGTGCAGGAGGAGGCGCCCGCGCTCGGCAAACCCGTCCTGGTAATGCGCGAGACGACCGAGCGACCCGAGGGAATCGCCGCCGGCACCGCCAAGCTGATCGGCACTGACGAGGACCGCATCGTAACCGAGATCTTTACACTGCTCGACGACCCCACCGCCCATGCCGCGATGGCGCGCGCGCACAATCCGTTCGGCGACGGCCACGCTGCCGCGCGGATCGCCGACGTCATTGCCCGAACTCTCGCCCGAACCCCCGCCCCGAAGGACGCCGCCGCGCATGCTCTCTGATCCCGAACTCTCCGTCGTCGTCATGGGTCTCGGCTATATCGGCCTCCCGACCGCGGCGGTGATCGCCCGCACCGGCGCGCGCGTGCTCGGCGTCGATGTGACCGAATCGGTCGTCGAGACGGTGAATTCGGGTCGCGTGCATATCGAGGAGGTCGATCTCGACGGCCTCGTCTCGGGCGTCGTGGCACGCGGCACGTTGCGCGCGTCGATGACGATCGAGCCCGCCGACGTGTTCGTGATCGCCGTCCCGACGCCGTTCGACGCCGATCACGCGCCCAACATCGGCTATGTCCTCGACGCCGCCACGACCATCGCGACGGTGCTCAAAGCCGGCGATACGATCATCCTCGAATCGACCTCGCCAGTCGGCACCACCGAACAGGTGCGTGACGTGCTGGCCAGGCTGCGTCCCGATATCCGCGTACCCGGACGTGCCGGCGAACAGGCCGACATCGCGATCGCCTATTGCCCCGAACGCGTGCTGCCCGGTCGCATCCTGGTCGAGCTGATCGATAACGACCGCGTGATTGGCGGAATCACACCTAGGTGTGCGCGGAAAGCGCTGACCTTCTATCGCCGCTTCGTCCGCGGCGCCTGCGTCACCACGACCGCGCGCGCAGCGGAGATGACCAAGCTCACCGAGAACGCATTTCGCGACGTGAACATCGCATTCGCCAACGAACTGTCGCTGATCGCCGATACGATGGGCGTCGACGTGTGGGAGGTGATCCGCCTCGCCAATCGCCATCCGCGCGTGAACATCCTTCAGCCCGGCCCGGGCGTCGGCGGGCATTGCATCGCGGTCGACCCGTGGTTCCTGGTCCACGCCGCGCCCGACCAGACCCCGCTGATCCGGACCGCGCGCGAAGTGAACGACGGCAAGACGGACCATGTGATCGCGCAGGTTTCGGCGCTGGTCGACTCGATGCCCGAGGCGGTCGTCGCCTGCCTAGGCCTCGCGTTCAAGGCGAACATCGACGACTTCCGCGAAAGCCCGGCGCTGAAGGTCGCACAGGCGGTGGCGGACGCGTTCGGCGACCGAGTGCGGATCGTCGAGCCCTATGCCAAGTCGCTGCCGATCGCGTTAGCCGAGACGGGGGCGACATTGATCGACGTCGATAGCGCGATCGAGACGTGCGCGATCATGGTCGTGCTGGTCGATCACGACGTCTTCAAGTCGATCCCGCTGGAAGAGCGTGCTGACAAGACCGTGCTCGATACGCGCGGCATCTGGCCGGACCAGCCCCGTCCGGTCCTCCCGCCCCGCCGCTGATCGCTATCACCAATCGCCGCGCATACTAAAACGCGCCCGACGGCAAGGCCGCGGGCGCGTTTAGTATCTCGGCCGTGCCGAATGCAGCCGGACGATCGTCCGGCTGACGACGATTACGGCTGAGGCTGACCCTGGGGCTGACCCTGCGGCTGCATCTGTGCGCCACCCGGCATGCCACCCGGGCCGCCACGACCCATCTGGGCCTGCGCCTGCATCTGCTGGACCACGCTCTGCGGTAGGAAGTCGAGCAGTTCGACATCGAACACGAGCGTCGAGTTGGCCGGGATCGGGCCGGCGGCCTTGTCGCCATAGCCAAGCGACGGCTTCATCCAGAACCGGTACTTCGACCCCTTGGGCATCAGCTTCAGCGCTTCGGAGAAGCCTGGGACAACGCCGGTCACCGGCATCGGCATCGGCTGCTGCGACTTGTCGAAGGTCGTGCCGTTGAGCAGCTTGCCCTCGTAGTTCACCAGCGCGACGTCCGCATCGGTAGGCTTGGCCGCACCGGGCTTGCCGGGCGCGATCATCTTGTACTGCAACCCGGACGCGGTCACGACCACACCGCGTGCGCGTGCATTGCGGGCCAGCGGATCATCGCCTTGGCGCGCAAGTGCGACCGCGGCGATCAGCGCGAGCGCGATACCGACCCAGAGATAGACGAGGTAGCTGCGCTTTGTAGGCTGCAGCGGCACTGCGGTGACGGTCGACATCGGATCAGGCCCCGGTCATCTGGTCACGCCGGAGCGCCGTGCGTGCCGTTGGAAAGCAAACGGGGGCGCCGATCACGACACCCCCCGAAACTATCGGCCTGCCCGTTCGCCGGGCGTGGCCGACCAAATCTTACCGTGCGCCGTCGCGCTCTGCGCGCTTGCGGTCGAGCTTGCGCGAACGACGAATCGCCGCCGCACGCTCGCGCGCCCGCTTCTCCGACGGCTTCTCATAGTGCCGGCGCAGCTTCATCTCGCGATACACGCCTTCGCGCTGCAGCTTCTTCTTGAGCGCGCGAAGGGCCTGGTCGACGTTGTTGTCGCGTACGATGATCTGCATAAACCCGTTAAGCTCCGGTCGAATAGATTTTTGCCGTCGCGAATAGGTCCGCGCCGCATGAACTGGGGCCCCTATCAGGGGAGTGCGGGGGTTTCAAGCCAAACCGCGCGTGCCGGTACGGCGACACGCCACTTTGCCCGCTTTGCGGCAGGACCAATGCATCGCTAAGAGCGGCCGCATGACCCGCATCCCCTTGACCCTGTATAACAGCCTCACGCGCCAGCTCGAGACGTTCCAGCCGATCGACCCGACCGATGTCGGGCTCTACACCTGCGGGCCGACCGTCTATAATTACCAGCATATCGGCAACATGCGTGCCTTCCTGTTCGCCGACACGCTGGGCCGCGTGCTGCGGTGGAAGGGATGGCCGACGACTCACATCATCAACATCACCGATGTCGGGCACCTGACCTCCGACGCCGATGTTGGCGACGACAAGATGGAGAAGGCCGCCGCCGCACAAGGGCGTTCGATCTGGGAGATCGCGGCCTATTACACCGACGTGTTCAAACGCGACGTCGCGCTTCTCAACATCGTGCCGCCGGCGCGCTGGGCGGTCGCGACGGATCATATCGCCGAGATGATCGCGTTCGCCGAACAGATCGCACCGAAGCACTGCTATATGCTCGACAGCGGGCTGTATTTCGATGTGGCGACGGTCCCGGACTATGGCCGCCTCGCACGTGCCGGGAACGACGACATCGAAAGCCGAATCGAACCCGTCGCCGGCAAGCGCAACCCACAGGACTTCGCGATCTGGCGCACCTCGACTCCGGGCGAGAACCGCCAGATGGAATGGGATTCACCCTGGGGTCGCGGCGCGCCGGGCTGGCATCTCGAATGCTCGGTGATGAGCAAGCATTACCTCGGCGCGCATTTCGACATCCACACCGGCGGGATCGATCACCGCGAGATTCACCATCCCAACGAGATCGCGCAGAACCAGGCGCATTGCGAGTGCGCCGATACCGGGGCGAGCGTCTGGATGCACAACAACTTTCTGGTCGAACGTGCGGGCAAGATGTCGAAATCGACCGGCCAGTTCACGACGATGCAGACGATCGTCGACCGCGGCTTCCACCCCCTCGCCTACCGCCTGATGTGTCTCCAGGCGCACTATCGCAGCGAGCTTGAATTCTCCTGGGAAAACCTCGCGGCGGCAGCGATCCGCCTGAAGCGGATGGTGCAGGCGGTCGAGACGTTGCGCGCCCGCGAACCAGGCGGTCCGTCGGGCAGCGCGCATGCCTATGCCAATCGGCTGGAGGAGGTTGTCTCTGACGATCTCGCTACCCCGCGCGCGCTGCCGATCCTCGACGAACTGCTCGCGGACAAGCGAGTCGCGCCAGCGGACCGGATCGCCGCGCTGGACGATTTCGACGCCGTGCTGGGGCTCGATCTCGCGACGATCAGCCGCGATGACCTGCGGATCCGCCCGGTAACGGCAACGATCGACGAAGCCACCATCGCCGCGCGTCTCTCGGACCGCCGCGACGCCCGCGCCGCGAAGGATTTCGGACGGTCGGATGCGATCCGCGACGAACTCGCCGCCGCCGGAGTCGAGGTGATGGACGGCGACTCGCTCGGCTGGGACTGGAAGATCGTGCTTTAAGTAACGCCGACCGGCTTCGGCGCTATGCGATCCTCCCCCGCCAGGGGGAGGTGGCTGGCCCTTGCCAGACGGAGGGGGAGGAAAAGGCAACCTTTCCCCCTCCGTCGCCTACGGCGCCACCTCCCCCTGGCAAGGGAGGATGGAGAAGTCGTACGCGAACCAACTCGTCCCCCATCTCGGCACAACTTGACATAACCCGCCCCGCGCCGATGCTCTGCACATGAAAGCCGTCCTCCCAGCCGCCGCCCGCCCCCTTCTCGAACCGCACCTCCCCGCGGACATCGACATCGTCTGGTTCACCAAGCCCGCCGAGGCGAACGCGATGATCGCCGATGCGGACATCGCCTGGGTCGACATGCAGCCGCCGGAACTCGTCGCCGACGCGATCCGCCAAGCCGGACCGACCCTCAAATGGGTCTCGACGATCTATGCCGGGCTCGACGCGTTCCCGCTCGGCACGCTGCGCGACAACGGCGTCACGCTGACCAACGGTGCGGGCATCAACGCCGTCGCGGTCGCCGAATACGCCGTGATGGCCGTGCTCGTCGCCGCCAAGCGCTTCGACACCGTCGTTCGCGCGCAGGACCGCCACGAATGGTTGAAGGACGCGCCCGGCAAGATCGAACTCGCCGGCACCAAGGCCCTCGTCGTCGGCTACGGCACGATCGGCAAGATGATCGGCGATCGCCTGAGCGCGTTCGGCGTCGACGTCACCGGCGTCACGCGCACCGGCCGCGACGGCACGCTTACACCCGACGCGTGGCGCGATCGGCTCGGAGACTTCGACTGGATCATCCTGGCCGCCCCCTCGACCAGCGCCACGCACGCCCTGATCGGCCGCGACGAACTCGTGGCGATGAAACCGTCCGCATGGCTGATCAACATCGCCCGCGGCGACATGATCGACGACGACGCACTGATCGCCGCGCTCACCGCTGGCGGCATTGCGGGTGCGGTGCTCGACCCGACCAGCCCCGAGCCGCTGCCCCCCGAGCATCCGCTCTGGTCGACGCCCAACGCCATCGTGACGATGCATCTGTCGGGCCGCAGCCAGACGACGATGTTCGCGCGCGGCGCCGCGCTATTCCTCGACAACCTTGCCGCGTTCCTAGCGAACAAACCGATGAGGAACGTCGCGGACCTCGACGCGGGCTATTGAAGCCGGCTGCGATACCCGCCTCAAAGCTTTACTTCATTGCGCGAAAAGGCATTTTCCCGCATGGCCAGCCCCACAATTCACCGATCGGACGACATGATATGGCCGCGAACTGGGCCCCCGACAGCTGGACGCGTCACGAAGCACGACAGCTCCCCACCTATCCCGACGCCGCCGCGCTGACCGCGGCGACCGACCAGCTGGCCACGTTCCCGCCGCTCGTCTTCGCCGGCGAAGCACGCAACCTGACCGCGTCGCTCGCCGAAGTCGCCGCCGGCAAGGCGTTCCTGCTCCAGGGCGGCGATTGCGCCGAGAGCTTCGCCGAGCATAGCGCCAACAACATTCGCGACACGTTCCGCGTGATCCTCCAGATGGCGGTAGTGCTCACCTACGCGTCGAAGCTGCCGGTCGTGAAGCTCGGTCGCATGGCGGGACAGTTCGCCAAGCCGCGCTCGACCGACACCGAGACGATCGGCGGCGTCGAGCTGCCCTCGTATCGCGGCGACAACGTCAACGACATCGCCTTCACCGCGGAGTCGCGCGCGCCTGACCCGCAGCGCATGATCCGCGCCTATTCGCAGTCGGCGGCAACGCTCAACCTGCTCCGCGCCTTTGCGCAAGGCGGCTACGCGAACCTGCACCAGGTCCATCGCTGGACGCACGACTTCATGGGCCGCAGTCCGTGGTCGAAGAAATACGCCGAGACCGCGGACCGGATCGGCGAGGCGCTCGAGTTCATGGCCGCCTGCGGGATCGATCCCGAGACCGTGCCGCAGCTCGCGCAGACGCATTTCTACACCAGCCACGAGGCGCTGCTGCTCCAGTACGAGCAGGCGCTGACGCGGCAGGATTCGCTGACCGGCGACTGGTACGATACCAGCGCGCATTTCCTGTGGATCGGCGATCGCACGCGTTTCGAGGGCTCCAGCCACGTCGAATACCTGCGCGGCATCGGCAACCCGATCGGCATCAAGTGTGGCCCGAGCCTGGAGCCCGATGCGTTGCTGCGGATGCTCGACACGCTCAACCCTGGCCGCGTCCCCGGCCGGATGACGCTGATCACGCGCTATGGCTATGACAAGATCGAGGCGAACCTGCCCCGTCTCGTCCGTGCCGTCACGCGCGAGGGCCATCCGGTGGTGTGGAGCTGCGACCCGATGCATGGCAACGTCGTCAAGGCCGCCAACGGCTACAAGACGCGGCCTTTCGATCGCATCCTCGCCGAAGTCCGCGGCTTCTTCGCGGTCCACCGCGCGGAAGGCACGCACGCCGGCGGCATCCACGCCGAGATGACCGGGCAGAACGTGACCGAGTGCACCGGCGGTGCGGTCGACGTGACCGAGCAGTCGCTAGCCGACCGCTATCACACCCATTGCGACCCCCGCCTCAACGCCAGCCAGAGCCTCGAGCTCGCCTTCCTGCTGGCCGAGATGCTCAACGAGGAAATGGCCGAGCGCAAAAAGGTCGCCGCCTGACAAAACGGACGCCTGATAAAACGGGCGGGCGTCTACGGAATTATCGGCAAGCGTCTTGACGCCTGCCACACCATTCCGTAGACGCCCGCATCTGCTAACGGCCCCTTCGTCTAGCGGTTAGGACGACGCCCTCTCACGGCGTAAGCACGAGTTCGATTCTCGTAGGGGTCACCAGCTCTTCCTGAGAATACGTGGCGCTAGAATATGCGCCGTCGTTCAATATTCCAAAGTACATAATTAGCGGGCCACGACGTCCGCAGCATAGCGCATGCCGGTCCGCCTATTTTCCGGTCAGCGGCGTAACCCACCGTAGCTAGGCGTTCGATTTTTTCTGACGGACGGCATGATCGGCGGCGCGGGCAGTCAGCGCCATGAACGTCAGCGACGGGTTCACACAGGCGATCGAGGCCATCTGTGCCCCGTCGGTCACATAGAGGTTGGACGCCGCGTGTGCCTGGCTCCATTCGTTGAGCACCGAGGTGCGCGGGTCTCGGCCCATGCGGGCGCCGCCCATCTCGTGGATCGCGTCGCCGGGGACGTGCTCGCTTTCCGAACTCTTGACGTTGGTCAGACCCGCCGCCTTCAGCATCGCCTCACCCTGCGTCCGTGCGTCGGTCATCATCTTCAGTTCGTTCTCGCGGAAGCGGACGTCGAAGCGCATCAGGGGGACGCCGTACCGGTCGACCTTCGACTGGTGCAGCGACACCTTGTTGTCGGCATAGGGAAGGCACTCGCCGAACGCGCCCATGCTGAACCGCCACGGCGCGTATTTCCGCATGCCCTGCTTCATAGATGCGCCGAAGCCGACCGGGGCGGCGGGGTTGCGATAGGCGCTGCCCTGATAGCCATAGCCGCGCTTGAAGCCGACGCCCTCGTCGCCACCGATGTTGCGGAAGCGCGGGATGTAGACGCCGCCTGGACGGCGACCGAATTCGATGAACTCCTCCATGCCGGGGATGTCGCCCTCGATCCCGACGCGGAAGATGTGGTCCATCACGTAGCGGCCGAGCGTGCCGCTCTCGTCGAAATAGCTGCGGTCGCTGCCCGGTGCGCGCGAGTTGAGCATGATCTGCGTCGACGCGATCGCCGAGGCACATAGGAACACGAGATCGGCGTTGACCGTCTCCGCCTGGCCGGTCTTCGCATCGATATAGCGGACGCCGGTGACCTTTTTCCGCGTCGCATCGTACACCAGGTTGGTGACGACCGAGTCCGACTTGAGCGTCAGCCGCCCGGTTGCGCGCGCCGCCGGCAACGTCACCGCCTGGGTCGAGAAATAGGCGCCGAACGAACAGCCATTGCCGCACTGGTTGCGGAACTGGCACTTCGTCCGGTTCTGGTCGGGCTTGTCCTCGGTCATGTTCGACAGACGGGTATTGATCAGCTTGCGGCCTGGAAACTTCGTTTCGAGTCCCTGCTTCAACCACTTCTCGGCGATATTCATCGGCATCGGCGGCTGGAATTCGCTGTCAGGCAAATAGTCGAGGTTCTCGCGCGAGCCCGACACGCCGATGTATTTCTCGACATAGCTGTACCACGGCGCGACGTCGTCATAGCGGATCGGCCAGTCGCCATCGATCCCGTCGCGCTTGTTAGCCTCGAAATCGGCGGGGCTCCAGCGGAAGCACCAGCGGCCCCAGATCAAAGACTTGCCGCCGACCGCGCCGGGCCGGATCCAGTAGAACTTGCTGCCCTCGTCATAGGCGTAGGGGTTCAGCCGGTCGTCATTGTGGAATTCGCGGTTGCTGGGCTGGACATAGCCGTACTTGCCGATGAAATAATCGCTTTCCATCAGCGCCTTAGGCATGATGTTGCGCGCGGGCACCTCGTAGGCGGGCTTGCCGTCATAGGTGTAGCCTTCGCCGTGCTCGACCATCTTGCCGCGATCGAGCATCAGGACGCGGAGGCCCTTTTCGGTCAATTCCTTCGCGGCGAACCCGCCGCTGACGCCCGACCCGATTACGATCGCGTCGAACCTATTGGTCTCGGCCATGATCTTCCTTTCCTAATATCCTGTAAGAAACGCGCCCGTTCAGAAGCGGCCGATCAGAACCGCAGCGCGCGCAACGTCCGGAAGCTTGTGGCGATGTCCGGCAGGTACGGCGCGGGTGCCTGGTCGTTCTCGACGTAGAAATGCCGGACGCCGGCGCTGCCCTTCAGCTTGAACAGCGCGGCGAAATCGACCGTGCCTGCGCCGACCGCCGCCATGCTGCGATCGGGGCGCATATCCTTGACGTGGTAGGCATAGAGGCGCTGCGACAGCCGCTCGATCAGCGTCGTCAGATTCTCGCCGGCATGCAGCGCCCAATAGAGATCGAGCTCAAGCTTCACGAGCGCGGGATCGGTCTCCTTCAGCAGCCTCTCGTACAGGCTAACGCCGCCCGGCTTGGTGGTGAACTCGAAATCGTGGTTGTGATACGCGAAGCCCAGCCCGGCCTTTTTTAGGTCGGTGGCGAACCGGTTGAAGTTCGGCAGCGCCGCGGTCCAGCCCGC
>Ga0265798_10005059_pt1 | contig 17907 bp, 23 predicted proteins | sample P3T30metagenome_FD_192430 | JGI IMG/M metagenome (GOLD analysis project Ga0265798, IMG submission 192430) | Plant litter microbial communities from East Loma Ridge, Irvine, California - P3 T30 | ecosystem: Environmental > Terrestrial > Plant litter > Unclassified | place: USA: California... | reverse complement strand
CCGGGCATTTTTTTGCCTGCGATTTGTCATCTGCTTCAGGTCCGGCGGGTTTGCCGCCGGGGCTGTCGGCTGCCGTATCGATCGCGCGCGGCGGCTCAGTGCAAAACAGTCGCGAACAGGCTCTTTGCTTTTTCCCAGAGCGCGCTAGAATGCGCCCCGAACGGACGAGAACGGTATGTGGCAGCAAACCCTCATCACCTTGCGAGCCAGGCCTCGCGGGTTTCACCTGGTGACTGACGAGTTGCTCGCACAACTGCCGCGCCTGCGCGAATGCCGCGTGGGCCTGCTGCATTTGTGGCTGCAACACACTTCGGCGTCGTTGACCGTCAACGAAAACGCCGATCCGGCCGTTCGCCGGGACTTCGAGCGTTTCTTCAACCGCCTCGTGCCACAGGGTGCAGACGGTTTCGAACACAACGACGAAGGGCCCGACGACCTGCCAGCGCACTTCAAGGCCAGCTTGCTGGGCTGCCAGGTGACCGTTCCGGTGACCTCGGGAAGGCTGGCGACAGGTACCTGGCAAGGTATTTATTTGGGCGAGCATCGCGATCATGGCGGCGCGCGTCGGGTCCTTGCCACGCTGTATGGCGAGGACGCTTGACCGCTGGTTACCAGTGGATGTGAATTTTTTCCGGCAACCGTCGACATAAGGTAAAGCTGGGCTATAAATAATCTGCTTTCGCAAGTCATGAGGTAGAACATGAGCGACGATGATCTGGAAAACGACGACCTCGAAGTAGGCGAAGAAGACGAGGCCGAAGAAACCCTCGAGGCGGCTGCCGAAGACGTTGCGGAGGACGACGGTGGCGACACACCCGTGCCCGCTGCCAAGGGCAAGGCCAAGGCGGCGGTGTCGGTGGATGAACTGCCGAGTATCGAAGCCAAGAACAAAGAGCGCGATGCGCTGGCTCGGGCGATGGAAGAGTTCCTGTCGCGTGGCGGCAAGGTGCAGGAAGTCGAGCCCAACGTGGTGGCCGATCCACCCAAGAAGCCCGACAACAAGTACGGCAGCCGCCCTATCTGAAGGCTCGTCGCTCGAAGCAACATTGAAAAAGCCCGCGGTCGCTGCGGGCTTTTTTGTGGGTGCGGGGTAGACCCTGAAGGCCTCTTCGCGGGCAGAGGGCTCGCCGCTCGCCCGCTCCCACAGCTAGCCCAGTTGCAGCAGCAGTGCAGGCAACTGTGCCAGGCTGGCGACCTCGGCGTCGGGTTTGCCTTCGGCGGCCCATGGCTTGCCTTGCGGGTTGTACCAGATGGCCTTCATGCCCGCCTTCTGCGCGCCGGCGATGTCATCGCCCGGGTGATCACCGATGTGCACCGATTCGTGGGCGCCCGCATCGCCCAGGCGCATGGCTTCCAGAAAGGGCCGTGAATCCGGCTTGCCCACGCCCAGGTCTTCGGCACACAGCGCAAAGGTGAAGAAATCGGCGATGCCCAGTCGACGCACATCGGCGTTGCCGTTGGTAACCACGCCCAGGGTATAACGCTGGCAAAGGATCTCCAGAGCTGGCTGGGCCTCGGGAAAGATCTCCACCTGATGCCGAGCGTGCAGGAATACCTCGAAGGCCCTGTCGGCCAGCGAGGCCGCTTCATCCTCGGCATAGCCAGCGTCTTGCATGGCGTGCCGCAGCACACGACGGCGCAGCGCGCTGATGCGGTGCTTGAGCGAAGGGTCGGCGTCGACCAGGCGCTGGCGGATCTGGAACAGGTGCTCGACCGGCACTGGGCCCAGTCTCGGCGCCTGGTCGGCCAGCCAGTCGCGCAGGATGGCTTCGGCGCTGACGATGACCGGGGCGGTGTCCCACAGGGTGTCGTCGAGGTCGAAAGTGATCAGCTTGATGCTCATGAGTCGCCGCCTTTGCGTTTTGCCCGTGGGTGGGCACTGTCGTAGACACTGGCCAGGTGCTGGAAGTCCAGGTGGGTATAGATCTGCGTGGTAGCGATGTCGGCGTGGCCAAGCATCTCCTGCACGGCACGCAGGTCGTGGGACGACTCGAGCAGGTGGCTGGCAAACGAATGACGCAGCATGTGCGGATGCAGGTTCTGCCCCAGCTCACGCTCGCCGGCGGCCTTGACCCGTACCTGGATGGCACGCGGCCCGAGCCGGCGGCCCTGCTGGCTGACGAACACGGCATCGTCGATGGGGTTGCTCATCGAGCGCAGCGCCAGCCACTGCTCCAGCGCCGCGCGCGCCTTGCGACCCACGGGCAGTACACGGGTCTTGCTGCCCTTGCCATGCACCTGCACCAGGCCGTCGGCGAGGTCGAGCTGCCCGAGGTCGAGGCTGGTCAGCTCCGACAAGCGCAGACCCGAAGAATAGAACAGCTCGAGAATGGCCTGATCGCGATGGGCCAGGAAGTCGTCTTCCACCGCACCTTCGAGCAGCTGCAGGGCGCGATCGGTGTCCAGCGTCTTGGGCAGGCGACGCTCGCCCTTGGGCGGCGCCAGGCCATTGGCCGGGTCGTGGCTGCAGAGGCCTTCGCGATTGAGGTAGCGATACAGGCCACGCACGGCCGAAAGCAGGCGCGCCAGACTGCGCGACGACTGCCCTTGCTGATGCTGGCGAGCGATCAGACGCCGCAGCAGCTGGATGTCCAGTGCCTGCCAGGTCGCCAGGCCTTCCTTCTCGCAGAATTCGACGACCTTGGTCAGGTCGCGCCGGTAGGCATCCAGGGTATGCACCGACACCTGGCGCTCACTGCGCAGGTGCGTGCAGTAGGCATCCAGTTGTTCGCGCACCTCAACGTACCGAGCGCAGCGCGCCGGTGTAGCGTGGCAATACCCGGCTGAGCACTTCGCCGATATGGCTGAGGAACAGCGTGCCCACCGAACTCTTGTAGTGCGCAGGGTCGCGGCTGCCGATGGCCAGTACGCCGTGCAGGCCTTGATGCAGCAATGGCACCAGCGCGGTCGAGCCGACCTGCGAGGCCTGGTCGCTGCCGAACAGGAACGCCAGTTCGTGTTCGCGCAAGGCACCACTGAGCGACTTGCCCTCCGACAACAGCCCACCGATGGCCTGCTGCGCTTCACCACTGGTCACGCTGCGGCCTACCGGGGCGGGAATGTCGTTGAACAGGATCAGGCTGACGAAGGGCACCTGGAAGTCTTCGCGCAGGCTGTCTTCGACGCTGATCACCAGCTCGTCCAGGGACGCGGCATCGAGCATGGCCAGAATCAGGCGGCGAGTCTTCTCGAACAGGCGATCGTTGTCGCGCGCGACCTCCATCAGGTGCGAGAGGCGCTGGCGCATCTCGCCGTTGCGGTCACGCAGCAGCGTCATCTGCCGTTCCACCAGCGACACCGTGTCGCCGCGCTGGTGGGGCAGGCGCAGCTGAGTCAGCAATTCCTCATGCTGCTCGAAGAACGCCGGGTTGGCGGCAAGAAAGTCGGCCACGGCCGAAGCCTCCAGGACCTCCGCAGGCGCGGGTACTTGAGGCTGGTCGGTCATTGGCTGTACTCGGTCATAAACGCACTTGTCCTTCGAAGACCCGAACCGCAGGGCCGGTCATGATCACCGAATGGCCTGGCCCGGCCCATTCGATGGACAGGCGGCCGCCCGGCAGGTCGAGCAGCAGTGGCGAATCCATCCAGCCCTGGCTGATGGCTGCGACTGCGGCAGCACAGGCGCCGGTGCCACAGGCCTGGGTCTCGCCGGCGCCACGCTCCCAGACACGCAACTGCGCGCGGGTGCGATCGACTACGTGCAGAAAGCCCACGTTCACCCGTGCCGGAAAGCGCGGATGGTGTTCGATCTCCGGCCCCAGTGCGTGCACCGGCGCATTGTTGATGTCGTCGACACGCAGCACTGCGTGGGGGTTGCCCATGGACAGGGCGGCGATCTCGACGCTCTGGCCATCGACGGACAGCTCGTAGCTGCGCGCCTGGGAGTCGGCCTGGAACGGGATGTCGGCCGGCACCAGGCGCGGCGGGCCCATGTCGACGCTGATCTGACCATCGCTGCGGACGTCCAGGGTGATGATGCCGCCCTTGGTTTCCACGCGAATGGTCTTCTTGGCCGTAAGGCGCTTGTCCAGCACGAAGCGGGCGAAGCAGCGCGCGCCGTTGCCGCATTGCTCCACCTCCGAACCGTCGGAATTGAAGATGCGATAGCGGAAGTCGACATCGGGATTGTTCGGCGCTTCGACCAGCAGCAATTGATCGAAGCCGATGCCGGTGTGGCGATCGCCCCACTGCTTGGCATGCTTGGGCAGGATATGGGCATGTTGGCTGACCAGGTCCAGCACCATGAAGTCGTTGCCCAGGCCATGCATCTTGGTAAAACGCAGTAGCATGGGATTACTCCGGCAACAGGCTTTCGCCGGCGAAAAGCTCGGCCACGGTTTCGCGGCGGCGTACTTCGAATGCCTGGTCACCATCGACCAGCACCTCGGCACAGCGGCCGCGCGTGTTGTAGTTCGAGCTCATGACGAAACCGTAGGCGCCGGCCGAATGCACGGCCAGCAAGTCGCCTTCGGCCAGCACCAGTTCACGCTCCTTGGCGAGGAAGTCACCGGTTTCGCAGATCGGCCCGACGATGTCGTAGGCACGTGCCTGACCTTCCCGCGGCTTGACCGGGCTGACGTTCATCCATGCCTGGTACAGGGCCGGGCGGATCAGGTCGTTCATCGCCGCGTCGACGATGGCGAAATCCTTGTGCTCGGTATGCTTGAGGTATTCCACCTGAGTCAGCAAGACCCCGGCATTGGCCACGATGAACCGCCCCGGCTCGAACACCAGGGTCAGCTCGCGACCGTCCAGGCGCTCGCGCACGGCCTGGATGTAGTCGGCAGCCAATGGCGGCTGCTCTTCGCTGTAGCGCACGCCCAGGCCACCGCCCAGGTCGATGTGGCGCAGGTAGATGCCGCAGTCGCCAAGGCGATCGACCAGGTCGAGCAAGCGATCCAGGGCGTCGAGGAACGGTGCCAGCGTGGTCAGTTGCGAGCCGATGTGGCAATCCACGCCGATCACGTCGAGGTTGGGCAACTGCGCGGCACGTACATAGACGTCTTCGGCTGCAGCGATGTCGATGCCGAACTTGTTCTCTTTCAAGCCCGTGGAAATGTACGGGTGGGTGCCCGCGTCGACGTCCGGATTGACCCGTAGCGACACAGGCGCGCGCACGCCCAGCTCGGCGGCGACTTCCTGCAGGCGTTCCAGCTCGTCGGTGGATTCGACGTTGAAGCAGTGCACGCCTACTTCGAGGGCGCGGCGCATGTCGGCGCGGGTCTTGCCGACCCCGGAAAACACCACGCGCTCGGCGCGCCCGCCCGCAGCCAGCACGCGCTCCAGTTCGCCGCCCGAGACGATGTCGAAACCGGCGCCCAAACGCGCCAGGACATTGAGCACGGCCAGGTTGGAGTTGGCCTTCACGGCAAAGCAGACCAGCGACGGGGTGCCCTGCAGGGCATCGGCGTAGGCGTTGTACTGCGCCTCGATGTGGGCGCGCGAGTAGACGTACGTCGGCGTGCCGAAGCGCTGGGCCACGGCCGACAGGGCTACGCCTTCGGCAAACAGTTCACCGTCGCGGCGTTGAAAAGCGTCCATGGTGTTCCCTTAGTAGTGCTTGTGCGGTTGCGACGACTTGGCTTGGTCCTCGGGAGATTTGCTGTCATCGGGCAGGTACAGCGGGCCCTTTTGACCGCAGGCGGACACCAGGCAGGCAACGGCGACGAGCGCGGCCAGGGAAGAGATCAGGCGCTTCATGGCGAAATCCTTTGTATAAGCAGTAATTGCGCCCGAGTATACCCAGCGCCCGGCATGGTGGCTATGCAGGTGGGCCGCCAGCGGTGCCACCGATCCAGACGGGTGCATTATGCTTTGCATAAACCGCTGGCTGCTCGTATCTTGCCGCCCGTAGCGCGAACAGACACTTTCCGAGGTTCCTGCAATGAGTTTGACCGAAGCCCGTTTCCACGACCTGGTCGATGCCACCCAGCAGGCGCTGGAGGAGTTGCTCGAAGACCACGCCGACGACATCGAAATTTCCGCCGGCATGATGACCATCAAGTTCGACAACGGCAGCCAGCTGATCATCAGCCGCCAGGAGCCGCTGCGCCAGCTGTGGCTGGCCGCGCGCTCCGGTGGCTATCACTTCGATTACGACGAAGAGTCGGGCAAGTGGCGCTGCGAGAAATCCGAGGAATTGCTGGGCGAGGTACTGGCCCGGGCGACCGAGGAACAGGCCGGCGTCGAGCTGGATTTCGAAGAGATCTGATGGTGAGCCAGTCCGCACGCGCGCCCAAGCCGCTCTACAGCAACGTCAGCCCGTCGGTACAGTCACCTTGCGTGAGCCTGTGCCGGCTGGACGAAGAACGCGTTTGCCAAGGGTGTTTTCGCCATGTCGAGGATATCCGCGCCTGGCGCTCGGCCGATGACGATACGCGGCGCCAGATCATCGCTGTGGCCGAGCAGCGCCGGTTGCAGGCGCTGTCGGCGCCTGCTGGCGACTGACAGCACCTGCTTCCATCAAGCCCCGATGCTCAGGCAGGCTCGGCCACCGTCAGGATGGTGAGCAATGACTGCGCGTGCCCGGCAGCCTCATGGCCCAGGCTGGTCAGGTAGCCGCCATCGGGCTTGGTGATCAATTCCTTTTCATGCAGGCGAGTCGCGGCGGCAATGGCCGCAGGTGATGCAGTGTGGTGGATTTTCAGACCTTCCATGGTGTTGCCGAGGTTGAACAGGGCAAGGATTTCCAGCTCGGCAACCAGTTCCGGGGTGTAGGACGACATAGGCGCTCCCGACTTTCTTATGGAATGAACGACAGCACCGAGGGGCGCTGAACGCTGTACCCCGACACCGTGGCAGCGGGGTTTTTCCAGTGTAGTCAGCCGCAGGCGAACGCGCCTGTTCAGCGTCAGACTTTTTCCGCGGGCAGCTCGGGCAAGGCACGCAGAGCGGCTTCGTACCAGGCCGTGTCGAACGCGCGATCCTGCTCCAGAATGGCATCGATCTCGATCGCCAGTACATGGGCCATCATGTTGAGGATGTCCTCGCGCTCATAGCCCACCAGCGTCAGCTTGTTGAACGTGGCCTTGGCCGCGGGCGGGTTGTCGCTTTCGATCTGATTCTCGATGGCCTGGGTGAGGGTGGCTTCGGCAAATGCTTCGTCGTCGTCTGGCAGGTTGTCGCTCATGGGGATGTTCTCGATCGGGGTCAATGTCGGGTTCTGGGGGGAGCCCTTCGCGGGCAGAGACCCGCTCCCACAGGATATCTAACATCTACTGTGGGAGAAGGGCGCGAAGAGGCCGGACCTGCCAAGCGCCTAGCGAGCCGCCAGCAAATCGCGGCCGCGAGCGACTGCCGCACGTACCTGAGCAGGCGCCGTGCCGCCGATGTGGTCGCGGGCATTGACCGAGCCTTCCAGGGTCAATACCTCGAACACGTCCGCATCGATCTGGTCGCTGAACCGGCGCAGCTCTTCCAGGCTCATTTCCGCCAGGTCCTTGCCGGTGTCCACGCCATGCTTGACCGCATGCCCGACGATCTCGTGGCAATCGCGGAACGGCAGGCCACGGCGCACCAGGTAATCGGCGAGGTCGGTGGCGGTGGAGAAACCACGCAGCGCGGCTTCGCGCATCATGGCGTGCCTGGGCTTGATGGCCGGGATCATGTCGGCAAAGGCCCGCAGCGAGTCGCGCAGCGTGTCGGCGGCGTCGAACAGCGGTTCCTTGTCTTCCTGGTTGTCCTTGTTGTAGGCCAGCGGCTGGCCCTTCATCAGGGTCAGCAGGCCCATCAGCGCACCGAATACCCGGCCGCTCTTGCCGCGCACCAGTTCCGGTACGTCGGGGTTCTTCTTCTGCGGCATGATCGAGCTGCCGGTGCAGAAGCGGTCGGGCAGGTCGATGAACTGGAATTGCGCGCTGGTCCACAGCACCAGCTCCTCGGAGAAGCGCGACAGGTGCATCATCGCGATGCTGGCCGCAGCGCAGAATTCGATGGCGAAGTCACGGTCCGAAACGCCATCCAGCGAGTTGCCGCCGACGGCTTCGAAGCCCAGCAGCGTGCAGGTCAGCTCGCGGTCGATGGGGTAGGTGGTGCCGGCCAGCGCGGCGCTGCCCAGCGGCATGCGGTTGGTGCGCTTGCGGCAATCGACCAGGCGTTCATGGTCGCGGCTGAGCATTTCGAACCACGCCAGCAGGTGATGCCCGAAGGTCACCGGCTGCGCGGTCTGCAGGTGGGTGAAGCCCGGCATGATGGTGTCGGCCTCGCGCTCGGCCTGTTCCAGCAAGCCCTGCTGCAGGCGGGTGATTTCGCTGAGGATGAGGTCGATCTCGTCACGCAGCCACAGGCGAATGTCGGTGGCCACCTGATCGTTGCGGCTGCGTCCGGTGTGCAGCTTCTTGCCGGTGACACCGATGCGATCGGTCAGGCGCGCTTCGATGTTCATGTGCACGTCTTCCAGATCCGTGCGCCAGTCGAACTGGCCCGCCTGGATTTCCTGCTCGATGGTGCGCAGACCGTCGACGATGGTGTCGCGCTCCGCATCGGTGAGCACACCGACCTTGGCCAGCATGGTGGCGTGGGCGATCGAGCCCATGATGTCATGGCGGTACAGGCGCTGGTCGAAATCGACCGAGGCGGTGAAGCGTGCGACGAAGGCGTCGACGGGTTCACTGAAGCGGCCGCCCCAGGACTGGTTGGTCTTGTCAGTGCTCATGAATTGGCTCGTGCAAGGCGTGAACGGGAAATTGCCGCAATAATAACAAATGCGGCCCGGGTCTGTTGGCGGCATAGTGCAGGTGTCTATTGTCTGCATTCACTCCTTCGCGGGCAGAGGGCTCGCCGCCCGCCCCCGCTCTCACAAGTGATCACGTTGACCTGTGGGAGCGGGTCTCTGCCCGCGAAGAGGCCCGCGACACCCTACAGCAGCCAGGGAACCGTACATGTTCAGCAAGCCGTCGAACCCTCCCGAGCCGGATTTCTTCCTGCCCGAGCTTTGCCTGCCCCAGGCGTTGTTGATGCTGATCGTGCTGGCGCAGTTGCTGGTGTTCGTGCTGGTGCTGGCCGAACCCATGAACCCAGGCTTCAACTGGGTGCGCCTGGCCCTCACTTCGCTGTTCGTGCAATGGATCGTGCTGCTCTCGGCGGCCTTGCTCTGTGCCCTGCGCCCCTGGCTGGCGCGCCTGCGCCCCGGTATGGCGGGTGGGTTGTGCTGCGCCCTGGTGGTGGGCCTGACCCTCGCGGGCACGGCGGTGATCGACTACTTCCAGTTGGGCGGGCTCGACACGCCGACCGTGGAGGTCAATCGGTACCTGCGCCACGCTCTGATCGGGCTGATCATGTCGGCCCTGCTGCTGCGCTACTTCTACCTGCAGAGCCAGTGGCGGCGCCAGCAACAGGCCGAATTGCAGTCGCGTATCCAGGCCCTGCAGGCGCGCATTCGCCCGCACTTCCTGTTCAACAGCTTGAACAGCATCGCCAGCCTGGTGGTCAGCGATCCGGTCAAGGCCGAGCAGGCGGTGCTCAATCTGTCCGACCTGTTTCGTGCCAGCCTGGCCCAGCCCAACAGCCTGGTGATGTGGCGTGATGAGGTGGAGTTGGCCAAACGTTATTTATCGATTGAGCAATATCGTCTCGGCGAGCGTCTACAGTTGCACTGGAGGATCGAAACAATCCCGGATGATCTGCCGATCCCCCAACTTACTTTGCAACCGTTGTTGGAGAATGCGCTGGTACATGGCATCGCCCCTTTGATTTCAGGCGGGGTGGTCAGCGTGGAGGCCGACTACAAAGGGGGAGAGTTCATATTGACCATCAGCAATCCCTACCAAGAGGCCGCCACAGCGCAGGCGTCGGGCGGAACCCAGCAGGCGCTGGCAAACATTGGCGCTCGACTTGCGGCACTTTTCGGTCCGCGCGCAAGTCTTAGCGTGAATCGCCGTGACGGTCGTCACTTCACTTGTCTACGTTATCCATGTGCGAGACTCACGCAGGAATCCAGCGCTCTATGAATGTCCTGATCGTTGATGACGAACCCCTTGCCCGCGAACGTTTGAGCCGACTGGTTGGCGAGCTCGAGGGCTACCATGTGCTCGAACCCGGCGCCAGCAACGGCGAAGAAGCCCTGAGCATGATCGAGGCACAGAAGCCGGACGTAGTCCTGCTCGACATTCGCATGCCCGGCCTGGATGGCCTGCAGGTCGCCGCCAGGCTGTGCGAGCGCGACACGCCGCCGGCGGTGGTGTTCTGCACCGCCCATGACGAGTTTGCCCTGGATGCCTTTCAGGTCAGTGCCGTGGGCTACCTGGTCAAGCCAGTGCGCTCCGAACACCTGCTCGAAGCGTTGAAGAAGGCGGAAAAACCCAACCGCGTGCAACTGGCCGCCCTGACACGTCCGGCGGCCGAGGCGGGGACCGGTCCGCGCAGCCATATAAGCGCAAGAACCCGCAAGGGCATCGAGTTGATTCCGTTGGATCAGGTGATCTACTTCATTGCCGATCACAAGTACGTCACCCTCCGCCACGAAGGCGGCGAGGTCTTGCTCGATGAACCGCTCAAGGCGTTGGAAGACGAGTTTGGCGATCGCTTCGTGCGTATCCATCGCAACGCCCTGGTGGCCCGCGAGCGCATCGAGCGCTTGCAGCGCACGCCCCTGGGTCACTTTCAGCTCTATCTGAAGGGGCTCAACGGTGACGCGCTGATCGTCAGCCGACGCCATGTGGCCGGCGTGCGCAAGATGATGCAGCACCTCTAGCCCTCAGCAGGCGTGCCCAGTCCGCCGGGCTGGGCGCGGCCTGGCGCACAGCTGGTATCATCGTCCGCTAATCTTCATACGGATCGATTCATGCCCATTCGCGAAATCCGCATAGCCACCCGTAAAAGCGCGCTTGCTCTGTGGCAGGCCGAATACGTCAAGGCCCGCCTGGAGCAGGCGCATCCCGATCTGCAGGTCACCCTGGTGCCGATGGTCAGTCGCGGCGACAAGCTGCTCGACTCACCCTTGTCGAAGATCGGCGGCAAGGGGCTGTTCGTCAAGGAGCTGGAAACCGCCCTGCTCGAAGGCACGGCGGACATCGCCGTGCACTCGATGAAAGACGTGCCGATGGACTTCCCCGACGGGCTGGGGCTGTACTGCATCTGCGAGCGCGAAGACCCTCGCGACGCCTTCGTTTCCAACGCCTGGGACAGCCTGGAGGCGCTGCCGCCCGGCAGCATCGTCGGCACCTCCAGCCTGCGTCGCCAGACCCAGCTGCTGGCGCGACGTCCCGACCTGCAGATCCGCTTTCTGCGCGGCAACGTCAACACCCGCCTGGCCAAGCTCGATGCCGGTGAATACGACGCGATCATTCTGGCTGCGGCCGGCCTGATCCGCCTGGGCTTCGAAGAGCGCATCACCACCAGCATCAGCGTCGAAGACAGCCTGCCTGCGGGCGGCCAGGGCGCGGTCGGCATCGAGTGCCGGACGGCCGACAGCGAGATCCACGCGCTGCTGGGGTCATTGCATCACCGCGATACCGAATTTCGCGTGAGCGCCGAGCGTGCCCTGAACAAACACCTCAACGGTGGCTGCCAGGTGCCCATCGCCTGTTACGCCGTGCTCGAAGGGGAGCAGATCTGGCTGCGCGGCCTGGTGGGCGACCCGGCTGGGCAGCGTCTGCTGCATGCTCAGGCACGCGCGCCGCTGGCCGATGCGCAACAGTTGGGCGTACAGGTGGCCGAAGCCTTGCTGGAGCAGGGCGCCGACGACATTCTGCGCGCGGTGTACGGCGAGGCCGGTCATCCTTGAACCCTTGGCGAGTGTTGCTGACCCGACCCTGCGACGAGTGCGCGCTGCAAGCCCAGGCGCTGCTGGAACAGGGCGTGTTCGCGGCAAGCCTGCCATTGCTGGCGATCGAGCCGCTAGCGGACAGCGACACTCAGCGGCAGGTGTTGGCCGAACTGAATCGATACAATGCCGTGATCGTGGTCAGCAAGCCCGCCGCGCGCCTGGCCCTGGACCGCTCGCCTGCCGACCTCGGGCAGACCTCGTGGTTCAGCGTCGGTGCCGGCACGGCGGCCATTCTCGAAGCGCGTGGGCTGACCGTGACGTATCCTGAAACAGGAGACGATAGCGAAGCCTTGCTGAATCTGGCCCAATTGCGCGCCGCATTGGCGAGCCCCCATCCACGGGTGCTGATCATCCGTGGCGAAGGCGGACGCGAGGCTCTGGCCGAGCACTTGCGTGAGCAGGGCGCGACGGTAGAGTATCTGCAACTGTACCGACGCAGCATTCCGGTCTACCCACCGGGTGCGCTGGCGTCCCGTATCGCATCGGAACGCTTGAACGCCTTGGTGGTCAGCAGTGGGCAGGGTTTTCAACACTTGCACCAATTGGCAGGCGAGCAGTGGTCGGTGATCCGTACCCTGCCGCTGTTCGTGCCCAGCCCGCGGGTAGCTGCGCTGGCGCGTGAAGCCGGTGCGGTGAATGTTGTGGATTGCCGAGGTGCCAGTACCTCGGCGTTGCTGGCGGCGCTGCGCACGCAGGCCGCACCCAGATCGTAAGGCGCGACCGCCAGCGAGGCGACCGCGCCCCTATGCAAAGGATGGACACGTGAGCGAAACAGCCTTGCCCAAAGACGAACCCAAGAGCGCCCCACAGGTGCCTTTCGAACAGCCAGCCGCCTTGCCCCCGCAGCGCTCGGCCAATGGCAACGGCTTGGCGATCATTGCGCTGCTGCTTGCCGCTGCCGGTCTGGCCGCAGCAGGCTGGGGCGTGTGGCAGGTGCGCACGCTGACCGCCGGCCACCAGCAGCAGTCGCGGGTGATCGAAGGGCTCGCCACGCAAACGCTGACGCTGGAACACAACGAACGGCAACTCAGTGCCGATCTCGCGCAGTTGCCCGACTCCAACGAACTCGAAGACCGCCACCGCCTGCTCGCCCAGTTGCAGGGCGATCAGCAGCGCTTGAGCCAGCGCCTGGAAACCGTGCTGGGCGCCAGCCGCAAGGACTGGCGTCTGGCCGAAGCGGAGCACCTGCTGCGCCTGGCCAGCCTGCGCCTGTCTGCTCTGCAGGACGTCACCAGCGCCAAGGCGCTGGTGCAGGGCGCCGACGAAATCCTGCGCGAGCAGGACGACCCACAGGCCTTCGCCGCACGCGAGCAACTGACCCGCAGCCTGGCGTCGCTGCAAGGCACCACCCAGCCGGATCGCACCGGGTTGTTCCTGCAGCTGAGCGCCTTGCGCGAGCAGGCCACGCAGCTGACGGCGCTGGCGCCCGAATTCCAGGCGGCCGCGGCAGCTGCGCAGGGCAACTCACCAGAAGGCGAAACCCGCTGGCGCCAGTGGTGGAACAAGATTTCCGGTTTCTTCCGGGTCGACTTCAGCCCCGACGACAGCATCCGGCCGTTGCTCGCCGGGCAGAGCCTGAGTCAGGTTCGCCTGGCCTTGAGCCTGGCGCTGGAGCAGGCCCAGTGGGCTGCGCTCAATGGTCAGGGCAAGGTGTATACGCAAGCGCTGGACGACGCCCGCAGTATTCTGGTGGCGGGCTTCAATCGCGAGAATGGCCCGACCCAGGCCATGATCGAACAGTTGACCGCCCTGAAGAATCAGCCGGTTTCGGTCACCACACCTGATCTGGATGCAAGCCTCAACGCCATCCAGGCCTACCTGCAACATCGTCACACACCGGTCGAAGGCCTGCAGAAGTCGACCGAAGCAGCGCCGGCCGCCGTGGAGAGCCAACCATGAAACGGTTCTACGTGATCCTGTTTCTGGTGATTGCCGCCATGGTCGGCCTCGGCCTGGCCGTGGCCAAACACCCCGGCTACGTACTGATCGACTACCCCCATGTGATGCGCTACGAGTCGGGCCTGTGGAGCACGCTGCTGGCGTTGCTGGTGCTGGTCTTGGTGGCGTTCGTCGTCTACCTGCTGATCAGCGTGCTGGTCAGCTCCGGCCGCGTGGTCAATCCATGGTCGGGCCGCAATCGCAACCGCCGCGTGCAGACATCCATCGAGAAGGGCCAGCTGGACCTCGCCGAAGGGCGCTGGGCCAGTGCCCAGAAGCACTTGCAGCACGCAGCCGAAAATGAACGCCAGCCATTGCTCTATTACCTCGGCGCAGCACGCGCCGCCAATGAGCAGGGCCGCTACGAAGACAGCGACAACCTGCTCGAACGGGCCCTGGCACGTCAGCCACAAGCGGAATTGGCAATTGCCTTGAGCCATGCTCAGTTGCAGAGCGATCGCGGCGACAGTGACGGTTCCCTGCAGACCCTGCAGGCCATGCACGAGCGTCATCCGCGTAACGTGCAGGTGCTGCGGCAGCTGCAGCGTGTGCATCAGCAGCGTGGTGACTGGCCAGCAGTGGTCAAGCTGCTGCCACAACTGCGCAAGGACAAGGCCCTGCCGGCGGCCGAACTCGCCGAGCTCGAGCGACGTGCCTGGGGCGAGAACCTGAGCGTGGCGGCGCACGCGCCCGTGCAGGAACAAGGGCAGGGAGAGGCCGGCCTGGCTGCACTGGAGCGCGCCTGGCAGGCACTCAGCTCGGCACAGCGCCAGGAACCCGCATTGGTGCTCGCCTATGCCGAGCAACTGCGTCAGGTGGGTGCGCAAGCCCAGGCTGAAGACGTGCTACGGACTGCGCAGAAGCGTCAGTACGACACGCACCTGGCTCGCCTCTATGGCCTGGTGATCGGCACCGACCCTGCGCGCCAATTGCAGACTGCCGAAGGCTGGCTCAAACAGCACCCCCACGATGCCGGGTTGTTGCTGACCCTGGGTCGCCTGTGCCTGCAGAACCGCTTGTGGGGCAAGGCCCGCGACTACCTGGAAAGCAGCCTGCGCCTGCAGCGCAGCCCGGAAACCTGCGCAGAACTTGCACGCCTGCTCGCCCAGTTGGGCGATACCGAACGCAGCAACCAGTTGTTCCAGGAAGGCCTCGGGCTGCTTGACGAACGGTTGCTGGCCGCACCCCTGCCCACTTCGGTGCGCACGCTCTGAATCGCTTTCGCGTGTAGAACGAGGCCGCGCCACTGCTCTGCCCCCGTGCGCACCCGGAGGCAGGGGCAGGCGCCAGTAAAACCAGCATTTGGCGCAATGTCCCCCTGATTAAACGCTTGTATGAACTTTATCCGATGCGTACCTTGATGCCATTGGCGCACGGGCATAATCTCCCCCTGCATGTACATCGACATTCGCCGTCACAGACCGCGAATCGGTCCGAGCCCTGCTTCCTGTCGTACAGGAGCGCGAAGCCGGGCATGACCCACAAGGGAAGCACTCATCATGTTGGAAAGTTGCCAGAATGCCCAGGAACGTTGGGGCGGAGTTCACCTGCTGATCGATCGCTGGCTGCAGGAGCGCAATCAGTTGATCAAGGCGTTCGATGCGTTGGGCGACACGCCTCAGGCCCTGGTCGAAGATCGCAAGAGGCTGCAGGATTTCTGCGGCTTGCTGGTCGACTACACATCGGCCGGCCATTTTGAAATCTACGAACAGTTGACCGACGAAGCCAAGGCGTTCAATGACAAGCGTGGTCTGGAACTGGCCGACACGATCTGGCCACGCATCGACGAAATCACCCAGAAAGCGCTCGACTTCAACGATTACTGCGACAAGGGCGACTGCTCCGATGCCGCCGTCATTCTGGACAAGCTCAAGGAGCTGGGTCGGTTGTTGCACGAGCGCTTCGAGCTCGAAGACTGCCTGATCGAGGTCTTGCACAACGCACACAAGGAAGAGTCCGTCGCCCAGGCGTGACTCTCTGTCGACGCGGCCCTAAGGGGCCGTGGCCAGCAGATGAATGTCGAACGTCAGCGGTGTATTGGGTGGTATCAAGGCACCGGCGCCGTCTGTTCCATAGGCGTGCGCCGATGCAATGACCACACGCCACTTCGCGCCGACCGGCATCTGCGGCAACACCGTACGCCAGCCCTCGATGACGCTGTTCAAGCGAAACCACTGCGCCTGGGTGCTTTGGTCGAACACGCTGCCGTCGGGCAGCTTCCCCACGTATTGAACCTGCATACGCCCATCGGCGGTGGCAGGTGCCCCTGCGCCAGGTTCCAGTACGGTTACCAGAATGCCCTCAGCGATCTCCCGCACCCCGGCCTTGGCTCGTTCGGCGGCCATGAAGCGGCGCTCGGCGGCCAGCGCCTGTTCCGTATCGGCTGCTTCGTCAGGCTTGTCCGTCTTGTCCGCCTGTGCCTGATACTGAGCCAGCAATTGGCCGATGCGCTCGTCGCTCAATGCCAGCGGCTCTTGTCGATACGCCTCCTGCAAGCCCTTGAGCAGGGCGTCGAGTTGAAGCCCGGGGGCGTCCTGGCGCAGGCGTTCCCCCAGGCTGGCGCCCACACTGTAGGCCAGGTCGCGGGCACCGTCCGGCGCAGCTTGCGCGTGCGCGTGCGCTTGTGGCAGGGCCAGGGACAATGGCACCAGGGACAACGACAACAGCAGGCGAGGCAACATCACATTCTCCAGGACAAGACACGGCGAGCATGGACCGATTATGCCACTGACCGGGAAACGGGGCCTCGCGGACACAGTCAACATGTTCTGGCGGCTCTACAGCCACAGGTCTAGTATGAGCCTCTACCCATCGGCCAGGAGGTAACCCATGTCGGCTAACAAGAAGCCCGTAAACACCCCGTTGCATTTGCTTCAACAGCTTTCCGGCAGTTTGCTCGAGCACCTCGAAAGTGCATGTTCCCAGGCCTTGGCCGATGCTGAAAAACTGCTCGCCAAGCTCGAGAAGCAGCGCGGCAAGGCTCAGGAAAAACTGCACAAGTCGCGCACCAAAGTGCAGGACGCTGCTACTGCCGGCAAGAAAAAGAAGCAAGCCAAGGCGCACGACTCGGTGAGCGAACTCGAACAACTGCTCGACGAGCTCAAGGACCGCCAGGCCGAAACCCGCGCCTACATCGTCGAGCTCAAGCGCGACGCCCAGGAAAGCCTGAAACTGGCAGCCGGGGTAGGGCGCGTCCAGGAAGCGGCGAGCAAGGCAATCGAAACCCGTTCGGCCAAGCCCAAGGCAACCCCTGCGGTCGCGGCCAAGTCGGCCAGCCCGGCAGCCAAGCCTGCCGCTCGCACGCCCGCCAAGAGCACCCCAGCCGGGTCGACTGCACGTGCGGCCGCGAAGCCTGCAGCCAGCAAAACCACCCGTGTAGCTGCCGCAGCCACTGCGAGCAAGCCGGCGGTTTCCCGCAGCACTACCCGCAAGGCCCTGGCGGCCCCGGGCGCGGCGGTCAAGCCTGACGCCAAGGCACCCGCCAAGCCGGCTGCGCGGCCGGCCAGAAAGCCTGCGGCCGCCAAGTCGCTTGCCGCAGCCGTGCATTCGAGTGCGACCGAGTCCGGTGCTCCCGCCACTGGCGCTCAGGACGACAAGGGCGACGCATCTTCGAGCCAAGCCTGAGTCTCCCTGGCTGCCGCGCCCAGCACGTGTAACGCCGCGCTCGAGTGCGCGGCCGTTGCGGGTAGCAAAGCAGGCAGCCAGGTCATGCTCAAGCCCTGCGTAGCGAGGGGCCAGGGTGCGGCCATATCGTGCAGGCGCTGCAGCAACTGGCGTTCGGCGTTCAGTTCCAGTGCCTTGACCGATTCGCGCAGGTGCATCAGCTCAGGGTCTTGCACGGCCTGGGCTCGCCACTGCTGGCGCAATTCGCGCAAGGGTCGCACCACGTCCTCATGCCAAGGCGTGGCGATCGCCTCCAGCAGCGTCACCCGTTCGCATGTGCAGGCCACGCCCCTGGCATCCAGCCAGGCACCGCACAGCAGCAGGCACACGTTGGCGCCATCTGCCTGCAGCTGCAGGCAGGTGGTTTCGATGCCTGGTCGGGCATAGAGGTCCAGGGCAAACTTCCACAACTCATCATGCATCGTGCTACTCGCGCCAGTGGGCAAGGAAGCTGGTAGACTTCGCCGCCATTATGATCCGACTTCAGAACCTCACTTTACAGCGTGGCCCGCAGCGTCTGCTAGAAGACGCCGAGCTGACCC
>Ga0265798_10005057_pt1 | contig 17909 bp, 15 predicted proteins | sample P3T30metagenome_FD_192430 | JGI IMG/M metagenome (GOLD analysis project Ga0265798, IMG submission 192430) | Plant litter microbial communities from East Loma Ridge, Irvine, California - P3 T30 | ecosystem: Environmental > Terrestrial > Plant litter > Unclassified | place: USA: California... | reverse complement strand
TCCCCAGCTGGTTGAAGAGCTGGATATCAGTCACCAGGAACAGGGAATCCGCAACCGGGCCCAGGAGAGCTTTATCGTCAGGCACACGCCGGCCGGCCGGAATTTCCTGAAGACGTTCAGCAGGACAATGAGTTTTATCCGGTTCGTTTCGCTCGACTGGGTGGGTCTCAGTTCGGGACAGAAAGCCTATCTGAACCTGTTTTCCAAGCTGACGGCAGCCCTGGGCCGTCTGTCGACGGCCAGCGTCCTGCTCTGTATCGACGAGGGGGATCTGTACCTTCATCCCAAATGGCAGGCGGAGTTCCTGCAGCGGCTCCTTGCCGTCCTGTCGGCAGTCTCGAACGTGGGAATCCAGCTGGTCCTGACTTCCCATTCCCCCCTGCTGGTTTCGGACCTGCCCAGGCAGAATCTCGAAATCCTCAATGATGATGGCGGTGCCGAAGACGGTTTCCAGACGTTCGGGGCCAATATCTACGACCTGTATGCGGGTCCGATGTTTCTGGGTGAACTGACGAGTGGACTGTTTTCCCATCTCAAACTGTTCGAGCTTTCCCGGATTGCAGAAAAGGACAGGATGACGGTGGCCGAGCGCAAATACGTCGAGAATTATCTCCGGATTCTTGGCGACGAAATACTCCGTTTCAGGATCGAAAACGGCAGCATGCAGGGGAAGGACCATGATTAAGATATCCCTGCATCTGCAGTCAGCCGGCAGGACCAGGCCGGACGCTTACCTTAAAGCCCAGGCAAGGGCATACTGGCAGACACTGAATCCGGTGAACGCCGGCATCTACGACCCGAAAGCCCTCATTTCGCTGGTCAGTAAATATCGTGATCAGGCGGGCAGCCTCGACCCCGGATATGTGCGCGACCATGCCAACGGCGACCTTTTCATTGCGCTGGTTCACCAGGACCTGTTTGACGACCTTCTCGCACGGTCGGCCCGGCTGCTGAAAAAAATCATCATGTCCGATCCGGCCGGCCTGAATGCCATCAAGGACCATATCAAAAGCCGGTTCCCGGACGCGATTTTTTTCACCCTCGACGGAAAAAGAAAAGTGCAGACGGATTTCGGCAGGCTTCTCTCCGAAACGGTTTTCAACTACAGGAAGTTCAGGTCATCGCGGTTCTGCCTGCAGTATCTGAAAAACCTGTCGTTTGCCGAAGTGTACTGTCCCTACTGTGGATACAACCCGGTGGAGCTGGTAGGCGTCACGCCCCCCAGGACCGGAGGGCATGACCAAAAGGCGCTACTCGATCTCGACCACTTTTTTTCAAAGGCAGAGTTTCCCTATCTGGCCATTTCCCTGTTCAACCTGATTCCCTGCTGCCATACCTGCAACTCCACGTACAAGCTGACCAAGGAGTTCGGCTTCGGCACGCATGTTCATCCTTATGCAGAATCTTTTGACGAGCATTTTTCTTTTTCCCTCAGGAAGACATCCCAGGGCCCCAGGGTGGCCATTTCGGCTGTCGGACCGTCAGCGAAAATGCAGTCGGTGACCGACCTGGGGCTGAAGGAGCGTTATGAAGCCAAAGCAAAGCTTATCAGACTGGAAACCGACTATCGGAAGAGGAAGAGGTACAGGAAACCCGCGGCAATACAGGGCTTCGTGGATTTCATGCTGAAAGACGTCCCGCGCACGAAGTCGGAAATTTTTACGGAATGTCTGGGCAAGGCAAAACGGGACATCCTGAGATCAATTGATGCGGACAACCTGTTGCGGCCCTACATCAAGTAACAGCTCAGCCACGCAGTTACGGCGTGGGACTGTCCTGACCTGCACTCACTCCAGGAAGCAACGCAGTCGGCAGGACTGTAACCGTGCTGAGCGTGGCACCGCCGGCTCGACTCAGGCAAGCTCACCGGCTACGTCAGATTGATCGACTGAATGCCGCTGACTAAGACGCAGGCGTTGTGCAAGTCTGGCTTACGACGCTGCTGGAGCGGGAGCGGCGCTGATTTCCTGTTAGGCAACGCCGTAAACAACAAAGCCCGCACAACGGCGGGCTCTTAACTCAGCTTCACCTCAAACAATCCCAATCGTTCGAAGTATCGACCGAGCCTCATCGGCGTCGCCGGGCCCGCAGCAGGGTGCTAGGGCTTCGCGGCGGCGGCTCCGGGCGGAAGTGGCGGCAGAACCGCTACGCTACCATCGTGCACACGACAGGATGAGGGTCTTCCGCACTTCCCGCCCTTCATTTGCAGAGGGTGCGTGGACACCGGCCGTGTCAAAAAGAACAGCGGAGCCGGCCCGGCCCGGGAACCTGCGGTAGCCCAGGCGCCTGGCCAGAATTTCCTCTTCACCGGGACGGGCATAGTGGTGCGAGCCGGGAATATAAGCCATGTCCCCCTCACCCAGGGCCACATCCTCCAGGTAGACCAGCGCCTTGAGAAACACGCCGGGACCATCTTCGTGGTCCACATGCCAGTTCAGGTAGCCTAGCGGCGACGGCGCGACCAGCCGCAGTCGTGTTTCCGTCAAACGGTGCGTACGGCCGTACCGCTGGCCGAGCAGCGTCGCGTCGACCCGCCGGGCGAAAGCCTGCAGCGGCGGACACCAGGCAAGGTCGACATCAATGAAGTTCGCTGCCTCGTCTCCGTTGACGATGCCCCTGCACCACCTCTCGTCAATGCGCTGTAACAGGGCAGGAAGCTGCTTCCGGTACAACTCGAGCAGTCCCGTTTCAATTGCCTGATCGACACGAACTACACCCTCGGTATCCAGGGGGTGAGTCGTTTGGTTCATTCCAGCAGGGCACATAATGCTCCCCCTGTGAGCGCCTCCCGATCCCTGACGTCCGGGACCGGGATCTCGCGGGACGGATCGCCCAGTCCACCATAGCGCGCCTGGAGGCCTATCAGCCCGCTTGACGGCGGTACCGTTTTTAGCTAATTTATGGATCCAACATAAAAGTGCTAAACAGAGTAAATATATGGACCCGATTTCGAATCCCTACGCGCCGGGCGCAGGCAGTCCTCCGCCCGAGCTTTCAGGTCGCGATGCCGTACGGGAAAAGATGCGTCTGTGTATCGAACGCCTGCGTCGAGGCCGGCCGGCGAAGAGCATCATGCTCGTTGGCCTGCGCGGCGTGGGCAAGACCGTTTTGCTGGACCAGATGATGAAGGATGCGGAGGCTTCTGGCGTTGCCACGGTTCGCATCGAGGCACCGGAAGGGAAGTCCCTGCCAGCTGCACTGGCGCCACAACTGCGCCTTGCCCTGCTCAAACTGAGCCGGACCGACAAGGCCAAAGACATGGCCATTCGTGGCCTGCGTGCACTGGCCGGTTTCGTCGGCAAAATGAAGGTGACCTACAACGACATCGAAGTCGGCCTCGACTACGACCCGGAACCGGGCTTGGCGGATAACGGCGACCTGGAAGGCGACTTGACGATGCTGCTTGAACAGGTCGGGCGCGCCGCACAGGCCGCAGGCACGCTCGTCGCCATTTTCATTGATGAGTTGCAATATGTCCCTGAACAACAGATGGCGGCGCTGATCTCGGCGCTTCATCGTTGCGCTCAACTGCAACTGCCGCTGGTCGTGGTTGGTGCCGGTCTGCCGCAGCTGCGCGGGCGCATGGGCGAAGCAAAATCGTATGCCGAGCGCCTGTTCGACTTTCCGGCAATCGGCCCCCTTGCCCCGGCCGATGCTGCCGATGCGATCGTCAAACCCGCGCTCGATGAGGGCGTTGCGGTCGATGATGATGCGGTAGCGTTAATCGTCAGCTACACCAAGGGTTACCCGTACTTTTTGCAGGAATGGGGCAAACATGCGTGGGACGTTGCCGACGCGAGCCCGATCACCCGTCACGACGTGGAAGCCGCCTCCACGGAAGCGGTTGCGGCACTGGACGAGAGCTTTTTCAGGGTACGCTTTGACCGCCTGACCCCGGCAGAGAAGCGATACCTGCGCGCGATGGCTGAACTGGGTAGCGGACCCCATCGGTCGGGCGACATCGCTGCGGCACTGGGACGGGAGAGTTCATCACTTGGTCCCATACGCAGCAGTCTGATTTCCAAAGGAATGGTGTGGAGCCCGACACATGGAGATACGGCCTTCACGGTGCCGCTGTTCGATGAGTTCATGAAGCGGATCATGCCCGGTGACGACTGGGTACAGGCAGAAGCATAAGCTGACCGGGCTGACCCGGAGACTGGTCTGCCGGCCCGAACCGGGTGCCAGCACGGAGTTGTCGCTTGCGTTTCCAGTCCGGATCTGACACGTGTCGCCGGCCGCGAGCCAGCCAGGTCCCATCCGTTCAGGGGCGCCGGCTGCGCTGACCAGGCCACCGGGGCCCTCCCGGCGACCTTCCGAAATTCCTGCCGCCATCATGGGAGAAGAGGCCGCAACTCCTCAAGTCGACATTACAGTTTCTAATGTCGAGTTCCCGCCGTTAAGTCTGGAGTCGATGATATGACGTAATACGCCGGGAACCTGATGCATGGGATCGCCGTCACCGCCAGTGGCTGGTGAATCCGGACGCAGTGCGCCGGGCGTGCACCGCTGTGGCTGCTTTCGGTCCGCTGCGGAAAAAAGTCACAGGCTTCACCGGAAGGTTTCACGCTGCAGGCCCCGGTCCGGGAGGTCGGTCCCGGGCGGCGGCCCCGTGTCAGCGCGGGTTCGTGCTGCAGGCGTACCGCTACCGGCACCCGGCAGGATGAGGCGCTGGCCCCCGCGTGCGCAATCGCGACGCGCCTGTCATCACTTCACCCTTCAAAAAAACTTATCTCCACATTGTTTTGCAACAACATGCGACGGGACACATCTATGTTGTCCTTCCATTTCGTGTAAAAACTCTCCTCGGCATGTTTTGCGCTGATGACGAGTTTTTTTATGCCAATCAGGATGATCGCCCGGGCGCAGTCGCAGCATGGGAAATGCGTCACGGCCAGCGTCTTGTCGTGAAAATCATGAATGCCGTGCCGGATCGAGGAATATATGAGACGCCGTTCCGCGTGTTCCGAGTACAGTTTCCTGTCCTCGTCCGGCACGGAATCCTCCGAATCATAGACCGGACCGATATAGTCATTGCATGCCTCGAGAATGATTTCATCGTTCCTGTCCAGCAGGAGAGCACCCACCTTCGTGTTCTTTTTCCTCGACTGCAAAGCCCTTGACTCTGCCCGTTCAAATATGTCCGCAACGATCACAGGCCGAGTATCCGTTCAACGCATGCATCGACGACACTTTCCTCGGTCATCGACGTCGTATCAATGACCAGCCAGCCTTCCCTCCGTGCCACGGCCGCGTAATTCCTGAAGAGATAGCCGCGATATACGCTGTCATCCAGGCACCTGTGATCCTTTTTGCTGTTGTGCGAAGCACCGCGGGAAGAGATTCGTTCACGCTGCGCATCCTCGCTCAGGGAAAGGAAGATGGTCAGGTCGGGGCGCTCGAAATCACCGGATGAGACGGGTATCGTCTCGCAGAAATCCTCGACATCTAAATATTTCCGTGACGCATGGCCGATAAGGGTGCTGCGGAAATATCTGGCACACACCACAGGCTGTATCAGTCTGCTTTCGCGAACGTGGCTGGACAGTTCGAAATTCGACGCCAGATAATAAAAAAGCTTTCCCTTCTCGCAAAGCGTGTTCTCGACGAATCCGCGGATCTTCCTGAATTCATTGACGGGGCTTTCCAGATGCAGGGCGCCAAGACGGTCCGCCACGCGTCTGCTGACCGTGCTTTTCCCGGCCCCGTCCACACCCTCGAAAACGATAAACGGATATGTCATTCAGTGCGCCATCTGGGTTGGCTGGTTCTCCAGGCTGCCGTTGCGGTAGATCGAAATTCCGACACAGCCGTTTTCGCGTGCCAGCAGAATGGCATCCCTGATATCGGAAACGGTCGCCGAACCGGGGAAATTGATCGTCTTGGAGATTCCGCCATCAATGTATTTCTGGAATCTGGCTTGGGTCAGAATATGTTCCTCCGCACTCAGATCGTTGGCGACGACCAGAACGCTTTTCATGTCTTCGCCGATTGCCCTGACCGATCCGATTTCCCTGCCACCCATCAGTTCATCGAAAACGGTACCGGTGTCCAGTCTTCTGTATTCGAGCAGGCGCCTGAAGGTCGGCTGAAGCTGATGGACGACCGTGTCCTGGACTTTCTGCCTGGTGAGATATGCAAATACTGGCTCGATCCCTCCGGAGACGTTCGCGACCAGGCTCAGGGTTCCGTTCGCCGGAACCGCCATGAGCGACGCGTTCCTTCTGGCGCTTGTACCGGCAGCCAAGAGTTCCCTGTTGCAGAATCCGCGCTCCTTCCCGAGTATCTCGCTTTCATCGACGAGCGTGGATCTCAGCAGCGACATCAGCCTGTCAATGAACTCAAAGGATGCCCTGGATCCGTAGCGGATATTCAACAGCAGCAGGGCGTCCGCGTATCCCATGACGCCCACTCCGACCTTCCGGCTCTCGAGGCAGCGTGCCCTCACGACCGGCGACGCGTGGTCCTGGATATCGTGCAGATTATCCAGGCACCGCAGTCCGAGCCTTGCCACCCGCGCGAACTCCCCAAACTGGAAAGTACCGTTCAGGACGAATCTGGACAGGTTGAGCGATCCGATCAGGGACGATTCGTTTTCGCGCAGCAGGGATTCGCCGCACACGTTGTTGATCAGCTTCGACGGAGACCGTTTGACTTTCTCTGCGCTGAAAGACAGCGATGGCCTCCCCGTGTCATGGATCGACTCGCAAAGCCTGTTCCACAGAAGCACCGACCCGGGATCCTGATCCGCGAGCTCATGGAAAAACCTGTCGTCGAACTCGACATTGGTATGGGTAATCGTCAGCTTAGGACTGACTGCGATGAATTCAAGAATTTTCGGATGCGTATAGGTCAGGGTCACCGCGCTATGCGCCTTGCGTTTTCGGCCTGGATTCAGCAACGCCGTCTGTCTCTCGATCGTCAATGTTGCCGAAACCGGGTCATCCATGTTCGAGAAATCATAGCCGATGCCACCACATCCATCATGTATCTGTTTTGCGATATCCAGGTCATCAATGCTTGCGGGCGGTGACAGGACATGACATGCGAACAGGTTGACATCGGTCTCGCCTTCTGAATTCATCATGACCGGGCTGTTCGGAAGAAACAGCCCTTCATTGATGATCTCGCCTATTTCCCTGGCCCGGGCCTCGGCAACGTGAGGAGCCGAATACCTGCTCTCTGCCCTCAGAAACAGCCTCGACACCCTTTTCGGCAGGTCTGACCAGTCTGTAACGCGATCGCCTGAAAAGAACCGTGGAGCCAGTATTTCCAGATACGGATTGTCGACCGCCCAGTGTGGAGTGGACCCCGACAAATGCACGCCAGCGGTTTCGTTTACCCGGGTTTCAGACTCTGACATTCTTATGACACTCCTGTATTTATCACTTTCTTTTCGGTTGTTCCGGCAACGATGCGCGGAAAACCGGCTCCGGCTCATCAGAATGCTTTCTGTTGCCCACGAGCACTCAACTCGATCAGAATAACCGAGAATCACGCCGGTGTCTGCTGCTGCCGTTGGGCGGTCACGATTGCGCAATGTGCATGGCCCGGCGAGGCCCGGGGGTGCTGCGGCGGAAAACCATGCACCCGATGCACCACCAAGCGTGCGTGGCGCGGCCGGCAAATGTCATGCGCCCCGTTCTTCCGTGCGTCCGGTGAACCGCGAGCTCGCCCGAAGCTCTGCTTATGGCGCGACACGCCCTGACTGCGGCCGCACCCGTTTACCCGCGCCTCAAGTTGAATTTTCCGGCGAACCGCCGTTGCGCAGTCCCGCCTCGCCGCCCTGGCGACTGACGCCCGGGCAGCGCGGCGGCACCCATCGAATCCCGCCCGGCAACCCGGCCGCTGCGCGCTGCACGCTGCACGCTGCACGCAACATTTGCAATGATTTGCATGCCGACTGCACGACGCCCATCTGCCCGAGCCGGACCTGGTGTCAGCCGCCACGATCCGCAAACGGAGACTTCGTGAAGGCGATCCTCACCGCCTTCAGGCCAATCACTTGTTGCCGCCCGCCGTGCTACCTGGCACCGCACCATCAGGCTCGCTTGGTCGATCCTTCCTGCCCGATGTGGACGGCGCTTTCAGGCGCCACCACCATGTCGAGTCGGCGCGAGGGGCCATGTCGCCCGCGCTATCGAAACACCGGATGCGAAACGCCCTGGAACCTGCAGGACACATGGTTACCGGCGTTCTGAATGGCCTCGTGCTTCATGTATGCGCTCCGTCAGCCGCTCCGATAACCTCCTGATCCGTTATTGGCGCACCTCTGGTCCGCCAATTCTCTTCAATATCCGGAATTTATTTATGAAAATCAGCGTGATAGGAACCGCACGGTTGCGCTGTGGTACGCCGGTGGCGTATAGTTCCCGATACGGAGGAGTTACATGCACGCGAACAACATGCTTGAACCAGCGTTTCCAAACGACAGCCAGCTCGTCGAATTACTGGAGATCGAGGGCGACCTGCGCGATGCATGCGCCCGTCTCACCTCGCAGGTCGGCGGAGCTTCACGCGAGGCGCTCCGCCCTCTCCTGCGCGCCATGAATTCCTACTACTCCAACAAGATCGAGGGACAGCACACCTATCCTGCGGATCTCGAAGCCGCGATCCAGCGGGATTTTTCGGCCCGTCACGATGTACGACGCCGCCAGGAGCTTGCACTTGCCCACATGCGTCTGGAGGCCGACCTGGAGAGCGTTGTCAGAGAAAAGTCGTGGAAGGAGCAGTTTTCCAGGGAATGGATCTGCTCGATTCACGACGGGCTTTACAGTCAGCTGCACGATGACTTCAAGGTCATCCTCGATCAGGAAGGTAATGAACGTGGCATCCTCGTTCCAGGAGAGGTTCGTGACATTGAGGTAGTCGTCAAGAATCACGTGGCCCCGCCAAAAGAAATGCTGGATCCGCTATTTCAGCATTTCAGTTTTAGGTATGGCATCGAAAACGCCAACAAAAGCAGGAAAATCATTATCGCGGGCGCGTCCATGCACCGGCTTTCGTGGATTCATCCATTCGCCGACGGTAATGGACGGGTTAGCCGCCTGCACAACCACCTGTTGCTGACCCACCTGGGTCTGACGGACGGCCTGTGGTCGCCAATGCGGGGTCTCGCGAGAAAACAGGCTGATTATTACCAGGCCCTCGGCGAGGCAGATCAGCGTCGCCGGAACGATACGGACGGAAGAGGGAATCTGAGTTCCTCCGGGCTGGCGGGTTTCATCAGGTTTTGGCTTGAAGTGTGCCTGGATCAGGTTCAGTTTATTTCAGGGCTGCTGGCGTTCGACACGCTCGAGCACAGATACGTCAGCCTGGGACTCCAGATCGCCCATGATTTTGGCCGCAATATGATGCACCACCGAAGCAAGCTGCGGCCGGAACTGCTTGGGAGAGCGATGCACCGGCTTTTCGAAAAGGGGAAGCTGGAGAGAAGCGAGTTCAAGGCCATCATAGACGCTTCGGATCGCACCGCGTCGCGCGTCATTTCGCAGTTGCTCGAACTAAAGCTCGTAAAAAGCGCCTCGAGAGTCGGCCCCCTCGAGCCAGGACTGCCATTCTTCAGTCTCAGGTTCCTTTTTCCGGGACTCTGGCCTGAAACCGAAGCGATTCAGCCCCCGCAAATAAAGACTACCGGCCTGTGAGCTTTTTACGCGGTTGATGTCGGCGACACGGGTTCCGCCGAACGACGCGCCGGCTGTGGCGGCCTGTTCGGCAGAACCGGCCCAATGACCTGGACGATTCCGGTGAACGGCTCATCATGCGACCAGAGCACCGCCCATGGTGCGATCGCATGAGGCGCATGGTATCCAAAAGAGGAGAGTCCGGCTCGTTCGAAGGGCACCAACCTGGCTCCGGCGGCGCAGGTGTCCGTGACCGGAATCGCCATACGCACCTGGTACCCGCGCTGCTGACATGATTACCTGCCTGTCCGTTCGACTGGCCGACGCTCCAGCCAGATTCTCTGAACCACGTCGACGGCGCGATGCCTGCCAGCCTCGCCAGAAGGACTCCCGATCCCCCCAGGCATCCCTCCATCCCGCAAGACATCGACGGGCCTACCATGCGAGAGAGCGCCGGCAGGCGACTGGCCGCCTGGAGACCCATGCATTCCGGGGAGGACCAGGTTTCCGGGCCAGAGGCAACCAGAGCAGCCCAAGCAACCGGGGCAAACAAAGCCATGCCTGTGACAGGCTGCGCAGCGCAGTTCGATCTGCCTTCGCATAAAAATCACCGGACGCAACGTCGTGGCCGTCCGGAAGCATCCATGGTACCGCTTTGGCCGTCGCGCCTCATGCCCGGCCTCCGCCATCCACCGCAGACTCCGTCGTGCCGGACGACTGCACATGCTGCGCCGACCGGGCGAACCCGTAGCGGTCCAGGCTGGCCAGGAAGCGCAGGGCCATTGCCGCCGTCTGGATCGCCTCGGTGCGCAGTTCGCCTTCCGGCACTTTGTGCGGTTCGTAGACGGTCTGCAGCACGGCCTTCGTCAGTTCGCCAAATTCCTCTCCAAGTATGGCCACGGCATGGAGCGGGTCGGTCGGCCAGGTGGGGAACTTGCGCGTCGCCCGCCCGAGCTCGTCCATGACCAGCTGCCAGTCGCGGGGCAAGTCCGGTGTGCCGGCAACAGCAGGCGGATCGCCCGCCACCTGTCCGGAACCGGCACCTGCAGCGCGTGTCCCGTCTTTCATGGACCGGATTGCAGACGCGGCTTCTTCGCAACCACGCTCACGGTTCGATGCCCGGTCGCAGACCTGCGCCGCTTCCTCCAGCGCCGTATTCCTGGCCTGCTGCAGGGCCAGCAGAAGGTCCGCGTTCTGTTTTTTCAGCTGTTCGATCTCGTTCATGTTTTCGTTGTCCGGGCAGGGTGGGTAAGGGGCGGCAAAACGCCGCCTTGCGGCCATTTTCAGCCCGGCAGTATGCCCTGTCCAGGTGCGGCACCGGTGACGGGGCCCGCAGCACTGCAGGGAAAGGCGAAGATCGCCTGTGTCGGCGAGGCCATGGGACGGTGAATCAGGTCTCCCGCAAGATCCATCCGACCCGCCGTCGCCCCAGTGAGCGAAGCCGGTGTCATGTCTCAACGGGCAGCTTTTATCAGTCCCGCTTTCCAGAGCGTGGTCACGACGTCCATCTGGCTGTTGGGTTTCAGGTTCCCGTTGCCGATCTTTTTCCACAACAGGGCCTGATCGTCTGCCAGTGCGGGAGCCGAACGAAGCACGGCAATGGCCTTGAGACCGTACTGCTTGTTGTCAGACATTCTGCTGTTGTACTCGCCGGGAGGAACGCCGAGCACGTTACCGCCTTCGCAGATGCCAAGAAACGTCGTTCTCGGGCAGCCTTTCGTGCGGGCGGATTCTGTACTGAAGAGTTCGCGCGTCGCGATTTCCCAGCCATCGATGATCGAAGATGCCTTCCCCGCGGAATAGAGGGTTACCGCTCTGACTGCGGCGTTGCCATATGCTGCCATTTTCGCTTTTCCCCTTTTTTATGTTGACCGGCCAGACGCCGGCACCCGACATCACCAGCCCGGAGGGCTCAACTCCCGTACCTGCGTGTCGCCCCGTCTCGCGAGCCGTTCGATCGTGGCCGCCCTGACCTCGCTATGACCATCTGCCGGTACGGCATTGAGTATGGAGGCGGCTTCGTCGAAACGACCCAGCAGGCGCAGCAGCTCACCCTGCAGAATCATGGTACAGGGCTGCGTTTCACCATCACGCAACATATCCAGAATCGCTTCCATGTTGTTACGCTCGGCCACCCGTGGCCACACGGGCACGTCCGGCAAGGGCGAGCCATCGGACCTGGTGCGGTAGCGGTCGTTCAGGCCCCACAGGATGCGCTTGCGCAGCCAGAGGAGCCGCTCCCTGCTGACCCCTTTCGAGCGCGCCAGAACGTACACCACGTCGTCAAAACTGGCGCGGTCCACATACTGCGCATGGCCCCATGACGCCATGGCCCGGGACCACTCTTCATGATCCTGAAGCAGCCCCTGCGGGTCGCCGCGCCATAGCAGCCATGTACGTCTGAACCGTCCGATGGGCCGAGGGCTGTCGGGCATGATCCCGACGGGCGCGGCGTCGTCCAGCCAGAACAGTGCCGCGCAGGCGCCGCAGCGCACCATCGGCTCCTCGCGCCACGTCCACGTCGGTTTCTCATCCGACCAGTCTTCAACTCCGAAGAAATTGACACTGCGAAAGCGACGACGAAGAAAAAAGGCGTCGCAGTCGGGACAGGCGTGAACGGAAGGAGGAGAGAAACTGGTCATGATAAAAATCGTACTGTCGTAATGTCAGCTTGGCAACTAGTAATAAAGGTTGAGCTGGCCCGACCGTGCGATTACGACCTCCTCCCTGTCGCCCAATTACAACGTTTTAGTAAAATCCCAGAAACCTATTGATTCGATCCAAAAAAAAGGAATATTTTCGCGAGCAAATATTCCTTTTCCTGCGGGGCCTCTTTCTGCCGTCCCTTTAAATTTTCCTTTCGCCCGCCGAAAGAATTCCTTTTCTTTCGAAAAAATTCCTTTCAGGCTGGAGTGACGGTGCGTTTAACGGAAGCCGCGATTCCGCTTTTCCGGATTTGACCTGTTTCCATCCTGTCCAATACCATTTTTATGTCTGCCCGGCCGTGGGCGAACATCAGGTAAAGGAAGGGTTATGGATTCGGAAAAGAAAAAGGAATACATGCGTGCGTGGCGTCAGGCCAACCGCGAACGCCTGCGGGCATATAACCGCAAATGGCTTGCCGAGAACCGTGAAGCCAACGCCCCGAAAGCAAGGCTGCGCAGCGCCCGCTGGTATGAGCGCGTGAAGGCGCAAAAGGCGGCTCTGGCGCTGCCGCCCAGGCCACCGGAGCCACCGAAACAGGTGAAAGAAAAGCGTCCAAGGGTCTTGCTGACGGCCGCGGAGCGGCACGCCCGCAAGCTGCAGCGTACGCGCGACTGGCGGGCACGCAACCGTGATGTCGTGCTCGACTACAAGCGCCACTACGCCCGGTCGCGTCCGGAAATCATCCGGGCGCTGAACCGGGCCTTCTATTACCGCCACCGCGAGCGCCGGCTTGAAGAGCAGGGCCAGTACCGCCGGCGAAATCCGGAGCGTATCCGGCAGACACTGCGGCGCTGGCGTGCGGCGCGGCCCGGCATCGGGGCCTTCTATGGCGCGAAATACCGGGCAACGCGTCGCCGCGCCACTCCGGGCTGGGCTGATCTCGGGCTCATCAGACGCATCTATCGCGAGGCTGCGGTGCTGCGGCGTGAAACGGGGCAACAGTATCACGTGGATCACATCGTTCCGCTGCGCGGAACCGACGTCTGTGGTCTCCATGTGCACAACAATCTGCAGATCCTGCCAGGGCGCGACAACCTGCTAAAGGGAAACCGTTTCAGGGACACGGTGGACGGTCCGGTCAGGCTTCCCTGAAAACCCTCCTGCAGCAGAGGATACCCTGCCCGATCCGTACGACGGGCGGACGTCCGGTCCGGCTCTTCCAGGCTGCAGGCCCTCTACTGGAGCACGCCATGGTGCGCAGGCACAGACACGCCCCCGGGGATGCACCGCACCATGGGACCGGCTGCAGGCCGTGGCGCGCTGATCTGGGATTTATGATCCCAACGCAATATAATACTTGCAAGCAAAGCGCCCTCCCTCCCCGTTCAAACGGATCAATCATGCTTACAGAACTGCCCGGTCTGGTACTGTCCCGCACCATCCCGGCTCACTGCCTTTCCGGTATCGTCACCGGCGCGTACCAGGTATGCGGCGGGGTCATCCGCAACGCCTCGGGGCAGATCGTCGCGCATCTGATCAACGGCGGCGCCAGCATTGCTGGCGCGACACCTCTGGCCGGCGTGTCCGCAGCTGCCGAAGTCATCAACATGGCGCAGCTGTACCGGATCGGAAAATCCGTTTCCTCGATCGAGGCGGCAACCGCACAGCTGGTCACGCTCGCACAGGGCACTGCCGTGCTGTCCGGCCTCACGCTGGCGGCAAGCATTGGCGGTTTCGCCTTCCTGTCCGGCCGGCTCGGCCGTCTGGACAGGAAGCTGGGAGAACTTGCGAAGGACGTCAGGGCGATTCACGCGTTTCTCGGCTCGCAGGAGCGGGCTTCCCTGAACAGTGCGCTGCAGACGCTGGCGCTCCTTCCCGCCGGACAGGACGAGAAAGTCCGTATTCCGCTTCTCGTGAACGCGCGTCAGACAGTGGGCAGCATCCACCAGCGGTACCGGGAGCAGCTGGAGACGGCCGGTACGGTCGAGGAGATGCTGGCGGTGGAGGAGTACTTCTCCGTTACCGCCCTCAGCCACGCCCTGTGCACCGCCGAACTTGGCATGCAGGCGGCCGCGGCGTCCGAACTCGAAAAGACGTATCAGCTGTGGCTGTCGCATGTCCGCCGCATCGGCAGGGAAGCCATCCTGGCCAGCCCGGAACGCTTCCTCACGCCGGCTTATGGCAGCGTGAAGACGTCCGAACTGGTCGACTGGCTGGATTTTGTGCACGCAACGGCGCACGGCATCGACTGGATCGACAGGCTGCGCGACCAGTCCGCGGGCTTCCGTCTGCCCCGCTTCGGTTCTGGCGCGACGGACAGACTGGGAATCGAGCTCATCAGGAAATTCTGTGCCCGCGACCGTATTTTGCAGGGCTACGTGTCCCAGTATGCCTACTTTGCAGAGCACGGTCTTCTTCCAGGCCAGCAGCAGGAATTCGTGGCCCGGCTGGGTACCGACGGCGCGACTGGCGGCTGCCACATCTTCCTGCCGGCGGATGAGCGCCACGGTGACCCGCATCGCCCCCCGACGACGGACAGCATGGCCCGGCCCGACCCGCTGGCGGTTTCGTCCCGGCCCGGCTCCACGGTTCCGGAACCCGTAAAAAATCCGGTCTGACACTGCTTCCGGGAGCCCGACCTCATCCAACCGTCATGGCGCCCGGGATGCAGCGCTTCCACAAGACCGCCTTCGCCGCGAGCGCCCGCTCTAGTAAGGATAGATGTGCATCGGGAACGCTGCCATCTCCTCGCAGATACCGTGACCGGCCTGCCCCAGATGGCTTTTCAGGACAGGGTAAGCGGACTTTGGATAAAGCAGAAGCGGCATGCCATATGAGGTAGAGATCGTGACCGCATCCTCGCATTGCAGGAAATGATGCCCGTAAAACGCGAAGTTCTCCTGCGCACACTGAGTGAGTGGAAACTCCTTATCGTCCAGCACCCAGACACCCGACAGATCCCGAGCCGGTCGCTCCCCTGCGGTGTGGTTTCGTCGCACTGCATGAAGACCCGGACATAGTCTGCCTGATCGTCCAGCATCGCGAGGAACTCCCCCCATGTCCCGGCATTCCGTAGAGCAGCGTGGAACCTGTTCACCAGCGTGTGGTATGCCCTGCTGAGGATGACACCGTGATCGCTGTCGGACCACCAGAGGAAGACGAAGTCGAGTGGTTCCCTGAGCGGTTCAGCCATTGTTGCTCCCAGTGATGTGCCGTACAGGCCCGGAAACGCCGTGACCCTGCATGTCAGCAGGGACTGCCGGTGCGATGCCGGAAAATTCGTCCGTGCTGCCGGTACCGGACGAGACCATCCTCCCGGAGAGTCAGCCAGAAAGGACGTCACGACAGCGTAACCGAACGCCCACGCCAGCATATTGCGCCCTGCAGCGCACTGGTGCTGTCGGCGGCTGCCGCCAGTGCACCGCAGGAACGGTCCGGAACGTTCCGGACCTGCATGCCCATGCCTGCGGGATCAGGCCTGCTCCGCGGGGCAGCGTGTGCCCGGTGTCAGCCCGGGCTGCGGGATGGCTCCGGAGACCTGCAGCAGGTGCGTCCGGGGACGATGCTCCTGTCCCGTCATGCCCGGGCGTCGCGCGGGGAGTCGCAGCAGTCTCCATGCGAGGCCAGCCTGTCGTGGCCCGCATCGATGAGCTCCGCCTGACAGTCAAAAATGGCATGCGGGTGCCCAAGGTGGCGGTTGACGGTGTCGAGACCCGCATCGGGCGCAACGAGAAGCTGCAGACCGTTAACTTCAACGACCCCGGGAGCGTGGGAAAGATCTTGATTGCCGTTAAGGCAAAGATATCCCGCAATCGTCCGGCTGACGCCGTACAGGCCCGCCAGCGAACCGATCGCATTGTTACAGCAGTAGACGTTACCCGTGACGAGCGCGGGCAGCTGGCAGAGTGACCGCAGCCGGTTGCCCGAACAGTCGAAATGTCCGCCGACCCGGCCGAACCTGACCGGAACATACCCGAGGTCGCGGCCGGATATGTCGACATCGCCTCCGACATGCACCGTATCGCCTTCGATCCGGAACTGCGTGATGCCGACCCCGTTCAGCCATTCGCGTATCGCACCGCGATCCCGCAGGCGTCCGCGATTCCAGGCACAGGCAGCCTGCTGGCAGCCATCCTCCGGTTCATCCCCATTCGGCGGCATGCCGTACCGGTGTTCCAGATGATATTGCGCGAGCCCATCCATGTCGATACCGGGACCCGTGGCGATGGCTCGCTCCACGTCGCTGGAAAACGCTGCCCGGAAATCGAACGGGAGCTCCGGTACCCCGCCCTGCTCCAGCGCACTGGCGAGCGACCGGAGCGAATGCATGCCCGCCTGCAGGCCGGGCACACGAACCAGCAGCGTCGTATCGAGAGCCTTATGATCGCGCCATGCGCGCATCGTCGTCATCAGATGTCGGGGATCCGCGTCTTCCGCTTCCAGCCAGCGGAAACCGGCGCGGTACGCGGGGGGCGCGGAAGCGATGAAGCGGCGGATCACATGCCGTTCGTCCGCTGAAAAATCCTGTACCAGCACGCAGGCCTCGGCAAGGCTCTCCTCGATGACGTATCCGTAACGCCGGGTGTACGGATCCGGCCACCCGGCGCCCGACACGGCCTGCAGTGGCCCGCTCCGTCCGTCCATCATGGCGTGCGCCAGCTCGTGAACGACGACGCCAGCCAGCAGTATCCTGCTGACCTCGTCAACGGACATGGCCGGTACCTCGCGCTCGCGCAGTTCACGGGCAGCCCGGATGATCCGCTCAGGACTGACCAGGATGCGTGCCCCTCCGGAACATGTGCCCGCAACAGGGGCCGCGACGGCATAGACGCCGAGCAGGTCGAATCCGCCGGACTCACCGTCCGGCGTTGGCGGAGGTATGGATGCAGCCTGGATCTCGTCGTCGCTGGCGAAGTTGATGACGATGCCCTTGTGGTCAGTGCAACCCTGTCCCAGCACCGCAAACTGCCAGGCCAGTATCCGCCCCAAGTCATGGCGAAGCCGGTCGGCGAGCGCATGTGGTTCGACCCGGTACTGCAGTCCGGTTACGGACATCCCTGAATCTTTATTCGTATTCATCTGATAGCACGAAAAACCAGCAGGTTGAAAAGACAGCCACCGGGTTAGAAAATCTTTCCGTTTCCGGAAACAGGACGGCATGCCGAAGGCAGGCAGCAGGGGCCGCCCCCGCGACGTAAAACGGCTCTCCCGGCGCATCGCCCCTGTCCGCCCGAAGAGGCCGGAAGACAGAAATCTGGTCAACTACAGCAATATACCGGACCGGGCCACTGCAGGTTATCCATTTTCCTGCTGTCGGCACGGAACGTTCTCTACCCGGGCAGTCCAGGCCGGCTGGGGTCATCATCCTCACGCCCCGTCCGGCCATGCAGCCACACGGCAGGGCGCGACACGGCCTGTCGCATACCTGCCTTAAAGTCGTGTTTATATGGCGGAAACAGCCGGCTGCCTACAGGTGATTCGGTTGGCCGGCCTCCACTGGCCAGCCTGTCTCCTGTTCACGGCGGGCACCCGACTGGCGGCCGGAAGATGCAGTTCTGCTACATCCTCTCGTAATATCTTGTCATGAATTTAAGAACGTTTTATTATCTGAAGGAAAACTGCAGCTGCGTTATTGACAGC
>Ga0265798_10005056_pt1 | contig 17912 bp, 16 predicted proteins | sample P3T30metagenome_FD_192430 | JGI IMG/M metagenome (GOLD analysis project Ga0265798, IMG submission 192430) | Plant litter microbial communities from East Loma Ridge, Irvine, California - P3 T30 | ecosystem: Environmental > Terrestrial > Plant litter > Unclassified | place: USA: California... | reverse complement strand
CGGCGCTGGAACCTAAATCCAGTGTGTCTACCAATTCCACCACGTCCGCGTGTAGCTTTTAAAGCAAAGGCGCCGGATCGGTAAGAATCGGGCGCCTTTCGGAATATGGGGTGGACGATGGGGATCGAACCCACGACAACAGGAGTCACAATCCTGTGCTCTACCAACTGAGCTACGCCCACCATATTGCGTTTACTGCGTTACTTGTGCCAAAGCTGCCTAATGGCGCACCCGGCAGGACTCGAACCTGCGACCATCCGCTTAGAAGGCGGATGCTCTATCCAGCTGAGCTACGGGCGCTTTTGAGTCTGTAGTCCTTGCAGATTACAAATCCAGAGCTTCAGTCGGTGATGACAAACAAGCCTTGAAACCGCCTGTTTTGCTCTACCTTCTTCACCAGTGCTAGGCCCTGCCCGACAAGTGCGACGAATGTTATAGGCGAGCCTTGGGGTCGTCAACTCTTTTTTGAAAAAAATTCATTTAATTAAAGGGCTTAGGAGGTTTCGCGAAGCAAGCGCCTTTGCCCTGGGCGTGCGACATGCGAGAATGCGCGCACATTTTCATTCCTTTTCGATGGTTAATCACGCGTCATGACTGCACAACTTATCGACGGCAAGACGATCGCCGCCAACCTGCGTCGGCAGATCGCTCATCAGGTTGCCGAGCGTCGTCGGCAAGGCCTGCGCACGCCGGGCCTCGCGGTGATTCTGGTGGGTACCGACCCCGCGTCCCAGGTCTATGTTTCGCACAAGCGCAAGGACTGCGAGGAAGTCGGTTTCGTTTCCCGGGCCTTCGACCTGCCAAGCACCACCTCGCAGCTAGAGCTCGAGACGCTGATCGACACGCTCAATGCCGACACCGAGATCGACGGCATTCTGTTGCAGTTGCCGCTGCCCGAGCATCTGGACGCCTCGCTGCTGCTCGAGCGCATCCGTCCGGACAAGGACGTCGATGGTTTCCATCCCTATAACGTCGGCCGCCTGGCCCAGCGCATTCCGTTGCTGCGTCCGTGCACGCCCAAGGGCATCATGGCCCTGCTGGAAAGCACTGGCCAGGATCTGTATGGCATGGACGCAGTGGTGGTCGGCGCTTCCAATATCGTCGGCCGGCCGATGGCCATGGAATTGCTGCTGGCAGGCTGCACCGTGACCGTGACTCATCGGTTCACCAGGGACCTGGCGGGCCACGTGGGCCGCGCCGATCTGGTGGTGGTTGCCGCGGGCAAGCCAGGGCTGGTGAAGGGGGAATGGATCAAGGAAGGTGCGATCGTGATCGACGTGGGCATCAATCGCCAGGCCGATGGCAAGGTGGTGGGCGACGTGGTGTATGACACTGCCCTGCCCCGTGCCGGCTGGATCACTCCAGTCCCAGGCGGCGTAGGTCCGATGACCCGCGCCTGCCTGCTGGAAAACACCCTGTATGCAGCAGAAACGCTGCACCAGTGACGTAAACCCTGATGCGCGCTGCATCCGATGCACCGCAGCGCGGCTTTCGCGGCCGCTGACCGCTCCTACGGGGGTATCCATCTTCCGTAGGAGCGGCCTGTGGCCGCGAAAAGGACAGCGCGGTGTGGCAGGCCAATCGCAGCGCGGCTTTCGCGGCCGCTGACCGCGCCTGCGGCTACTTTCTTGCATCCTCCCACGACTTGACCAGTTCGGCGTAGCCCACGGTTTGACCCTGAGGCTTTTCGTTGGCCAGTTTGGGCTTGGGTGCGCCGGGCTGGTCGAACCAGTACTGGGCGTCGCGCTCGGGGTTCATCTTCGGCCCGCACACGGGTTGCACCTTGCTGCGCTCCAGGCGGGTCATGATCGCGTCCTGATCCTTGGCGAGGCCATCGAGCGCCTGCTGTGGGGTCTTCTCGCCGCTGGCTGCCTCGGAAATGTGGCTCCACCACAACTGCGCCAGACGCGGATAGTCAGGTACGTTGGTGCCGGTCGGGGTCCATTGCACGCGAGCCGGGCTGCGGTAGAACTCCACCAGGCCACCCAGCTTGGGTGCCAGATCGGTCATGGCCTGGGAATTGATGTCCGATTCGCGAATCGGCGTCAGGCCGACGATGGTCTTTTTCAGCGACACCGTCTTCGACGTCACGAACTGCGCGTACAGCCAGGCTGCCAGGCGCTGTTTCTCGGGCGTCGACTTGAGGAAGGTCCAGGCGCCGGTGTCCTGATACCCCAGCTTCATGCCCTCTTCCCAGTACGGGCCCTTGGGCGAAGGTGCCATGCGCCATTTCGGCGTGCCATCGCCATTCATCACCGGCAGGCCAGGCTTGGTCATGTCTGCAGTGAAAGCGGTGTACCAGAAGATCTGCTGGGCGATGTTGCCCTGGGCCGGTACCGGACCGGATTCGGAGAAGGTCATGCCCTGAGCTTCGGGCGGTGCATAGGCGCGCATCCAGTCGACGTATTTCTGCGTCGCATAGACGGCTGCCGGGCCGTTGGTGTCGCCACCACGGGTCACGCTGGAACCCACCGGATGGCAGTCCTCCACGCGAATGCCCCACTCGTCCACCGGCAAGCCGTTGGGCAGGCCCTTGTCGCCACCGCCGGCCATGGAGAACCAGGCATCGGTGAAGCGCCAACCCAGCGAGGGGTCTTTCTTGCCGTAGTCCATGTGCCCGTAGATGCGTTTGCCGTCGATCTCCTTGACGTCCTCGGAGAAGAACTTGGCGATGTCCTCGTAAGCCGACCAGTTGACCGGGACACCGAGCTCGTAGCCGTAGATTTCCTTGAACTTCTTCTTCAGTTCCGGGCGCTCGAACCAGTCGGCACGGAACCAGTACAGGTTGGCGAATTGCTGGTCGGGTAGTTGATAGACCTTGCCGTCGGGCGCGGTGGTGAACGAGATGCCGATGAAATCCTTGAGGTCGAGGGTCGGCGAGGTAGCCTTCTTGCCCTCGGGACTGGCCATCATGTCGGTGATCGATTCGCTCTTGCCGTAGCGAAAGTGGGTACCGATCAAATCCGAATCGTTGACCCAGCCATCGTAGATGTTCTTGTCCGACTGCATCTGCGTCTGCAGCTTCTCGACCACATCGCCTTCCTGCAACAGGTCGTGGGTGAGCTTGATCCCGGTGATCTCGCTGAACGCCTTGGCCAGGGTCTTGGCTTCGTATTCATGGGTGGTGAGGGTTTCGGACACCACGTTGATGCTCATGCCTCGGAACGGCTTGGCGGCCTCGATGAACCATTGCATCTCCGCCATCTGCTGCTCGGGCGTGAGGGTGGATGGCTTGAATTCGGCGCCTACCCATTTCTTCGCCGCGTCTTCATAGGCATCCGCCCAAGCCGCGGCGCTCAGTCCGGCACACGCCAGCGCGGTCGCCAGGGCAATGCTATGTCGCAGTTTGTTGTTGTTCTTGTACATAGTGACCTCCTGTTTGGAATTTTTGCGTCGCGCAGACCCGTGTGGCTCAGCCCCAACGCATTACCGCCAGCAACCACACCAGGGACAGCGCCGAGGCGACCCAGATGCTCCAGTCGGTAACGCCGATCACCAGCAGGTGCAGGTAGGCGCTACCGAGAAGACCGATGAACAACCGATCGCCGCGAGTGGTCGCGATCGGCAGGAACCCGCGCCGCTCGGTGCAGGGCGAGCGCAATTCGTAGAACGTCATGCCGGCGAGCAACAGCGCGATGGCGCCGAAGAACAGGGCAGTCGGTAGAGTCCAGGCCATCCACTCCATCACAGGCTCCTCATACGCGGCCCAGGGCGAAGCCCTTGGCCACATGGTTGCGAACGAACCAGATCACCAGCATGCCGGGCACGATGGTCAGCACGCCGGCCGCAGCCAGCACACCCCAGTCGATGCCCGAGGCTGAAACGGTACGGGTCATCACCGCCGCGATCGGCTTGGCATTGACCGAAGTCAGGGTGCGCGCCAGGAGCAATTCCACCCACGAGAACATGAAGCAGAAGAAGGCCGTTACACCGATACCCGAGCCAATCAGCGGCATGAAGATCTTCACGAAGAATTTCGGAAAGCTGTAGCCATCGATGTAGGCGGTTTCGTCGATCTCCTTCGGCACGCCGGACATGAAGCCTTCGAGAATCCACACCGCCAGCGGTACGTTGAACAGGCAGTGCGCGAGCGCGACGGCGATGTGCGTGTCGAACAGGCCGATGGATGAGTACAGCTGGAAGAACGGCAGCAGGAACACCGCAGGCGGCGCCATGCGGTTGGTCAGCAGCCAGAAGAACAGGTGCTTGTCGCCTAGAAAGCGGTAACGCGAAAACGCATAGGCCGCCGGCAGCGCGACGCTGAGCGAGATCAGCGTGTTGAGGCTCACGTAGTACAGCGAATTGATGTAGCCGGTGTACCAGCTGGGGTCGGTGAAGATCACCCGATAGTTGGCCAGGGTGAATTCGTGGGGAAACAGGGTCAGCCCGCCGAGGATTTCACCGTTGCTCTTGAACGACATGTTCAGCAACCAGTAGATGGGCACCAGCAAAAACAGGATGTACAGCAGCAGGGGAATCAGTTTGCGTTTGCTCATGGCTGCCTCAACCTTGCTTGTCGTTGTGGGTCATGGCGGTATAGAACAGCCATGACACCAGCAGGATGATCAGGAAGTACACCAGCGAGAAGGCCGCGGCCGGGCCCAGGTCGAACTGACCCACGGCCATCTGCGTCAGGGTCTGGCTGAGGAACGTGGTGGCGTTGCCCGGCCCGCCACCGGTCAGCACGAAGGGTTCGGTGTAGATCATGAAGCTGTCCATGAAGCGCAGCATGACCGCGATCAGCAGCACGCTTTTCATCTTCGGCAACTGGATGTGCCGGAACACCGCCCAGTTCGAGGCACGGTCGATACGCGCAGCCTGGTAGTAGACGTCGGGGATGGCGCGCAGGCCCGAATAGCACAGCAGCGCCACCAGCGAAGTCCAGTGCCACACATCCATGACCAGCACCGTGACCCAGGCGTCCACGGTGTTGGACGCATAGTTGTAGCTGATGCCCATGGCGTTGAGCGTGTAGCCCAGCAAGCCGATGTCGGCGCGGCCGAAGATCTGCCAGATGGTGCCTACCACGTTCCACGGAATCAGCAGCGGAATGGCCATGACGATCAGGCACAGCGACGACCAGCGGCCCTTGGCCGGCATGGTGAGGGCGATGGCGATGCCCAGGGGTATCTCGATCAGCAGCACGCAGCCCGAATAGATGAACTGGCGCAGCAGCGAATCGTGCAGGCGCGGGTCCTGCAGGACCTGACGGTACCAGTCGGCGCCAACGAAGTAGCGGCTGGACTGGTCGAAGATGTCCTGCACCGAATAGTTGACCACGGTCATCATCGGAATCACGGCGCTGAACGCCACCAGCAGGAACACCGGCAGCACCAGCCACCAGGCCTTGTTGTTCTGAACCTTGTTCATGGCTTCACCTCCAGCAGGCGGTCATCGGCATAGACCATCAGCCACTGCGCGGGAAAGCTGATGAACACCGTGCCCTCGGGCACGGTGCGGTCCTCGGGCAAACGCACCTTGAAGGTCTGGCCGCCGAGCAGCAGGGTGAGAATCTTGTAGGTGCCCAGGTCTTCCAGATGGACCCGTTCGCTGTGCAGGGCCGCCTCGAAGCCTTCGTCCCAGACCCGGATGAACTCGGGACGGATGCCGATCTGCAGGCGTTGCCAGCCGCCCTGGGCAATGCGCGCCTGCAAGGCCTCCGACAAGGGCACATGAATGCCGCCGAAACCGACCCCACCACGCTCGGGCTGGACATCGACGAGGTTCATGCCGGGGCTGCCGATGAAGTAGCCGACGAAGGTGTGCGCCGGTCGCTCGAACAGCTCGCGCGGGGTGCCGAACTGGACGATCTGGCCGCCGTACATGACCGCGATCTTGTCGGCGAAGGTGGAGGCCTCGAGCTGGTCGTGGGTGACATAGACCATGGTGATGTTGAACTGCTCGTGGATCTGCTTGAGCTTGCGCCGCAGTTTCCATTTCAGGTGCGGGTCGATGACCGTCAGCGGTTCATCGAAGAGGATCGCCGAGACGTCGTCGCGTACCAGGCCACGGCCCATCGACACCTTTTGCTTCTCGTCGGCGCTGAGGTTGCGCGCCTTGCGCTGCAGCAGGCGCTGCAGGTCGAGCACTTCGGCCACTTCCTGCACCCGAGCGTGAACCTGTTCCTCGGACTTGCCCTGGTTGCGCAAGGGGAACGCCAGGTTGTCGAATACCGTCATGGTGTCGTACACCACCGGGAACTGGAACACCTGGGCGATGTTGCGCTGCTCGGGCGGCAGTTCGTTGACCACTTTGCCGTCGAACAGCACCTGCCCGTGGGACGGGCTGAGCAACCCGGAAATGATGTTGAGCAAGGTCGATTTGCCGCACCCGGACGGGCCGAGCAAGGCATAGGCGCCGCCCTGCTCCCAGATGTGATCCATCTCGCGGATGGCATAGTCTTCGGGCCCCGCCGGGTGGGCGCTGTAGCTGTGGGCCAGGTGCTGCAGACGTATCTCGGCCATCAGGCAGCCCTCGCTACACGCAGGCCGGGGGCCTGGACCAGTTGCCCGTCGAGCTGGAACACGAACAGCTTGTGGGTCGGGATGTACACCGGGATGGCTGCGTCCACCGCATAGTCGTGAACGCCCGGCAGGTGCAGCACCAGCGAAAAGTACTCGTTGCGTACGTGCAGGAAGGTTTCCGAGCCGCTGATTTCCGCAAGTTCCACGGTGACCGCCAGCTCCAGGTCATCGTCGTTGCTGGGTGTCAGGCCGATGTGGCTGGGTCGTACGCCGAAGCGGTAATCGCCATCGGGGACCCCGGACAGGTCGAGATTGCGGGCGAAGTGCACGAAGTTGGCGAAGCTGACCTCCTGGCCACCGATGCGACCTTCGATCAGGTTGATCGGCGGTTCGGAAAACAGCTCGGCCGCGAGCACAGTGGCTGGCCGGTGGTAGACCTCCGGCGTTCTGCCACTCTGGATCACCCGCCCCTCGTGAAGAATGGTGGTGGTGCCGCCCAACGCCAGGGCTTCGTTGGGCTCGGTGGTGGCGTACACGGCAATGGTATGGCGGGTCAGGAACAGTTCACGCATTTCGAAACGAAGTTCTTCGCGCAGCTTGTAGTCCAGGTTCACCAGCGGTTCGTCGAACAGGATCAGCTCGGCATCCTTGACCAGCGCGCGCGCCATGGCCGTACGCTGCTGCTGGCCGCCGGACAATTCCAGCGGGTGGCGCTTGAGGAACGGCTCGATACGCAACATGCGTGCGGTCTGCAGCACACGCTCCTCGATCTGCTCGCGGGCCATGCCAGCCTGGCGCAGCGGCGAGGCAATGTTGTCGAAGACGGTCATGGTCGGGTAGTTGATGAACTGCTGGTAGACCATGGAGACGTTGCGCTGGCGCACCGGCTTGCCGGTCACGTCCACACCGTTCATCAACACCCGGCCCTGGTCGGGTTTGTCCAGGCCGGCCATCAGGCGCATCAAGCTGGTCTTGCCGGACAACGTGCGCCCCAGGAGGACATTGAACGAACCGGGTTCCAGCACCAGCGATGCATTGTCGATGTACAGCTGGTTTTCCACACGACGAGTGACCTGCTCGAGCACAAGGGACATGGCGGCGCCTTTTTTATTATTGGAAGCGGTTGCGGCTTCGCATCGGTACGACTGCTGGCAAACCCAGAGCGATAAGCGTGCCAATTGCCGCCAGTCAAGGCTGAAAGCGCCAGCCAAACGGTTCGAGGGTATGTGTCACAGGCAGGCGGGGTTCACCACTGAACAAAAATGAACGCCTGGCGCATTGACAATGAACAACCGTGAACAACACTGCATGAACAAAAACAACAAGGCCGCGTGCCGGGATACTCGAACCATGTCCGTATCCAATCCAATGCTTGCCCATGACCGGCTCATCCACGACTCCTGGGCACGCTGTCGCGAAGCGGGGCTTGAGCACCATCACGCGCCGCGCTTCGAGCCGCTGCCACGGGCCGCGTTGCAACAGATGCTCGAACGCCACCAGGCGCTGCTGCACACCACCCATCGCGAGGTGTTGCCCTACTACGAACACATCCTGGGCAATTCGCGCTGCCTGATTCGGCTGGCGGACCCGCAGGCGCGCGTGCTCAGGTCGTGGGGAGAGCAGCCGGGCGCTACCCACAGCCATGCAGGTTTCGACCCCGGCGCGTCCTGGCTGGAAACGTCGGCCGGGACCAATCCGATCGGCACTGCGCTGGCCTGCCGCCAGGCCGTGCACGTCGAGCCCGACGAGCACTTTCTGCTTGCCAACCGCTTGATGAACGGCTCGGCGTCACCGATCTTCGACGCTCAACGGCAAATGGTCGCGGTGCTGGACGTTTCCAGCGACAGTCACCTGCCGCCTTCGCACACGCTCGGGCTGGTGAAGATGATGAGCCAGACGGTGGAGAATCGTCTGATTCTCGAGGCGTTTGCCGACCGGCATCACCAATTGATCTTCAATACCGGAGTCAACAATCTCGACAGTCAATGGGCCGGACTGCTGGTGTTCGACGACAACGGTTGCGTGCTGGCGGCCAATCGTCGTGCCGACAGCCTGCTGGGTGTCGAGCTTCCGGGGTTGACCGTGCAGCAGGTGTTCCGACTGACGCCGCAGGCACTGCTCGACCACCCGCCGGAGCGCACGTTCGCCCTGCAACCGCCAGGGCGCAACCGGTTGCAGTGTCTGCTCAAGAAGCCGGTTTTACCGTGCCCGGCGCCGGCTGCAGCGCACCGTGGCACCGACCCGCGCCTGGACAAAGCCATGCAGCAGGGTCTGCGCCTGTTGGAAAAGGACGTGCCGTTGCTGCTGCGCGGCGACACCGGTACCGGCAAGGAAGTGCTGGTCAAGGCCCTGCACCGGGCCAGCAGCCGCGCGTCGTGCCCGCTGATTGCGGTCAACTGTGCGGCGATTCCCGCCGAGCTGGTGGAGTCGGAACTGTTCGGCTACGAGCGTGGTGCCTTCACCGGTGCCAGCCAGAAGGGCAGCCCTGGCCTGGTGCGCAAGGCCGACAAGGGCATTCTGTTCCTCGACGAGATCGGCGACATGCCGTTGCCGACCCAGGCGCGGCTGCTGCGCGTATTGCAGGAGCGCTGCATCCAGCCGCTGGGCTGTGGCGACCCGATACCGGTCGACATTCGTCTGATTTCCGCGACCCATGAGGATCTGCGCCAGCGGGTGCAGGCCGGCTTGTTCCGCGAAGACCTCTACTACCGCCTGGCTGGCATGACCCTGCACCTGCCGACCCTGCACGCGCGCAGCGACAAGCGCGAGCTCATCGAACAGGTGTGGGAGTCGCACCGCGAACCCCAGCAGAGCGCCGGTTTCAGCGCCGAGGTGTGGGCCGCATTCATGGCCCACCCATGGCCTGGCAACGTGCGTCAGTTGTCTGCGGTGGTCAAGGTCGCGCTGGTCCTGGCCGATGAGGAGGTGATAGGCCTGGACCATCTGCCCGAGGATTTTCTTCGCGAGGCGGGCCAACTGCCGACGCAGGAACAGGCCTTGCCGCGCCCGCTGCTGACCCTGGCCAAGGTCAGTGACCTGGGCGAACTGTTGCAGGCCAACGACGGCAACATCTCGCGCCTGGCCAGGCGCCTGGGAGTCAGCCGCAATACGCTTTACAAGCGTCTGCGCGAACAGGGCCACGCCGGGCACGGCGGCCCGTCAGACCTTGCCGAAGGTCTGCGAGGGCCTGCGCAGGGTCGGGTCGAAGGGGTTCAGCCGTGGGCCGATGGCAGCAGCTTCGCGCTTGAGCAGTTCGACCACCGTGGGTAGACGGTCGGGGCCAAGTCGATCGCTGATGGTGGCAACACTGAGGGCCGCCACCGCGTGGCCGTTGCGGTCGAGTATCGGCACCGCCAGGCCCGCCATGCCGGGCAGCACGCCGGTGTTGCGCGCGGCATAGCCGAGCTTGCGCACGCTGTCGACTTCCGAACGCAACAGCACCTCGTCGTACAGGTGCAGGTCCCTGAGCCGGGGCAGGTTGTAGTGGATCACGGTTTCGCGCTCGTCTTCGGGCAGGAACGCGAGGATCGCCAGGCTGCCTTGCCCTACCCCCAGCGCAACGCGGCCACCGATGTCGCCGGTGAAGGTGCGTATCGGGTAGGGCCCTTCGCTGCGGTCCAGGCAGATGGCATCGAAGCCACTGCGCGCCAGCAGGAACAGCGAGTCACCCAAAGACGCCGACAGCCGCAGCAGGCTGGGGCGCGCCAGTTCGCGCAGGTTGCTGCCATTGCCGGCGCGGGCGGCCAGGGCGAAGAACTCCAGGCTCAGCCGATAGCGCTTGCTGCGTACATCCTGCTCGACCATGCCCTCCTCTACCAGCCCGCGCAACAAGCGGTGCGTAGTGGGTTGCGACAGACCGATGCGCTCGGCGAGCTGGATGACGCGCTCGCCCTCGGCGGGCGCTGCAGACAATCCACGCAATACGGCAAACAACCGGGAGACACCGCCTGTGCCTGGCTCAGAATTCCGCTCAGTGGAATCGTTATTCATGTTTTATTCATCCGATTTCATTGAAAGGATTAATCTGAAAATAACCATCCGCTCAGTGAAATAAGCGCTTTCGCCATCCTAGTCTTCGTCCTACTCTGCGTCCACGGGGCGAGACCAACAATAGCCGGCAGCCGACTCAGAACGAGCGCCACCCCATTGCAGGACCCCTTTCGCCTCTGCCCTCGATCAACGCACCGCACATGCGGCCGACAACGACAGGTGGAACGCAGCCATGGCCTTTCTCGAACTTCAAGCACTGTGCAAACGCTACGGACCCGTGCAGGCCGTGGTAGCGACCGACCTGAGCGTCAGCCAGGGCGAGTTCGTCTCGCTGCTCGGCCCTTCGGGTTGCGGCAAGACCACCACGCTGCAGATGATCGCCGGCTTCGTCGATGTCACCAGCGGCCGGATCGTGCTCGACGGCCGCGATATCACCCATGCCAAACCCAGCAGCCGTGGCCTTGGCGTGGTGTTCCAGAGCTACGCGCTGTTCCCGCACATGAGCGTGCGCGACAACGTGGCCTTCGGCCTGAAGATGCGCAAGGTTGGCAGCAGCGACATCCGCACCCGTGTCGACCAGGTGCTGGCGCTGGTGCGCCTGACCGTCCATGCCGACCGTTACCCACGCGAGCTGTCCGGGGGCCAGCGCCAACGGGTGGCCCTGGCTCGGGCCTTGGTGATCCAGCCGCCGGTGCTGCTGCTCGACGAGCCATTGTCCAACCTCGACGCGAGCCTGCGCGAGGAAATGCAGTTCGAGATTCGCCGCATCCAGTGTGAAGTCGGCATCACCACGCTGATGGTGACCCACGACCAGGCCGAAGCCTTATCGATCAGCGACCGGGTGGTGGTGATGCAAGCCGGTCAGGTCACCCAGATCGACGAGCCCTACAAGCTCTACGAGCACCCGCGCACGCCGTTCATTTCCGGTTTCGTCGGCAAGGCCAACCTGCTGCCCGGCGAATACGACGCGCTGGGCCACCCACAGGTCTTGGCACAGGCTGGGGAAGGCGAACTGATGTTGAGCCTGCGCCCGGAGAAGATCGATTTCTGCAACGCCGGTGATGGGCGCATCCAGGGCCGTATCGTGACCCGCTATTTTCTCGGCAGCCAGTGGCTGTACCGCTTGGAAACGGTGCTCGGCGAGATCACCGTGGTGCGTCGCAACGATGGCAGCGCACCGCTGGCCACTGGCGTCACCGTCGGCCTGGACTGGCCGGGCGAGCTGCTTCGAGTGCTCGCCAGCGAGGCCTGCGCATGAGCCGCGGATACCTGCTGTCGGCGCCGGCGCTGGCGCTGTTCGTCGGTCTGCTGATCGTCCCGCTGGGGCTGACCCTGGTGCTGTCGTTCAACCTGTTCGACTACGAAGTGGGGGTCAAGAGCGACAGCTACACGCTGGCCAACTACGCCGCCCTGCTCAGCGACGGCTATTTCTACGAGATTTTCTGGCGGACCTTCTGGATCAGCGCTCTGGTGACCCTGCTGTGCGTGGTGATCGGCGTCCCGGAGGCTTACATCCTCAGCCGCATGGGCACGCCGTGGCGCTCGATCTTCCTGATTCTGATCCTGACCCCGCTGCTGATTTCGGTGGTGGTGCGCGCCTTCGGCTGGAGCCTCTTGCTGGGCGCCGATGGCCTGATCAACCAGGCTATCGCAGCGCTGGGCGGGCGGCCGCTGAAAATGCTCTATACGCCCTTTGCGGTGATTCTGGCGCTGGTGCATGTGATGTTGCCGTTCATGATCATTCCGGTCTGGACCTCGCTGCAGAAGCTCGACCCGGCTGCCGAGCAGGCGGCGCAATCGCTGGGCGCAAGCCAGGCCAAGGTGATGCGCCTGGTGGTGCTGCCGCAGATCATGCCCGGCGTGCTGTCGGGCACGCTGATCGTCTTCGGTCTGGCGGCCAGCTCGTTCGCCATTCCCGGGCTGCTCGGCGGGCGCCGCTTGAAGATGGTCGCCACGGTGGTCTACGACCAGTACCTGTCGGAACTCAACTGGCCCATGGGCGCAACCATTGCCGTGGCGCTGTTGCTGGCCAATCTGCTGATCATGCTGTCCTGGAACCGACTGGTCGAAGGTCGCTACAAGAAAGCCCTGGGGGAATGATCGATGTCCAAGAACGGTCCGTTGGCCCTGTCGTTTCATGCCTTGGTGGTGGTGTTCATGCTGGCCCCGCTGGTGGTGGTGTGCCTGGTGGCGTTCACCCCGGAGAACACCCTCACCCTGCCCACCTCCGGGTTTTCCCTGCGCTGGTTCCGCGCCGTGTTCGAGCGCGCCGATTTCATCGATGCGTTCTATAACAGCCTGATCCTGGCCGTGGTGGCTGCAACCCTGGCGACCCTGATCGCCGTGCCGGCGGCGCTGGCGATCACCCGCTATCACTTTCCGGGACGCGACTTTCTCAATGCGCTGTTTCTGTCGCCGATCATCATTCCGCACCTGGTGCTGGGCGTGGCGATGCTGCGCCTGTTCGCGCTGATGGGGGTCAATGGCAGCTTTGTCTGGCTGATGCTGGCCCATGTGGTGGTGATCACGCCTTATGTGCTGCGTCTGGTGATCGCCGCCGCCATCGGCATCGACCGCAGCGCCGAGCAGGCGGCGGAATCGCTGGGCGCCAGCCGTTTCACCCTGTTTCGCCAGATCACCCTGCCGATGATCCTGCCGGGGGTGGCCGGGGGATGGCTGCTGGCGTTCATCAACAGCTTCGACGAGGTGACCCTGTCGATCTTCGTTACTTCGCCCGCCACCCAGACCCTGCCCGTGCGCATGTACGTGTACGCCACCGAGTCCATCGACCCGATGATGGCGGCGGTGTCGGCGCTGGTGATCGCCTTGACCGCGGCGACCATGATTCTGCTCGACCGGGTGTATGGCCTGGACCGCGTACTGGTGGGGAAGAACTGATGGCTTTGTTCAAGCGGCTGGCCGGACTCGATCGCGCGTCGGTACCCTTCACCCTCGATGGACAAGCGGTGACCGGTCTGGTCGGGGATACCCTGCTGGTCGCAGTACTGACCTGCGCCGAGCACCTGCGCGGCAGCGACTTCAGTGCCCAGGCCCGTGCTGGTTTCTGCCTGATGGGCGCCTGCCAGGATTGCTGGGTGCGCTTGGGCGACGACCGCCGCGTGCGCGCCTGTGCCACGCCACTGGAAGCCGGCATGCAGGTCGACCGCGAACCGGGGCGGCGCTCGTGAACGCGGTGGTGATCGTCGGCGCCGGACCGGCCGGCATCCGTGCCGCGCAGACCCTGGCCGCCCATGGCCTGCGCCCGTGCCTGGTGGACGAAGCCTTGCAGGGCGGCGGCCAGGTCTATCGCCGGGCACCGGGCAACTTTCAACGTCCTGCCAGCCAGCTCTATGGCTTCGAAGCGCGCAAGGCAGGTGCGGTGCATCAGGCGCTGGACGCGCTGCGTGGGCAGATCGACTACCGACCCGACACATTGGTGTGGAACGCCGAGGATGGCTACCTGCACACGCTCAACCAGCAGCGCGTCGGCACCGTCAAGTATGACCGCCTGTTGATCGCCACCGGCGCTACCGACCGCATCCTGCCGGTGCCGGGTTGGACCTTGCCCGGTGCCTACAGCCTCGGCGCTGCGCAGATTGCCTTGAAGGCCCAGGGGTGTGCCATTGGCGAGCAGGTGGTGTTCGCCGGCAGTGGGCCGTTGCTGTATCTGGTGGCCTATCAGTACGCCAAGGCCGGCGCGCGGGTGCTGGCGGTACTGGACAGCTCGCCGTTCGCTGCTCAGGTCGCAGCCCTGCCCCGGCTGCTGCGTCAGCCCTTGACCCTGGCCAAGGGCTTGTATTATCGGGGCTGGTTGACCGCCCACGGGATCGCCGTGCATCAGGGCGCGCATCTGGTCAGGGTCGACGGCGAGCGCAGGGTCGAAGCCGTCACCTGGCAGCAAGGTGGCAAACGACACACCCTGGCCTGTGACGGGTTGGCCTTCGCTCACGCGCTGCGCAGCGAAACGCAACTGGCCGACCTGCTCGGTTGCGCGTTTGCCTGGAGCGCGCTCAACCGGGCCTGGCTGCCGAGCCGCGACCCGGCCGGGCGCAGCAGCGTGCCGGGGGTCTACCTGGCCGGTGATGGCGCTGGGATCATGGGCGCCGATGCGGCGGAAATGGCCGGCGAGCGCGCCGCCCTGGCCCTGCTCGAAGACCTGGGTGTGGCCATCGACGCCGGGCGTGGCGCGCACCTGCAAAGGCAACTGGCGCGCATCCAAGGGTTTCGTGCCGGCCTGGAAGACGCATTCCCGTTCCCCGAGGACTGGGCTCGCCAGGCGCCCGATGAACTGATGCTGTGCCGATGCGAGGAAGTCAGCGTCGGCGAGGTACGCGGGGTGGTCGCCCAGGGCCATACCGATATCAACCGAGTCAAAGCCCATTGCCGGGTCGGCATGGGCAGGTGCCAGGGGCGCATGTGTGGCAGCGCCACTGTGGAAATCATTGCCCAGGCCGCCGCGTGCCCGCCGCAGGACGTCGGCCGCCTGCGCGCGCAGGCGCCCATCAAGCCGCTGCCCTTCGGTGTGGAGGTGCAGCCTTGAGCCATGTCTGCGAAACCGATGTGATCATCGTCGGCGGCGGAATCATCGGTGCTTCGGCAGCCTTGATGCTGGCGCTGCGCGGTCAGCGGGTGGTATTGCTGGAGCGCGACTTCTGCGGCTCGCGGTCCAGCGGCGTGAACTACGGTGGCGTGCGCCGTCAGGGCCGTTCGCTGGTGCAATTGCCGCTGTCGCAGCGCGCCCATGAACTGTGGAGCGACCTGCCCGGGCTGATCGGCATCGACGGCGAGTACGTGCGTTCCGGTCATCTCAAGCTGGCCCGCAGCGACGCCGACATGGCCCGTCTGCAAGCCTGGGCCGACGCCGCCGCGGATTTCGATCTGGGGGTGGAGCTGCTCGATCGTGGTCAGTTGCGCCAGCGTTTTGCCTGGGTGGGCGACGTGGCCGTGGGTGCGTCGCTGTGCAGCGCCGATGGGCATGCCAACCCACGCCTGGTCTCGCCCGCCTTCGCGGCAGCGGCCAGGCGTGCCGGTGCACGGATCGTCGAGCAGGTGCAGCCGTTGGCCTTCGACCATGACGGCCAGGCGTTCGTGCTGGCCTGCAGCAACGGCGAACGGCTGCGCGCGCCCTGGCTGCTCAACTGTGCCGGGGCCTGGGCGAACCACATCGCCGAACAGTTCGGCGAGCAGGTACCGATGACCAGTGGCCACCCGGCAATGCTGGTGACCGAACCGCTGCCTGTGGTCATGGACGTCAGCACCGGGGTCGAGGGCGGTGGCATCTACGCGCGCCAGGTGGCACGGGGCAATTGCGTGCTCGGCGGCGGGCAGGGTTTCGCCGTGGACACGGTGCGGGCACGCCCCGGTCAACTGGCCACCCTGGATATCCTGCGCAACGCCGTCGAGTTGTATCCGTTCCTGCACGGTGCACAGGCAATCCGCACCTGGAGCGGGACCGAAGGCTACCTGCCCGATCGCGAGCCGGTGATCGGCCACAGCCTGGCGCAGCCGGGACTGATCCACGCCTTCGGCTTTGCCGGAGCCGGTTTCCAGATCGGCCCGGCAGTCGGTGAAGCCTTGTCGCAACTGATCGTCGAGGGCAGCAGTCGAGCGCCGATCGACGCGTTTTCCATCCAACGCTTTTCTCCCCTTGAACTGCATACAGGAAGGTCGCTTTCATGAAGCCAGTCAAACCTACGGTTCACGCACTCTCCCTAGCCGCCCTGCTGGCTGCCACTGGCGCACAGGCCGGGCCCACGCTCTACCTGGGCATGAACGGCGGCACCATGGAACGCCTGTACGCCGACAAAGTGCTGCCGGCGTTCGAGGAGGCCAATGATGTGAAGGTGGTCATCGTGCCAGGTACTTCGTCGGACATTCTCGCCAAGGTCCAGGCGAGCAAGGACAACCCGCAGATCCATGTGATGTTTCTCGACGACGGCATCATGTACCGCGCCATCTCCATGGGCCTGTGCGACACCCTGCAGGACAGCGACGGCCTGGCGGCCATCCCGGCCAAGGCGCGTATCAAGGATCAGGCGGCTGCGGTCAGCCTGGGGGTGACCGGGCTGGCCTACAACACGCGCCTGTTCAAGAAGAATGGCTGGGCCGCCCCCACCTCGTGGATGGACATGGCCGACAGCCGTTTCAAGGAAAAACTGGTGTTCCAGTCACTCGCCTCCTCGACTTTCGGCCTGCATGGTTTCCTGATGTTCAACCGCTTGCAGGGTGGCAGCGAGACCGATGTCGAACCGGGGTTCAAGGCATGGCCCAAGACGGTAGGCCCGAATGTGCTGGAGTACATCGCCAGTTCGGCGAAGATCTCCGAGATGGTGCAGACCGACGAGGCCGCGTTGTTTCCGCTCACACCGACTCAGGTGACCGCCTTGAAACTGCGCGGTGTACCGGTTGAGTACGCGCAACCCAAGGAGGGCGCGGTGGTGCTCAACGTGGCGGAGTGCGTGATCGCCAAGAACGACCAGCCCGAGCTGGCCCAGAAGCTGGCGGCCTACCTGCTGAGCCCCGAGGCCCAGGCACCGGCACTGGAGGAAGGCGACCAGATACCGTCCAACCCCAATACCCCAACCACCGACAAGACCCGTGGGCAGGTGCAGGCGATGGAAAAGTATCTGGAGACGGCGGTGGCCATCGACTGGGACCAGGTCAACCAGCTCCGCCCAGCCTGGAACGCCCGCTGGAGCCGCTCGATCGAGCGCTAGGCCATGCACCGAGTCGCCCGGTCCGCGGCCGATGACCGCTCCTACGGGGAATGTTGCTGTATCAGTCCGCCAGGCGCCAGGTGGTGCCGCCCTTGCCGTCTTCCAGCACAACGCCCAGCGCGGTGAGCTGGTCGCGGATGCGGTCGGATTCGGCCCAGTCCTTGCCCGCTCGTGCCGCCAGACGTGCGGCGATGAGGGTGTCCACCTGGGCCGCATCGACGCGACCGGCAGCGCCGGCCTGGAGGAATTCGTCGGAATCGAGCTGCAATACCCCGAGCAGGTCGCCCAGTTCGCGCAAACGACCGGCCAAGCCCGCAGCTGCGTCGACATCACTGTCACGCAACCGGTTGATCTCGCGCACCAGATCGAACAATACGGCGCAGGCCTCCGGTGTGCCGAAGTCATCGTTCATGGCATTGGCAAAGCGCTCGACGAACAGCTCGCCCCCCGCTGCCGCCACTTTCGGCAAGCCCTTGAGCGCATGGTAGAACCGCTCCAGCGCGCCCTTGGCTTCCTTCAGGCTGTCTTCGGAATAGTTGATCGAACTGCGGTAATGGCTGGAAACCAGCAGGTAGCGCACCACCTCGGGCTGATACTTCTCCAGCACATCGCGAATGGTGAAGAAGTTGTTCAGCGACTTGGACATCTTCTCGCCGTTGATGCGGATCATCCCGCAATGCAGCCAGGCGTTGGCGTACGGCTTGCCGGTGGCCGCCTCGCTCTGGGCGATCTCGTTCTCGTG
>Ga0265798_10005054_pt1 | contig 17915 bp, 14 predicted proteins | sample P3T30metagenome_FD_192430 | JGI IMG/M metagenome (GOLD analysis project Ga0265798, IMG submission 192430) | Plant litter microbial communities from East Loma Ridge, Irvine, California - P3 T30 | ecosystem: Environmental > Terrestrial > Plant litter > Unclassified | place: USA: California... | reverse complement strand
AGCTACAAGAAAAGTTCTCGTAGCTTTTTTAATCATTATGTCTTTGCTTATCATAAATAACCATAAAGCATTGTGTACTAAGAAACTTATAGAATATGCTAGGACGATGCTTTTGTTTAAATTTGTAAGTATCGTGCATATAATTTCTGTTAGCATACTAACTGATACAATAATTAACAGTAAGGTATTATTTATCTGTTTTAACTTCAGAAAAAAAATTGAATTAAAAAAAGTAATGAGTACACATATGCGTACGAATCCAAAATATTCTAAAAAATTATTAAGCATTAATCAAAAATATTAAATTGGATTCTTTTCATCAATTAAACGAGGTATACGTGAATAATCAAAATATCCATCAGTAAGACCATCAATATTAAAAACTATCACTTCGTTACCTGAATAATCCGCTTTTGTAAATCTTAAAATGGAGTTTTCAGTTAAAGTTGGATTGTTCCTTATTATACTATGAAATAATGGAATCGAATAGCAGGTTTTTGAAGTTGCAAAATTAGGAATGGGTTTGAATGAAATTCGATGATAAGCATCAGACTCAAAACACAAATAGTTATTATAGTTACATTCATATTGAAGTAAATCTCCAAGTATAATACCCGTATATTTTGTATCAGCTACATTAGGCCAACGAAGTCTAACCATATCATCATAATCTCCTTTAGGAATTTTGTGGAACCCTTCAATACATGATAAATGTGTGCTAACAATTGTCGATTGACGTTGACGCAGCCAAGATACCTGATCATCAACACCCATACTACCTAATGGTTGAAAATATGCTGTACAAGTACTGTTAAGCTGATTATCAAAATTGAATTCCGAAGGTTTATGAGTATTTTCTTCACTGCTTATCATTAAGACAATAGGTATTAATTTCTTCATAATATAAAGTTTTATTGGTTTATAATTGGTTTCATGTAAAGTTGATCGTAGAGCATTAAAACCACAATAGGTAAAACCCTATTAATCAATAGCTATATGCCTACATGGTATATAGCTAAAATATGAGTTTTTTCTTAACAAATAACACATAGCGCATTGTTTTTAAGTTAATTAGGTAAAATACTATTTTGGATAGGTTTTATACCGTTGTGGTAGCAAATAGAGTAAGGTAGTTTTGGAGAGTACTTAATTTAAAAACCTTACTTATGAAAACAATTACACTAATATTTTTACTTGCAGGAATTACTTCATTTGCACAGTCTCCATTTAACAGGTCATCATCAGATACTATTTCAAGAGGGAAAAATGAAGTGCTGAAAAATATTGTCATTTGTATTGACACAACTTCAATTTATTATAGTGATGATTACAAAATTGAAATTGCCATAGACCAAACTATATCTCAACTACCACAACCAGAATATAATTTTGCAGGTTATAGCGGAAAATTGAAAACAAACAAGGGTGTTTACAAAATGCTACTTACTCTAAATGCACATAAAAATGTAGAAGATAATAAAATACTATTTTTTATTATTAAAGTAAAAGATAGCACCGATAAAGTAGTCTATGAAAGCTCAGCTCTATCAGTTCAAATTAAAAGTTACAATGAAAGCCTTACCAGTTATTCTTATTTGGGTTACGTGGGTACTAATTTCGACCTTGTTGATGGTATTAAAGCAAAAAATCTGTTTTTTGCAGCTAATGTATTTGTTGCCCCAAAATATGATAAGCACTTAGGCTTTTATCTAAGTCTTTATGGTAATAGAACAGTATCTATTAATGATTCAATAAAAGATTTAAGAAGACTCAATGAAGTAGGTCTTGATAGTGTCAATCAAAGTTATGCTATATATCAAAAATCTGATGTCAAAAGAAACATAGAATCTGACAATTTAGGAGCCTATATTTCGGTATTATACAGGCTGACTAAAAAAAGCGAAACAACTTTATATTTTTCTCCATCATTAGAATTTATATGGCGAAGAAATAATGTTAGCCTGGATTATGTGAATTCTAATGTGATGGACACGGTATCAAATCCAGCCGGACTTACGCATGGCGATGTTGGTTTATATACTTTGCCAGCAAATCAAATTATACGAACAAATACTTTTGATTTTAATGTTGGATATATTGGACTCTTTCTTAATCACGAAAATGAGCGAATGAGCGTTAGGATACATATGAGTAGCGGAAAAAGCTATAGGAATATTCCACTTCAGGGAAAAAGTTCTTTAACAGATCAAAACTTTTTTACGAAAGAAACATTATCTTTTTTCACAGGACGTGCTTGGATAACCGAAAAAAAATCAGGTGTAACCTTACAAGCCGAAGTTTACAATACTTATAGTAAACCTAATCCATATTACGGTATTACATTATCTAAAGCCTTTGATCTTGATAAACTCGGAACGATTTTTAGCCCCATAACTTCCCGAAACTAATTTTCTCTTTTAACCAAACCCTAACACCCCACCCTATTTTAAAAAACCAACTTTTTTATGTAAATTTGCGCCTCAATTTTATATACATACCATGGGTAAAGTAAAAATAGGATTAGTGCAAATGAGTTGTGTTGCAGACAAGCAGCAAAACCTTGAAAAAGCAATACGCGAGGTACGCAATGCTGCCGCTAAAGGCGCACAAATTGTGTGTTTACAGGAGTTATTTACATCGCTTTATTTTTGCGATGTAGAAGATTATGAAAACTTTAAACTGGCCGAAGCCATTCCGGGCCCAAGCACAGAGTCTTTAAGTTCTGTATCTAAAGAGCTTAACGTAGTTATAATCGCATCGCTTTTTGAAAAACGTGCCGAAGGCCTTTACCACAACACTACCGCGGTTATTGATGCCGATGGTACTTACCTTGGCAAATACCGCAAAATGCACATTCCGGATGACCCGGCGTTTTATGAGAAATTTTACTTTACACCCGGCGACTTGGGTTATAAAACTTTCCAGACTAAATATGCTAAAATTGGTATTCTTATCTGTTGGGACCAATGGTATCCTGAGGCAAGCCGCATAACTGCCCTTATGGGTGCAGAGGTTATGTTTTACCCTACTGCTATTGGCTGGGCTACCGATCAGGATGAAGACACCAACAAGGAGCAGTATGATGCATGGCAGGTTATCCAGCGGTCGCATGCTGTAGCTAACGGTGTTCACGTTGTTAGCGTTAACCGTGTAGGCTTTGAGCAGGATGGCGCCATGAAATTTTGGGGCGGCAGCTTTGTTGCCAATCCGCAGGGCAAGCTAATGTACCTTGCATCGCATGACGATGAAGAAACTACCGTTGTTGAAATAGACACTAAAGCAACCGACCATTACCGTACCCACTGGCCGTTTTTACGCGACCGCAGGATAGACAGCTACCAGCCTATAACAAAACGTTACCTGGACGAGGAATAGCCTACGGCGTTTAGAGTTTATTGTTCAGGGTTTCGAGTTCACCATCCTGTCATTGGGAGCGGAGGAACGAAGCGCGGCAATCTTTATTATTAATGCCGGTAAATTGCCCTGATCGCTATCAAGAATTAAAGGCCAAATAAAACATTAAATGTCATTACTACAAAATATAGATACCCCTAAGAAATTAGGTTTCCACTTCCCAGCAGAGTTCGCTCCGCAACGTGCCCTTTGGCTATCATGGCCGCATAAAGAGGCATCATGGCCGGGTAAACTCCATACTATTTACAAGCCGTACTGTGAATTTATTTTGCAGGTTTCGCGCCATCAAAAAGTGTGTATCAACGTAGCCGATGAGGCTATGAAGCAGTTCGCTATTTCAGAAATTGAAAAGCATGCGTCGCTTATACCGGGAGCTAAGGTAAGCGAGGTTTCGTTTTACTTTTTCCCTACTAACGATGCTTGGTGCCGCGATCACGGCCCTGCATTTTTGGTTAACCGCCAAACAAATGAAAAAGCAATTGTAGACTGGGGTTACAATGCATGGGGCGATAAATACCCTCCTTATGATCTTGATGATGTTATCCCTACCCGCATAGGCGAAGCCCTTGGATTACAAGTTTTTAATCCGGGTATTGTTATGGAAGGCGGCAGCGTAGAGTTTAACGGGAAGGGCACGTTACTTACCACTACTGCTTGTTTATTGAACAAGAACCGTAACCCACACCTTTCCCAAAAACAAATTGAAGAATACCTTATTCAGTATTACGGCGTTGAGCATATTTTATGGCTTGGCGACGGTATTGTAGGCGATGATACCGATGGGCATGTAGATGATATTACCCGTTTTGTAAACGAAGATACTGTTGTTACCGTGGTAGAAAAGGATAAGAACGACGATAACTACCAGCTGCTTCAGGAAAATCTTGAAAGCCTGCATAAAATGCGCCTTCAGGATGGCAAACAGCTTAACGTTATTGAATTGCCTATGCCTAAGGCTGTTATATACGAAGACCAGCGACTCCCGGCATCTTACGCTAACTTTTACATTGCAAACGAGAGTGTTATTGTACCAACTTTCCGCGATAGCGTAAACGATAAGGCTGCTTTAGATATACTAACCAACTGCTTTAAAGGCCGCGAGGTTATTGGCATAGACAGCACCGACCTTATTTGGGGCCTTGGTAGTTTTCATTGCCTTAGCCAGCAGGAACCTTTATAGATTGCAGACATAAGATATTAAAATTCAGATTGGACTTCACTCGCAAGTCCAATCTGAATTTTTTTTGCGTAGAAGTCATTATGAATTCTAAAAATTTGAAATCCAATCTTCTCGTATTAGCACAATTTTATAATTTGGAGCGGTTACTCATAATTGTACGTTAAAGCCTATTAAATGTACATTTTGGCACAAAAAACTTGCTACATTTATAAAAAACAAACACTATACTATGAAAAGATTATGTTTACTGGCTTTCATGATTGCAGGCCTGCAGTTTACTACCACATCCTGTAAAAAGGACAACCCCGATGTACACGAGCACCACAGCAACGAAAAAGAGATTGCTATAGATGCCTCTAAGTTTCCTGCATTCTTTGCTAAATATCCGGAATACAAACCGTACGAAAAGCAAATCAACGAATTATACAAAAAGCACAACCATTACATTTGGCACGAAAAACGCGGCTTTATAGAGTTTGCTGAGGTTCTTTACAACCAGGTTAACCAAATTGGGGCAGAAGGTGTTCCCACTAAAATTCCGTATAAAAAAGATATTGACGAACTCTTTGAAAATTCAGGGCGTGGCGAAAGGCCGGATGAAACATCTGAATTATTAATAAGTGCCATGTATTTTTATTATGCCGATAAGGTAATTGGCGGGTTAGATGCTAAGAAAAGTAAGCAAACAGGCTGGTACCTTCCGCGCGAGCGTACTGATTATGTTGCTTACCTTGACACCTTAATGAGAGATCCTAAAAAGATAAAAGGCGACAAAGAGGAAATGTACAGCGGATATTTTAACCTTAAAAAAGGGCTTAATAAATACAGGGCTATCCAGAAAAAAGGCGGTTGGGGTACAATTACACTGCCCGAAGGTACAAAATCGCTTAAGGAGGGCGACAACAGCCCCGCTGTAGCACAACTTAGGGCGCGACTTGCGGCTGAAGGTTATTTAAAATCTGACAGTAAAAGCACCCAGTTTGACGATGAGCTTAAAGAAGCAATAAGCAGCTACGAAAGGATGCGTTATCGCGAATTTGATGGTAAGGTAGGTCCGGAAATAATTAAGGAGCTTAATGTTCCTGTTGCCGAACGCATTAAGACAATTACCGTTAATATGGAACGTTGCCGCTGGATAACCCCCGATATTGATACCCAAAAAGAGTATATTGTGGTTAATATACCATCGTATAGGTTGCGCTATGTACGAGACGGTAAAGTGTTTATGACGTCTAACGTAGTGGTGGGTAAAGAACTTAACAAGACGGTGGTCTTTAGCGGACAGATGAGCTACCTCGTGTTTAGTCCTTACTGGAATGTACCTAAGAGCATACTTGAAAAGGAAATTAAACCGGGCATTGAAAAGAACTCTAACTACCTGGCTGACCATAACATGGAGTGGAATGGCAACATGGTTAGGCAAAAGCCGGGCGGCCAAAACTCTTTGGGCAAAGTAAAATTTATGTTCCCTAACTCTAACAATATTTACCTGCACGACACCCCTGCAAAAGGTTTGTTTAACAGAGATGAAAGGGCATTTAGCCACGGTTGCGTGCGTGTAGAAAAGGCACGTGAACTGGCATTAGCCATTACCAAAAAAGATGGCAACTGGAGCGAGAAAAAGGTTGATGAAGCCATGAATAGTGATAAGGAGACAAACTATCCGCTTAAAACAAAAATACCGGTATATATAGCCTATTTTACAGCTTTTGCTGATGAAAATGGCAACGTTGGTTTTTTTGATGATGTTTACGAACGCGATAACAGCCTTGCAAACCTACTTTACAAATCGTAAAAAGTTTAAAGGATTATAAATATAGATCAGCAGGGAAACCTGCTGATTTTTTTACGCCTTAATTTTTATGGGAATCCAAATTTCTTCCTCACTTTCAGGGTCGCCATTTTTGTATTTAGCGCCTAAAACTTCAAAGTGCGGGCGGTTATCTAAAACATAACCCGATTGTGGCAGCCACTCTTTTAAAATGTAGCTAAACGCGCCCGCGCCATCCTGCGGGTTGCCTTTATACTCAAATACAGCATAAAGGCCGCCGGGCAGTATCAAACTTTCCATGCCCTCTGGAATAGCGCTTAAATCTGAAACCTCTACCGCAGCCCATTTTCCAAATTCAGCATTCGGATTAAAATCAGTAAAAAAATCATAAGGATATATTTGTACAGAATACAAGTCGGTGGTTACAGCATTCAAAACGTGATGCCTGAACGGCATAAAGCCACCCCACAATTTAAACGTCGTGTTGCTCGATAAAGACATGGTTAAACACTTACCTACAAGGATTTTAGAAGATATCTCTTTTATTGATGGATTAGTATTTTTTAGATTGTAGTGCATGATAAAAGCTTGGGAGATTGTGAGAACGGTTTCAATTCTGCGTTAAGTTAAAGATTACTACTGTTCTTCCCAATAATCAATGGTGTAACTCTTTTTGCAGGAAGTCTCCCCATTTTTGATAACAGTTACGCTGATGAGGTCGCCAATTTTATTGTACCTATTTTCGTAAATAGTAACTTCTTTTGTGGTTAAATTGGTTTCTTTTAAGATGTTACCGCTAAGGTCATAAAGCGACTCCGACACTGCTTTACCATTCTCAAACAACTTATGGCTAACCAGCACATTAGCATCATCGTAACGCTTTATATCACGCGATGTTTCGGTGCCATAATTAAAAGTTCGGAGGTCGATGACATTGTTGTTATCATCATAAATGTACACTTGTGTAACAGAGGGTTTTAGCGTGTCGGTTGGCATGCTATAAACTCTACAGTACGGGTATTGCCATTACGGTACTCCTTCTCTACCCCTGTAATTATGCCTGCATTTTTAATAGTAGTTTCCTTGAGCCCCAGTGAGTTATCATACTTGGTTTCGCGTACCACATCGCCGCCCGGCTTTACCGATACCATTTTCTGGAGCTTGCCTCTATTGTAAATATAAGTTTCATCGGTTTTAATGCGGCCCTTTAATACTTCACGGTAGCGTATCATGTTATCACCTTTATAATCAGTCACTTCCTCGCTAATAAGGGTGTCATTGCAAAAATGCTGAACCCGCTGTGTCTTGCCACGATCATACACAAAAGCATCGCGGTACACCACGTTATCTTGGCCCAAAAAAGTCTTTTTATTAGCGATCTCTTCAGTCAGTTGTCCCTTATTATCAAAGTGTTGCAGTATATCTTCGGTAGCGCAGCTATCAATTATATGAACCGTTTTTAGCTTTTTAAGGTCTTTGGGTTTCTGTGGATATGCCACAGTGCTTAACAGTAGTAAAGCCAAGCTATAGGGTGTAAAATGATTCATTTTTATTGGGAGTATACTACCAAATGTATAAAATTTTAACGTGTTTTCAAACTGCCGAATAGTAAACAATACAAAAGGCTGCCCATGCATTGCCGGGCAGCCTTTTGTATTGTTTACTATAAGTACTTGTTTTTTAAGCTACTATCCTCGGATAGAAAACAGTACACATCATACCTTCGCTTGCCTTATCGGTGTGTGGGCAATGCGGCGTTTGGAACTTACTGCATTTTAAGCAATCAGTCTCCCTGTTAAGCACTGCACGGAACTCGTAGGCGCCACAGGCCTGAGTTTCAGCAGTAATAATTTCATGAACGTTGCATACCTGGCCTTTTATATGATGGTCGCAGTTACCGCAACAATTTGCTAATCTGATATCCATAACTTTCCTTTTTTAATTAGTAATAGAACAAATTTAAGCAGAATAGATGTTAGAGAAATTCTAAATAACTGTTATTGAGCTATTTGTAAGTAGACCGTTTATAAATAAGATACATAAAAAGCTAATTGATAGCGGTTTGTACTACAGCATTATGATTGCCTTAACTTTCTTACAAACATAAAAATAATTGAAAATTTTAACAATTAGAGTATAAATCCTGAAACTGCGACCGGATGTAAAGTACTAAGCAAAACTTTACAATGTATACAATTTTAGCAGCCTAAAAAATGCTTCACTTTTTGAAATACTATAAAACAAGTTTACTTTGACAATCAAATAATTGCATTTTGATATTTCACTTTCGGATTTTGGAATACCCCTTATTTTCGCATTTTTGGTAAAAGTGGTAAAAACAGCCGTGTATATACTTTACAGGCAGTATTTTTTATCACCAATTCCCGATTCTAATTTACTGAAAGAATGGCTTCAGTACTGCGATGATTTTTGTGTTGTAATTTTGCAGCAGAAAATTTTAATGTGTATTATGGAACTTGCCCGTGCCGTTCAGGCGGTCGCGGATGACACGGATGCAGACAGTCGCGGGTTTAACGGATTGACATATATGGTTCCTAAACACAAACAATGCAGCTCACTCATGTAAATTAATGCAAAGTAAGTACATTTACATTTTTTGCCGATTACCGCAAAGATTTAATTATAGATGCTGCTCTGTGCAAATAACCTAAAAAATGTATGGAATTATCAAAATATAAGACAGACGTTGATGACAATGGCTTTACGGTTATCGAAAATATTTACAACGATGCTGAAATCGCAGGAATCGTTTCCGCTATAGAAAACACCGACACATCTGGCGAAACCTTCAGGAAGTCGGCCGACCTGTTTGCTATACGTCAATTCTTAAAGGAAGTGCCTACCGTGCTGCCCCTGGTGCTAAATGATACGCTGAAAGAAATCATCACTTCAATTTTTGGTGAGGACTACTTTATAGTAAAATCCATCTATTTTGATAAGCCGGGTGCCTCCAACTGGTTTGTGGCCTACCATCAGGACCTCACTATTTCGGTTGACCGTAAAGTTCCTGTAGAAAATTTTGGCCCGTGGACGGTTAAGCAAAATCAGTTTGCTGTGCAGCCGCCCCTGCAGGTTTTACAAAACATTTTCACGATCCGCATACATTTAGATGCAACCGATGAAAATAATGGTGCACTAAGGGTGGTGCCGCAATCGCACCGCAAAGGAATTTACCGGCCGGAAACAATTAATTGGGATGTGGAAACCGAAGCAAGCTGCAATGTAGGCCGGGGCGGGATAATGATAATGAAACCCTTGCTGCTACACAGCTCTGGGCGCACCACAAACAACAACCGCCGCAGGGTACTGCACATTGAGTTTAGCAATGCTGTTTTACCGCAACCCCTACAATGGGCAGAAAAAATGGATGTAGCTGTTACAACGTATTTATAGAAAGATGGTTAGATTGTTACGCACCGTCTTTACGAGGAGGCACAACGAAGCCATTTTAAATGATTTTATTCAAAATCCATTTCACACACGTTAGGATAAAAAACACCTTCTTGTTCCATCGGAACATTTGGATAATATGATTTTATCAAAGTATATATGTTGGAGGAGTAAAGGCAGGTAAAAGTTAATTCTTCGCCAGATCTTAATTTTAGTTTTACATAATCGTAGTCACTAAATAAAAAACCCCGCGTTCTCACTAATTTACTTTTTGATGCAACATATTTAAATTTCTCAAATTCATCTATGCTGTAAGTTTTTTTATTGTCACCAACTATTTTCGTAATACTAACATTTCTGTTCAACTCATATATTACCTCGTCATTATATTCACTGTAATTATAATGAATATAAAATACCGGTAAAATACTAATGGCACATGGTATTCCCACTACCAATAGCAGCCCAGGCCGCTCAGGTGTATGAAAATATACCACAAAAAAAACCGCAGAGGTGTAGATCAATAATGTAAACCCAATCATTCTAATATGCCCCCAGAATGTTACTTTTAGTAGTTTTATACTATCATTCATTTGGCAAATATATATTTTATGTGACATATAACATATATAAAACCCTTGCCTATCCGCCCAAACTGCGTCGTACACATTTCATCTGCTTTCATCGCTGGCGCGAGGCACTGGCTCGTGCCTTTTTTATGTGTACGAGCGTGACGCTCGCACCGGCGGCACGGATAGCACGTACTACTCTTCACTCACCATCGTTGTGAGGAGGAACGACGAAGCAATATCATTGTTGTTTAGCATTGTTGGTGCATGCCGAGTGAGATTACTTCGTCAGTTCGGGCAAAGCCCTCGGGTGCCGCGCTCCGTTGCACTGCGCTCGCAAAGACATACACGGGTATTGCTCGCACCACTCTTCACGCATCGTCTTTGCGAGGAGGCACGACGAAGCAATCTCATTATTGTGGCTCCCCGAGTGAGATTGCCACGCTCCGTTGCAATATGCTCGCAAAGACGTACACGGGTATCGTTCGCAGCATTTCTTCACACACTGTCTTTGCGAGGAGGCACGACGAAGCAATCTCGTTGTTGTTGCCGCACTCCTAATAAATAATGCTAATTCTGAACGGTATATCTCATTACAAACTGATTAAAATCAAGATTTAGCTCAAGATTATCCAATTCATTTTCTTTCTTTAAATTTAATATTACTCCTTCAATCATATCTAATAGATTATCAACACCTATTACTGTTTCATTAATTTCTGATTTTGAATTATTAGGATTACCCCACTTACTTTTGATCTTTATCATCTTTTGAGTAGAGCCATTAATTAGTTTAAAGTGATGCAATTTAGAGCTAAACTCTTTATGAGCGGGTATATTCACAAGACTATAATTATGCGCTAATGAGTTTCTTAATGCTATTATAGCATAGATATCATCGTCATTTAATGTTGAAAACTGCTTTAAAGACTTATATATCGAAGTTGTTTTTGTGGTTGTAAATTGTTTTATACTAAATGCATTACCAATCATATCAAGAATTAATAGATAATTAATTATACCAATAAACGAATATTGGTCTAGAGGTTCACCCATTTTATTTACTAAAAATTCATTTTGTAAAAGTTTTCCCGTGTCAATATTCCTTCCTGTAATTAATCTTGCATCCCTAACAGCTAAATTAAGTATAGAATACCTATTAGTCTCAATTTCAATATTAGCAATTGCTTTCTTTACAAACTCTTTCTCAACCATAATTAAAATTTCATCTAATATAATACTTTTATCTCCTTACCTTTTAACAATTTCTTACGCCGCACCCTCACATAAAAATAGCGTAAAATTGAGTACCTTTGCGTTTTGCACAAAAATTGCTATGTCAAATTTTACAGATACTACAGATAATATAGAGGTACTGGGTGCCCGCGTGCACAACCTTAAAAATATAGATGTTACCATTCCGCGCGAAAAACTGGTGGTTATTACAGGGCTTTCAGGCTCGGGTAAATCATCCCTCGCTTTTGATACCATTTATGCCGAAGGCCAGCGCCGATACATAGAAACATTTTCGGCTTATGCACGCCAGTTTTTGGGTGGCTTAGAGCGGCCCGATGTTGATAAGATAGACGGCCTCAGCCCGGTTATTGCCATAGAGCAAAAAACTACCAGCAAGAGCCCCCGCTCTACCGTGGGTACCATTACCGAGATTTACGACTTTTTACGACTGCTCTATGCCCGTGGCGCCGACGCCTACAGTTACATGACCGGCGAAAAAATGGTAAGCTACAGCGATACCCAGATTAAAGACCTTATAGTCGAAAAATTTGATGGCAAGCGCATCAGCATCCTGGCGCCCATCATCCGTTCCCGTAAGGGGCATTACCGCGAACTTTTTGAGCAGGTTAGCAAGCAGGGCTTTTTAAAAGTTCGTGTCGATGGTGTTATTAAGGATATTGAAAGCGGCATGAAGCTAGACCGTTATAAGGTGCACGATATTGAAACCGTGATAGACCGTATGGCTATTGATGCCACACCGGACACGGATAAACGCCTTGCCGACAGCATTAAAACCGCCATGTACCACGGCGAAGATGTTATGATGGTTATAGAGCAGGAAAGCGGCGATGTACGCTACTACAGCCGTAACCTTATGTGTCCGTCGTCGGGTATATCCTACCCTAACCCGGAGCCTAACAACTTTTCGTTCAACTCGCCTAAGGGTGCGTGCGATAACTGCAACGGCCTTGGTATTATTAACGAAATTAACGTTAAAAAGATAATCCCCAACCCTAAACTGTCCATTAAACAGGGCGGTTTTGTGCCTTTGGGCGAATATAAAAATTCGTGGATATTTAAGCAGTTAGAAGCTATTGGCGAAAAATACGGCTTTAAAATTACCGATGCGATAGAGAAAATTCCGGCCGATGCTATGGAGATGATCCTTAACGGTGGCAAAGAAAAATTTACCGTTACCAGCAAAACCCTTGGTGTTAACCGCGAATATAAAATTGATTTTGAAGGCATATCTGCCTTTATAAAAAACCAGTATGATGAGAGCGCTACTGCATCGTTAAAACGCTGGGCCAAGGAGTTTATGGATGAGGTGCAATGCCCCGTTTGTAAAGGCACCCGCCTTAAAAAGGAGTCACTTTACTTTAAAGTAAACGGACTTAATATTGCCGAACTTTCGGCAATGGATATATCCGATCTGGCCGAATGGTTTGAAAGCCTTGACCAAAACTTATCGGATAAACAAAAGGTTATCGCTACGGAGATCATTAAAGAAATTAAGGCACGCCTTAGCTTTTTGGTCGACGTGGGGTTAAATTACCTGTCGCTTAACCGTGGGTCGGGCACACTATCCGGTGGTGAGGCACAGCGCATAAGGCTGGCTACGCAAATTGGGTCGCAGCTTGTTGGGGTGCTTTATATTTTAGATGAACCCAGCATTGGCCTGCACCAGCGCGATAATGAAAAACTGATACACTCGCTGGAAGCCCTACGCGATATAGGCAACTCGGTTATCGTGGTAGAACACGATAAGGACATGATTGAGCGCGCAGATTATGTAATTGATATTGGCCCTGCTGCAGGGCGCTTTGGCGGACAAATAGTGAGCAAAGGCACCCCTGCCGAACTACTTAAAGAGCACACGCTTACTGCAGCGTACTTAAATGGTGAAAAAGAAATTGCCGTACCTAAAACACGCCGAGCAGGCAATGGCAAATCCATTAAGCTGAGTGGTGCAACGGGCAACAACCTTAAAAATGTAACGGTAGAGTTCCCACTTGGGCAAATGATATGCGTTACGGGGGTTTCGGGCAGTGGCAAGAGTACGCTTATCAACGGTACACTCTACCCTATTTTAAATGCCCACTTTTTCAACGGGGTTAAAAAACCCGCGCCATACAAAAAAATTGAAGGCCTTGAACATATCGACAAGGTTATAGATATAGACCAAAGCCCTATTGGGCGCACACCACGCTCTAACCCGGCTACGTATACCGAGGTGTTTAGCGAAATACGCTCGCTATTTACCCAAACGCCGGAAGCTATGATACGCGGTTACAAACCCGGCCGCTTTAGCTTTAACGTAAGCGGTGGCCGTTGCGAAACTTGCGAAGGCAGCGGACTCCGTGTTATCGAAATGAACTTTTTACCCGATGTATATGTAGAGTGCGAAACCTGCCAGGGTAAGCGCTTTAACCGCGAAACGCTGGAGATTCGCTACAAAGGCAAATCGATTAGTGACATTTTAGACATGACGGTAGATGAGGCGGTTCCGTTTTTTGAGAACATCCCCAAGATCTTCCGAAAGATAAAAACCATTCAGGATGTGGGCTTGGGTTACATAACTCTTGGTCAGCAAAGCACTACCCTTAGCGGTGGAGAGGCGCAACGTATTAAGCTGGCATCAGAGCTTTCTAAAAAAGATACCGGCAATACCTTTTATATATTAGATGAACCTACCACGGGGCTGCATTTTGAAGACATCCGCGTGCTTATGGAGGTCATTAACAAACTGGTAGATAAAGGCAACAGCGTGCTGATTATAGAGCACAACATGGATGTTATTAAACTGGCCGATTACATTATAGATATTGGTTATGAAGGCGGTAAAGGCGGTGGGCAGCTTGTTGCAAAAGGCACACCGGAGGAAGTGGCTAAAAACAAAAAAAGCTACACCGCAAAATTCCTTAAAAAAGAACTTAAATAACTTGAGGGAACTTTCAGACGAACTGAAAATCAACCTGAAACTTTGAACCTGAAACAAAAAACAAATGGCTAAAGAAACATACAACAGCGACGACGAGTGGATTAACGAAGGGCTTAAGCAAAAACCCTGGAGTGAAATACGCAGCAACGACTCGTGGGCTATTTTTAAGATAATGAGCGAATTCGTTAATGGTTTCGAAACCATGGCGCGCATCGGCCCCTGTATATCAATATTTGGTTCGGCACGAACGTTACCCGAAAACAAATACTACAAGCTAACCGAGGAAATCGCCGAAAAGATAGCCAACTCCGGTTATGGCGTTATTACTGGCGGTGGCCCGGGTATTATGGAGGCCGGTAACAAAGGTGCCAAGCGTGGTATAGCGCCATCGGTTGGGCTTAATATTGAGTTACCTTTTGAGCAGCACTTCAATCCGTACATAGACCACGACAAAAATTTAAATTTCGATTACTTTTTTGTGCGTAAAACCATGTTTATAAAGTACTCTCAGGGGTTTGTGGTTATGCCGGGAGGCTTTGGTACGCTCGATGAGTTGTTTGAAGCAGTAACGCTTATCCAAACCAAAAAGATAGCTAAGTTCCCTATTATACTGGTAGGTACTGCCTACTGGAGCGGCCTTATAGACTGGATTAAAAACGTTTTGATAGACGAAAACCACAACGCCAGCCCCGAAGACCTTAACCTTATAAAAATCGTAGATACCGCCGACGAAGTTGTTACGGTGATAGACAACTTCTACAAAAAATACAGCCTTAGCCCTAACTTTTAATACGTCTTTTAATTTAACAGTAAACAAAGCAACCCAAAACCTATTTTTGCATCGTATATATAGTTATACTTGTAGCCAATTAAAGCGAGGAAGCTACTTTTATTCCCGTACAATTAATTTATGCCATTTTGACGATAAAGATAAAGTTCTGCTTACTATTTATGATGCTGTTTTCTATGATGTTGCACGCGCAGCACCAAAACCGCATGGTTGTACAGGCAGACTACGATACAAAAGTATTTAAGATACAGCAGCACATTGTGTTTTACAACCAGTCGGAAGATACTTTAAATAGTATCTTGCTTAACGACTGGAACAATGCCTATTCATCTAAAACAACGCCGCTTGCCAAGCGTTTTACCGATGAGTTCGTCAAATCCTTTCACCTTGCAAAAGAAGCCGACAGGGGGTACACAAAAGTATATTCGGTTGTAGACCAAAATGGGCTAATACTCACTACCGATCATTTAAAAGATCATCCCGATATTCTAAAGGTACAGCTAAAAAATCCCATCCGCCCCGGTCAAAAATTTGCCATATCGTTAACGTATGAGGTTAAAATACCAAACGACAGGTTTACCCGCTTTGGCTACGACGACAAGGCAGCTACGTTTAATTTAAAAGACTGGTACCTTACCCCGGCCCGCTACGATAACGGCTTTGTAACATACAGCAACGAAAACATAGATGATATTGCCAATGCGGTTTGCGATTACGAGCTTACATTGAAATTACCCAAAAGCAGTTTTGTAACTTCAGACCTTTACCAAGGCAACAAAAAAACGGCGGATAATACCGATGAGTATTACTTCATAGGTAAAAATCGCACCAACTTTAACCTTATACTCGAGGCTAAAAACACGTTCGAAGTATTCAGGTTTGATGATGCCGAAGTGAGCTGCAACCTTAAGGAAAACCGCATTACCGATATCCAAAGGGCAGTAATTATTAAAGACGTTGTAGATTTTACAACCGAAAACCTTGGTGCTTTCCCCAATGGTAAAATTATAGTTTCTCAGGCAGAATATGAGCGCAGCCCTATGTACGGGCTTAACCAGCTGCCGGCCTTTATAAGTCCTTTCCCCGACTCTTTTTTATATGAGGTCCGTTTCCTTAAAACGTACCTTAACGCCTATTTAAAGACCACGTTAAAGCTTGATCCGCGTAAAGACAGCTGGATCTATGATGCGATACAAATGCAGTTAATGATTAAATACGTTAACGAGAAGCACGCCGAAAAAAAAATGATGGGAGAAGTGGGCCAATGGGGTCTGCTTAAAGTGTTTAACTTTAACCTGTTCAACATTAGCTTTAATGGCCAGTACAGCTATTTGTACATGATCATGGCGCGCCGTAACCTCGATCAGCCCATAGGCGATCCTAAAAATACCTTTATTAAATTTAACGAGCAAATTGCCGGCAAGTACCGTGCTGGCCTTAGCTTTAGCTACTTAGACGATTACTTAGGTAATGATGTTGTAATTAATTCTTTTAAAGAGTTTTATAATCTTAATGCCGCTCAGGCAAAGACCAACAGGGATGACTTTGAAAGTATCCTGAAAAAAAATACCGATAAGGACATTAGCTGGTTCTTTGATACCGTTGTAGATACCCGCGACCTGATAGATTATAAATTTGGAAGGGTAAGAAAAGAAAATGACTCGCTACAGGTTACGCTAAAAAACGTTACAGGTACTAAAGTGCCGGTATCTATTTACGGCCTTAAAAAGGGCCAGGTGGTTTACAAGCAATGGTTTGAGGGCTTTACGGTAGACAGCACCCTTACCATACCCCGCAACGATGCCGACAGGCTGGTTATTAATAATAATGACCTGATACCGGAATACAATAAACGCGATAATTATAAAAGGCTGGATAAGTTTTTTCCGAACAATAAGCCAATTAAATTAGGTTTTTTTCAGGATCTTGAAAATCCTGCGGTTAACCAGGTATTTTACGTTCCCAGCTTTATATTCAACATCTACGATGGGTTTTCGCCCGGCTTAAGGCTGCACAACAAATCAATGCTGGAAAAGCCTTTTATTTTTGAGGTTAACCCCACCTACTCGGTAAAAACATCCGAACTTATTGGTTCTGTCTCGTTGCTGTACAACCATTACATACGGGAGCAAAACCTTTTTAACGTGCGGTATTCACTAACAGGCTCTACGTTTCATTACGCACCCGATGCCCGTTACTATAAGTTTACGCCGCAGGTTCAGTTCCGCATTCGCGATGAAAACATGCGTAAAAATAAAAGGGAGTTTATAATGCTGCGCCAGGTAACGGTAAACCGCGAAAAATCGCTTTTTGTACGCACTGATGAGCAAAACGAGAACTATTCGGTATTCAACGCCCGCTACAGCAAATCCGATTCCGAGATTACCCGCCACTATAACTTTTATACCGATGCCCAGATAGCCAATGCCTTCGGCAAACTATCGGGTGAGTTTCAGTTCAGGAGGCTGTTTAACGATAACCGCCAGGTAAACCTTAGGGTATTTGCCGGTATGTTTATGTACAGGAGCACTGCTTCAGAGTTCTTTAGCTTTGGTTTAGACAGGCCTACCGATTACCTTTTTGATTATAATTACTATGGACGA
>Ga0265798_10005053_pt1 | contig 17924 bp, 20 predicted proteins | sample P3T30metagenome_FD_192430 | JGI IMG/M metagenome (GOLD analysis project Ga0265798, IMG submission 192430) | Plant litter microbial communities from East Loma Ridge, Irvine, California - P3 T30 | ecosystem: Environmental > Terrestrial > Plant litter > Unclassified | place: USA: California... | reverse complement strand
GCCTTTGCCATCATCTCGGCAAGCCTCTTGAACATTTCGAGATTCATCTTGTGGGTTTCCTGCTGCATGACACGCTGATGCTCACGCTCCTGGCGGAGGTTCTCGCGCTCCCTCTCGCGCTCCTCGCGATCTCTCTCGCGTTCCCTTTCGCGCTCCTCGCGTTCCTCTTGGTCACGCTCGAGTCGTCGACGAAGCTCCTCCCGCCGCAGTTCTTGGTCCTCTTCCAAACGAGCGACAAAATCCGCCAAATGGGGTTCTTCGCGCGGCCGTTTCCGACTCTGCTGTAGGCCAGTGCTGCGGGCGCAGCTTGCCGAAGTTTCGCGGCTTTGATCCTGTCGAGGCGTGGACCTCAACCTGGAAGCTTGCGACGGCGGCAAAGAGTCTGCCATCCCAACGTAACCGGCATCGCCGTCGTTCTCGCTGGTCGCGTCCATTTCGTCCCCACTGCGAGGGTTGGTGAGGCCAGAGACGGGACTTTCCTGGTCCGCATGCCGCTTCAACACGGATCGCCTGGCCTGGCGCTCCGCGTCGTAGTCTCGCTCCTCATCATCCATATCCTCGTACTGTTCCAGCGCCCGCTTCGCGCCAGCGCCCTTGCGCCCTTGCAAACCGGCCTCTTCCGCAGCAGCGTCCGTGAGAGCCTGCATGACCCGCCTCAGCTCCGCAGTGAGCGGCGAGTCCGACCGCGCGCCGCCCACAGGCTCACCCAACACCGTGCCGTTGTCGCGGTACTCCTTCATCTCGCGCGGTGCACCTTCTTGCGGGTCGTCGCAAACGGCCGGCCGAGCACGCGGACGAACTCCTTTTCCACAAAGTTGAAGAACTCCGCGCAGCTGTGGGCGCGGATGTTCCAGTGCGCCAGCGCCAGTTTCATGAGGGTGAGGGTTTCTTCGTCGGTCAGGCGCGGCGGCCTGGAAATCACTGGCCTGGGGCTCTTCGTTGCGGGACCCTTTCCTTTCCGGGATTGGATTATTTGCGAGGTTGAAGGCGTGGCATTGGCATCTGAGGAGTAGGGTACTAGTGGAGGTGACATTGCTGAAGAGGACGGTTGAGTGTTGCGATTCGAAGCTGCTGGCGGCGGCGGGCCTGAGGGTGCTGGTAGAGACCATACTGCTGCTTCGTACGGTGATGGGGGCATTGCCTCGTAGGAGGCCGGCGATAGCCAGTGATTGTTGCTCATGACTAGTCGTTGCCGGCCAGGTGTAGTATTGAAAGGTAAGGGTATGGATGCGCGTTCGAGGCCGCCAAAGTCAACATCTTATCGATATCAGTCGCGATGATCGACACGGGCTACGACATGAATGGATTAGCTTACGGAAGGAGTGATGGCTTGTTGTTCCTTCCTTCCATCTTCAGGATCAAATCAACATGTTTTCAACCGAGGATTGGCAACGCTTGACTTTGCATTGCATATCTGATATTCATGTTTCGATTGCCTCTTTGCGTCGCAAAGACGGTACTCTGCTTCGAGACACACGAAGTCCTTCCGACTCAGTCCCAGGCCAGGCGTGCATCTATATCGACAATAATGGCCATCGCTGTATGCGCACAGAGGGAAGGAGAATGCGAGAATAGAAGATACACTCGCTCAAACGCATGACATACCAGACACCACGCAGGCGCTTTCGAGACTCTCATAATGCTTGTTCATGCTTTTGGTAGAACGACAAGAGAAAGGGAAATGTAGGACATGCAAGTCCGCTTCTCTAAGCGGCATCAGCATCTGCGTCCTTTTTCACTGCCACCGCTCCTGACGCCTCTGACTTGTCCGCCTCCTTCTTCTCCCTCAAAGCCAGCTTTTCAGCTTTCTGCGCGGCGATCTTCAATGCTTTCCTCTCGCCCTTGGTCAGTTTTCCGTCTTCCCTACCAGCACCCTCGCCCTCACCCTCGCCACCAGCATTCGCCGCCGCGGGAGCCGCAGGAACAGGCTTTGTAGGGTTGGGGTTGCCAGCGTACTCGAGCTTCTTCGGCCGCATGAAGCTGCGCATCGCCTCGTCGTCGACCTTGCTCCTGCGCTCCTGGAAAGCAGCGACAAACTTCTGCAGCTCAGCGATACAGCGCTGCTTCATCTCGCCCGTCAGCAGCTCGCCGCTCCTGTACTTTGTTGCAAGATCTTCCAGCTCGGCGTCGTCCTCGAGGAAGTACGACAGGTAAGTGTAAGCGACGTCGACGTCCGGGTTGCCGCCGTACTTGCGCTGCTCCTCCATCGTCTCGCGGCCGCCGGAGAAGGCGTGGCTGTTGATCTTCTTCTTGATCTGGTTGGGCGTGTCGGACATGAAGATGGCGGAGTTGGCGTCCGAGGCGCTCATTTTGCCGCCGGGGCCTTGCAACGCTGTGAGGAATTTCGACAGGATCAGGGCTGTCTTAGGGTGGGGGTCGGTCATGCGCTCGCAGCGGTCGCGCAGCATGCGGAAGTAGGGTTCTTGGTCAATCGCGCAGGGGATCAGGGTCATGATCTTGGAGAGGTCCTTGTGGCGGCGTTTGCCCGCTGGGTCCAGCTCTGGGTAGCGGTAGTCCTTGTAGCCGAAGAGCTCGGGGTATGATGAAGGGAAGGCGGCGACGCATTGTTTGGCGCCATAGGCGATGAGGCCGACGTTGGTGGAGCCGGTGAAGCCAAATGCACCCTCGGCTTGGTTGAAGGTGAGGAGGGACTCGAACTCGGAGGCGTTGCGGTAGAAGTGGCCGCCGTTGAACTCGTAGTCGGTGTAGATGAAGGTCTTTTTAGGATCGAAGCCCAGCGCGATGATATCCTTTGCGTTCTCGTGTGCAAACTCGAGGAAGTCCTCTGCTGTCTGGCCCTTCTTTTGCACGCCGTTGTTCTTGTTGCGGGTGTACAGGTATTTCTCGTCGTCGGTCAACATGATGATCAGAGGGACGTCGAAGATCTCCTGGAGCTCCTTGGTGAAGAGGAAAGGCACGGTGTGTCCCAAGTGCATGCTTCCACTGCTGGGGCCTCGTCCAGTGTACAGCATGAATGTGCCATCCCTCTCGTATGCATCCAGGATCTTGTCAAAGTCTCTATGCGAAAAGAAGAGTCCTCTTCTCATCAATCTATGTGCGGGCTTGCCGGTGACTTTTTCGAAGCGCTTGAGGTGAGCATCGGTAAGAGGCTGGACACCGAACAGGTCGATCAGACGCTGGTAGTCGATTGCTTTTGCGTTTCCAGCCTCGTCCACGCCGCCTGACACGTTGTATGGGTCAATCTTTTGCTCGGCTGCCTCGATCTTCTGCTCGGCGATGGGCGGCGCGCCAGGCGCTTCGGTGGAGGCCATTTTGGGGTTGTCGTAAGCGGTCGTGTATGTCGTCAAAGAGGGGTTCGAATCGTGGAGTCGTGATTTCTCAGTCGTGTTTTGGTGTTTCTGTTTCGTCCTGTCTTGTCTTGCCCTGAGTCAATGCAGGGACATTTGATGCTTCTGGATTTCGAAGTGGGGGCGGGGGGCTTGAGGGAGTCGAGTCAATGTTTAGGTAAGCGAGTATTCAGGTGTGTTATTGCTCGGCTCTCCAATCAAGTCCGGCCATTTCTCAACAGAGCTCATCACATGTCGGAGCTCATGCATCTAGACACGTTGGTCGAGTCCTGCACGTCTGATGCGTGCGTGTCTAAGCTCTATCACCGAATTGAAGATAGGTATCTTTCTTTTCCATCTCACTCCCGACTAACCACACCAATCTGTCTGGCCATGTCATCAGAAGAAACCATCCAGAAGTGTTTCGAGATCATAGGAGAGGCTCTATCCCTCGAACCCAATGACTTCCAAGACAACGAAACATGGAAGTTCCTTGGACTAGGAGATCTGCTCGCAAAAGCCACAGCCTCCGACCTGACCAACGAGACGGGCACCACCATCCTCCCCTCGGACTTCGAGAAATACCACACCGTAGGCGCCTTTAAAGAATTCCTTCGTGGAGGAGGCGAACCGAAAACAACGACCGCCCAAACCAAACCATCAAACGGCAACACCACAATCAACGAACCCACCGACCCCTGGGAAGGCGTCCCCAAACCCAAAGTCCCCCTCTCCGTCATCCTCCAAGGCAAACCCTCCCCAACCAGCACAAACATCTTCCTCTTCCCCGACGGCAGCGGCGCCGGAACCTCCTACGGCACCCTCCCACCCCTCGGCGGCAACGTCTGCCTCATAGGCCTCAACTCCCCCTTCCTGCGCCAGGCCCAAGACTTCACCTGCTCCATCGAACGCATGGCCCGCCTCTGGCACCGCGAGATCCTCAAACTCCAGCCCGCCGGCCCGTACATATTGGGGGGCTGGTCGGCGGGCGGGTATTACTCGTATGAAATGGTGAAATTGCTCACGGCCGATGGGATGCAGGTCAAGCAGTTAATCTTGATCGACTCGCCGTGCAGACTCGAGTTCGAAGCACTGCCGGCGCAAGTCGTCGACGAACTCACGCGGAAAGGGCTGATGGGAGCTTCGGGGGCGAAGAAAGCGCCGGAGTGGCTTGTGGCGCATTTCACGTCCACAGTGCTGAGTGTGGAGCGGTATATGCCAACTCCGATTGCGAAGGAGCACGTCCCGGCCAAGGTGAATTTCGTGTGGGTGAGGGAGGGGCTGGTGAAGAGTGTTGCCGAGTCTGGCCTAGAGGTGGACTTGAAAGTCAAGGTCACGAGGTTCTTGCTGGAGCCCAGGCCCGAGCTGAAGTCTGCTGGGTGGGAGAGGTTGTTACCGGGCGCGGAGTATGGGTTTGATTATATGACGGGGAATCATTTCCAGATCACACAGGCGCCGCATGTGAGTCGTCTCCCATCCTCTATCGAAATGTGAGGTCTCTCTCTTGAGATCTAATGCTGACTGTTTGTTCTCCGCAGGTCGAGAGTCTGGGTCGGATATTGCAGAAGATCGTCTCTTGAGGAGCTCTTCCGATGGTCAAAGATGTCCGATATGGTCAAGACCACATGACTATGGACGAATGGTTGGATGCGAGAAGATATCATCAATAGAGCCGGGCAATCTAAAACGTGATGTCGATAGAACCAAACCTCGTTCCTCAAATTCACTGGTGCTCTCCACGGCTTAACACAATTTAGAGCGTTCCTAAGCCGATGGTACGAGGTGCTTTGAATGATAATAGACGAACAGCGACACTAAGGACAAAACGAGGCCAAACAATGGACCAGAGAGCGCAGGCGAACTCGAGAGTAGGGCGATCTCCAAAAAACCGAGTATACTGAAGAACTTTTCTTCCATGTATTTCATCAACTCAGACCCCTATATCTTTGCTACAAGTTGGTAGGTAATTTTATTTGGAAGCATCAATCCCCAAGACAAGGGGAAAAAAAATCACAAATGGCAACTTTTTAATTTCCCCCCCTCTAGTTCGCACGTACAACAACTTTTGCCCCGTCCCAAATAGCCCTTCCCATGTTTCCTCTAATCGAGCTCGACGTAGTTGGCAGGGAAGAGGCCGGACTTGCCACCGAAATGGCCGAACCACCAGTCGTCGTCGGGGAATTCCTGCAAAAACGAGTCAGTACGGGAACGAAGGTGGGCTAGAATTGGGAGATGAGGAAAACTTACAATGCCAGTGATCTTTCCGCCGTCAGGGAAACTCAGCTCGTTGTCCTCGGCAGCCTGGTAGTCGTATTGAGCAGTGGCAGTCTTGCCGCCAGCAGCCGCCGCGGCAGGAGGCGCGGGTGGTGGAGCTGCAGCGGTTTCCTGCACAGGAGAAGGAGGAGCGGCAGCAGCAGGAGCAGCATCGCCACTACCCTCGACAAGCTCGACGTAGTTGCTGGGGAACAGGCCCTTCTCGCCGCGGCTGTTCTCGCCCATCCACCAGTCCTCGTCAACCATGTCGATGTTGTAGACGCGCTCGCCTTCGCGGAGCTCAAGCTCGTTCTCCTCGGCTTTCTCGTAGTCGAATTGCGCGATGGCTTCGTGGCCACCTTGGTTTTCAGGGCCGGCGTGAGCATCCTGGGCGTCGGCGCCGTGCGAAGCGGCAGCGACAGACTGGCCTGCGCCGCGTGCTAGGTCGTCGTCTTCCATTTGCGGTTCGGGTTCGACGGGCTGAGTTTGTGAAATTGCCTTTTCGATAGCTGCAGTGGGCATTGGTGGCGGAGGGGAGAAGGTGTCGGCCTTTTCGAGAGGCTCGGGTGACGCGCCGCGCGCTACAGGCCTGGCGATAGCGATTGGCGAGCCACTGCCCTGAGGCACGTCATCCTCGTCATCAGACTCAGGCATAGGGCGAGGAGGGGGTGGAGGCAAGTTGACGTGCTCTTGGGTTGGGTGTCCTGCGAATTGAGGGCGAGCAGGTGGAGGCGGCGCGAAGTCGTCCTCTTCCTCGTCTTCTTCGGGCTGAGGCCTGGGCGGAGGTGGGGGCATACCAGGGATTGGTACGCCGCGGCTTGCACTTGCGTTGGGCTTGCTGGCGGTATCGAGAGGCGGAGGCTGCGGAGCACTGGGTTCGGGTGCACTGGGGACCTCACGAGCAGCACCCATTGGAGGAGCCTCCTTGAAACGGTCACGAATGCTACCAATGCCACCAGGAGTCTCGTTCTCAGGCTCTTGCTGTTGCGGGATTTCAGGCTCGTCCTGACCAGTCTTCTGCTCACTGATGCCGCTGCCGCCAGTTCTAGTGGGAATCTGTACACCCCACTTCTTACCTGCGTAGCTGCTCTGCCATCCACCGCTACCGCTCTGCTGGCTCTGAATGGGGCTTGCAGCAGATGCAACACCTCCAGTGACGGCAGGTGAAAGCGTCTCAGCTGCTCCACTGTTGCCGCGCTCGCGTGCCTTCTTCTCAGCCCACTGCTGAGCAGGTGTCTTTCCAGCGGAATCGGCAAATGTACGGCCCGCAGCACCAATAGGTGCGGCGGTGGCAACAGGCTTGGCTTCGAAACCACCCGGAGTCGGCGCCTTTGTGCCGGCGAAAGAACTGGTATTGGCGCCGAAGCGGTTGGCGACCTTGGGCTTCGGGAGAGATGTCAGACGCTCAGAAGCGGTGAAAGCTGCTGAGCGTTCGGCAAGGGACTTTGGCCTCTCGTCCTCCTCAGCAGCCGGAGCAGGTGGAGGACTAGGCTGTGAGGGTGCAGCAGTGGAACCTTGGGCCTTGCGGCGGATGTCGGCAATATCAACCTTTCCAATAGGCTCGTAAGCACCCTTGACAGCGGTGGGGCGGTCATCTTGAACAGATTGTGCTTGCTTGCGAATGGCTCCAATGTCCACCTTGCCAATAGGTTGGTAGCCACCCTTGACCACGTTGGGATCGCTAGGTGCCGATTCGGGTCCCTTTGATCTCGATGCATCCGGTCCAGATTGTAGGGCGGCCATGTTGACCTTTGTAGGCTGATATGCCGAACCCACCTTTTCCAATTGCGAGCGAGACACTGGTGGGGCATCCTCGCCCCAACCGTCTGCATCCACCTTTGCCGCGGGAGCAGGCGCTCTGCTCCTTCCACCCATAGAGTACGATCCAGTAGCTCCGAAGCTCTTGGTCGGCATGGCTGGCTTCGACGCAACTGGAGGTCTAGGTCCAGATGAAGAGGGCGCAGGAGCGTCTCCGCTGCCGCCGCCGTATTTCGATCCAGAGGAGTCCGCGACCTTCCGGACGATGCCTTCAGGAGTGAGGTCCTGGTCGGAGCGGGCGGTGATTTGTACGTGGTATCCGTGAAGCAGCTTCGAGACAGCGTTCATGTGGCTGGTGAAGTAGCCCTTGGTCCTTTCAGGCACGCCCTCGCCGCACCAGCAAACAAGCACGTTCTTGGGCAGGCCGGAGTTGGTGTCCTTGACCTTGAGGAAGGCGAATTGGATCTTTCCGTCGGAGAAGTCCTCGATCATGTCGATCAGTTCACCTTCGCCAGTGGACTGGACCTTGAGCACGCTTTCCTTGCTCGGATCCGGCTGGAAGGCATTGGCGAGCGGCGCCTGGACTGCGAAGATTGCCCATTGACCGTAGGTTGGGGAGTTGGCGGCGGCGCTGGAGGGAGGAGGCGAGTTGACGATCTTCTGGTAGGAGGCCGAGATGGATGGGCCGTTCTGGGAGAGGTTGAGTGAGGCCATGACGGGCCAGAAGACAACAGCTTGCACTCGCGGGAGGCAGGCTTGGTGGGGTTCTTGTGGGAGGAGGTGTATAGAGAAGGCTTTGACCGGGTTACTGTAGCCAGTCGAGATTGAGGTTGTGATTGAGAGTGTAAGGGGAGAAGGTAGGTGCGGTTTGTAAATGAGGTACCTAGTTGTCGTTAGGCGCACTTGAGCCGGCTGCCTTGATCGCTCAGCGATGCGAACATCGCTCTCCAAACCGAGACCCACATGTCGTCAGCCCCTCAGCCACGCGACCAGCCCTGGGGGTCTTGGCTCTTGACTTCTGGAGTATATACCTTCGTATGTAGTAACGATTGACACACTCCCTGCGCATCCGATGGTATCAAACGATGCGCAATTCTCTCGTTAGTACTTACATCCCGAATCAAGTCTTCCTGGAACGTTCGATGGGCCAGCAAATCCGCCAACATGTTGAATTGTTCCGCTATCGACACATGAGTGATGGTTGGAGCTTGGGTGCCCAACTCGTATAAGTACTGTAGCGAGTCACCGACGACGACCCATTTGCCGTGGTATCCATCGAGACTCCAGATGCAATGCTTGTCCCATGAGAACGATCTCCAGCCGTTCAATCAACCCCAACCCTAACCCTGATTGTTTCTTTGACATCTTCTAGGTCGGATGTTAGGAGGCAGGATAAACAGCGACATTCAACTCTTAGGGGTATAAATGCTCAAGATGAGAGTCCCACTGTCCTGAAGACACACGACACTGTTTGTGACGTGCATGATTTAGGTACTTTACCTTGGACAAGTCCAAGTTTAATGTCGCCTGCTATGGATAGTACTCGGATGATCAAGCTGGTAACCGCATCAAAGATTAATTCAATTGAGTGGGCTTTACATATGTATAGTGCTTGAGAGACGCTCCTTGTAGAACTACCGAAATCTACATAGGTAGTCGTTTGAACCGCTTCAGTTCGTTTTGTTAAATCAGACTGCCTCCACCCGATGCAGCGCTGCACAGGAAGGTGCAGTAGCTAGCGGCGGGATGCTCCGCGTCCAATCAGCCCAAGGAGCTGCCGGCCGCTGCTGCTGCTCAAATAGAGAGTTCAAAATGTTGCACTTCATCTTCCTCGAGTCGTTCCCTTAGAAGAGGAAAGTCAAGTCGAATTACGCAGCACCGGGCGAACGGTCATCTTCATGGCTTCGTTTTCACCCTTCGCCGAATGTGACCCTTCTGCCAACAATACCACAACACGAGCGTGAGGGCCGTCAAAGGCAACGCGACCACCCAATACATCCAGAACTGCTTTGATAAGGTCCACTTCTCGGATCCATCATTGCCATCGGAGAGACCAAAGAAGCTCATGCTGAAAATTGCCTGGTCGTCCGATCAATGGTCATTCGTTGAGAGAAGAAGCGCATTGCGGAGATTGAAACTTACGCTAACAAATGTTCCTGGTAAGAACACCATACCGAGGATGCTAATACCTTTCATGATCTCGCCGTCACGGTGCGCAAGCTCTGCGATCCGGTTCGTGACCAGGCCATCGTGTCGAGCGTTCAGATGGAGTGCCTGTATAGAACGCGTCAGCAAAGCGTGTTTCTGAAACAACGAATCGACGAAGACTCGACTTGCCAGATTAATCTCATTCTCAAGACGCTTTTCAAGCGCCTGCGATCGATTTCGCAAACTTATCAGGAGCGAGACGGATAACTCGAGATCTTTGACGATCGACAAACAGGTAAGATCACCCTGGTAGGATGAAGATCCGCGAACTTCCTTCACAAGACTTTCAGCGACCGAAATAGCTGTCTCCAGCATCTCAGAGCAGTGGATGACATGCCGCGCGGTCTCATGCATATGCTCGAAGCTGCGCTTCTCCAACGAATCGTCGCTTGCACGAGTCTTTTCCAAATCTCTGACGACGTCCCTCCACGACCAGACAGCTTTATCGAAGCTCTCCACGACTCGCATCATCAGGATCGCGTGTAGGGAAAACGGTCCCTGTCCATATTGTGCGACGTCGTCGGCCAAGAGTTCTTTTCCGATGCTTTCTTGGAGGTCCGCCGGGACGTCGAAGCAGAGCATCACAAGGCCTCTCTGTGGAGTCCAGCTGCTGGCGAAGCCTAATTTCTCCCAGTGGTATGCGAACGATGGTAGTGCTGGCCGGGAAGACGAGGCCCCGTGTTTTATTAGGAATCGAAAACATGTCGCAATCGATGAGCCCTGGCTTTTCGTAGATCGGCCGGCTTCCTCTTTAGCCCAGAAGAAGCCGCTTGCTTCCTGACAAAGCTCCGTCCAAAAGAGAGAGGGTATGCCGAATGTAGCGGATAGCCGCTTGTGCGTATTTTGCCCTTGAGAATTGATCTCATCACAGTTCAGAAAGCTACAGACGTGTCGCCATGGTTAGATGCTCTTGTGTCGCTGTATCTGGCGTAGGGATTATGAGCCTACGCGATTAACGACGAGTCTTTCGATCCGACATGGTTGCAGAGTCTGTCGAGGTCCAGTGAGATTTTCTGCCACTTTTGTTGTGGTGTTGCAATTACTGCTTGGCGCTGATAGGCGTGGATTCGCATTTTGCGAAGGACTTGGTCTTGGAAGCTTGGTTGATCAAAGATGTTTACAAGTCTACTGGTCTTTCGTGGAAATCGCAAACATTCGTTCGCATGATGCGAAGAACTCGAATATAGCCGCCCGACTTCGTGTCATGCAGGATGCCGTGCGCAGTGGGGCTGGGATGGGCGTGGGGCTGAGACTACGGACATACAAATGAAAGCAGCAGGGGTATTCTGACTGGTGAGCGAGCCTTGGTCTGATGTTACTACTGTAGTGGTCTCTCGTTGGGCCGGACCATGTCCTGTGGTTAAAACATCGGCTCCAGCTCATCGAAAAGGTGACTTGATCAGTGAGAGAGCCCACCTACAATACCAGACTCTCATTGAGATATGTCGTTCTTCAAGATACTTGAAGATAGTATCATCGGCTCTGTCATATTCAATTTGTGATTTCACCAGTGAGAGAAGCTAATTGAATCACAACAGCAGCGAAATACATCGCTGCAGAACATGATCAATACAAGCAGAGTTCCTTGGCCCTACAATACCTGCTTCGAAGCTCACTAATGTACATGTGTACTTCACAGTCGATCGACCGTTTGTCATAGTCCTTGTATGTTCGCATCCGCATTGCACTGTCCTTAATTGTCTTGCCGTCTGTGTCGTGGTCGCAAAACAAGTTTGTTTCTTCTCCGTCTGAAGTGCTCGATGCTCGCGACAGAGTCGCTTGTTTCCGAGCCGGGATAGCCTTGCTTGGGAGACTCCTCATCCTTACACTCGTTCACGACCTCATTCTCAACATCGACCTGGCTCTCGCTCTCGTCCTTGTCATCACCCTCGTACTGCTCGTCGTAATTGTGATCATCGTCTTTCTCTTTGATGCGAGCAAGTAGTCCGCTGTTTTCCGAGCCCGCAGAGCTTTGATCGGAAGATGAATTCTCATACCCGTCCTCGCTTGACTGTTCGGGCCTTGTACTGTGCACCGTCATCATGACCGTTTTCCTCCTTTCTGATGCGAGCAAGAAGATCCACCGAGATGGCTCGGAACGGATCATTATTGCGAAGTGTCTGTTGCTCGATCATAACAACATGTTCTAGAAGCTCCATTGCTTTCCGAGTCTGATTGTTACCCCAATACGTCCGCGCCAGTTCATGCTGAGATGCCAACAGATCATGATTACCCTCTGGTAGCAGCCTCTCTCTCATCTTCACTACGTGCTCTAGTATCTTAATTGCTTCTGTGATCCTTCCGTTGTCCTGGTATATAGACGCGAGTTCGTGCTGGTATGCTAACCGACGATCATGATCTCCTGACAGCGTCTCCTGCATCTTTACTACGTGCTCCAATATCTCGACCGCTTCTGTGATCCGTCCGTCGACAGCATATGCCATCGCGAGACTGCACTGAGATTCTAGTCGATCGGGATGGTTCTCAGGTAGCCACTCTTGCATCGCTACCACGTCCTCCAGTAAGGTGATTGATTCAGAAAGACGTTTGACGCCTCGATACGCATTTGCAAGATCGTGCTGAGCTGATGTTCGGCTCGGATGATCCTTCGGCAGCCTGTTTACTCGCAGTCCCACCACTTGCTCAAGTATCTCGACCGCTCTAGTGGGCTGGTCATCATTCCGGTATGCATTCCCTAGCAGATGTTTTGCCGTTGCGACTGGTGATTGTTCGAACTGATCAAAAGATAAGTTTTCCGCTCGACTAACGAGCTCTAAGCAGATGGGCAACCTTCCTGGGACCCCGGCACAGGACATCTGCCATACGTGAATATTCCAGATTCTACAGAGCCCCAACGGATCAGGAGACATATCCTTTTGCCAAGTGGCGAAATTGGCCTTGCAGTGAAGCGCAATTTGGGCTGTGAATGGTTGCCAGTACACGGTCCCTTTCGCAGAGAGCGCGAGCATCGAAGCAACGGCTGTCCACACCTTGCCAGGATACAAGACTCGCTCTCTCGCCCAAGTATGCACCAGCGAGTAAAGTGACATACAGTTCCTAGTTCGCTTTAGACTCACAAGTGACAGCCGACCAAGGAGAGCCCGGGCTTTTCGAAATAGCTGTGTGCGCTCGCTGGGTGGTAGAGATGAGAACATAGATCGGCTCTGCGCGACGTGCCAGGCAGTGAGGTGCTCAATATCACCATCCTCATCTTTGCCTTCGTATTCGGAAAGGACGGATTCTTCGTGCTCCCACGCCCGCACGAATATGTCTTCCGATACGTCTTGGTGGTGCATGAAGCCCAGAATGTCCAAAAGTGCAAGAGCAGCTTCGGCCGTCGGATCAGTCGACGCTAAGCTCTGAAGAGAGTCTGCAGAGACTTCGAATGTGGTGCTGACTTTGAGGTACCTTGCCTGCTCTGTTTCCGTGTCCAGGAGCTCCTTCTGGGCTAGTCGAGTATCAAGGGCATCGGCATATTCCACCAGCGAGTAGACAGCGCTTCGAATGAGTGAACTTGCGGCGTTTAGGGCGAGAGGATGAAAGTCAAGGGCATTGGCGATTTGTGTTGCTTGGCGGATGGTCTCAGGACCGCGCTCCTCGATGTCTGATGCTTCCAGGATAAGATCGACTGCAGAATCTGTGTCCAAGCCATCCAGCCGGAAGAAAAGCTTCTTTCTCCCCGTATCCCGTAGATCAGCAGACGCATACTTCCTGGCATCGGAGAGCCTCGTCGTCAGTATCACGCTTACTTGAGATCCATTTGGTATGTAGCGGCTGTAGTCAGTCTTCACGTCGTCGCAATTGTCCAAGATAAGCAGCGACTGCCATTCGGAACTGGCAAGCTGATCCTTGGCACTCTCTGAGGACCATCCGCACTTTTGGCTGATTCTCTCAAAGTCCGTTCGCGCGGAAGCTTCGCTCTCGCAATCCACCCAAAGGATAGCCCGGTATCTGACCACTGATTAGCCCTTGATCGGCCACTTATCCACAAGTACAGTCCATTACCTTTCGCGAAGTGCTCCATCATTCTTGTCTACGAATTGCAATATAGACTCGCTTTTGCCGACGCCCCCCATGCCTGAAAGAACACAGACAAATTGTGAGCGAGATTCTGAATTCCCTGGCGACAGTAGGCAGCTTGCGAGTTGATCCAAGATGTGAGTGTACCCAAAGTACTGGAGGTTCGAACGCCGAGGAAGTAGCCAGTGCCGCTCAAATGAATGGGTCTCTGCTCGGGGTGTAGGGGGAATCTCTATCGGAGTTGAAAAAATTAGCGGACTTGTATTTCACACCATCTGCTATAAAGAAAAACATGCTGCGCGGGAAGACAGCCGAAAAGCGCCTTCTCATTGGCATCGTTGCACTCTTAGCGTACGAGAGTTGCCGGCATTACTGTCTGCTGATAGTGAGACCTCGCAGACACTCGTACGCCCGACGTACTCCCTCAGTGGTCTCGCCACGATGTCAGACGTTGGAAGTCTCCGATACCAGCATACGGAGATACTCAGACCAGTGAGAAACTGATCAGATAGGTTTACTGACCTGCATGTCGCCGATCTGGAAGATCAATCTCCTCGATCATAGCGGCAGCGCAAAGCGCAGCCCTTGCCGTTGAATATCCACGCCATTTCTTATTCTTGTGACTGTCCGCGTAGTCAACAACGCCCTTGACAACGATCGTCCCAAACACCTCCCAAGCGCCGGCTCCCTCCATCTCAAATCCGATCACATTGTCCTCTTGAATCAACAGATCTCGTCGATGACCGCTCTTCATAAGGGCGTTGCCCGAAGCATATCGTCCAAAGTGAATCTTCGTGTTGCGTACTTCGTTGCTGTGATGCGGCTCGCAGCCAAGCTCTTGACAGCTCGCTGCGAGCGCCTCTTCGCACACCCCGTGATACCATTCGGTACATTGACTGCACTTCGCACACTTCTTCAGGTCTCGGTGTTTGTGGCGATATCCCATCCCATAAACATCGTCTGTGCCCGGACCGGGGTGCTCATGATATCCGTCCTCGCCAGTCTCGAATCCGTCGCAAAAAGCAAGATCGGCCATCGTTTTCCGCAGAACTCGCCGGAAAGCCATGCTTTTACCGCGTACGAACTGATTGACGAAGTTGGTAACCTCCGCAGGCGCTCGCGGAAGCACACTCTCGACGTCTGTCCGCCTCCTGAAGCCGTTCTCGTGTTCTCTGCCGAAATCGTACTCGATCACCTGCGTGCTGACTATGACGTCTCCTAGGTGAATGTCCGACTCTTTCCAGCCGTTCTTCCCATACAGGAAAGGCGCACCGCCAGCGATGCCCACCACGAAGGCGTACGAAATGTTCGGAAAGCTAATGCGGAGACCTCGCGCGAGATCTCTCGTGTTAGTCGTTCCCATGTTCCTAGGAGCAATCAGAACAACTGGCTTACCACCAATCTCGCCGACGGTGTAACTGTTGTCATCACCTGGCACTTTGCCATAGGAATGTCTTTCATCTTTGAAATCTCTTGTCATCAAGGCCTCGACCGTGTCGCGTGCCTCAGGAAGAGCGCATATAATTGCGATGGCGAAGTCATCGCGAGACGCAGGCAAGGGTGGTCGCTGGGATGTTGCCATGAAATGGGGTATTCGACGAAATGATAAGGACAATGTCCAGTTGATCGGCTGTATCAGGGAGCAATGGCTATCGTCTTGTTGTACTAGAGATGCAAAAAGTATACACATGAGACGTATGACAGGAATGAAACTACTTCCTCGCCTCGGAGGGCATGCGAAGGTACAGCCACCGAGCTGCATGGCAGAAGCGACTTACTGCATGAAGGCGCTACATGGCGCATCCATAGCGTCCAAGGGTTTGCATGGTAACGCTTACGGCCTGAGCAAACGTCTTCAGCTAGGCACCTTAGCTGATAGAGTGTTGGCTACCAACTTCCTCTAATTGAATAACAATGAGCCGAGTCAGAAACGGCCTTACACGCCGGAGGGTCTCGTCAAATGGTCCGCTCGCCCCGGCCGCAATGCTCGCTAACGATAAGAATTAGCACAGACATTATTCAGCAGAGTGGCGCGTTCGCGTCGGTGTTGGTATCGGGGGCGGTGTCGGGGCTGGATGTGAATCGCCACCAAAGGCATTTTCTACTAATGCATGTCACCACTTACATGATCGCTAGTAGCGGGAGCGCAATCTCATCTCGTGCTGCATGGGCTGTGGATTAGCACGTTGGGTAGAAATTCGTGCGTGAACGATGGTGGTGAAGTGTGGTTAGGGCTGAGGCGCGCGTCGTTTATGGTCCGGTCAAATATGTAGAACCGGTGTCATATACCTGTGCCGCTCTTCCAACTTCACAATCTCTGAAACTCGAGCTAAACCCCTGCAACAACAGGGGTATATAACCCCAACTCTAACCCTTCTTTGAAAGATTTCCATCAACTCGATTTATATCTCTCGTAGCATATCACGCTAAGTATCCTACGCGGTTCTGTAGCGTAGAGCTCTTAGAGAATCGTAATTATACATGATGACCGTATCTGGCAATGATTAGTGATCAGGGTTAGGGTTGGGGTCATAGACCCTTGTCGTCACAGGGGTTCGAGTGAACCATGTTAGAAACCGCAAGCTTGAAGCGCGGCACAGGTATATGACACCAGTTCTATGAGTGTCCGGATGGGGCAAGACTTTTGACAAACGAGTGGTGTTTCCAATTTGTAAAGCACAGTACTTTACAGCTTGAGGCTTTCAAAGTCTAGTTGACAACATAACATTTCGAAAAATTCGAATCGATCTGTGAAGTACTTCCCACACCAGCATGCCACTCCGTCGTTACGGGTGGCATCATACCGCTCATTTATTAGCGTCAAATGCTCTTGGGCCAATCAAAACCTCAAGGACCTCTCCGCATGTGGGTATGGCGTGTGAATGTGGCGTGTGAATGTGGCACATGGATATCAATGGCACAAGACGGAGATGCAACGAGAATAATAGCAAGAAAGAGTACCATTCCTGCAAACTGCGGATTAAATCGAGCAAGACATTACATGTATGTGATCGTATATGAGGATTCCCTCCATATAGCACTTAGTTCTTCAAATCCGAGAACTGAAACCCGATTCTTCGTTGTCAAGGCTCGTTATCTTTGACTTCGAGCCCGCTTCGGAGGACATTTCTTGGATAGCCATACTAGACCAGTCTAATGATTTCCCCGAAATCTCTCGATTTCCACCTTCGCGTGAAACGAAAGGGCGGTGACCGTGAGATCAACGAGTCCATTTTGACGACCTTCGCGTAACATCCGGCCCAAGTACTTTCGAGCCATTTCGAAGGCGAGTGGAAAGTACTTTCCATTTCTTATGGATATTCCTTAGCGCCAGATTCAGACGAGCCAATCAGAGCGTCATAATCGGAGCTGGCATGTGAGAGGCAGGTGATCTACCGATGAATTGGTGACAGTGTGCAGATGTCATGAGCAAGAATCGTGAGGGAAAGAAAAATAGGATCGACGACATTGAACGAATGAATTGATAAAGGGTTGAGAGTCGCTAGATGCGAATACATGTACGTGAGTTGCCAGCCAGCCAATTATTATCAACAGAAGTCCCACCTGTTTACTTTGTATAATCAATCGCAATGAAAGAAAGCCCTGATGCCCAGACGCCTTGACCTTGTTTTTGATTTCGAAATTTGAGCACATTGCGCGCATGATTACTTTGCAGACCGCACACTGCTGCTTATGCTGATTGGGAAGTGGTTCCTCTCCGTCTCTCTTCCGAGCCTTTCGGTGTGCTTATCGTCTTCCGGCCTGCTGCTTGCCGTATCTCGGTGCCGGTCGTGCTGGTCTTCAGTCGATGTGGTCCAGGGATGTAGAAAAGCTGGTTGGGAACTATAGAATGCGTTCCTGTGTTTGAGAAACGTGGTTTGGCTTTGTTTCTCAGGGAACGGCGCAGAGGAGTGAATGCTTTTCATTCGGTGTGTCTATTAATCTAAGAAATGATCAGACCCGGGAGGTACTTCGGGAACGATGCAGGTTCAGAAGTATCGGCCTCGGTCGGCTGGTAAGGCATAGTCATGACGACAGGGACCGGCTCGTTGAGAGAACGCTTGTAAGCCGCGCCGGAAGAGCGAGCAGCAATGCCGTTGGGTGATACCATTGCTTGCTCACCGCTGCCTCCACTCGACCAGACGCCGTTGTTGGCCAGGACGGTGCCGTCGCCGCGAGGCAGACCTTGCATGCGGATCCACTCCTTCATGAGACCTGGGCTGCCGGCAAGAGTCGCGTTTGCCATGGCGTAAGCGACGATGCCGGTGACGTGAGGTGTTGCCATACTGGTTCCGGAGAGGACGTTCACGACATCTGGAGCACCGATCCATGCAGAGACGATGTCCTCGCCGGGAGCGTAGACGTCGACGCACTCGCCGGTGTTGCTGAAATCGCTCG
>Ga0265798_10005051_pt1 | contig 17929 bp, 17 predicted proteins | sample P3T30metagenome_FD_192430 | JGI IMG/M metagenome (GOLD analysis project Ga0265798, IMG submission 192430) | Plant litter microbial communities from East Loma Ridge, Irvine, California - P3 T30 | ecosystem: Environmental > Terrestrial > Plant litter > Unclassified | place: USA: California... | reverse complement strand
ATGGACAGTGATGAACTGCTCCGATTGTTGCATAAAGCGGCAAAAGGCGAAGCCGCCTTAGCCGGCCCCTGTCACGTCAGGGAGATCAGCCGGTCCATCAAAGGTTGCGTGGCGTCGGCCAACCGTTCCAGGCTTGCCTCGCGCAGCGCCGCCGTGTCGACGACATGCTCTGACGCCAGCCCCGCCCAGCGCAGCAATGCGCCGCAAGCCTGCGGCGTATCGAACACGCCATGCAGGTAGGTGCCCAGCACCTGGTCGTCCAGCGAGCGCGCGCCTTCGGGCCGGCCATCGATGCGAAATGCCGGCCGGTCGAGCGCATCGCCCGTCGATACGCCCATATGGATTTCGTAGCCGGCCACGGTGGCCTCGGCAAACACGCATTCGCCGGCGACTTGTTCCAGGCGCTTTTCCTGCGTGAGGATCGTGATCATGTCCAGCAGGCCGAGTCCCTCCGATTCCCCTGCGGCTCCCTCGACGCCAAACGGATCGCGCACCGCGAGGCCCAGCATCTGGAAGCCGCCGCAGATACCGATCACCTTGCCGCCATAACGCAGGTGGTGTGTGATTCGCTCGGGCCAGCCGTGCTCCGTCAGCCAGGCCAGGTCGCCGCGTGTGTTCTTGCTGCCCGGGAGGATGATCAGGTCCGCCGGCGGCACCGGCTGTCCCGCGCGAATGAACTGCAGGTCCACGTCGGGGTGGGCGCGCAGCGCATCGAAGTCCGTATGATTGCTCATGCGCGGCAGGCTCGGGACGACGATGCGGAACGCGCCACGCTGCGCCTGCACCGCCTGCACTGCATCCTCGGCATCGAGGAACAGGCCATGCAGGTAGGGCAGCACGGCCAGCACCGGCTTGCCGGTCTGCTGTTCCAGCCACTCCAGCCCCGGTTCCAGCAGCCGGATATCGCCGCGGAAGCGGTTGATGACGAAGCCGATGATGCGCTGCCGCTCGCTCTCCGACAGGCAGGCCAGGGTGCCGACGATATGGGCGAACACGCCGCCCCGATCGATGTCGGCCACCAGCACGACGGGGCAGTCGACCGCTTCGGCAAACCCCATATTGGCGATGTCGCGGTCGCGCAGGTTGATCTCGGCGGGGCTGCCGGCACCTTCGACAATGATGGCGTCGTACTGCCGCAGCAGCCGCGCATGCGATTCGAGCACCGCCGCCATCGCCACCGTCTTGTAGCGATGGTAGTCGCGCGCGTTCATTTCGGCGCGAACCTTGCCATGGATGATCACCTGCGCGCCCGTGTCGCTGGAGGGTTTGAGCAGTACCGGATTCATGTCCGTGTGCGGTGCGATGCCGGCGGCGACCGCCTGCAATGCCTGGGCGCGGCCGATTTCGCCGCCATCGGCCGTCACTGCGCTGTTCAGCGCCATGTTCTGCGGCTTGAACGGCGCCACGGCGACGCCCTGCCGCTTCAGCAACCGGCACAGCGCGGCGACGACGGTGCTCTTGCCCGCATCGGACGTCGTCCCCTGGATCATCAGGGTGGAGTAGGGGAACGCCATCTCAGTTGCGCCGCCGCTGGCGGGCCTGCTCGAGGAATTCGCACAGCGAAACCGTGCCCTGGATCATGCGCGGTCCCGCGCGATTGACCAGATGGCCGTCGATCGTGAACAGGTTGCCCTGGCGTGTCGCCTTCATGTTCGGATACTGGCGCCACATCGCGGCGCCGCCCTGTTCCTTCTCGGCCGTGCTGAATACCGCTTCGGGGTCCGCCTGCACTACCGCTTCGATGCTGACCACAGGCGCGGTGACGCTCTGCGACGCAAAGATGTTCTCGCCACCGCAGACTTTCAATGCATCGCTGACGATGTGTGCGCCGTTGAGCGTGTATAGCGGCTTGTCCCACACCTGGTAGAACGTGCGTACGACCGGCCGGCCGGCATAGCGCGCCCGCAGGCCTGCCAGCTGCTGGCGCAGCCCTTGCGCCGCCGCGTTGGCAGTCGCTTCGGTTCCCAGCAGCTTGCCCATATTGGCGACGTTGTCGGGAATGGCGTCGAGCTTTTTGGGTTCGCTGTGGTACATCGGGATATTCAGCTTGCGCAGCATGTCGATCTGCCGTTCGGAGCTGCCATGACGCCAGATCACGATCAGGTCCGGCTTCAGCGCGATGATGCGCTCCAGGTCCACTTCGCGGTTGCTGCCGATGCGCGGGATCGCCTTGGCCGCTTCCGGATAATCGCTGTAGTCGACCGCGCCGACAATGCGGTTGCCGCCGCCCGCGGCGAACAGCAGTTCCGTTACGTGGGGCGCCATCGAAATCACGCGTTGCGCCGGTCTGGCCAGCGTCACCGTCTGGCCGTCGTCGTCGCGCACCGCGATCGCGGCTTGCGCGGACGATGCCGCCATCGTTGCGGCCAGTATCGCCGGGAGCAGCTTGTTCATCTTGATTCCTTTGTCCATTGGTTCAATGCCAGTTGCAGGCGAGCCCACGCCGCCTCGTCGGGCGGCAGGCCGATGCGAATGCCGCGCGGGCCGTCGCGGAACAGCCGCACCCAGATGCCCCGGCGCGCCATGTGATCGTGGAAGCGGACCGGTTCCGGTTCCGGCCACCACTGGAACAGCGCCGTACCAGCCGAAGCGATGCCGTGTGTCGCAAGCAGTTGCGCGAGGCGCCGGCCGTCGTGCCGCAACCTGTCCAGCGTTGCGCGCTGCCACGTGCGATCGAGCAGCGCGGCCTTGCCCACCTGCTGCGCCGGTCCGCTGACCTGCCAGGGCCCCAGCAGTTCCTCCAGCGCAGCCAGCAAGTCCGGTTGTGCCGCGACGAAGCCAAGACGGATACCGGCGAGGCCGAAGAACTTGCCGACCGAGCGCAGGACGATCAGGCCGGGCCTGTTCGTGCAGTCGGCCACGCTGTGCGCACCGTCCGTATCCGCAAACGCCTCGTCCACCACAAGCCAGCCGCCCCGTGCGGCCAGCGTTTCGGCCCAGGCCAGCAGCTGCGCGCGCGGCACCGCGGCGCCGGTCGGATTGTTCGGATTGCAGACGACCAGCACATCGCAGTCGTCGACTGCGGCGGCCAGCCCGGCATACGGCACCTGCGTGGCGGTATGGCCGTGCAGCGCCCAGTGATGCGCGTGCTCGGCATACGACGGCGCGGCGATGACGATACGCGACGGCGCCCGCAGCCGGGGCAGCGCCTGGATCGCGGCCTGCGTTCCCGCGACCGGCAGCATGTGGGGCGCGCCGTAATACGCGCACGCCGCGTCCACCAGCGCGGGATCGGGCTCCGGCAGCCGGTGCCACGCATTGTCGGCCAGGGCCGGCGCGGGATACCACGCCGGATTCAGGCCGGCCGACAGATCGATCCAGTCGGACCGGCCATAGCGACGCACCGCGTCGCGCAGGTTGCCGCCATGTTCAGGCATGCTGCGCTCCCGTCACGAGCAGGGCCGCGATGACGGCGCACGCCAGCCACAGTACGGCGGTGTGCAGCACCAGGCGCCACGCGCGGCCGATGTCCGCCGCCTGCGCCGGTGCGCCGCTGCCGAGTGGCGGGCGCTGTTCGACCGCGCCGTCGTAGATCGCCGCACCGCCGAGAGCCAGCGACAGCGCGCCGGCGCCGCTGGACATCACCGGTCCCGCGTTCGGGCTGCCCCACGTCGGGGCCTGCGTGCGCCAGCACTGCCATGCGCGCCGCTTGCCCGTCATGGTCGGTGCCAGCAGCACGTACGACAGGGCGGTCAGCCGTGCCGGCAGGTAGTTCATGACGTCGTCCACGCGCGCGGCCACGCGGCCGAAGTAGAGAAACCGCTGATTGCGGTAGCCCCACATCGCGTCCAGCGTATTCACGAGCCGGAACAGCACCGCGCCAGGTCCGCCGGCGACGGCAAACCAGAACAGCGTGCCGAATACGGCGTCATTGCCGTTCTCCAGCAGCGATTCGGCGCTGGCCTTGGCCAGGTCGGCCTCGCCGGCGTTGGCGGTATCGCGGCTGACGATCATCGACGTCAGGAAGCGCGCGCGGGGCAGGTCGCCCGCCGTCAGCGCCGCGGCGATCGGCAGGTTGTGTTCGCGCAGGCTGCGCAGGCCGATGCACAGGTACAGCAGCAGCGCATGCACGGCCCAGCCAACGCCGCACAGCCATGCCGTCAGCGCCGTCAGCGGCAGCACGGCCAGCGCCCACGCCAGCGCACCGCGCAGCAGCCGCCCACGGCCGCGATTCAGTTTGCGCTGGATGAACGACGCCAGGTTGCCGAAGCCGACCAGCGGGTGGAAGCGCCGCGCCTCGCCCACCAGCAGGTCGAGCAGGACGCCGGCCATCATCAGCGCGGCGACGGCAGGCCACGACAAGCCACTCAGCATGGCGAACCTTTCAGCACCAGCGGCAGCCCGGCGGCGACCAGCACGGCACGGTCGCACAGCGCGGCAACGGCCTGGTTCAGTCGCCCGGCTTCGTCCGCATAGGCGCGCGTGATGGCGCCGTATGGCACGATGCCCATGCCGACTTCGTTGGAAACGAAGACGACGTCGCCATTCGGTTGCGCCAGTTCCGCCAGCAATGCCGCCCGCTCGGCATGGAACCGCGCCGGCAATTCGATCGCGCCCACGTCCGGATAGACGGTGCCGCCGTCGAACAGCAGGTTGCTGAGCCACAGCGTCAGGCAGTCGACCAGCACCAGCCGGTGCGGCGCACGCCACGTCGCGAGCACCTCGCCCAGCGCAAGCTTTTCCTCGACCGTCGTCCAGTGTGCGGGGCGCTGGGCGCGATGCAGCGCGATCCGCCGCGCCATTTCGCCGTCGCCGGCCGCCGCGGTGGCAACGTAAATGACTTCCTTGCCCGACTGCTGCGCCAATGCCTCGGCGTAGGCGCTCTTGCCGGAACGGGCGCCGCCCAGGACGAGGGTACGCGTCATGGTGCCTCCCGTGTGAACAATGCGGCCGCCGCGGCGGGATTGGACGGGAAGTAACCGTGGAAGTACGACGCTGTCACGCTGCCGACACGGTAGACGGCTTCGCCCTGCGCAGCGGAAGGATTTTTGCTCGTGTGCGCAGCGACGGGCAGTTCGGTGTCGAAGCGCGAGTAATGAAAAGTGTGCCCGCGCAGTGCGCCTTGCGGTGTCGGCATCGTCTGCGGCCCTAGCCCGGCAAGGCGCTTCTGCACCGTGACGCGCCCGGGCAGCACGCCTGCCATCGGCCAGTCCTGCCCCGCGCCGTCCGCCAGCGCATCGGCCAATGCCATCATGCCACCGCATTCGGCCACGATCGGCACGCCGGCCGCATGGGCCGCGCGGATCGATTCGCGCCAGCGCGTGGCGCCGGACAGACGCTCGCAATGGAGCTCGGGATAACCGCCGGGGAGGTACACGGCGTCGGCATCCGCGGGCACCGGCTCGTCGGCCAGCGGAGCAAAGAACACCAGCCGCGCACCCATGGCGCGCAGCAGGTTCATATTGGCGGGATAGACGAACAGGAACGACTCGTCGCGCGCGATGGCGACCGTGCGGCCGGCCAGCAGTGGCGGCAGCGGTTCCTCGGGCGCGGGCGCGGTGAAGGTGACTGGTGGCAGCGCCGCCCACGCTGCCTCGTCAAAGGTCATCTGCGCCGCCAGCTCGTCCAGCAGCGCATCGACACCTTCCACCTCATGCGGCAGCACGAGGCCCAGGTGCCGCTCCGGCAGCGAGCGGCCCTGCTTGGGCAGCGTGCCAAACAGCGGAATGCCGCGCAGCGACGTCTGCACCATCGCCGTGTGACCCGGACTGGCGACGCGGTTGGCGATGACGCCGGCCATCTCGACGGGGCCATAGTCGCGCAGCCCGTGCACCAGGGCGCCGGCCGTCTGCGCCATTGCACCCGCATCGATGACCGCCAGCACGGGCACGCCAAATTCGCGTGCCAGGTCGGCGGCGGACGGCGTGCCGTCATAGAGTCCCATCACACCTTCGATAAGGATCGCATCCGCCTCGTCCGCGGCCTGCGCCAGCAGCCGGTGGCAGCGCTCGCGGCCCACCATCCACAGGTCGAGCGATTCGACCGGCGCGCCGCTGGCCCGTTCCAGCACCATCGGGTCGATGAAGTCGGGCCCGCACTTGAACACGCGCACGCGCTGGCCGGCCTGCGCGAGCCGGCGCGCCAGCGCGGCCGTTACCGTGGTCTTGCCCTGGCCGGACGAGACGGCGGCAATCAGAACGGCGCGCGCGCCCATCAGAACTCCGTGCCCGCCTGGGCGGCGATGCCCGCCTTGAACGCGTGCTTGACGACGTTCATTTCCGTGACGGTGTCGGCGATGTCGATCAGCTGTTGGGGCGCGCCGCGGCCCGTGACGACGACGTGCTGCATCGCGGGGCGATCCAGCAGGTCGGCGATAACCGTTTCCACGTCAAGGTACTGGTACTTCAGCGCGATGTTCAGTTCATCGAGCAGCACCATGCCGACGGCGGGATCGGCCAGAAAAAGTTTAGCCTGCTCCCACGCGGCCTGGGCCTTTTCGGTATCGCGGGTGCGGTCCTGCGTGTCCCACGTATAGCCCTCGCCCATCGCATGGAAACTCACCTCGTCCGGAAAACGGCGCAGGAATTTCTCTTCGCCCGTCGACATGGCGCCCTTGATGAACTGGACGACGCCGACCTTCATGCCGTGGCCCAGCGCGCGCGACACCATGCCGAAGCCGCTGGAGCTCTTGCCCTTGCCGTTGCCCGTGTTGACGACGATGATGCCGATTTCCTTGTCGGCCGCGGCGATCTTCGCATCGACGATGGCCTTCTTGCGCTCCATGCGGGCGCGGTGGCGCTCGTTCAGCGCCGCGGTGTCTTCCGGTGTCAGTGGGTTCATGCTTATGCCTCGCGTGGAATGAAAATACTGCGGCTGCCGTGCCGCACGATATCGATCGGATGGTGCAGGTATTCGCTCAGGATGGGTGCCTGCATGACGTCGTCGCGGGGACCGGCCAGCCAGCGGCCGTCGCCCATCAGCAGCAGCGCGTGCGTCGAGATGCCGTGGGCCAGGCTCAGGTCGTGGCCGATCATGACGACGGTCTTGCGCCGCTCGCGGCACAGCTTGGCCAGCAGGCCCATGACGCTGACCTGGTGCGCCAGGTCGAGCGCATTGGCCGGTTCGTCCAGCAGCAGCAGCTGCGTGTCCTGCGCCAGCAGCGCGGCGATGGCCACGCGCTGGCGCTCGCCGCCGGACAGCGTGCGTACGTCGCGGTTGGCCAGGTCGTCCACTTCCATCGCCGCCAGCGACCGCAACGCGATGTGGTGATCGTCGCTGTTTTCCCAGTAGCTGCCTGCGTGGTAGGGGTGGCGGGCCGACAGCACCGTCTCGATGACGGTGTAGGCAAAGGCATCGCTGCGGGACTGGGCCAGGAAGGCGCGCTGGCGGGCCAGCGCTTCCAGCGGCCAGGCGGACAGCGGCCGGCCTTGCAGCGATACCTGGCCGCCGTCGGGCGCACGCAGGCCGGCCAGTGTGCGCATCAGCGTGCTCTTGCCGGCGCCGTTGCGGCCGATGATGCTCCAGCATTCGCCGTCGCGTACCTGCCAGTCCAGGTTCTCGACCAGCGTTCGGGCGCCGACGCGCAGTTGCAGGCGTTCGGTGGCGATCATCATTTGCGCAACCGGTGCAGCTGGTACAGGAACACGGGCGTGCCGACCAGCGCCGTGATGACGCCCACCGGCAGCTGCTGCGGCGCGATGATCGTGCGCGCCAGCGTATCGGCCAGCACGAGGTAGGCGCCGCCGGCCAGTGTGGCGGCCGGGATCAGCACGCGGTGATCCGGGCCGAACGCGAAACGGCACGCATGCGGCACGATCAGGCCGACGAAGCCGATACTGCCGGCCGTCGTGACGGCGCTGGCGGTGAGCAGGCCCGAACAGAAGAACAGGCCCTTGCGCAGTAGGCCAACGCGGATGCCGAGGGTGGCCGCGGCTTCCGCGTGCAACGCCAGCACGTTCATCGAGCGGGCCGTGCGCAGTGCGAACAGCAGGCCGGCCGCCAGCACGAGCCAGGGCATGGCGCGCAGCGGCGCGCCGGAGAGGTCGCCGATCAGCCAGAACACCATGCCGCGCAGCTCGTTCTCGCCGGCGACCGACAGCATCAGCGATACCAGCGCGGAGCCGGCGGAGGAAAGGATCACGCCCGTCAGCAGCAACAGCGCGGTGCCGCCTTCCGCGGCGCTGCCCGAGCGCAGGTCGCGCCGGGCAAGAAAATAAAGGAGCATTGAAATGATGACGGCGCCGGCAAACGCGGCGGCGTCGACGGCCCAGGCGGCGCACGCGGCCATCATCGCGGCCAGCGCACCGACCGCGGAGCCGGACGAGAGGCCCAGCACGTACGGGTCGGCCAGTGGATTGCGGAGCAGCGCCTGCATCATCACGCCGGCCAGCGACAGCGCCGCGCCGGTGACGAATGCGGACAATGCGCGGCTGGCGCGCAGATCGAGCAATGTAGCGGCCAGCGAATCGGCGCGGCGATGCAGCAGCTCGTCCAGCGCGCCGGGCATGTCGGCCAGGGGAATGGACACAGATCCGGTCATCCCCGCGAACAGCACGCTGCCGACGCATGCCAGCAGCAGGCCGGCAACGATGATGGCGGCACGCGAGCGCGGATTGGCCGAAGTTGGATGCATGGTGGTCCTGAATATCCTGCGCTGCCGGGGCAACGTGCCCCGGCAGGTGAAACATTTACTTGAAACCGTAGCGAACGCCGGCAAAGGCCGTCGAGCCGCCCGTCTGGTAATAACGCGCCAGTTCATACGCCTTGTCGGTCACGTTGTTCCAGCGGATCAGCGCGGACCAGTCGCGGGCGAATTTGTACGTGGCGTACAGGTTGACGGTAGCATAGCCCGGCAGCGTATTGCGGTTGGCCGCATCGTCGAAGCGCGCCGACGACAAGTGCCATTCCACGCCGCCCGTCAGCGGACCGTTGACGTATTCGACGATCACGTTGGCGTGGCGCTTGGCGCGGCGCTGCAGGCGCTTGCCCGTCGTTTCGTCGCGCGGGTCCTGGAAGTCCATGTCGGCGGCCACCGAGAACGCGCCGAACTGGCGGCGGGCGTTCAACGTCAGGCCTTCCAGCAGGCCCTTGTTGACGTTGTACGCGCATCCGTACGTGTAGTCGTTCTTCTCGTCGCTGGGGAACGGGCACGGCGTCGTGTTGACCAGCAGGTCCGTCAGCTTGTTGTGATAGTAGACGGCGCCCAGTTCCGTCGTGCCGTCGTTGTAGTGCGCACCGATTTCGGCGTTGCGGCCCTTCTCGGGACGGTTGTTCTCGTTGCCGTAGCCTGCGTAATACAGCTCGTTGAACGTCGGGGCGCGGTAGCTGGTGCCGTAGCTGGCCTCCACGCGCAGCGCATTGCTGACGCGGTAGCCGTAGCCGAGCGAGCCCGTGGTGCGCGAGCCGTATTGCGAGCTGTCGTCGTCGCGTACGCCGATGTTGACGAGGTGGGCGCCGCGTTTCAGGCTGTAGGTCGCCGCGTACGATTTCGTGGTGCGTTCCCGGTTCAGTTCCGTCGTCGTGCCGTCTGCCTCTTCCTTGCGGTGTTCGGCCAGCAGCTGCAGGTTGTCGCCGCCGATGCGGATGTCGTTCTGCCACGTGAACGTGGTCTGCTTCGAGTCGATCTGGCTGCCGCCGAACGGGCCGGGCGCATAGAAGGAGCCGGACTTGTCGCGTGACTGCGCGGCCTGCAGGAACATCGTCCATGCGGGGGTGATCTGGTTGCGCGAGTAGGCCGCCACGTTGCTCTGCACCTGCGTGCTGTAGGCATCAAACGCGCCGCTGTCGTAGTCGGCGGTGGTGTCGCTGTACAGGAAGACGCCGCCGATCTCGTGGCCGGGGGCGAGCTGCATGGAGACCTGGCCGGCGGCGTTCTTGCGGTTGTAGGCGTCGTCGTCCGGATTGAAGCTGGAAGATGGCGCGCGCGTCGCCGAGAAGCCCTCCGAGAGTTCCTTGCCGACGGAGAGGGAATAGCTGACGCGGTCCGTGCCGCCCGAAACGGCGGCATCGGCTTCATAGGTGGCATCGCTGCCGGCACCGACGAATGCCGTCACGGCCGGGGCGCCCTTGCCCTTCTTGGTAAACAGCTGGATCACGCCACCGATGGCGTCCGCGCCATACAGGGTAGAGAGGGGACCGTAGACGATCTCGATATGGTCGATGGCCGACAGCGGGATCGCGCTCCAGTTGGCCGCGCCGCCGGAGACGGAGCCGATGCGCACGCCGTCGACCAGCACGATGCTCTGGTTGCTGGCCGCGCCGCGCAGCAGCACGCTGGCGTTGGTGCCGGGGCCGCCGTTGCGGGTCACTTCCAGGCCGCGCTGGCGCTGCAACAGTTCCGTCAGCGAGCCGACGCCCGCGTTGGCGATGTCCTGGGCGGAGATCGTCAGCGTATCGCTGATGACTTCACTGGCCAGCTGCGGCGTGCGGCTGGCGGTCACGATGACGGAATCGATGGCGGTGGTCTGGGCGGTGGCGCATGGTGCGGCAAAGGCGCCAATGGCAGCAGAAACGGCGAGCGCCATCGAGGCGCGCGCGGCGCGGGGTGTTGCGGGAGAGGTCATGGTAAATCTTCTTCAATGTGCAACCGGCCCACTTCCCCGCGGGCCGGATGGAACAGAAGCGCGCGCCGGCGCTTCCACCTGGTCCTGGCCGGTATCCGGGCTGGCAGGTATGGCCGTCTCACCTTCCCATGCGTCGTCGCGACAATGCACAGTGGTTGCTGGAGACGGCTGCCGCGCGATACGCGGCGGCCTGCTTACCGTTGCGGGGGCAGCATACGTTGGCCGCGCGACCGATGCGTGACGCGGCTTCGTATTTCCCGTTTAACTGCGTCCGAGAGACGGACGCGGGCACCAAAACGCCGCCATTATACGGGTTTTGATGCGGGCTTTGCCGCCTTCGACGACACCCGCGTGACGGCGCCGTACGTGATCCGGTGCGGCGTGGTGGCCGCCGCCAGCGCGGCTTCGGCCAGCGGCGCGCCCGAGGCGAGCGCGGTGATGAGCCGGATGGTGCCGGCATGGCAGACGACAATGGCGGTGGGCGCGCCATGGCGGCGAATGGCATGCAGCGCTCCGGCGACACGCGTCGCCACGTCAAGCACCGTTTCACCGCCGCCGGGGCGGTAGTGCAGCAGGTCGGCGGCCCAGGCATCGACGTCGGCGCGCGGGATGTCGTCCCACACCCGTCCTTCCCAGCTGCCGAAATCCATCTCGGCCAGGTTGGCGTCAAACACAACGTCCGCGGAGAGGCGCCGCGCCAGCGCCGCGCAGCGCTGCAGGGGGCTGCTGAACACGGGGGCGCGCGGCAGTTGCAGCGACTGGTGCACGCGCGTCAGTTCGTCCTGCGCCACCGGCAGATCGCTGCTGCCGTAGCAGATGCCGTCGTCCACGAGGGGACGGGGATGGCGGACGAGGATCAGCTCCATCGTCAGCCCGGCAGGACGGCCAGCGCGCACAGGTAGAAAGCGGCTTCGCACAGCTGCTGCACGGCGCCGAGGCAGTCTCCCGTATAGCCGCCGAGGCGGCGGGCGCATTTGCGGGCGAACCAGAACGCCGCCAGCAGCATGGCCGCGACACCGGCCAGCAGGTTCGGCCACGGCAGCGTGACGGCAGCGAAAACCAGCGGTGGCACGCAGCACAGCGTGGCGATGGCGAATTCGCCGCCGCTCATCTGCTGCGCCAGTGGCTTGGCCTTGCCCTCGGCCCTGGCGTACTCCATGCGCCAGATCAGGCTTGCCGCCATCAGCCGGGAGAGCGGGTGGGCGACGATCAGCGCGGCCACGGCCTGCAGCGGCGGCAGGTGGGCCAGCGCGGTGCACTTCACGGCCAGCAACAGCCCGATGCCGATGGCGCCATAGGCGCCGATGCGCGAGTCCTTCATGATCTCCAGCGCCCGTTCGCGCGTGACGCCACCGCCGAGGCCATCGCAGGCGTCGGCAAAGCCGTCCTCGTGGAAGGCGCCTGTCATGTAGATGGATGCCGCGGTGGACAGCAGCACCGCCACGGCCGGGGGCAGCACGAGCGCCGCGGCCCAGTACACCGCTGCGGCGGCCGCGCCGACAACGAGACCGACCAGCGGGAAATAGCGCGACGCGTGCTGCAGCCAGTCCGGCTCGAAGCCCACCCAGCGCGGGATCGGCAGCCGCGTGAAGAACTGCAGCGCGGTAAAGAAAAGGCGGAGCTGCTGCACGAGCGTCACCATGCGGTCAGGCCGACTGCTCGCTGACCTGGGCCGATTCGAACGTGGCCATACGGTTCAGGAAGTTGACGGCGGCGTGCAGCAGCGGCAGGGCCAGCGCGCTGCCCGTGCCTTCGCCCAGGCGCAGGCCCAGGTTCAGCAACGGCTGCGCGTCCAGCGCGTCGAGCATGCGGCGGTGGCCGTTCTCTCCCGAGCAGTGCGCGAAGACGCAGTATTCCAGGATGGCCGGGTGCAGCCGCGCCGCGACCAGCAAAGCGCTGGTGACGATGAAGCCGTCGATCAGCAGCACCATGCGGCGTTCGGCCGCGCGCAGCATCGCGCCGGCCATCATGGCGATCTCGAAGCCGCCAAACGTGGCCAGCACGTCCAGCGGTGCGGTGATGCCGGCGTGCCGCGCCACTGCGGCCTCGATGACTTGCTGTTTATGCACGATGCCCGCTTCGGAGAGTCCGGTGCCGGCGCCCACGCAGGCGGCGACGGGAATCCCGGTCAGCTTGTGCATCAGCGCGGCGGCGGCGGTCGTGTTCCCGATGCCCATCTCGCCGAAGCCGATCACGTTGCCGGGCAGGGCGTCTGCGAGAGCCATGCCGTGCTCCAGCGCCTGCGTGCACTGGGCGGCCGTCATCGCCGGCTCGTGCGCGAAGTTGCGCGTGCCGGATGCCACCTTGCGGTCCACGAGGCCGGGACGCGGCCCGAATGCATGGGCGACGCCGGCATCGACGACCTGCAGTGCGCAGCCGTTCTGCGCCGCGAAAACGTTGATGGCCGCACCGCCGGCGAGAAAGTTCTCGACCATCTGCCACGTCACGTCCTGTGGATAGGCCGACACGCCTTCGGCCACGATGCCGTGATCGGCCGCGAAGACCAGCAGGGCGGGAGAGGCCAGGGCCGGGGTGGTCGTCCCCTGGATCATGCCGATCTGCCGGGCCAGCGCCTCCAGCGTTCCCAGGCTGCCGAGCGGCTTGGTCTTGTTGTCGATCGCACGCGCCAGGCGCCCGGCAAGGTCGGGCTGGAACGGGGAGACGATGGTCGGAAGCGGCATGGCGGAGGTCTCGCAGGCATGAAAGGAAGACCGGAATTATAATGGCGCATGCGCCTGCTCATCATCGAAGACAATCCCGACATCGTCGCCAACCTGTATGGTTTTCTTGAACCGAAGGGCTATGTGCTCGATTCCGCCGGTAACGGCTATGGCGGGCTGGCGCTGGCCGCCCAGCATGAATACGACGCCGTCGTGCTCGACGTCATGCTGCCAGGCCTGAACGGCCTGGAACTGTGCCAGAAGCTGCGCGGTGAACTGCGCAAGGCCACGCCGGTGCTGATGCTGACGGCCCGCGACACGCTGCAGGACAAGGTGGCAGGCTTCGACAGCGGCGCCGACGACTACCTGGTCAAGCCGTTTTCCCTCGTCGAACTGGAAGTGCGCCTGCGCGCGCTGGTGCGCCGTGCGCGCGGCGCGCATGGCGGCAGCGCGGTGCTGACGGTGGGCGAACTGTCGTTCGACACCGAGACGTTCGAGGCGCGCCGCGCCGGCCGGCCGCTGGCGCTGACGAAGACCGGTTACACGATCCTGAAGCTGCTGATGAAGGAAGCGCCGAAAGTGGTGACGCGCGACGCGGTGGCGCACGAGGTATGGGGCGACAACCCGCCGGACAGCGATGCCCTGCGCGTGCATATCCACGCGCTGCGGCAGGCACTCGACAAACCGTATCCCTTTGCCATGCTGCGCACGATTTCCGGCATCGGCTACAAGCTGGTGACGTCCGATGAGCAAACCTGAATCGATGCGGCGGCAGATCACCGTCGCCTACCTGAAGTTCGCTGCTGCATCGACGCTGTTTTTCGCCATCATCGCCGCCGTGGCGGTCGAGGGGATCGAAGTTCGCCTGGTCGATCAGCGGCTGGAGGAAGTGGCCGAATGGGCCGGTCCGCGCCATGCGGGCAAGCTGCCCGTGGAGATGCCGGCCGGCGTGAGCTTCCACCATGGCGACGGCATTCCGCGCTCGCTGCGCGGGTTGCCGGAGGGTGTGCAGGAGGTGACCGTCGACGGCGTCGACCTGCACGTACTGAAAGGGCGCGATGCGCTGGGCGAGTATGTCGTCGTCGATCACGACAGCGCTTACGAGCAGATCGAGCTGGTGGTTTATTCGATGTTCGGCATCGCCTTCCTGGGCTTCCTCGGGTGCTCGCTGATACTGGGCCGGTATGTCGGCAACCGCGTGGTCAATCCCATCGTCGAACTGGCGCAGGCGGTGGCCGCGCGCACGCCGCAACTGCCGATGCGGGAGCGTGGCGATGAACTCGGGCTGCTAGCCCGCACGATCGCCGGCCACACGGGCGAGCTGCGGCAGTTCCTCGATCGCGAACGGTTCTTCACGGGTGACGTCAGCCACGAGCTGCGCACGCCGCTGACGGTCATCGCCGGGGCCGCCGAAGTGCTGATGGCGCAGACGGAGCGCGAGCCTGCGCTGTATGCCCCGGCCGAACGGATCTATCGCGCCGCGCGCGAAGCGACGGACGTGACCAGCATGCTGCTGCGCCTGGCGCGCGCGCCCGACCAGCTGGAATGGGCGCGGATGTCGGCGCTGGCGCTGGCCCGCGCGGAAGTGGCGCGGTACCAGCCGCTCGTCATGAACCGGCCGCTGGACCTTATATATACGGGCGGCGACGATTTCACCGTCCACGGCGTGCGCGAGCTGGTGGGCGCCGCCATCGGCAACCTGGTGCGCAACGCCTGCCAGTACACGGAACGGGGCACCGTCGAGGTCAGCCTGTCGGGCAGGGCGGTGATCGTCGAGGACACCGGACCGGGCCTGCCGCCGGCGGCGCGCGCGCGGCTGAACAACGAACCCATACCGGCGGATGCTCGCGGTTCGTCCGGCACCGGCCTGGGTCTTGGACTGGTGCAGCGGATCTGCGCGCACCTGGGCGCCACACTGGTTTTGCGCGAGCGGCCCGTCGGCACGCGCTTTGAAATTCACTTTCCGGATGAATTAACGGGCCCTTAACCGGTGCTTGACGTGGCGTTTACCCGACGGCGGCTATCTTCGATGCCTGTCCCTCGGAGCCCGTACCTTGAAACCTGTTCACCTGCCGCGCGTCAGCGGTCCATTGTTGACGCTGGGCGCATCCGTTTTCCTTGTCTTGGCCTATAACGCCAGTTTCTGGAGGACGTTTGCATCGGCCACCGGTGGCGTGCATGCCGGCAACGTCCCGGTTTATGTCGGGGCTTTCCTCCTACTGGTATTGCTGTTTAACGCCATCCTCACGCTGTTTAATTTCCGTTTCGTTATCAAGCCACTGCTGGTCGTGCTGTTCCTGGGCGCGTCGGCGGCCAGCTATTTCATGAACGAATACGGCGTCGTCATCGATGCGTCGATGGTGCAGAACGTTGTCGAAACGGATCCGAAAGAAGCGCACGAGCTGCTCAGCTGGAAGATGCTGCAGACGGTGACCTTGCTGGGCGTGCTGCCGTCATTACTGGTATGGCGCCTGCCGCTGGTGTTCCGCCCGGTGCGGCGCGATCTGCTGCTGAAGGCGGGAACGGTAGCGGTATCGCTGATCGCGGGCGCCGGGTTATTGCTGATGATGTTCAAGGTGCTGGCGCCGGCCGTGCGCGAACACCGCGAACTGCGTTTCCTGCTGACGCCCACGAATATGTTCCAGGCCACGCACGGTTATCTGAAACGCAAATGGGCGGCGCCTCTCGTGATTGCGCCGCTGGGAACGGATGCCGCGCATGGGCCGAAATGGGCAGCGGCGGGCGGGCAGGGCAAGCGCACGGTTACCGTGATCGTTGTCGGCGAAACGGCGCGCGCCATGAATTTTTCGCTGAATGGTTATGGCCGCCAAACCAATCCGCTGATGTCGCAACAACCGGGACTGATCAACTTCCGGAATGTCAGTTCGTGCGGCACCGCGACGGCTGTTTCCGTGCCGTGCGTGTTTTCCGGTTTGACGCGGGACGATTATTCGGCGGACAAAGCCCTGCGCCAGGAGGGCCTGCTGGATGTGCTGCATCACGCCGGCTTTGATGTGCTGTGGCGGGACAATAACTCCGGCTGCAAGGGTGTCTGCGATCGTGTCGGTTATGAGGACGTGTCGCTGCCGGTGCCGGGCGACCCGCTCTGCAACGACGAGGAGTGTTTCGACGAACGGTTGCTGCGCGGCCTGCCGGAATTGATCCGCAAGTCGCAAAAGGACCTGGTCATCGTCCTGCACCAGAAGGGCAGTCATGGCCCCGCCTACTGGAAGCGCTATCCGTCCGCCTTCAAACGCTTTGGTCCGGTATGCGAGACGAATGAGCTGGAGCAGTGCTCGCGCGAATCGATCGTCAATGGCTACGATAATACGATCCTGTACACGGATTACTTCCTGAGCAAGACCCTGGATATGCTGCGCGCGAGCGCGGCGGAAGCGGGCGTGGACACGGCCATGCTGTATTTCTCCGATCACGGCGAATCGCTGGGCGAGAAAAATATGTACCTGCACGGCGCCCCTTACATCATCTCTCCGGCAGAGCAGCGCACTGTGCCGATGATGCTGTGGCTGTCCGATGGCTTCCAGCAGCGCTTCAATATCGATCACAAGTGCCTGGCAGCGCGTACCGAACAGGCGCTGTCGCACGATAACGTCTTCCATTCCGTCCTGGGCCTGCTGAATGTGAGCACTGCTGTCTATAACCCGAAGCTCGATCTTACCCATCCCTGCGCCCGTGAAATCTGATTCAATGTCTGTATCCGATGCGCGCCTGGTCTGGCGCGCAGTCGGTGGCATCGTCCTGTCCGCATTGCTGATCCTCTGGATCGGCAACAATACCGATATCGATCTGGCGCTGGCCGACGCGGCCTACGATGGCGCGACCCGCAGCTTTCCCATGCAGCACGCATGGATTGCCGAGCGATTCAATCACGTCATCCTGAAAACAGCGCTGTCGGTGCTGGGCGCAAGCGTTATCGTGCTGGCGCTGTGGGACACGATTCGGCCATACCGCAACTGGACCGCGTCGCGCCGCATCGGTATGCGCGTGGTGGCCATGTCGGCGGTACTGGTGCCGTCCGCGATCAGCCTGATGAAACATGCCAGCGTTTCGCATTGTCCGTGGGATCTGCAGCGTTATGGCGGTTCGGCGCCTTATGTTCGCTTGCTGGAATGGGTGCCTGGCGGGATTGGCGCGGGGCATTGCATGCCCGCCGGCCACGCATCGAGCGCTTTATGGCTGATTTCCATCGCGGCATTCTGGTGGCCGCATCGCCGCCGCACCGCCATTCTGGTTGCGAGCGCAATGCTGGCGCTGGGCCTGACGGTGGGCTGGCTGCAGCAGCTGCGTGGCGCCCATTTCCTGACGCATACGCTGTGGTCGGCTTGGGTAGCCTGCGTCCTCGTCTGGGGCATCTACTTATTTAATACGAAGGGGCTTGCGCGGCTGCGTGGCTTTCGTTATGATTCTGTCCCTGCCGCAACGCAGACGTGAAAACGAAACGGTGCGACAGAGTGAGGTTCAGCATTGCTGGGCCGAACACAGTGCCTTAAACGGCGCTGAACGAAGAAAAAAGATAGTTGACGAGCTGCACGAAACACCGCATAATCTCATCTCTCTGCTGCTGACAAACACAACGATTTGTCAAGGGTGCAAAGCCCGGCGGCGCCGCTGAAAAGCGAAGAATTCTTTAACAATCAACAGTCGATAAGTGTGGGCGTTTGATGTGAGTGTGCCCGGGACTTCGGTCCCGATACTCAAAATATAGCATCAAACGCTCAACAGAAATTTAACGTGACCTCGCAAGAG
>Ga0265798_10005049_pt1 | contig 17944 bp, 20 predicted proteins | sample P3T30metagenome_FD_192430 | JGI IMG/M metagenome (GOLD analysis project Ga0265798, IMG submission 192430) | Plant litter microbial communities from East Loma Ridge, Irvine, California - P3 T30 | ecosystem: Environmental > Terrestrial > Plant litter > Unclassified | place: USA: California... | reverse complement strand
CGTCTGCAATGGCGCCTGACTCGCACAGCGCCCACATGGCCGATGGCAACCACATGTGTGCCAACTGCGCGCGCAGCAAAGATGGACCTACACCCACTCAACGGTCGTACGACAACGACAACAACAACAACGTTCACGACGGCGATTCCTACATCCAGCAAAGCATCGAACAACCCAACCCACCCATGGCCAACATGGTCAATTCCTCCCACTCCGGTCCCTACAGAATCTACATCGTGACCGATACCTGCTACCCCACGGCCGATAGCTTTCAGAACAACGTCGGTACCACGCACATCACATCTGTGCATTCCACAAAAGCGGCAGCCAACAGCCGAGCCAAGAAGATCATCTACGAGAACGACGGCGAGTGTACAGTCGATCTTGACAAGATTATCGAGGAGGTGAAGAAAGGATTATACATTGGGATAGGGGTTGGTGGCAAGGACGAAAAGAGTGGCAGCTGCTTTGCGCGAAAGTGTGAGGTGGAAGGCAAGATTGTGGACGAAGACAGCGATAGCGAGGAAACAAGCGGCGAGAGTGGCGAAAGCGATCTTGTGGATGGCATGGGGGAGGCAGACGGCGATGTGGACATGGGCTGATGAGGAGAATACAACGACACAAACAGCGAACTCAGGAAGCCGCGGCAAACATGGGTAGCGGTCAGGATCTGTTGTCGACACATACGGAGGCGTGGAATTAGAGTCAAGAACGGCTCAGGAAGCTAAGGAAATACAATACCGCCGGGGTACTACAACGACCGTAACAGGCGTTCGAGGTATGGATATTCAAGACCATCGTAGGACGCGGGCTGAGAACTCCCTTGGGTTCCGGTTTGGAAAAAAGGAAACGGACGAAAGAGCAGCCCCCAATAATTGGACAGACACCTCCGGCACATCGAACTATCTATATTGCGCGCTCGTGGTGAAACACGGCGTTTGCATATCGCATAGACACATCAACGGTACACAAAACAAACGAACTGTATATCAGTTTGTAGGAGAGGAGGTCGATCCGGCACTTCGTTGGCTGGACGAGCATGCAAACAATAAATGTATTGTAGTCTCCACTATCAATCGCAATTGACAAGAATAACTTCAATCCGCGCCCCCTGAGTATCGCGAATGTAGATGCTTACTTGACCAGGTCGAAGCCCTCGCGAGCTCCTGATGCCTGCGCTACGACCGACTGACTCAGAGCCTGGGACAGCTCTCAGTGGCCGTGTTCGTCTTCGAGGCGTCGGTTACGAGAAATTCTTTTCCAAGTAATAGATCCAAGGCGCGTCGAATGCGTTTATGTCTAGCAAAGGCTTTTGTGAGCCTGATACGGACTCGATTATGTCTGGCGGAGTTACGGGCGTGTTCGTCGGCGTTTCTTTTGTATCTAGCAGGTCCTGCTGTTCATCTGGCGGAGCGACCTGTGTCTTGGCTGAGGCCCGTTGTGCGTCTGAGAGTGTCTTTTGTGCGTGTTTGGGAACTTCCGGTGGAGCATGAGAATTTGAAGTTAGAGCATCTCGTTGTCGACAACAGGCGTGTTCGTAGGTTAAGCGTGTTGAATGACTGGTTGCGTTATGGCATTTGCGGACGGCCAAGGGCCAAACCCTTTTAATATGACTTCCTGGAAACCCCGCTCGTCATAATGATACTCCATGTCCAGCGTTCCACGTAGGTTCATCAGGACGATGGAGAGCTCTTCCCCGAAGCTTGTCGAGAATACCATCCGCTTTCCTCCAAGGTCTACTATTTCCTGTGGGTGATTCCCTTCTTCCATCTCTTCTACTTGATCGTTCTCAACTTTGGATATCGTGAATTGTCGTGGTGGCTGGTCCGGCATGTAATGCGTGCAGATGAGCTTGCCTTCCAACTTGTATAACCAGAATCGAACCCCCGGAAACGCTACGGTGACGCGCATGTTGGTCGTAGGTCTTGGAAGGGTTGATAACCGCTGGTTTGCGAGCGAAGGGTATTGATAAAGGTCGGGTTGATAATGTTGATCGTGTTAGCAGCAGGAAGTGCAGAAGTTGCGAAACCAGGTAGGATGAATACGGAAAGATATGGTGCTCATGTCATAGGGAAGCGGCTCATGAGTATATGGCGGCCTTCACGAAGGACGTGAGTAAGGGTAAGCTAGTCTTTTGTAGAGAAAGTGCACCTCGATCAATCCTTTCAGGCAAGTGACATCGTGAGTATTGGTAGCCATGGTTTTTCTTGCTCGGCTCGGAGTGCAGAAGGTAGACAGTGTTACCCTCTGGGATCTCTCGTTATTTGGACGAAGAGTCGCATCAAGCACTGTTTGGACGATACTATGTCAGCTCGGCCATGGGACGTGTGGTGGCCGCGACCTGGCGCACATCAACGGGGTCGATCAACGACCGTTTCGATCTTCCAATTCCAAGGCTCAAGCATCTCGTTAGATCTAAGGTAGCGGATCTTGAAGTTAGTAGCGAAGGCGAGATGGATAAACAATGTTGTGAATGCTGAGTGTGGCTGAACGGTCGGCTGGTTGTTGCCAAGAAACGGTGCATCCCCACCAGTCGTTTCCCGCGCGCCCGCACGTCATCGAGCGCTGGAAGCAAGAACAGTACCACTACACAACATATGCGTTCCGCACTCCACGATGCCGTACACACTATCTACACCTTTGCGATATGTCTGCTGGATACTTTCCAAAGCGGGAGAAGGTCGGTCTTGAGGACCTTTTCAAAGGCCTAGTCACTGCCTGTCACATCCTCGACCACAATGGTAAGTTCTGGTGTCCGGAGTGCACGTGAAACATACACTAACTTCACGCGTCCACCTCTTTAGGCATCTTCGATGCTTATGGCCATATCTCTGTCCGGTCGCCCGACAATCCCGCGACGTTCTGGATGCCTTGCAATATGCCGCCAGCGTTGGTCAGCTCGCAGGACGATCTGGTCGAATACAACGTCGATGGCGCCGAAGCGGTCGAGAAGGACGCGAAGCCTGGTTATCTAGAGCGACACATCCACAGCGAGATATACAAGAGGTTTCCGGCCATCAACAGTGTGGTGCATAGCCATGCTGGCGATGTTCTGCCGTACTGCGTTAGCGGTGTGCCTTTAAAGAACACAATACACATGGCTGGCTTCTTGGGTATGTATCCTAGGTCATCATGTCTAGCTTCTTGCTAATAATGTCACTGCAGGTACCAATGTGCCAGTCTGGGATGCCTCGAGCAGCTACCCCTCCGGTTCGAAACACGATCTGCTCGTTCGCGACAGCACGCTCGGCGCCTCTCTTGCAGCTGCGTTCAAACCAGCCACGTCGACCGGCTTCATCTACTCCAAAGTACGCTCTGCTCTACCCTCGCAGCTCGGTGGTTCATCTGCAGAGCCGAAGATGGAACCCGATCACGCTGTCGTCCTGCTACAAGGGCATGGCTTCACAACCGTCGCGCACGGCATCGAGGAAGCTGTCTACCAAGCAATATATACGAAGGAGGCAGCCAAGGCGCAGACTACCGCTATGACGGTCCTGAATGCGCACACAGGCTACGCACTCGAGGGTAAGGTCGACGTTGAAGCCGGTGGCAAAATCAAGTCGGGACATGCGAAGGTTGAGGGCGGCAATCTAAAGTATCTGAGTGACAGGGAATGCCATGATGCCTGGGAGTCACTTTCAGGCACTTTGACCAGACCCTGGGCGCTCTGGTGCCGACAAGTGGAAGTTGACCCGTTGTATAGGAATGAGTGCTCAGGCGGCGATGATTGAGCGATGGCGGACCGACGAAATTGTATGACTCCTTTCGACAGACAGAGTCGCAGTTAGTAATCTTCTTCTTTGTTTTCTGTTTTTCACGAGTGCCTCGTTTCTTGTAGAGGCTAAGCTCTCCGCAAACCTTATTCAGTACAGTCTTAGCCCTTCCAATTTGCGGGCAATTTGCCGCAACACCCTCCTCTTACAACATTTCCATCTTAACATGGAACTCTTTTTCCATGCTTCTAGCCGGTATTTCTGACGTTTCTGACTATGTCGCTAGCAAGGTTACTAATTGCAGCTTCGCCAAGTTGTTCCATAGTGCTTGTCTCACAGGCCAAGATCTTCCGCCACTAAAGGCGCATGTTACCCCGGACTCCCCCCTCACGGCACTTTTAGCTCTTAGATCAACACCACCGCACGACATTGTCGATCCGGATGAACGAACACTTCCATACCGAGGTACATGTACCTAAACTCGAACGCTACCTGTAATCAGCATTCCTCCCGCCCTCCCGACTTCGTAGCTCAGTGAAGCAAGATGTCAGATGACGGTAAATGTGGCTGCGCGTGGGTAACAGTCGTGGAAAGCATCTGGCTAGTGGATGTCCTGGGTGGAAATTGTTAATGTCTCGGTGCATTCGGCGCCGAGAGGATTTGCGCAATGTAGTAAGCTCCTGCTGCTGGTATGGAAGAATAGCCTATAGGTAAGGGACAGAGCCGTCGTTCAATATCGAAGCCGGACAAGTCACCTCAGATTCATCTCATCTATCTTCTAGTCAGCTACGTTCCTTGACATGTTACTGAAAAGCGCATTGTTGGCTGCGGCCACATATTCTTCCTCGGTCCTGGCGGCATTCGGCGTTACTAAAAGCGGTGACAACATTGTTGTGGACGCTGGCTCGACGAACGCCCTTCTTTTTACCGTCAACGCGAAGAGCTGCGACATTACATCGATAAAATATCGTGGAGAGGAGTTGCAGTCGTCGTCCAAGGGATCGCATATTTCTTCTGGACTGGGTAGTGCAACTGTCAAGTACGAGACGATAAGCAGTTCGTTGTATGCTCAATCCTTCAAGGACAGAAGCTAATGGATTCCGACAGGCCAATATGTCAAGGTTACTTGCACGACTAATACCTTGACGCATTACCTTGTTGCTAAGGCTGGCGAAGCGACCATTTATATGGCGACATACACCACTGCCGAGCCTAGCGTTGGCGAACTGCGATTCATCGCGCGTCTCAAGAGTAGTGCCCTGCCACTTGAGTACCCATTCGGCGTGGTATCGACGACCGTTGGTTCGACGTCGACTGTCGAGGGGTCAGACGTCTTCGTGGTCGCTGGTCAGACGAGGAGTAAATTCTACTCAAGTGAGCGCTTCATCGACGATACTACGGTGGGTACCATAGTCAACATGCTTCAATGAGCGTTTACTGACACAACTCAGCACTGCGTCTACCGAGACGGTGCCGACGCAGTCCACGCCTGCTTCCTTATGAACTCATATTCTTATGAAGGCTCCTCTGGTGGCCCCTTCCACCGCGATATTAACACCAATAACGGAGGAGAATATACGTCATTGACCTTCTACATGAACAGTGGCCATGTTCAAACAGAGCAGTTCCGCCAGGGTCTGCACGGCCCCTACGCTCTAGCGTTCAGTCGCTCTGGTGTACCAGAAGGTGGCTCCAATATGGATACAACGTTCTTCAAGGACCTTGGTATAACGGGCTATGTGGCGCCATCCGCCAGGGGAACAGTCACCGGCACGGCGACAGGCGTAGACTCCAGTTTCCAACGGGTATTGCATTGGTACAACGATGCAGCCCAGTACTGGGCGTACGCCGATAGTAGTGGCAAGTTCACTTCGCCAGCAATGAAGCCCGGAAACTACGCGCAGGTCTTATATCAAGGTGAATTCAAGGTCAAGGCAGCTAGCGTCACAGTCTCGGCTGGTAAAGCAACTACCGCCAACATTGCCGCCGACACCGAAACCAAGACCTCCATTTGGCGCATTGGCGAGTGGGATGGTCAGCCAAAGGGCTTCCGAAACGCAGACAAGCAACTGCGCATGCACCCCACAGACTCGCGCATGGCATCCTGGGGGCCCTTGACGTATACAGTTGGTTCCAGCACTCTTGACAGTGTTCCAATGGCCATAGTCAAGGACACCAATCCCCTTACGATCAAGTTCTCGAGCACCTCGACTGCAGCAGCGACCCTTCGCATCGGTACTACGCTCTCTTTCGCCGGCTGCCGTCCCTCGGTGACAGTCAACAGCTTCAATGCTGCCGTCCCTGCGGCACCAACGAAGATCGATTCGCGTGGCTTGACTCGCGGCGCCTACCGAGGGTTTGGTGAAGTCTACAATTATGCCATTCCAGCTGGCACGTTGGTCAGCGGGAGCAATACCATCAAGATCAACTGTGCGAGTGGGAGTTCGGGAGAAGGGTTCCTGGCCCCAAACGTGATTTTGGATGCGATAGAGTTGTTCAAGTAGGCTTTCGGGCACATCCGCCTGATCCGGGCACAGTCCCATGGTCTATCGATAGTTGCGTGGATGACGTGTCGTCGTAACATCGTAAGATTGGTCTTCTTACACATTCTTGCTTGCACCACTTCTTTTCTTTATCATCGCGTGTTACCGATAAATGCATCCAAGATCAAAAACGTTTTATCGTGCCTCGGTTTCCTTTAGGCCGAGATACTTTTCGTAGGAATCGAACGAAACTCCTTATGATCATCCGAGAAGGCTTGTGGGGCAATGCCTGGGAAGGTCATTCTCATAATCCATCGCATCGGCAAAACATCATTGAATACGACTCGCCAGGCCAGGTTCCGACGCGATGGACGCAGTATTCACCGTATCATCGCACGAGCAAGGATGGGGCTGTCGGCTCCACCGATAGCTGTGCAGCTTGTAGTCGTATGTCCTTTCCGCGTACACGGTCGACGTGTCTTCTTCTGGCAATTCAAAGTCTTGATAGGGCAGGTATCCGTTAGCCAATTCCCACGAGTCAGTCACCGGATCAACGCAGCACGCAGTGTCAGCAAAGCTTTGAGAGCTCTGGACCCACCACGAAGGCCCTCGCTGGGGTGAAGTCGATGTGGGAACGTCTATATTCGCTCCCGCTTAAGATGCAGGATCTAGTAATCGCGACAATAAAGACCATACGGGAGTAGCATTAGGTGCCGGGAATGTGGAACCGGCCGTGGTTTCGAATCCCTCGAAAGCATTAAAGCCAGCTGAATAGCTGATATAAGCGGATTAAACGATTGCGAGCTTGCCGCGGTATTCCAGCGCTTGCTGTTTGTGTGAAGCGACCCGGCTCTTGGTACGGCGTGGTCGTTCGCCCTGCTTTTCGCTAAGCCAGGGCAATGACAGCCCGGGAAATGAGATCATTTCTGGAGTAGGAAATTCGGCTCGAGACCCGAGTCGCAGTACTTGCTGAAACTTCTGCAGCGTTGATGACAAAACGATCCACCTGATGTATGCATATAATGCGATCAAATGAGTTGCTAAAAGGGTCGTGTTCTAGTTCTGGCGGAAGCGGCGGACTGTCTGAAGCGTCTGTATCTCATCGTCGATGTGATTATCTTGTCCAAAACTGGTGGAGCATGCATATGGTCTGGATCAAGAAATCCTCGATCTTGAGGGCGTTGAAAAGAAGTCGTCTGGGATCGTTATGCAACTCAGCTTTCTTAATGCTGAGAAATCATGCAACTCAACCACACATAGCTACACTCTGGCCAAAGTCTGCTTATCCGTAAGTGAGGAAACTATTAAATACTGATATTATATACCGAACTCGAGTGCCGTCTTGAAAGCTCAGTGCGTCGTATACTCCAAGCAAGGTGCTCGGGAGGCTGCATTAGCTCAAGGCAAGTGACAGGATCCGTGAACTGGGATTAAACCCAACTACCGATGTCAAGCGGCGGGTCACAAAGCGCTAAGATACCTGCAGTCGGGAGTTTTAAGCCCTGTCAGTTTGAGAATCGTTCGACTCATCAGCTCAGCAACGGCGCCATGTAATCCGCTGATGCTTGAGGGTCATCAGCGGTACCACGCTACTGTATGCGAAGGCAGACCGTTATATTTCCGAAGAATGCACTGGGGTGTTGAACGTCGTGATGGGCGATCGACGCGCACGGATGAGAGCCCTGTAGAAGTGGCTGAGGTGTCCTGGTGGGCTAGTCTGTCGAAACCTCGACCATGTCGATCCGTTTCCAGTTATCGTAAGCGAGAGAAGACCACATTAACAAAGTCCTGCGGTCGATAAAGATGTCGAAGTCGAGGTGCGATAGCTCTAAACAGGATCGTAAGGCCTCGGTGAGTGTGTGCGTAATCTTTGGGTTAGCGATGGACCAGGCCTCAATATGCATCCATGCAGGCTGCAACAAGCGCAGCTTACCCTTCAGCGTTGTCAATTGTTAGCGGATCGTCGTCTGTGTGTATACGTTATGCTCAGATGCATGAAGGAAATGCATACACACAGAATGTATGCTGACATTTTGCAACGGATACATGGCGCCAATTTTCGGACAGCGATCATCCAGGGCCACAACTACTCCCAGATATTGTTACAGTAGCCATGTTCAGATATGAACGAAGTTTGGCATTTTTCTCTGGGTGGCATTAACAAATTCTAGAGAAAGCTGTTGAATGGATTGAATGAATTTCAGGAAGATGCCTTGTCGGTACTTGAGACGGTCAGTACATGCCGGAGTCATTTGGAGTGGCTCGCCATGGTATAACCCTGCTTTAGCAACTGACTAGGCAAATACGTTGTCAATAAAGGTAACGAGGCGGCGCAGCGCGTGTACCAAATGGTAACTGCCATCGCCGATTGTTTGTCAGAGGCCAGATGCGATGCGCTGGCTCTGCGCTGTACGCAGCTCTAACCTCACCTGACGATACTGACTCTGAGCTTTCCGAGCTAGGAATCGGCAGTGTTCTAGGGGGAACTGGTGTTTATCGGGATTAACGTGCCCGGTCGCTTCGCTTGCAGGATGTTGACCGATGACGAGAGTGGCCCTGGAATCGAGAGTCGTTCCCGAGGCCCGCTACCTAATACGCAAGAGCGGGTCTAGCGGCTTTGAGTCTAGCGGCATCATGACGCACGTGCAAACCAGCTGGCACCAGCAAACACAATTTGACAGCCTTGCTAGCATCTACAAACATCGGATGACGCAGCTCGACCGGCAGCTTCTCCCAGTGTCGCTGAAGATACCAATCGGCAGGCGTTACGCAGGCAGAACGACGAGAAAGCTGTGGGGGAAAAGAAAACCGGATACGACAGCCTTGGCCTAGGGGCACGGCCATAACCGGATTGACTCGATGGCTTGCATTGCATGCACCGCCGCTGGGAAAGAAACCCGTTCCCGCGAGCTCGCCTTTGCTTTGCGGTAAGTGGCCGCAACCTGTGATCGAATGGGTCGACAACAATATTCGGACACCTTGCACGCCTAGACACGCGAGCCACTCAACGCTGACCCCGTACCTTTGTCGCTAGCATTGTCGATCATGGCGATGGGGGCGGTGTCCATGGCACGCCCCTGTCACCTCGACTGTGTATGCCGTAGAGGCAGTCACTATTCTTCCATAGGTAGGTACTTTGGAATTTTCCTTCGCCCGAACAGCTTACAACGTCCTTTTGAACGATCTTCTCCGCGGTCTCTCTTTCGGTCAGCGTCTTGCGTGTAATCCGACAAGCACCTAGGTATATGTATTTGACCCCAAAACACTCCATTCGGGAGACTTAGACAGCCGCATACTTGTGTGACCCTGATTGGGCGTCCACCTTACATCCCCCACTGGCCGACCGGCCCATCAAAGTCTCCCGCCATCCGAGGACCCTGCCGCGCTACCGACCTGACTGCATATCAGAAGCGGCGTGTTGGTCCCACCTGAAACGTATCCCTGTGATTCACACCTGCAAGGGTCATACATGTATATCAGAGTTCGCTTCCTTGCCGTACACATTTGGTTCTTCCCATATACATGTCTCTCCAGTCTCAAGTCCTTACACTTAAAGGCCCAATTTCGCGAAGCCTCCACAACCCAGTCTCTCAATTTACTCCTTACTTTTCAATTCTAACCAAGTTCAAACATGTCGTTCACCTTCCAGGTGCAGAAGATCAATCAGTCTTTCGACCAGATTGCAGCATGGTAGTAAGCATAGCGCCTTCCGCATCCTATCCAAGCATTGAGGCTTATCAGTGGTAGCCACGAGTTCATGCGTAGAACAGAGTTGTGTTTTCGGAAGATGCACGAACGTATCCTGGTCCTGGAGCAGAAACAGAACATACAAGGGCCTACTGACGAGCAAGTCGAGCGTGTGCTACGCAAGATCCTAGACGAAAGATTTTCGGATCTCGCCACGCATCATGTACGGAAGCACGACACTACACAAGACCGCAGTTGGTTCGTCAAAGATCCCAACGACTTTCCTTATCCCAGATCGATCAAGATGGACGTTGCTTCGCTCCTCATCCAACCGGACGCCGTTCCTTCCAAGGCCTACTCAGAAACATTCCGGATGCTAGAGAATGGGTTAAGAAGTTTTCCTGTCGACCACTCAATGGACTCGGACGACGAAGAAGATTATAAAATTAACGTTGGTATAAGAGATGGTCGCTCTTCACGTAGTGTCTGAGTTGCAGAAGGCTCCGTTTCGGCATGAGCCCACACTATCTCTACTTCCAGCACACTTGCCAAAGATCTTCGCTTCACGGCCTTGACCCTCAGATGGTGCCGCCATTCGATCCGATCGTCATTCGATATCGCTAGGCAACAAACGCTAGACGGCACACCGGCCGGATTTGACGAAACTGGCACTATGGTGCTACCACACTGTATCCATACCCCGAATGCATCATATACTCCAAGCAACGCCAATATTGCCACCAGCACTTTGTCGCGAGCCGGAAACAACGAGCACGCGCTTCCTCCTACAAACCCATGATTGGAATTGCGCAATGAACGCCACGATCTCACTGGCAGCCAACCCGCTGCAGTACACATTGTCCAACATGTAATACCTCCTGGAGTAGTAATTTATTAAACAGTCCAACTCTCATACTCTTTCCACTCCACGTACTGTCTTTCGGAAATCGCGATCATGTTGCTTTTGTAAAGCTCTGCACGACACGGATGTGAGCGTTCAGCTATGTGTTTCAATCGCACTCAGCTCCTACCGCTCGTACCCCTTCTCTTGGCGACCTTGGACGCCTGTTTTATCTATCAACGTGTAACGAACTCCGATGTCAGATATGGGAAATTGCACGATCCAGCAAGAACCAAGATAGATTCTGCATCGTGGTCTCGAATGCAGCTGCTTGGTCATCCAACGTCGCCGGATTTGTTCGGCATGCCGACACTCTCATAGATAGGTAGGACGATGGGCTCGTTGCACAACTTTCACTCTACCGGTAAAGAGCGCATAACGCTACAAGCCATGAAATCATAACCTATGCATGCACAGCTGCCCCGGAAATTGGGTCATGCCATGCCACTCTCTTGGCAACAGCCACTCCCGCTACAGCGGGATGATCACGCCGACGGCGCAGTCAACATATGACAGTGTCATGAGTTCTCGCATCCTCCATCAAACAGTCAGGAGTTTGGTCGCGTTGCCGGTGGTACTACTACAATGGGCGCTTAGATTAGCGTGGGGGGTGTTTCCGATCTCATCTTAGGACCCACATGTCAGACCTCATCCCATCTACCGCACATCCACCCTTGTGTATGCAACCGTCCCGAGGCCTTTTCTTGCTTTTTTAGCGACTGCAGCATCCTACTCTGATCTCGTCGCGGCTGGTGGCACGCGCGGCTCGAGACGGATAATTTACTAGACTGGGCACCTTCGTTGGTAGCCCATGTGGAGAAGTGTGAACGCCGCCCCGCTGAATGAGGCGCCCCACGTCAGGAGCCCTGGAGGCATGGAAACGCAATGGCATTGTCAACATATGTACATTCTCTTTCGTCGGAATTGCCACGAGTGAAGTTTCCTTCTTGTCCTGATGCAAGCCTAGGTATTCAGGTTCTTTCGCCGTCCACATGTCAACGACTGCCTAACCCATGCAGCCCTGAAGCTGCGCGACCACAGTTCAAGGTTCCGCGGTGTTCCATGCTACAGAGGGGCTGCATGCCTTCCTTTGCTTTTGACTCGGGTCTCCGTTCAGCGCCCTACGAGTCTAGCCTGACCTCGTTGCAACGATGCTCGATACGACGCGTACATGAAGCGAAACCATAGCTGGCGGTCCGCGGATGACGATGTCATGTTTTGTTCGATTTAAGAACCGCAGCATCTTGGGACACTTGCTTCAATCGCAGACTAATGGTCGTTTCTCAAATGCGAAGATGCGTAGATAGTCGTGGGTTATCACTAGATGCCCACAGAGCTGAGAACTATTAGAGTACCTCTACGTCTAATCGTCAAGCAGGCTCATACATTTGGTCTCCATGTGGCACATACAGGGTAGGTATAGATATTTGGAATATCGGCGTCTCCACTCCAATAGCACGCTGTACTATTCTGCAGTGCGCGCTAACGCATGCCAATCTCGCCTTACTACGGTCGTCCAACGGCTGCCAAAAGCATCCATGGATACCTAGCAATTCGGCAATCCTTCCCTGTCGCATGGAGGAACTTCGATTCGAAAAAACATTGCTTCACACGGGACGAGACCCGGGTCGAGAAATGACACGATGGGGAGTGTATCGAGGAAAACATGACGTTCCCACAGTCATAGCTTCGGATCGTGGCTACGTTACTGTGGGGTATCTAGCGCCTCGCTCTGATCTATGTGGCTGACATTGGGCATCAACAACGGTAGATATCACTGTCAAATTCCGAACCAATCGCACTATTGCCCACAAATTCGTGGTAAAAGCTCCGAAGAGCGGTCTGCTTCGACCCGCGGTGAAAGGTCTGGTACACACTATTTCTTTTCCTTACTCTGACAAGGAGCGTATAGCGAGAAACACACATTGTCGATTCAAAGCTTAGGGCCTCCGTCACCGACTTTTGCGCAAGCTTACTGTCCACCTGCAGAATCCTGGAATCCGAATCTCGATTCGTGCCGCCTGAGCTCTATCCGATTGCCGACCCAATGCGGTTGCGTTGCACATCCGGGGCCGAAGATAGGTACGGCCCATGTCACAAAATTTCCACAGCATTCAACATGCGCTGAAATGTTACCAACACATTGAGTCAACCCATAGCATCTACCTAGGTAGCTACGCGGTCTCGCACATCCGCATGCGTTATAGAGGCATCGAGACTTAGACGCCGCACGTCACACCTGGGCAGTAATGCCACATTTCGGAATGGCCACCGTGCTGGAAGCGGCTTATTTGCCTGCTTACATTCTGTGCAGACAATAGATGTCGGTACGAGATCGTGTTGCTGCGCGGAGGTCACTGCTATGTTCGGGTAGACCATGCTACTGGTCGGGTTGCTTCCGTCGTGTACAAGGAGCAGCACAAGCTGGCTGAAATTGTGTACCCGTACCGTACCGCGTGGGTATACTAAGACCAAGCACGTGGGTCGGCCAGGGTAAGCGGATTATCACTTCGTACAAGCCACCACGTTGCTGATAGATCGGGCGAAAAAGCAATGTCAAATGTCAGCCCGAACCCTGGTTACGCCCCTCCACTTGGATGGGCAAAAAGCAAGTTGAATCTCGATTCGATTTCCTTGATGAAGCTCGGCGTCTTTATCCGGCAGCCGTTGTATATGTTCATTGGATGGTGAATTCAGGCACCAGGATGCGTCGTGGAAGAGCCAGACTAACTCGTTAAGGTATACGATGCGTCGTCGTTGCATGTAGCTAAACTTGGGCTTAGACTTACAGTGTACTAAGCGACTCATGTCTGTTGAACTTTGTTCTTCTTATGCTTCGTTAACGTGTGATTAGTGTAAACGAAAGAAGAGGATAAGGAGAATTGGTGTTGTGAATCGAGTTGAGGTGTCTCATGATAGACGCTCCCTTGCACAACCACCTAGATACTGAACAGATCCAACGCACGTTAACAACTTCTTCGAGAATACTATTCCAAAATACACGTACTGCGGTACGGCAGTAGTGGGCACCTTTCGTTTCTCTGGCATGAGTGATTCCGATGGCTATTCTCCCCTGTAAAAAAGCTGAAGAGTGTGGATGTTCAAAACAAAAGGAATAAAGACGTGCAGTGACTTCTGGGCGCCGAAATGTATGAACCGCCCGTTCTCGATGTTTCGAACACTTTCGTAGTACAGCATGTCGATTACTAGGACGGGCGATGAAGAGCGGCTGTCTGAATAACCTGCCTGCGCTCTGAGACATCCGAATGATGTGATTCTGGAGCTATCTGCAGCAATATTTAACTAGATCTAGACAATGCGTCATCGTTTAAGGTGGGTCACCGAGTGACCAAAAATATTCCTTACTATCGCACAGCGAATGATCGTAAGTGAGCTGTAGAGATCTAATCCTTCGAGATACCTTGATCGCTACGGCGGGCATGCCTCAATCGCAGTCCAAGTCTTCGCTACCATGGACAAAATGACATGAGAAACGTGAGAGTTCTTACTTGATACTGCGCTAAACCTTTCGCTACGCATACGTTGTCCAATCTCAAGAATACTTCTCAAGCGGTAATCCCCAAGATCTGTCCCCTCAAAATTCGGCAACGAAGTCACGATGTCCATCTCTATGCCACTTTTGTTTGCTCTCGCTCCTCCAAGAACGCAACATCTAAGTCCACATGACACTGACATCTGATCATATGTTGTCGCATGCTGCGCATGTGCATTTGTCATTAAACCATTCACCCGCGTATATAAAGAGTCGTCTCATTCTCCTTTCGAAGTTGCGCTCGGTCACCCACCGCAATTTCCCACTCTTGACTTGGGCACCTTCCCATGGTTGCGCAGTGTCGCAGTCCGGCCAATTAAACGACCAGCATTCCCAATTTCACCATGTTCTATTCACGTGCTCCAACCATGCTGCGGCGACCACTGAGCACGTCCTGCAAACGGACGAAGACGCATTCACGTCATCATTTGTGTCGCACCTTCACTGTGAGCGCCTTCCTATCTATATAGCAAACACTCTTATCAGTCCTATCAGGGCTGCTCGACCCCAATCTCGCGTCACCTTCGACCTGGACCGCAACAATCTCGAGACCGGCCATAACAAAATCTTCCACTCACCTGCCTTCGACCACTTACACCTACTACCAACAATCAACAACCATACATCCGCGCATCGCGACCATGGCCGAACTCAAGGATAACCTAGGTCCCTACGTCCTCGAGACAACGCTCGCGGCTGACCGCGCTGACGACTCCTGCTACGTACTTAATGTCGGTCGCAACGAGAATGGCGATGTGACTTCGTCCCTCAAGCACGTAAATACGCAAGTAGACGATTATCTCATCAATGTCTATGATCGCCTTGTTCCAGTCACCAAGCTCTACGTCATTGGCGAGTGGAAGTCGGCTCGAGCGAAGAAAGACAGCGAACAAGCCAGTGCGCCCGAGGAGCAAAAGCGCTATGCGAACGAGGTAAGAGGAGTCGGCAATGATGGCGGCGATGAAGCTAAATTCATCACAGCCGCACTGGCCCACCAAGTCTGAGCAGAACTGGCATGATGCGGGCGAGCAAATCGCGAAGCTCGTTGAACAGATGCCTGCGCTCAAGGAGTTGACGTACGTATATCCTCTTCTCGCAACAGGCCTACTGGCTAACAGGCTCCAGCTGGATCTCAGACCTGCCCTTCATGGCCGTAATCTGGACAAAGCTGTCCACCTCGCTTACGAAGCTTGTCCTCGATCTCGGCCAGCCTGTCCGCCTTCAGCAAGATGGCGAGAATGAGTACAAGTCATACATCAGCCCGGCAGAGATGAAGCCTCTTGTCCAGCAGACCGAGCTTGAGGAGCTTCGCCTGTTTCATATGCATGACTCTTATCAGTCCATTTACTGGGAGACTGTCTTCCGCAGTACGTCCAAGACTGGCATGCGCGTCCTGGATCTCGACATGGCCGCGCCTCCGATCGTGCGCAAAGACCATTGGCACAAGGCTGAGGACGTCCGTGGCTTGACCGTTCCGAAGATAGATTCAAAAGAAAAGGAGTACAAGTGAGTCCTCATGCACAGGATCACATCCAGAGTTCGACACAGTACTGTCGCTAACACACTGCAGGGGCATAGACGGAAAGGGAGTGCTACACTACTCCTTCGGTACCGGAGAGTATCTCGATGATTTCAGCATGCGCAAGGGACGTATTGCAGCTGGATTGGAGGAGGCCAAACCGTTCCCGTTACGGTAAGTGGAATGATTTCGAAGAAACAGGTGGTCATGAGCCAAACGAAGCCCCATATACCGAGATACATCGCAAATGTATACTTGGCGCGACTAAGCGACCAGTACGTACTGGGATGAGACTGACTTGCTTGTTAGGTGCCTCAAGCTCAACGGTTTCGTTGTTGACTACCTACCGTTTGAACAAGAGCTCTCTCGTATCGCATTGTTGACCTGCGGTAAAGATTGCATGGATAGCGGTTTACGAGCCCCAAAGACTTCTCGCAATCCACATAGTCGAGAGGGCAAGGCCGTCAAGAACCATTGTCTGATCCAATGGCCGAATTGGACCGGGGTATTCGATGACCGTGGCGACCCGATACCGCTAACAAAGGAGTCACTCCAGATGAAGGACCTGGGCGAGGCCTTAGATGGCGCAGCCAAAGAAGACGGGTACTTCTCAGCTCAGTCACCGTGGTCCCATGGCAGTGCTGTCACCTCCCACTTGCAGCCGCAAGAAGCCGTGTCTTCTGCAAGTCCGCCTTCTGTCCCCGTAACTGATGGCAAGACACCTGTCATTCTCGCGACGACCGGAAGCCCTGCCGCTGACGGAAACACCTTTTCTGGCGCAACCTCTCCCACTGGCGCGAGCCTGGTACTTGTCGACAGCGCGACCTTCGAAGATTCCATCGTTTCCAACGATAGCAGCTTCGACCAAATCCTCCCCGCAGACATCGACGACGCCTCAATGAAACCTACGACAGCCGCCAAGAACGGTAGCTTTAAGCACAAGGTAAGAAGATCTTGGGATTGGTTGTCTGGTTCTGGTTCTGGTATTGGCGCTGCTTCTTGAATTTGGTCCGGTTTTGCTCAGCGTTCTACTTGCTTTTGGTGTTTCGACGATATTTTTATCACGCAGCTGACCAAAGGGAGTGAGGAGACATGGATGGCACTTGCTGGCAGCAGCGGATGTGTCCTACCCAAAGACCCTTGCTTGACCTTCGTAGGAATCGATAGATGGACGGCGGACGGGTGACGGCGGATGACGAACGACGAACGATTGACAATTCGGACTTGAGCAATGACGGAGCAGAGGATGAACTACGATACCACGACGCGCCTGCGGAGCTTTTGGCGCTTGGAAGCCTTGGGAAAGGGTATTTGGGAATAACCTTGTAGCTAGGTCTCACTCCAGAGTCTGGCCCTTTCCTAGGATCTACACGAAAAACACATCCCACAACCTGGCTGTGTCGATGCTTCTCCGTCGTTGCTGACAGCTCGGCGTCTTTGCAAGTGCTACAGCTCTCCGATTGCTGCCTCGGTCCGATGTGCTTGCGATTCAGGTTGTGAGGCGGTGTGCGCAAAGTGTGCCGTCCTCTTTTCATCGCAAATGGGACGGGCGACGTCTGACGATGACAGCTGTTCTGTGGGTCTAGTGAACGTTACGTCTGCAGTATGTTTCCTTGTCCTTCCGTTGCTGCAGGATCATGGGTCTAATGCATTGGCGAGGCTGGGAGTTGCATGTCGTGTATGCGGGTTCCAGGGGTGGACATAATGGAATGTTTGTTGGCTGTGCAAGACACCGAACGACTTCATCATCAGCTGGTCGTTGCGACGCGTGCCTTTGGAGAAGGCGGCTTGTTGTCAGGCTGAGGAGGCACGACGCTCGTGGCCAGATGCTGTGACGATTTGACCCGCTGGAGACGGGCCGCTCCTTCCTCGCAACTCGGCTGATTGGCAGGCGCATGCGGGTGGGCAGGTGCGATGAGGTAACCGCGACCACGAGCATGAGAGAGGCCGTGAGCCAAATGAATCTCCAGCTATCAACTACATGACTTCTTTGTAATCTTGGACTGCTGGCTTCTAATGCCTTGCTTCGTTCGGCCGGTCATGACGGCGATGGGCTTTCCGCTTTCCGGCTCGCGCTGTACCTTGGCC
>Ga0265798_10005047_pt1 | contig 17949 bp, 20 predicted proteins | sample P3T30metagenome_FD_192430 | JGI IMG/M metagenome (GOLD analysis project Ga0265798, IMG submission 192430) | Plant litter microbial communities from East Loma Ridge, Irvine, California - P3 T30 | ecosystem: Environmental > Terrestrial > Plant litter > Unclassified | place: USA: California... | reverse complement strand
GAATGAATATACACTGTGGCCAATTTCATTTCCTGGCGTTGGTAGCTTTGCACTGATCATTCTAGATCGAGAACCAGGAAGCCGCATGAAATAAATTTTGATAGCAGCTGAGCAGTAGGAGGTATACGAAGTTCATTGGAGGTAGAATTGCAATTTGGAACTGAAATTTGTGTTCCCGTCCGCATAGCATCCGCGACTTCTTTCATGGTGGCTGAGCAGTTTCGACTGAAACAGTATGACAAACCTTCGCTCGGTATATTTGTGGAAGTTGCCAAGCTGAGATCAACGGAGGTCAACAAACTTTTACGTTCACAGTCACAGAGTCTTTGTATATACTGTCTCTTATCTTCTTTCGACTTTAGCAGTTACTTTCCCTTCGAAAATTGTTGCTTGCATTCAGCTCCAAGCGCCACGGCCGATATACATCATGGTCTCATCCCACACTGACTACTCGCTGAAGTCCACATTATACTTCATTTCCACCGCTTTCCCAGCCCATTGCTGTCGACTCTCAGCCTCAAGCGCAACCGCTTCATCAGCGCATTGCCGCAGCTCTTCGTCGAAGCGAAAGAGATCCTCCATTTCGCGGTCCTTCGTCTCCCAGAACGCTCGCCACCGCGCTTCAGCCATTCCTTGCAGAGCGCCTCGACGCGCTCAAAAAAAGGACGACGACATTCGTTCGTGTCGAGAAAGACAACCTCAGCCTTGATACGATGCTTGTGCAGTACGCCAAACACCATGCCCATATCGAAGGCGTCAGTCCGGAGTCCATCATCCGCCATCCACTCAGGCGTGAACGAATCATCTGGGACCTGCGCTTCCAAGCCGTTGTACTTCCAGTGCAGCTGCAGTGTCAAGTGCTTGAGCGACGCCACATGCTCCCGATAAGTGTCGAAGAAACCGGAGAACACTGGAATCGCTGCATTGCCGCGCTCAAATCCTCGATCCCAGTGCAGCTGTATCAGCGAGAAGTAGTGATACAGAAACTCCTCGCGTAGCGACGGATCGCGGGCGAAATGCGACGTGACCGCTGGCGTCAGCTTGTCGAACATCTGGCGGAATTGACACGGTCCGCATGGATTTTCGGCAGAAGCGCAGTCTCTCTCGGGGCCAGTATAACCGGTACAACGCTCTACGTATTGGATGGATACAAGCGCGTCCTTGTGGATAGGAGAAATTGTGTCTGATGGTCGGCACATCTCTGGAAATGCTGCCTTGTACGTCTCGAGACGGAGGTCTGCCGGGAGGTTGGTGAAGAATTTGCAGGCCAGGTTCACGTCTAATGCATGGGCGCAGAAGTTTTTGACGGGCTCCTTGAACATGAGTTCTTGGTCTTCGATGGCCCCGGCCTCTGAGACTTTATCTAAGGATACGATCGATTCCACAGGCTCATCGTCGGTCGCCTTCTCGGTACGTTGCGAGCGGAGCTCCATGTTCGTGGTCTTTCGGTCTGGTCTTGCACGGAGCTGCATGGTCGCGATTTTGGCTGGACTTTGATTTGCTTTCGATTGTTAGACGCGGCTTGTCGCGAGGTTGGTATTGGTGAGAGTTGGAGGCGAGTGAAAAATCGTTTGACAATTGGCGTTGATGCTGGTATGGGAGTGGGATTTGTTGTGCTTTCACTTGGCAAGCTGTAGGTTCGGCAGTTAAAAGTAAATCACTCCATGCATTGACAAACATTGTTGTGTTACTATGTGCAACAACATGGAACGCAAACCATTCTCCGTCACTCGACGGCCCACCTTTGTGCAGGAACAAAACATCGTATCTTGCAATGAAGTTTCTGAGATGGTGTTCAAGAGCTTACTGCGCTTCAGTGTTAGCGCAATTATAATATGTAGCTGAGTCCGGTAGGCTTCGTTAATCTCACAGAAACAAGTGCCGAGTTACACTTTTAAAGCTTCTGATCCCCTACAGCATTCTGCCTTCGATATCTAGAAGATGGGTGGTAAACTAATATGGTCATGAACAAAGCATTCTGATATTCTCTCACCTCGGTCTCCATGCTTGTTCTCGACCATGTCGATCAAGTAGCCGACATGCTCCGCTCACGCTTCAGACACAAACAGCACGTGCATGCGCGCTTACCGTCTGCACAGGAACCAATGTGGTACAGCTCCTCAGATGCAGCCACACGCGTGCGACGGAAATGCTCCGACCTCCACATTATCGAAGCGATCTATGACTTCCCCGCAAAGACCTAACCCACTCGAGTAAAGCGTTGAGCAAACGCTATCTGGTTCCGCCTACTCCTAGATCTCGATTCCATGGTGTTGGTAGCTGGGGCAGTCGAACCCATGACTTCGGGAGGGGTGGTATAGCCGATCAGCATGGCGACGGGAACCCAGATGTACGGGAGTACTTGAAGGGACTCGACTCTCACTCTAACCTTGCGTGCAGATCATCATCTCCAGGCTTCTCATCATGTCGATGTTCAAGGAAACCACGCTGAAAAACTTCTTGATTTGCTTCTTTCTTTCCATGGGCCAAATATGCTTTGGGTGGGTCGATTCCATATCCATACTCGAGGACTTTGTACTGATCATGAATCAGGTATCCAGCTTCGGTCATCTCTGTCACCTTGGGTCAACCTGTCTTCCTTCAGTACATGGGCCTCGTCAATGCTGAAGGCAAGGTGACCGGCAATCTCCTCAACGTCGCAGGCGCAACTTCCGGCATCTTCCAAGCAGGTGCTGCGATCAATGTCATTTTGACAGCAATTGTTCTCGATCGGTTCGGCCGAAAGGCTGGAATCTACTACAATGCAGTTATCGGACTCTTCGGTGGTGCCCTCATCGTCGGCTCAATCAACATCAGCATGTTTTTAGCAGGAAGGTTTTTCGCGGGCATGTCGTCCTTCGGCTTCTTGACCATGACACCCGTGTACACGACGGAACTGAGCCCTCCAAAGCAGCGCGGATTCTTCGTCGGATTGAACGCAGTGTTCATTGGTACTGGATACAGTCTTGCTGCCTGGCTGGGCGTAGCTTTCAGCTACGCGGACAAGCCCGCCACACAGTGGCGAGGCCCACTTGGCATGTATCTTATCTGGCCGAGCTTGCTGATCATAATTGCGTTCTTCAGTCCCGAGTCACCTAGATGGCTGATGATGCAAGGAAGGGACGAAGAGGCAAGAGAAGTGATCTTCAAACTACACACCGTCAAGGGAGACGAAGGTCTCGCATCATGGGAATACAATGAGATCCAGAAGCAGACCGTCATCGACAAAACGCTGGAGACGTCTTGGGTAAGTCGCCTACGCAGTCTTTGGGAAACTTACTGATCGATCATGCTCAGCTCTCAATGTTCACGAAAGCGTCCTACCGCCGCCGAGTCGCCATCACATGCTTCTACTGCTTCCTTGGTCAATCGACGGCTATCCTCGTGATCAACAATTACGGTCCAACCTTTTACTCTGCTCTCGGCTATAACGTGCGCCAGCAGCTGTTCCTGCAAGGCGGCTGGGTGACCGTATCGATACCATTCTGTCTGCTTGGAGCTGTTCTTGCGGACATCATTGGTCGCCGTCCGATTATGCTCATCGGAATAGGAGGTTGTTGTGCCTGCCTGATCGTTGAGGCTGCAGCTGTCAAGTACTTTTCGGCTGACCCAAGCCGGAAAGAGATGGGAGCGCTGGGTACGGCAGCGTTGTTCATCTTCAACGCGTGCTATAATCTAGGTGTTGATGTCGGTGGTGCTGTCTTCTACGCTGAGGTGTTTCCCAACCACATCAGGAGCAAAGGAGTCGCGCTAGCAAACCTCACACTCGCTCTCGCCGATTTGGTGTATCTGCAAGTAACGCCGTATGCCTTTGCGAACATTGGATGGAAGTTCTTCCTTGTAAGCGCTGTCCGCAATCGAGGCGATTCTTTTGGTATACTGACTGAGTATCCCAGGTCTTCGTGATCATCTCCGGCCTCGGCTTCATTGTGCTGCTTTTTACGCTACCTGAGACTATGGGAATTCCACTCGAAGGTAAGAGTTATGTGTACAAACAGCATGCGAGACAAATACTAATTTCGTGCCTGCACGTTGTAGAGATGGCCAAGTTGTTCGGTGACGAGCCGGAAACTATCGCTGCTTTGGTTGAGCAGAAAGACGGCGATCACGTCACAGAAGTCCGAGAACTCAAGGTACATGAGGGCAAGCAAGATGAAAGCTATGTTTGAAATGTACATGTGCTTTGTTGGAAGGTTGTGTGCCTATCACTCGGTCAAAGTAATATGAAGTGTTGTCATCACGACGGCTACCATCTTCACACAACTGATCATGATTCTTCAGACGAGGGTAGACGGTGAACGTCTTGGGTTGGATTCCGGAAATGACCCGGACGTAGCCAAGTAGCCGTGGGTGCCACGTCAATTTTGTGAATGGTATGTGGTCTCTGGTGTCGTCCAGGTTAGGTCGATATTTGCAACGTGGTTCGCTCTTGTGATGGCTCATTGACCGATAAAATATTCTTTGCGGAACAAGCCTTGTAGATACATTGTCGGCGCGGCCGCTTGGTGTGCTCCGACGTGCATTGTCCTTCATGTTGCCTTCTTCGTTCAATCATCATCTTCCACATTCTTCTGGATGATCTTGCACAGCTGCTGCCAGCCTGCGTGATCACTGCCGCCCTCGAACTTTTCGTGTGCATCCCCTTCGCTGTCGAACACCATCCCGTATTTGTCGTCCAGCGTTTTATAGTCATACATTCGTCTCTCGGGGAACTTTTCGCGCAGTTCCTTGGATCGGTATGCCTTGTCAAAATCATAATCGTTCTTCTCGGGAATCTCCAGCTGCTCAAGGTCTGATGCGCCGACGTCGAAAGTCTTGAGGGCACCCATCTTCTGTGAGGCGATACTGCGGAAGAAGTCACCCCAGCAAATGAATTCTTCAGTGTAACCCCCACCCCAATGAGAATAGCAGTGATTTAGCTGCACAGTTTCGAGTGTGCTCCTGTGAGCTGTGATGAAGGAGGCCATTTCATCACTAATGAAGGCGTATTCCAAATGCAAGCTTTGCAGTTGTGGCATATGCTGTCCATGAAGCGGTAGCGCACCGCAGCTTATGCCATCTTCGACCCCAGGGGGCCCGTCATCTGTTGCGGCGAAACTGAAATGCTTGACGCTGGAGAGGCGTTGGAAGAAGTAAAGGTGGAGTTCCCTGATGAAGTCAAGATATGTCTCTGCCTTGTTGATCTGCCAACCAGCTCCGTTATCCCCTCCACGAAGAGAAATCGTGAAGGAAGAGAGATTCTCAAGCACTCGTTGGAATCCTGGAAGCTGCCAGGCGGAGCACTTCTTGGCCACAACGTCCTTCAGCTCCAAGTGTTTGATGCTGGATGGTAGATTCTGCGACAGCGCCCTGTAAGACCGCTCCATCAAGGCTCGGAAAGCGATCGTCTTTTCCGACTCGAGCACATCCTCGTCCGTTTCGAAGTCTTCCATTAGGTCAAAGCCATAGCTGTTGTTTTCCTCGTCTTCCTTCCTCTTCTTGGAGCAAATGAATTGCACAGTGACGCGTTCCAGATTTCGCAGCTCTGCAAGGCTTGAGAGGACCTTCTCTACCGCTTCCGGGAAATGATCGGGTGAAGGGTCGGGTAGTGCCTCGTCCCGAACATCATCATCTGGCATTGGCATGACTCCGATGTAGTGAAGATGCCGTACATGCTGTGCGTACGGACCACGGAGGATGGAAAGCACAGAAGTGCCGCTTGTCTCCTCGTTGAGCAACGTAATTTTCCTCAACAGAAAGGGCAAAACCAGGTTTCGTAGCGCCTTACATACGCGGCTGAGACTCAGAAGATCTTGAGAAGGACCCGGAATGAATGAATCGGAAGTTGCGTCGAGCTGCTCGACAATATTCAGCTGGAGTTCAGCAGCAAGAGAAAGCAGGGACGCCATCAGTGATAGCGATGGAGCAAGATCGGACGCGAGGACACGTTAGTGACTTATATGATGAGCATGTACGGTGCGAAGGTAGTGCGTGTTCGGGTCCCACATCAAGCAGGCACCCGCGTTGGACGCCTGATGCAAATGAGGCAACCGACCGCCGGTTTGAGGATAGAATGTATGTGAACCAAAATGAGTTGCATCGTGCGAGCAGGCAGAACAGACTACTTCGTAATAGGTATCTACCGGCTTCGTGGTTGGAATAGAAGTGACGTCATCGCGCTCACGAAAAATCGCGCCTGTTTCCCTAGCTGCAGACATCCAGACTACAACGAATGCCATTCAGAGAACATACGCACCCCACTGCTCGCTTCCTACCTCTTTGCGACTCAATTTCGAGATCATGATCGACGTAGAGAAGCAGCTATACCAGCGAACAGTTCAGGTGTCGTTGACCAGAAGGATGCGTGAGAAAATAAGATACATATGCACTATAATGCTGAAACCTAGACTACATGACCACATACGTGATCGTTTCGGTAGGTCTGGCGCCTGGCTTGACCGGCCAGCAGCGATCAGCAGGAAAGAAAATTACGCCTCGCCGGTACAATTCTAAACTCCAACCCAAATTGAACGCTCAATCTCCTCCACAGATACATCTGAGACTCTGGCCAAGCGCAATCGCTTACGCAGACTTTCCACCCATCCCATTGATGAACTCGCTTACCTCGAATCCAACCCTTCTCAGATCAGCATCTGTAAACTTACCGTCCTTCTCTTTCGCCACTGTCAAGCACCCGACCGACTCGTCCATCTCCGGTTTCGCACCACCGTGGTCTTTCTCATGCGACCGGATGTATATCGTAAGGTCAGGCCCAACAGTGCCGCGCCAGAGCGTAGCCATCCATTGCCAGTGATCCGTCGTGCTATACGCGTCCTGAACGGGAATGCGAGCCGCATATGCGACCGATGCCGCGAGCTGGAAGGTAGGCAGAATGATAATTGGTTTAGTGGGCGATGGGGGTGTAGAGCTCGTGGACGAGTCGGGAGGACTGGCGGAGTCCTTATGATGACTCAATGCATCTTTGCCGGAGTCCTTGTCAGAAGCGACAGATTCTTGTGAAGAGGGTACCTTTTCGACAGGTGTAGTGATGTACTTGATCATTTCGGCACTCTTGCCATGCCACTCCTTCATCAAGTCCAGGTAGTCTTCGAAGGTCGCGCCGGCTTCATTCGGGAGCTTGGGCGGCTCGGCGATACGTGTAGAGTACAATGAGTCCGTGTCTTTTGAGAGACGCTCATTGAGCCACTGCGCGAGTTCTTTCACGGCAGCGTTATCGTCGCCTTCTACGGCGATGATGGCACCGCGGACCTGAAGGGCAGGGCTGACCGATACAGGCTCCTTGTACGGAAGACTTATGCGGCCAAGAAGGTTGATCTTCTTTAGATAGGGGAAGGTCATGAGCACTTCCTCTACGCTTCGTGGGCTGTGGTCCAAGTGGCTGGATGCAGAGGCGACTTCGGCCAATGAAAATCTTCGTCCGTCACGGGGTGTGCGTGGTGGAGGCATGGTAGCACTGTTGGGAGGCGAGTATCGTACTTGAGTTGGAGGGAGCGATACTCGTCGAGCATACTGGGTGTAGTACGGACCATCGGGTCTGCGAACGTTACTCGGTGGCGGGCCGTAGTCAAAGCGCCGTTTCTTGGAACCCGGCGTCATTGGCGTGTACATCCCCGGCTCCTCACGGATTGATGGAATCTGTATGTTACTGAGGGACGATGGCACGTGAGATCGTCGGCGCCCCGGGGAGTCAAGGCTGAGGTTGCTCATCATGGGTAGATATCGCGTGGTCGGAGTGAGGCCCTCTGAGAAGTTTGGAGGCGATAATGTAGGTGTACCCGCAGAGTCCGGAAAGGGACTGGTCGGAGTCTTGATGCTCCGTCCGCCACACCTTGGGCAGCGGTACTTGTCGACGGTGGTGTGCTGAACGGATGGATTGAGCGGTGAAGAGCCGGGTTTGCTAACACGCCGAGGTTGGTAGAGATAATCGGGATATTGTTCGTGGTGTCTAGCCTTTTCTTCCTAGTAGCCAGTTAGAAGTGCTTTGGGTATAGAATATCGAAACGTACGAGTGCTAGGTCTTGCCAAACTTTTTTCGACTCCTCGCCTTCAGCTTTCCACTGTTCGCCGATGATCTTGGAGATGTCGGGATTATTGAGCCCAGGGTTACGAGCGATGATAGCTTGCTGATGGTGCTGACGATAAAGAATAAAAGCTACAAAGAAATCAGCGGCTGAAGAACGCGATGCTAAAACAAAGAAAGTTTCTTTGTTTTGCCGTGTCACACCACCCAAGCTAGGTAGGAATGGCTTAACACAAAGGATTGGAGTACTCACCATTTCTTGGCCGAGGTATCTTCGGTTCAGGCTGGCACAGGCAGACGTGCGGTGAATACTCCCCTGATCCAGCCGATGTAGCACTTTGAGGAGATCGGAGGTTGGTAGAATTGTGGTATTCCGGAGCTTCCTCATCGTTATTCGTTTCCTCAAGAGAAGCGATCCTTTTCCTGGTGGAGCGCGAAGACACAGGGCCTGATGATGCCAAATCATCCCTGTCAGTGCGCAACATAGGACTTGATGTAGGCGCGGACCTGACGTCGTGAAGCCTGCTGCTCTTGCGCAGACTACTAGACGGCTTCACATCGTCTGTCGGGGAGTCCGTAAGAGTGTCGCCCACCTGCATACTTGACCTAACGTATCGCCTAGGGACGTGGAAGAAAGTCGCAACGGGGGTCGCGGGTGGAGGTGACGACGGCCGAACAATTGGCGGCAGCGTACGACTTGCAAGCATTTTGGAGTTGAATGACCAAGTTATTGATATAATGGAAGTCTTTGAGATCCGCATTCATTGTCCCATGGACAGAAGGAAGGTATGTCGGACGAACCATCCGAACATTCCCAGCTTCTTTGACGATGATGTGCGAGAAGGGTACAAGACCATTGCCCATTGATAGTGAGTCGCGCGCGATCCAGTAATTCGATTGTTCCAGACAGATGCGGTGAACGTTGGGTGCGCGATTCCTTTGTTCTTGCCCACGTCCCAAAGCGGCCAAGACAGTGCGCTGAGACATTCCAGCAATCCACCACTAATTAATGCAAGGGGCCAACAACACTCTGTAATGTCAGGCTGGAAAGCACGCGCGGTCTCGGGAAACGCGATAGCTTCACAATCCAATTTCTTTCTGAGGGGCGCAATTGATGCAGCCGCAGTGAAGTCCTCGTAGCTTGGTCAAGTTTCAGACAGTGTCTTTGGTGCCGACGCTAGCTGTCTGGAGGGAATTTGATATCGAAACGCCCCAAGTCTGATGATTGTTCGGGTATGTACTCGCTTAAGGACTCATTTGGGGCCCGCGATTGATAGTCGTGTTACCGTGGACGAGGCCCACGGCCGGCCTTCCGATTAGCTGGTGCGCGACGTCTCCGCGATGGATCCCGTCTCTGCCACCTGGTTAGCATCAGACAATGCGTTTGTTCTATTGAGCACTGGCCGAGATGAGTGGTCGACAGCGTTGGAACACCCCTTCACATAGGCTGCTCCCAGATGGCTGGTGTTACCATCCGACAACATTATTAGACACAGCTGATCAACGTGCTTGCAGAGCGGCATGTGTTCGACAGCACTGAGTGCATCTGTGTCACGATGAAATGCCAGCTGTTGCATCCCGGGTTTCCAATACGATATCGTTGGGATGTGGCGTGAAGACTTGAGTTGAGTGTCCGCTTATCATTTGTGTGATAGTTCGATGACTCACTTCATTACGAAGTGTTTCATTCACCTTGCACTGCGGCCTGCGACTGACAACACAGGAGACGCTGCATGTCAGACCCTTCGTCACCGTACACGACGAGACGGGTGCCTTGCTATGGACCAGCCATTAAGCTGGCGACTCCCATGAAAGCCGTTGAATCGAGAAGTAGAGCAAAAGCAATATAACTCCAGCCGCGTGAATGTGCCATATGGATAACGATCGCATCGTACCGAAGTCCTGGAGCCTTCTCGCAACGGAGAAACAGATGCGAACTGTAAAACTACAGACTGTTAATTTCGTAAGAGTTGAGAAAGGGCAAAATTGCAAGAAAAGTTTGTGATGTCCGTTCAATACTAGTCTCGGTCAGGCTGGCAGCAGGAAGAACACTGCGAAGCCCTCCGGCCACCCAATGTTCCCGCCAACGATAGCCGGTATGGCTACAACATCATGCCGCTATTGGATCATTTACTGTAGCGTGCCCATGCACATAGCCAGTTTCTCAACGGCCCAATAGTGGACGCGTAAGTTCTGAGTGGAGATGCGACTGCGTCGGTGGGTCGTCTGGACTGGACCGTAGCTTCCCGGGGTCGAATGCTGCAGCTCGCGCATTGCGGGCGTCGTATCGTGCATCAGATATCAAAGCTCGAGGTTTTGACGTTGCGAGTGGCTTTTGTCAAGGAAGAAGAGACGTTCTGTGAAAATGAAAACATCCGGAGGCGCGTCGCGCGTCGCGCTAATTAGTTAGCGACTTCCCCACGACGTCCTAGACGACCCATCTCTGACGTCAGTGTGCTACTTTCGCAACGCCTACTTGCGTGCGTGTTTTGAGGCAAACCTACATTTTCTAGCATACGAGTGGATGCAGCATGTACAACGACTTGATCAACGTTTTCTTTCCCAGCCGGTGCCTCTCACCATCTAGTCCGCGCCTTTTTCATCACGCTGGTAATACATGAGACCATGCTGAAGAGTAAAAGGCTAACATGATTTGTTCTGTTCGCCCTGAAGTCACTACATGTAGGCTACGATCATTGTCTTCAAGACAAGACCACCTAGATGGTAAAGCGAAAGTTTGGGTCCTCCAACAACACTTTCTCACCTCGATCAGCCTTAGCATTCTCACTCCTGAACCAGAGAGTCAAGATACCGACGAGAATAATCGCCAGAACATTGCACGCCATGCACGCAGCAAACCCCGGCACGTATGACGGCGCATCTTCCGTCCTGAAAATGAGCGCCCCAGCGATGCCACCAATGCCTCCAATGCCCGTAAGTGAAGCCGAACAGAACGCACGTCGCCACTGTCCACGGATATTGTTCGCTTGATAAGCCATGACGCTTGGAATCGCAGAGTTGGTGCCGGACACGGTGATGAAGACGCCAACGTACTGCGCCCAAGGGTTCTTCGCGAAGCCCATGATTGGCAGACCAACGAGCGATACCATGCACAAGAAGACGAGAACCGGGCCACGCGTCTTGTACTTGTCGCTAAACCATGCTGCGCCATACATGAGGAACCCCGAGAATGCGTACGGAGGCGCGCCGAGACACTGGCTCATGGCAATGCTGAACTCGAGCTTGGTCGACAGGATGATGGGCAGGAAGAACGCAAAACCGTAGGCGATGGTCGTGACAAAGAGCAGAATGAGCGCAAACGCGTAGATGTACCAGTCTTTGGCTGGCTCGAGGAATCTCTTCCACGAGAACTTTTCGGCTGTTGCGTCGTTTCTGTCGGCATTTAGGCGGTCGATTACGACGTCTAGCTCGTGGGGTTTGAGGAAGCCCCAGGATGGCCTTTTCTTCTCTTCGTCGGGGAACTTAACGATGAAGGTGATGGCGAAGATGGCGACGGCTACGGTGATTACACCCTCCATTATGAAGATCCTACGATGGATCTTTCGTCAGGGAGGTAACAGACTATTGGGACACGGATTTTGACTTACCAACGCCATCCACGGATGTCTCGGACCCCTTCCATCTGTTGCAAGCCATATGCGAGAATGCCGCTCAGGGCCGACGCGATACTACCAACGAAGTAGAACACGCTGTATCGCTTCGCGACCTCGACTACCCTCCGTCAGCACATCAGTCTGCCTCTGCGCCGCATCATCCAAACTCACACTTCGTATACCAACATGATAAAAGGTAAAGACAACCTGGGAAGTAGCCACTTTCTAACAACCCCAATACCAACCTCAATGGTATCAGACTTTGCCAATCATCTGTGAATCCGAACCCAATAATGACCGCGCCCCACGCAATGCAAATACCAGGCAAGAATAGCCGCGGTCCCACCTTGCGACACACAATGATCATGAAGGGCTGGCATAGAACGTATGTGATGAAGAAGCACAGGTTCACGAGGTTGTATCCGTACCCACGGCTCATACGTAGGTCCTTGAGCATGCCTGCATGGAGTTAATGGCGGGATAATGTGAATGTTGTTGAGGACGTACCAGCAATTGCAGCGTTGCTGACATTCTTGCGGTCCATCAAACTGATGCCATACATGGCACCGAGAGCGGGGATGAGGCGCCAATCGACGCGGTGCCGGAGTTTCGCTGCAAGCTTCAAGTCCACGGAGTCGGAAGAGGTGGATGGGGATGCGAGACCTTTCTCAAGGTGCTCGATGTGGTCTGTTGACTCATTCTTGGTAGTGATGTGCGGCATGATGGATGGCTGAACTAGAGAACAGCGGACTGGCAAATATTTCGATCGCGGTCAACACGGTCAAACATTGCAGGAGATGCCATTATATGACCCATATGCAAGTCAGCTTCGGATGCCAGCATCCACGTCTTACACATATCGCGTGGACAGGTCCCTTCTACCAAGCACTGTACCTCCTTTCCCACGCCACTGCCAACCCATCACCAACGTGTGACAGCAACCACACGCGCAAGCCAAGTAATCCATCTTCGCTACCACACCGCAGACCCACAGCATCTCCGAATCCCACGAAGGAAAATTGAGCACATGAGGTAATGATTGCCGCAATGTGTAACGCGTTGCGCACGGCTGGGGTAAGTTTGCGGGGAAGATCTTGGTGTTTCTTGGGCATGGCTTGGGAGCGATCGTTTTTGACGATTCAGTTCTTCGACCTTGAGGTAAAGGGGTGGAACGGCAATTGACAAGGATAATATGGTCTTGGATGCCGCCTTGGCTACACACGCTTATCACCGGCGTATAGGCTACTTGGGAGCTAGCGAACGTTGTTGAACGACCCGGTATATGCATCTCGTTCGAGATTGTTCCGAGAATGCGAAGGATTGCTCGGATAGGGTTCATATTGGGATGACATAGCTTTTATGTTGAGGAGGATGGATAATAGGAAAGTAAGAAAGAATGCCACGAACGCCAACCGACAAGACTCGTCGGCTCTCAAACAGCAAAGAAACTTTTGGTAAAAATCAGTCGTCTCACCCTCAAACCCTTCACACTGCTTTCCACTCATCTCTTCAGGCCATGACGGATGTCTTCCAGACTAGTCTCGGGCCGCTGTTCAGCACCTGAAGCCTCGCCAGTATCTTCTCTCTGCTCGTCATCACGTTCTCTTGGACCTTCAATACTACCTCGTCCACTCTCTTTTTAGCCTCGTCTTCATTCTTCTCCTCCGCCTTCTTATCGTCCCGAACAAGCTTGTGCTTCCACATGCCCACATAGATCGTGCGACTCTGCCTCAACCAAATGTGCCACCACATCTTTTCTACCCAGTCGACAAGGACTTTATCCGTGGCTCCAGCGTGGGCTGTATCAGCCCAGTGCATCTCGGATCCCTTGCCATGGGGTGAAGAAAGAAGGGAAAGTTGACCGTTGGCGGGTCGAATTGAGTCCACCGTGCGATACACAGAAGCTTTCTGTCATCGCCCATATTTGCTGGAGGTGGCGAGGGTTTCCATGCGTACGGAGGTTTGCGAGGCAGCGCTTCAAGATGGAGAGGAACGTCCCATACTGAAGCTGGCTGGACCGGTGACGAACTTGAGGGTATGATGAGATTGGTCACGATCACATCCGGATCAAAAACCTTGTCCTCGGGCATGACCGGCGGTGTGAGCTGACCAGACGCAGTGATACCGAACTTCGGTGTCTTCAAGTCTGCCTCTGACCGTTTGACGATGATGCACGGCTGCAGTAAGTCGTCTTTCCAGCCCGCGTCGCCTTTCGGTAAGGCTTTGATGATCAGGGCTTTCAATCTCTGCTCTTCAAGTCCCTTGACGTGCGCGGCTCGCTTGGTGTAGTATGCTTGTGCGATGTTGGGGTACATGGTTAAGACTTTCTCGCGCACGGCAGCACGCTTGTTCTTGTTCCAGGTCTTGAGGTCAACGTCCCGCTGAGCAGGATCGATGGTATCTTCGATAGAGTCCCACGCGTCCGTGGCGTACCCGTAGCAGGAATAACGGCTTGGAATCCACTCCTTGATAAAGGGAATCCAGTGGGGCGAGCGATCATCTATACGCCTCGCATAATTCTCTGTGGCGAGGCGAGCTGCGAAGTGACTTGGATTGAAGAGCCACGAGCCAGCAAGGTATTCGTGCACTAGAGAATAGGTTAGTCTTGTGAAGCGCGCTGTTCGGCGGCAGTACTTACGTTCTTCGGTGGTCTTGAGACTTGAATCCAGGACCCGTCTGTCCAGGCCCATGATTCTCAGAACGTCTCTAGGGTCCTTGCTGATCCAGATCAAATTTCCTGAAATGTTTGTCTCATTCACCTCGTCCATCTCCTCTATGCGAATATAAAGACCTTCTGGGCGTATCGTCAAGCCAAGCGGCTTCACCATGCTGCCCATCATCTTGCTGATGGTTCCGTGACTGTATTCGTAGGTCTGCCACTCGAACAATTCTGATTTGAAGCAGACCTTGACATCAACCTGAACCCAAAAGTCTTCGTCCTCGTAGCCGTTCGGGCGGATGGCAAAGAACATGATGTCGGAGTTCTCCAGTGGGCTACGACCGCCATAGGAAGTATTGAAAACGGACTTGATACGTCTAACGGTGCCGGGCCAGTCGAAAGTCTTTACGGATGTGCTTGATGGTGAGTGGAAGGGAGCCGAGACTAGGAAGTCAACGTCGCCGTAATCTTTTTTGCCGGGATACTCCATCGGTACCACTACGTGAGAGAAGATGGTTTGGAGTGCGACAGTTGCTTGTAGCTTGACCTGTGTGTAGACTTCGGACGAAATGCGGGGGACATTTAGGCGACGGAAAGCATGGCCTCCCATGCTGTTGATAGATAGTGAAGTGAACTCTTGAGAAGGTGTTGTCAGTACGTTGGTATCCGTTCGGCGTGTCAAGAGCTGATGCTGCAAGAATGTGACCCAGAGTAAAGATGATAGAGGTCCGGATGCTTCGTACTGCTATGATCGTTATCCAAAGAGCGGTGAGCTGATATAATGATATACTCTGGAGCCCCAGTCAGCTGCGAAACGCAAGTCAGTGATATTATCATGGGACGGAAGTGCTCGTGTGTGAAAGCTCACTTCGTCCCTCGTAGTGCCGAATGACCATGTCTAGATGCGCGTTCGACATACCTAGTGATGCTGGAACAGTTTTTATGGCTCGTGACTATATCTTTGGCGTGTTGTGTCGTTTCAGATGGTCTGGAAGTCTCTCGGGGGCGGTGGCTCATCTGACTGCAACAAGACTACCTAGGTAGTCTTGGGGAAGGAGCGAACATCGCTGGGAAGCAAACATACATTGTTGGAAGGTGCAATGATTCTGTGATTCGTGATAGTCGAGGACCGGGAAGTAAAGGTATTGACCTATCGCATCATTTCTCCAATCGTCTCCTCAAGCGTCTTCGGCCTCCGACCAGCCTCCTTCAGCACACCCTCCAGCGTCGAATCATCAATCTCACACTCCCCATCCTTGAGCGCATCATACGTACTGCTCCACCACTCGACACTAGCCTTCTCCATGTCCTTCTCCTTCACATAAAACTCCTCATACTCCTTCCTATCCACAACCTTTAATCTCACTTCGTCTCCTTTCACCTTACTCACCACGCCCGCAATGTCCCACAGACTCCAACTCTTCCTCTGGCTAAGATACACCGTCTTACCAGCCCACTCTTCACTGGGCGCAGCCAAGATCTTCGCAGTCGCAAAGCCCATGTCTGCAATCGCAGTCCAGCTTATCTTGCCGTCCCCAGCGACAATGACCTCTTTCCGCATATCGTCCTTGAGATCGAAGTAGTACCCAAAGTATAAAGGCCAGCTCTCATTGTACAATCCCTCCCTAAGGACTGTCACGCGCACCTTGCCCGCCTCCGCCAGCTCGTTCAAGTACTTCTCCGTCCTGATGTGCGCGCGCATGACGCCGGATTTGCTCGGATTTGCAAAGGCAAGCGATGTGTAGTAGATGTGCTTCACCCCGACCTTGACGGCCGCATCAATGGCGGCGCGGTGGTGCTTTTCGCGGCCTTGCCATAGGGGCGCGTCATTGTAGTCCATTGCAATGCGCGGCGTCGATACGAGGAAGAGCTGGGAGCAGCCATTGTAGGCGGCTTCGAGCGAGGACGGGGCATCGAAGTCGGCGTGGCGGAGGGTGATGGACTGGTTGCGCAGGTATTGGAATTTGGAGGCATTGGGGTCAGATGAAGTCTATGAGGGATCACGTCAGCTTCATCCAATATGAACATAATGCATGCAATTTGTTGTGTTCCCCCATGGATTGTTACTTACGCAGGCGATGAGTTCTTTGGGGTCGATGAGCTTGTTGTCGAGGATGGCATTGAGCACGGCTGAGCCCAGCTTGCCGGTTGCGCTTGTGAGGGCTATCATATTCGATCAATGTTCTTTGCAGGTTCGTTTCTCTCTGCGGTGTCAATTGAAGCTGCTTCGCAATGTGAATATGCTGGGCATGGTTGTGAGCGCAAAATGTTAGCTCTATGACCTCATTTGTAATCGGCAGTTGTGGTCGCGGACATAGAGAGCGCAACACGCGTGTCTACAAGGCATCGTTGCTGAGCAGGAGACTACAAATCCAGAATATGAAGACATGCCAAAACGGTGTTTTGTTGAGGGATGAGAGTTGGAGGAAAGAGGGAAGGGAAACGGGATGGCACGTGGCCGTCGCGTGCTCAGCCGTCGCGTTTTAGTGCGGCTCTTCGATCTCACGCCTTCCATCCACGCCCACTCACCCACGAGACACCAAAATGCCGATCGCAACGAACGTAAGCAGATCGAACAGGAAAAAATGTCCTTGAACTTCTTGGGTGCATAAGGCCCATGATGGGCACTCACTTAAATCATCTCTTCCATGCGCAGATTATGGCTGGCTATTGGTGAATGATTCCACGACACTCGATGAATTGGCACGATTTCGCTGGCATGATCACTTGAACGACATCTGCGAAGCAACCTGTCTATATGTACGGCTGATTCAAGCCGCAGAGAATATACACACAAGGTAGGCATTTCGCGCCCCTAATCGATTTCCTACCCTTTGAAACTCCTGCAAACGTTCCCCCATGTCTCATCCAATCTCACTCACGCACAATACCTGCCCCATTCAATAACTCCACCTCCAACCATTCCACCCTTCTCTAAACGACCCACCTCCACCCTACCATCCCCAACCTCTGAAAAAAAGAAAACAACGACCCCTTCGGCACCAACCCCCCATACATCGACATCCACCACGCTGCGAAACTCCCTAAACCGATCATTAGCATCCAACCTCAAGAACAGTACACACCAAGACGTCAACACACCTTGCTCGATCCCAACCTCCACAAACCCCAGCGCCCCAAGCACCCACGGCGTCAACACCGCCATTACACCTAGCGCGACAACCGTACAGAACACCGGATGCTCGACTACAAAGCCCTCGACGCTGAGCGCGACGCGTGTAGCTTTATCGTATGCGTTGCGCAGCGCGGGGCCGAAGTGTGCGTGCCCGTCGCGGAGCACCTGTGTGAGTTTTTCGAGCAGGTATTTCGCGAGGGTGGAGGTCCAGGTTGTGGTGCCGATTGTGGCGTCGAGGTGCATGCGGAGGGCGGCGCCGGATTTGTGGGTGGTGAGGAGCGTGGTGAGGATGTCTTGGGCGATGAGGGCGGATTTGTCGGAATTGTCGGAATTGTCGGCCTCGTGGGAGGAGACGAGGGTGGCTTTTTCGGAGGGGAAGGGGGAGGGGGAGGGGGTGGCTTGGGGGCAGGGGAAGCAGGGGAAGATGGAATGGAACTTGGAGAGGGACATGGTTGATGTGCTTAATTCAATAGTAAGTGAAGAAGAAAGTATGTGGTGGTGGAGTTGCAATTGAGCCAGC
>Ga0265798_10005045_pt1 | contig 17951 bp, 16 predicted proteins | sample P3T30metagenome_FD_192430 | JGI IMG/M metagenome (GOLD analysis project Ga0265798, IMG submission 192430) | Plant litter microbial communities from East Loma Ridge, Irvine, California - P3 T30 | ecosystem: Environmental > Terrestrial > Plant litter > Unclassified | place: USA: California... | reverse complement strand
GCTGCGCCGGCTGACGGTGGTCACGCACGGCGTCAGCGGCTCGGTGCGGCGCGATATTTATGCAGCCACGACCGCACCCCTGACCGACAAGGCGCTGCTGCGCCGCATGAAGCGCGAAAAGGACGCGGTGGACGACCTGATCGACGAACCGGCCTTTGGCGAGTTCGGCAAATGGGAATACCGCGACAACCGGATCGCGGTCCAGCCGACGCGTTGATCGGCGCCGGCGCTGATGGCGCTCAGGCCGCGAGCGCTGCGGCGCGCACTTTTTGGCGCGACAGGCGGTCGAACGACCAGGTCAGCAGCACGGCGGCAATCGTCAGTCCCAGCACCAGGCCGATCCAGAAGCCGGTGGTTTCCATCGGCGCCGCCGGCGCCCAGCCGAACCAGCTCGGCGCAATGCCGAGGATATAGCCCAGCGGCAAAGAGAAGCCCCAGAAGGCGACCAGCTGGATGATCATCGGCGCCCGCGTCACCTGGTAGCCGCGGATCGCCGAGGCGGTGGCGACCTGGGTCGCATCCGACAGCTGGAACAAGGCCGCGAACAGCAGCAGGTGCACGCAGGTTTCCTGCACCGCCGGGTCCGATGTATAGGCGCGCGCAATCTCCCAGCGGAACAGGGCGATGAAGGTGGCCGACAGCACGCCGAAGGCCACCGACATGCCGACGCCGACCCAGGCCACGAAGCGCGCCCGCACCGGATTGCCTTCGCCCATCGCCTGGCCGACGCGGGTCAGCAGGCCGATGCCGAAGCTGAGGGGCACCATGAACACCAGCGCCGAAAAGTTCAGCGCTACCTGGTGCGCCGACACCTGCACCACGCCGAAGCGCGCCACCAGCAGGCTGATCAGGCCGAAGGCGCTGGCTTCGGCAAAATACGTGACGCCGATCGGCAGGCCAAGGCGGAACATCTCGCGGATTTCCGTCCAGTCCGGGCCTTCCAGCTTCGTGAACGGATAGGTCCTGCGGTAGGCGCTGGAGAGCTTGATCCAGGCCACGATGGCGGCCAGCATCAGCCACATGCCGAGCGCCGTCGATACCGCGCAGCCGACCGCCCCCAGCTGCGGAAAGCCCCAGTTGCCGAACACCAGCAGCCAGTTGCTGCCGATGTTGAACAGCAGGCCGAGGATCGCGATGATCATGATCGGCTTGGTCTGGTTGATACTGGTCGTGTAGCCGTACAGCGCGCGGTAGCAGGCAAAGGCCGGCATGCCGACGCTGGTGACGTGCAGGAACAGCGAGGCGCGGTCGGCCACGGCCTGGTCGAGGCCGATGTGGTCGAACAGCAGGGTGGCGAGGTTCGCCGCCAGGCAGGCCACCAGGCCAACGATCAGCCCAGTCCAGAGCGACTGGCGCACCGAGTGCGGGATCTTGTCGTAGCGCCCGCCGCCGAGCTCGTGGGCAACGACGGTGTTAATCGCCATCATCGTGCCCATCACGGTGACCAGCACGATCGACCACACCGAGGCCCCGAGCGAGACGGCGGCCAGCTCTTCGGCGCTGACGTGCCCGGTCATCGCCACGTCGGCCACACCCATGCCCACCGTTGCCAGCTGCCCGACCAGCATTGGCCAGGACAGCTTCCAGAGCGTGGCGATTTCGGTACGGACCGGAGAAGAGGTATTGCTGAGTGTGGCGCTGGCGGTCATGAGGCGGATTTCTTGTTCTTGGAGACCCTTGATTTTACTGTCAGTCGGCTGACCCTGCGGGCGGGCTCTGTCTGGCGTGCGCCGCCATGGTGCAAGAAAGGGCGCCTCGCACCACCTTTCATTTTGTACGTACGTCCCCATATGGAAGCCATTCGTGAATCCTGCCATTGGGAGTGCACTGTGGAATACAAGGACTATTACCAGACCCTTGGCGTCGACCGGACGGCATCCGCCGACGACATCAAGAAGGCGTACCGCAAGCAGGTGCGCAAGTACCACCCGGACGTCAGCAAGCACAAGGATGCCGACGCCAAGACCAAGGACATCAACGAAGCCTACGATGTGCTGGGGAACGCGGATAAACGCGCCGCCTACGACGCGCGCGGCCGCGCCTACGCCGGCGAACAGTTCGCGGGCGGCGACTTCCATCCGGCGCCGGACTGGAACGGGCACTTCGACTTCGGCGGCGCCGGGGCCGACGAGTTCTTCGCCGACCTGTTTGCCAAGGCCGGCGGCAGAGGTGGCCGAGGCGGCTTCCAGATGCGCGGCGACGATATCCACGCCGCCATCACGGTCGACCTGGCCGACGCCTACCATGGCGCGACGCGCACCGTGAGCCTGCGCGTGCCGCAGCAGGATGGCCGTGGCCGCACGACGCTGCAGGACAAGAAGCTGGACGTGACCATCCCGCGCGGCGTGACGCCGGGGCAGCAGCTGCGCCTGGCGGGGCAGGGGCATGCCGGCCATGGCGGCGCCGGCGCCGGCGACCTGTATCTCGAAATCCAGTTCGCTCCGAACCCGCGCTACCGCGTGGACGGCGTGCATGTGTACGAGACGGTGCCGGTGACGCCCTGGGAAGCGGCGCTGGGCGGCAAGGTGGCGGTGCAGACGCCGTCGGGTACCGTCGAGGTGACGCTGCCGGCCGGCTCGCAGAGCGGGCGCAAGTTGCGGCTGAAGGGCAAGGGCTTGCCGGCGGCATCGCCGGGCGACCTGTTCCTGGTGCTGGAAGTGGTGCTGCCGCCGGCCGACAACGACAAGGCACGCGCGTTCTACCAGGCGATGGCGCGCGACTTGGCGTTCAATCCGCGTGCGGCCTAAGGGCGCTCGGCGCCTTGCCCGAAGCGCGCGCCGTGTGTCGAAGCGGACTCCTACAATCGATAACAAATGATTCACAGTTATTCATCTTGAGGAGGTCGTATGGAGCAGAGTAATCATGGAGGCGTCGACCAGGCGGACGAAGGCGTCGGCGTGGCACGCACGCTGCACGGCAAGCGCATTGCCGTGCTGATGACGGACGGCGTCGAACAGGTCGAGTACACGGGGCCGCGCAGCTTCCTCGAAGCGCAGGGTGCGCAAGTCATCCTGGTGTCGCCGAAGGGCGTGGGCGAGGAGGTGCAGGGCGTGAATCACGATCAGCCGGGCGACAAGTTCAAGGTCGAGCTGAACGTGAAGGATGCCCAGCCGGCCGATTTCGACGCGCTGGTGCTGCCGGGTGGAGAAGAGAATCCGAAGTTGCTGCGCAAGGATGCGGACTCGGTGGCGTTCATACGCAATTTCTACGACCAGGACAGGCCGGTCGCGGCCATCTGCCACGGGCCTTGGACGCTGATCGAGGCCGGGATTGCCGAGTCGAAGAACATGACCAGCTATCCAGGCATCCAGGATGACCTGAAGAAGGCCGGCGTCGAGTGGATCGACCAGGAGGTGGTGATCGACGACAAGCTGATCACGAGCCGCACGCCGGAGGATATTCCTGCGTTTAACGAGGCCTTGCTGAACGCATTGCGGGTGGATCCGCAGGCGGCGGACATGGGGCCTAGTTCCTGAGTTGATTCTTTTCGGGGGTCCGCATCCTGATATGGGCCGTATCGGCGAATGATGCTGAGATGCCTGCATGAAGCCCGCTGGCCCGGACTGGCGGGCTTTTGTTTGCGAGAGGGAGTGACGCAACCTTGCCTTCTACCGGCGCCCGCTAACCGAAGCGCCATATGGCACCCCATGGCTTGTCATTACAACAAGGTTTTGCCATCCGGCAGTCCGGATACCGGGGTAGGCGATCCTGCTTCGGCGATGATCTCGTCCCTGGTTCATCCTGCCCAGTGCCATTAAAAAATACTAGTTAAAAAATTACTTTCCTAGTGCATATTTTTCAATAGCTGGATTCTCACACATTGTTGCGACAGCTACGCTCTGTTCGACCGCGTATGGGTGGATGTTGAATTCGATACGGCGCATGCAAAAACAAAGCCCCACCGGCTTGCGCCGGCAGGGCTTTGTTTTTGAATACTGGTGGAGGCGGAGGGAATCGAACCCTCGTCCGCAAGCACTCTACAGACAGTTCTACATACTTAGCACTATCATTTAATTTAGCCTGGACAACGGGGATGTGCACCCTTTGGACAAGCGAGTTACCTTGAATTTCGGAAGCAACCAAGTAACCCGATTGATTCCTAGCCTCTGTAAATGACTCTACCAGTCTTGCGACTCACCCCAGAGGCGAGGTGTTGTAGAGCTAGCAGCAATTAAGCTGCTTGTGCGTACGAGTTATCGTTTGCAGTTATTGATTTCTGGGTGTATTTACGAGGTAACCAGGCCTCGGTATGCCCTGCGCTGCTTTGCAACCCACGTCGAAACCAGGTCGCCCCCCAACGAAAGAACTTCCATTGTACTCCAAACCGCAGGTGTGTGCATCACGGCGCTCGATGCGTAAAGCCAACGTCGATCATCGTTCCGCGTGGGCGCGGGTTCCACCCTGCGCTTGCTGCCGCGGGCCGAAGCCGCTGCGCTGGAGCGAAGCGGTCTCATGCCCGAATTTTTCTCAACGGTTGCCGGCGTTGCGCTGGGCGATCTCGTTGCCGAGGTAGCCGCCGCCGATGACGCCAGCGAGGGTTGCCAGTTTCTTGCCGTTGCCGCCGCCGACCTGGTTGCCGATCAGGCCGCCGATGACGGCGCCGGTGGCGACGCCGACGTAGCTCGGGCCTTGCTGGACCGGCGCCGGGGTAGGGGCGGCGCGGTAGGTCGGTTCGTAGTAGCGGGTTGGCTGCGGAGCAGGGCGGTGCTCGACGACGCGCGGCTTGTGCACGACGGTTTGCTTGACCACGGTTTGCTTCACGACTGGGGCCGGCTCCTGCTTGACCACGATGACGGGGGCGTTGGCGGTCGTTGGCTGCACATAGGTCGTCGTGCCGGGGGCCGCGGTGACCACGACCGGGGCCGGGGCGGCTGCGAGCTGGGTTGGCAGCGCGGCGGCAGGGGCGAACGTCTGGCCTGCGGCGAGCGGGAGGGCTTGCGGCTCCGGGGCGCTCCGCGAGGAGGGCAGCAGGCCGGTGATGGCGGCGGCGCCGGTCAGGCTGACGATGACGACCGAGGCGGCAGCGGCGGCCATCAGGGGATGGATGCGGGTGGTGGCTTGGGTAGTGGTCATGTTCTCTGCTCCATGTGGTGTTGCGTTGTTCGATGGATGCAGGTTACGGAAACGGGCGGTTACACGGTAGACGTGAGGCTGTATCAGTCGTAATCAGATGTAAGGCCAGGAGCGTGCGGATTTCCCGGCTACGTGTTCGGGCGGTGTTGGTGCGTTGCGACTTGCATTGCATGAGGAGCTTGGGCGCGTGGACGGCGGAGCCGCCCACCCTGGATCAAGCAACTGATACTGCGCGGGCAGAAGTCGTGGTCAGCGAGCGTAGCAGGTCGAGCAGTTCGAGCGGCGTGGCGCACAGGTAGTCGGCGCCCCAGGTAGACGGTTCGATGGCGCCGCAATAGCCCCAGGCGCAGGCGACGGTGACCATGTTGGCGGCGCGGCCGGCTTCGATGTCGCGCAGGTCGTCGCCGACGTACCAGCAGTGCTCGGGGGCGATGCCGAGGCGGCGGGCGCCTTCGAGCAGCGGGGCCGGGTGCGGCTTCGAGAATGGCATGGTGTCGCCAGACACGATACAGCCGGCGTGATCAAGCTGAATCTGCGGAATCAGCGGATCGGTGAAGCGCGCGGGCTTGTTGGTGACCACGCCCCAGGCCATGCCGGCGTCGGTGATGCCCTGCAACAGTGCGTCGATGCCCTCGAACAGGGTGCTCTCGACGGCCATGTGGTCCTGGTAGCGGTCGAACCAGGCCAGGCGCAATGCCTCGTAGCCTTCATCGCCGGGCGCCAGGCCGAAGGCGGCGCCGATCATGCCGCGCGCGCCGGCCGAGGCGGTCGGGCGCAGGACGGCGTAGGGCGTCGGGGCGAGGCCGCGCTCGGTGCGCAGCCAGTTGACGGCGGCGGCGAGGTCGGGTGCGGTATCGGCCAGCGTGCCGTCGAGGTCGAACAGGACGGCGCGCGGCGCCGGCGTGGCAGGGGAGGTCATCGTTGTTGCAGCTTTACAGGGGTTTGGTGCACGCCACCATGTAGTTCACATCGGTGTCGTTGTTGAGCGAATAGATCTTGGTGAGCGGGTTGTAGCTCAGGCCCTTCATGCCGTCCACCTGCAGGCCGGCGGCGCGCAGGTACTGCGACAGTTCGGCCGGGGTGATGAACTTGGCGTAGTCATGGGTGCCGCGCGGCAGCATGCGCAGCACGTATTCGGCGCCGATCACGGCCAGCAAGTACGCCTTCGGGTTGCGGTTGATGGTCGAGAAGAACAGCTTGCCGCCCGGCTTCACCAGGGCCGCCGCGGCGCGCACGATCGAAGCCGGATCGGGCACGTGCTCGAGCATCTCCATGCAGGTGACGACGTCGTACTGGCCTGGCTCTTCGGCGGCCATGTCCTCGGCGGCGATCAGCTTGTAGCGCACTTCCACGCCTGACTCCAGGCTGTGCAGGTCGGCCACTTTCAGGGCCTTTTTCGACAGGTCGATGCCGGTGACCTTGGCGCCCTTGCGCGCCATCGATTCCGACAGCACGCCGCCGCCGCAGCCGATGTCGATCACGTTCTTGCCGGCCAGCGGCGCACGCGCGTTGATCCATTCCAGGCGCAGCGGATTGATTTCGTGGAGCGGACGGAATTCCGAGGTCGGGTCCCACCAGCGGTGGGCGAGCTCACTGAATTTCGAGATTTCGAGGGGGTCGGCGTTGGTAGTCATAGGACGGAATAATAACGGGAAAGTTTGCAGGGCGAAGTACAAAATGCGCGGGACGAAAAAAACCCCGCCGGAGCGGGGTCTGGTCACAGCGTCCAGCGCGGCTGGACAGGCTGGAGAATTACTGCTGGCGGCTGCGGGTGCCGACCACTTCGATCTCGACGCGGCGGTTCTTCGCACGGCCTTCCGAGCTCTTGTTGTCTGCAACCGGCTGGCCTTCGCCCTTGCCTTCGGTGTAGATGCGGTTCGAATCGACGCCCTTGCCTTGCAGGTAGGCCTTGACGGCTTCAGCGCGGCGGATCGACAGTTTCTGGTTGTAGGCATCGGTGCCGATCGAGTCGGTGTGGCCGACGGCGATGATGACTTCCAGGTTCATGTCGCCCAGTTTCGAGGTCAGTTCGTCGAGCGAGGCCTTGCCGGCTGGTTTCAGGACGGCCTTGTCGAAGTCGAAGAAGGCGTCGGCCGAGTAGCTCACTTTTTCCGAGGTCGGGACCGGGGCAGGCGCCGGGGTCGGTGCTGGTGCGGGCGGAGCGGCTTCGACTGGCGGCGGCGGCGCGACGCACTTGCCGTTTTCCAGTTTCTCAGGCGCGACGCAGAGTGGGGCGTCGCAGCCAGGGACCGCATCGGCCGGGGTCCAGTAGCCGGTACGCCAGCACAGGCCGAAAGGATCGCGCGCGATCACGCCGCGGCTGTCCTGGACGTAGGCGCTGTACGGCTTGTTCGCCTGGATGTCGGTGGTCAGCGGCGCGTACGGCGGTGCGCTTTGGGCAAACGCACTGCCAGCCATCGCTGCCGAAGCTGCGAGCATGAGGGTTGCAATTTTCTTCATATTTTTCTTCCTTTCGGTTTTCAATCTATCCGTTACGGACGGCAAGGTATTCGCGTTGAAGTAAGCAGAATATTAACACTCGTGCAGCCGCGTACGGTTCGCATTGCGAAATAAGCAATTAACTTCTCATCCATTTTGCCATATGCGCCACGACCGCACGACCGCACGATGCCCATTTGCGGTGCATCACATTTTGACACGTTGTTTCTGCGCAACAATGTATTGCCAGAGCACGCAAGCTTGACGAACGTTTATGACAAGCATGTGTCAAAACTTCAATTGTGTGCGGTTGGCAAGTGTCCGCATGAGAACGCCCGTTGCCCGCGAATGTCGCTGTTGCCGGGGCGACCATGGTAAAATCCATCGCTTGTAATTCATAAATCCACCGCCTGAAAGCAGTCGACACGCCCAATGGATCAATTCGCAAAAGAAACAGTCCCGATTTCCCTCGAAGAAGAGATGCGCAAGAGCTACCTCGATTACGCGATGAGCGTGATCGTGGGCCGCGCGCTGCCGGATGTGCGCGATGGCCTGAAGCCGGTGCACCGCCGCGTGCTTTTCTCCATGCACGAGAGCAATTACAACTTCAACCGTCCGTACGTGAAGTGCGCGCGCGTGGTTGGCGACACCATGGGCAAGTACCACCCCCACGGCGACTCGTCGATCTACGACACGCTGGTGCGGATGGCCCAGGACTTTTCGCTGCGCTATACCCTGGTCGATGGCCAGGGCAACTTCGGCTCGATCGACGGCGACAGCGCCGCGGCGATGCGCTACACCGAGTGCCGCCTCGACAAGATTGCCAGCGAACTGCTGGCCGACATCGACAAGGACACCGTCGACTTTCAGCCGAACTATGACGGCAAGGAAAAAGAACCGACGGTATTGCCGACCAAGATCCCGAATTTGCTGATCAATGGCTCGTCCGGCATCGCGGTCGGCATGGCGACCAACATTCCTCCGCATAACCTGTCGGAAGTCATCAATGGCGCCCAGCACCTGCTGCGCAATCCGGACTGCACCATCGACGAACTGATCGAGCTGATTCCGGCGCCGGACTTCCCGACCGCCGGCATCATCTATGGCGTCTCGGGCGTGCGCGATGGCTACCGCACCGGCCGCGGCCGCGTGGTGATGCGCGCCAAGACCCACTTCGAAGAGTACGGCAAGGATGGCGGCCGCGTGGCCATCATCATCGACGAGCTGCCGTACCAGGTGAACAAGAAGTCGCTGCTCGAGCGCATCGCCGACAACGTCCGCGAGAAAAAGCTGGAAGGCATTTCCGACATCCGCGACGAGTCCGACAAGTCGGGCATGCGCGTGGTCATCGAACTCAAGCGCGGCGAAGTGCCGGAAGTCGTGCTGAACAATCTGTACAAGCAGACCCAGCTGCAAGACACCTTCGGCATGAACATGGTGGCGCTGGTGAACGGCCAGCCGAAGCTGCTGAACCTGAAGCAGATGCTGGAATGCTTCCTGTCGCACCGCCGCGAAGTGGTCACGCGCCGCACCGTGTTCGAGCTGCGCAAGGCGCGCGAGCGCGGCCACATGCTCGAAGGCCTGGCCGTTGCGCTGGCCAATATCGACGACTTCATCGCCATCATCAAGGCCGCGCCGACGCCGCCGGTGGCGAAAGTGGAACTGATGCAAAAGGCCTGGGATTCGTCGCTGGTGCGCGAAATGCTCAGCCGTACCGAAACCGGCGCCGCCGGCGGCATCGAGGCCTTCCGTCCCGAGCACCTGCCGAAGCACTACGGCATGCAGCAGGACGGCCTGTACAAGCTGTCCGACGAGCAGGCCCAGGAAATCCTGCAGATGCGCCTGCAGCGCCTGACCGGCCTCGAGCAGGACAAGATCGTCAACGAGTACAAGGAAGTGATGAGCCACATCGCCGACCTGCTCGACATCCTGGCGCGTCCGGAGCGCGTGACCACCATCATCAGCGACGAGATGGTGCAGATCAAGAACGACTACGCCGAGAACGGCAAGGACACGCGCCGTTCGGCCATCGAGCACAACGCCAGCGACCTCGATACCGAAGACCTGATCACCCCGCAGGACATGGTGGTGACCTTGTCGCACACCGGCTACATGAAGTCGCAGCCGATCGCCGAATACCGTGCGCAGAAGCGCGGCGGGCGCGGCAAGCAGGCGATGGCGACCAAGGACGAGGACTGGATCGACCAGCTGTTCATCGCCAACACCCACGACTACATGCTGTGCTTCAGCAACCGCGGCCGCATGTACTGGCTGAAGGTGTGGGAAGTGCCGCAGGGTTCGCGCAACTCGCGCGGTAAACCAATCGTCAACATGTTCCCGCTGCAGGACAACGAGAAGATCACGGTGATCCTGCCGCTGTCGGGCGTCAACCGGACCTTCCCGGAAGACCACTATGTGTTCATGGCGACCTCGCTCGGCACCGTCAAGAAGACGCCGTTGCGCGACTTCAGCAACCCGCGCAAGGCCGGCATCATCGCGGTCGACCTCGACGAGGGCGACTTCCTGATCGGGGCCGCGCTGACCGACGGCGAGCACGACGTGATGCTGTTCTCGGACGGCGGCAAGGCGGTGCGTTTCGACGAGAACGACGTGCGTCCGATGGGCCGCCTGGCGCGCGGCGTGCGCGGCATGAACCTGGAAGAAGGCCAGGGCGTGATCGCGCTGCTGGTGGCCGAGAACGAGCAGCAGTCGGTGCTGACCGCCACCGAGAACGGCTTCGGCAAGCGGACCCCGATCCTGGAGTACACCCGCCACGGCCGCGGCACCAAGGGCATGATCGCGATCCAGCAGTCCGAGCGCAACGGTAAAGTGGTGGCCGCGACCCTGGTCGACGTCACCGACGAGATCATGCTGATCACCACCGGCGGCGTCCTGATCCGCACCCGCGTGGCCGAGATCCGCGAGATGGGCCGCGCGACCCAGGGCGTGACCCTGATCGCGGTGGAAGACGGCACCAAGCTGTCGGGCCTGCAGCGCGTGGTCGAGACCGATCTCGAAGAGGTCGAGCTCGAAACGCCGCCGGAATAAGGGCGGGCCGGGATGATGCGAGCGATGACGTCGATCGGTCCTGTCCTGGCAGTCTGTGTTGTGTGTTCCAACGGCCGCCTGCGCGCCTCCCCTTGCGGGGTTGCGGCAGGCGGTTTTTTTATGACCGACCGGCCGCAGAGCCGCTAACTGAAAGCGACGGCAATGAAAAAATTCCTGGCTGCCTTTGCCGCCATCATCGCACTGGGCGGCCTCGCTCCCGCCCATGCCGCGGCTCCGGCTGCCCCACCGGCCGCCGCGGCCGTCGACCCGCAGGTCGGCGCCGCCGTGCGCGCGATGTTCGAGGCGATGAAGTACCGCGAGCTGATGCAGGCCACCTTCGCCCAGATGGAAGTCAGCCTGCCGCAGAACATGCGCACCGGCGCCATCGCCGCCATCAACAACGATCCCACGCTCGACGCCAAGGCGAAGCAGGCCAAGCTGGCCGAGATGGAAAAGGAGCTGCCGAAGATCGCCGCCGCCATCCACCAGGTGTTCACCGACCCAGGCCTGATGGAAGAAATGCTCGACGCCATGGTGCCGCTGTACGCCAACACCTATACGCTCGAGGAAGTGCGCCAGATGAACGCGTTCTACCAGAGTCCGGTCGGCCGGAAAATGCTGGCGACCACGCCGAAGCTGATGGGTGAGGGTATGGCGATCAGCAACCAGATCATGATGCCGCGCCTGAACCAGCTGATGCAGTCGCTGACCCAGAACGGCGCCAGGAAATAACACCAGAAAGGACCACGATGACCCAGGTATTCAACTTCTCCGCCGGCCCGGCCGTGCTGCCGCAAGCCGTGCTGCAGCAGGCCGCGGGCGAGATGCTCGACTGGCATGGCAGCGGCATGTCGGTGATGGAGATGTCGCACCGTGGTCCGGAATTCATTTCGATCTACCGGCAGGCCGAGGCCGACCTGCGCGAGCTGCTTTCGGTGCCGGCCAACTACAGGATCCTGTTCATGCAGGGCGGGGGACTGGGCCAGAACGCCATCGTCCCGCTGAACCTGCTGGGCCGTGTGCGCGAGCCGGCCGTGATCGACTTCGTGCACACGGGTTCCTGGTCGGGCAAGTCGGTGAAGGAAGCGGCGCGCTATGCCGAGGTGAACGTCGCGGCATCGAGCCGGGAAAACGGTTTTACCTCGGTGCCGCCGCAGGACACGTGGCGGCTGACCGAGGGCGCGGCTTACCTGCATGTGTGCACCAACGAGACCATCGACGGCGTCGAGTACAACTTCGCGCCTCAGGGCCTGGGCGAGGTGCCGCTGGTGGCGGACATGTCCTCGCACATCCTGTCGCGCCAAATCGACGTGTCGCAATACGGCGTGATCTTCGCCGGCGCCCAGAAGAACATCGGACCGGCCGGGCTGACGCTGGTGATCGTGCGCGAGGATTTGCTGGAACATGCGCTGCCGATCTGCCCCTCGGCTTTCCACTGGAAGAACGTGGCCGAGCATGAGTCGATGTTCAATACGCCGCCGACCTATGCGATCTATATCGCCGGCCTGGTGTTTGCGCACTTGAAGGCGCAAGGTGGCGTGGCGGCGATGGAAGCGCGTAATATCGAGAAGGCGCGCCTGCTGTACGAGGCGCTGGACCGCGACGATTTCTATGCCAACCGCGTCGATGCATCATGTCGCTCACGCATGAATATCCCGTTTTATTTACGCGACGAATCACTGAATGAGCCATTCCTGGCCGGCGCCAAGGCGCGCGGGCTGCTGCAGCTGAAGGGCCACAAGTCCGTCGGCGGGATGCGGGCATCGATCTACAACGCGATGCCGATCGAAGGTGTGCAGGCACTGGTCGATTACTTGAACGAGTTTGCGGGGCGCTAGCCGTTGTCGGTTTTGTAGGGGGCGCTTGTGCCCACGCGGGCTCGCCGGAGGATATGCGGCGGCCCATGCCATCGGACACGCAATCAGCATTCGAGCGCCGCACCGCGTGGGCTCGAGAGCCCACCCTGCAACTGCAAACACCAAAACACCAGTCATCACTAGCACAACATGAACGACAAACTCCTCCCCCTGCGCCGGCAGATCGACGCCATCGACGCCCAGATCCTCGAGCTGCTCAGCCAGCGCGGCCGGCTGGCCCAGGAAGTCGGCCACGTGAAGGCCGAGACCGACGCGCCCGTGTTCCGCCCCGAGCGCGAAGCCCAGGTGCTGCGCGGCGTCGCGGACCGCAACGGCGGTCCGCTCAAGGACCACGACCTGCAAACCATCTTCCGCGAGGTGATGTCCGCCTGCCGCGCGCTGGAAAAGCGCGTCACCGTGGCCTACCTGGGGCCGGCCGGCACCTTCAGCGAGCAGGCCGTCTACCAGCAGTTCGGCAGCGCCGTCGAAGGCTTGCCCTGCGCCTCGATCGACGAGGTGTTCCGCGCCACCGAGGCCGGCACCGCCGACTTCGGCGTGGTCCCGGTCGAGAACTCGTCGGAAGGCGCGGTCAACCGCACGCTCGACCTGATGCTGGCCACGACCACCATCATCAGCGGCGAAGTCTCGATCCCGGTCCACCATAGCCTGATGAGCAAGAGCGGCAGCATGGAGGGCATCACCACCATCTGCGCGCATTCGCAGGCGCTGGCCCAGTGCCAGGTCTGGCTGAACTTGCACCACCCCGGCATCGAACGCCGCGCCGTGGCCTCGAACGCGGAAGCGGCCGTGATGGCCAGCCGCGACCCGGCCGTCGCCGCGATCGCCAGCGAGATGGCGGGCGAGCAGTACCGCCTGGGCGTGGTGCAGGCCCACATCCAGGACGACCCGCACAACCGCACGCGCTTCGTCGTGATCGGCCAGCACGCCACCACGCCTTCGGGCAAGGACCGCACCTCGCTGGTGCTGGCCGTGCCGAACCGCGCCGGCGCGGTCTACAATTTGCTCGCGCCGCTGGCCACGCATGCGGTGTCGATGAGCCGTTTTGAATCGCGCCCGGCGCGCACCGGCAACTGGGAGTACTACTTCTACGTCGACGTCGAAGGCCACCGCCAGGACGAGCCGGTTGCGCGCGCCCTGCACGACCTGCAGGAGAACGCCGCCTTCTTCAAGCTGCTGGGTTCCTACCCGGTCGGCCTTTAATTCCCTCATTTTCGAGACTATCCCCATGACCCAATTCGGTCCAGAGTACGTTCGCGCCATCGCCCCTTACCAGGCCGGCAAACCCATCGCCGAAGTCGCCCGCGAGTTCGGCCTCGACGAAGCGTCCATCGTCAAGCTCGCATCGAACGAGAACCCGTTCGGCGTGCCCGAGTCGAGCCAGGCCGCGATGGCGAAGGCCGCCGCCGAACTGGGCCGCTACCCGGACGCCAACGGTTTTGAACTGAAGGCCGCGCTGGCCGCGCGCTACGATGTGCCGGCCGACTGGATCACGCTCGGCAACGGCAGCAACGACATCCTGGAAATCGCCGCCCACGCCTTCGTGCAAAAGGGCGAAGCGGTCGTGTTCTCGCAATATTCGTTCGCCGTGTACGCGCTGGCCACGCAGGGCGTGGGCGCGCGCGCCATCGTGGTGCCGGCCGTGAACTACGGCCATGACCTGGGCGCCATGGCCGCCGCCATCGATGCCGCTACGCGCCTGGTGTATGTGGCGAACCCGAACAACCCGACCGGCACCTTCATCGGCGCGGACGCCATCGAAGCCTTCCTGGACAAGGTGCCTTCGAACGTGGTCGTGGTGCTCGACGAAGCCTACAACGAATACCTGGCAGCCGAACACCAGTTCGAGTCCGCCGACTGGGTGCGCAAGTACCCGAACCTGGTCGTCTCGCGCACCTTCTCGAAAGCCTACGGCCTGGCCGGCCTGCGGGTCGGCTTCGCGATTGCCCAGCCGGCCGTCACCGACCTGATGAACCGGATCCGCCAGCCTTTCAACGTGAATTCGCTGGCGCAGGCGGCGGCGATCGCCGCCCTGAACGACAAGGCATTTTTGGCCAAGGGCGCCGAGAACAACGCCGCCGGCTACCAGCAGCTGACCGCCGCGTTCGATGCACTCGGCCTGGAGTATGTGCCGTCGTTCGGCAACTTCGTGCTGGTGCGCGTGGGCGACGATGACGCGGCCGGCGCGCGCGTCAACCTGGCGCTCTTGAAGCAGGGCGTGATCGTGCGTCCGGTGGGGGCCTATGGCTTGCCGCAATGGCTGCGCATCTCGATCGGCCTGCCGCAGGAAAACGCGGCCTTCATCGACGCCCTCAAGAAAGCCCTCGCGTAAATGCTGGGCAAGGTCGTCATCGTTGGCACGGGGCTGATCGGCGGCTCCTTCGCGCTGGCGCTCAAGCGAGCCGGCGCGGTGCGCGAGGTGGTGGGCATGGAGCGCGCGCCGGATGCGGCGGCGCGCGCGCTGGCGCTGGGCATCGCCGACAGCATCACCGCATCGCCGCAAGCGGCGATGAACGGCGCCGACCTGGTGCTGCTGGCCGCGCCCGTCGCGCAGACGGCCCGGATACTGGAAACGCTGTTGCCATACCTGGAGCCGGGCACGGTGCTCACCGATGCCGGCAGCACCAAGGCCGACGTCGCCGCCACCGCGCGCGCCGTGCTCGGCGAGCGCGCCAGGCAGTTCGTGCCCGGCCACCCGATCGCCGGCCGCGAAACCAATGGCCCCGATGCGGCCCTTGCTGACCTCTACCAGGGCAAGAAGACCGTCATCACGCCCTTGCCGGAAAACGCCCCGGGCGACGTCGGCCTGGTGGCCGCCGCGTGGCGCCTGTGCGGCGCCATCATCCACACCCTCACGCCCGAGCAGCACGACGGTGTGTTCGCCGCGGTCAGCCATTTGCCGCACCTGCTGGCCTACGCCCTGGTCGACGACATCGCGCGCAAGCCGCACGCGGACCTGCTGTTCCAGTACGCGGCCAGCGGTTTCCGCGACTTCACGCGCATCGCCGGCTCCTCGCCCGAAATGTGGCGCGACATCAGCCTGGCGAACCGCGATGCGCTCCTTACCGAGCTCGATGCATATCTGGCACAATTGACAGCATTGCGCGCACGCCTGGCCGCGCACGACGGCCCCGCGCTGGAAGCCATCTATACGAATGCGCAGCGCGCGCGCCGGGCCTGGAGCGAGGCCATCGAGACAGCCGAGCCTCCCGTGCCGGCATCAGCTTCAACCAAGCAGGAATCCCCATGACGCAGCAAAAGCCGAAACACTACCCGCAGCACATCGACCTCGAACCCGTGATGCACGTGGAGGGCACGGTGCGCCTGCCGGGCTCGAAAAGCATCTCGAACCGCACCTTGCTGCTGGCGGCGCTCAGCGAAGGCGCGACCACCATCCACGACTTGCTGGCCTCGGACGACACCCTGGTCATGCTCGGCGCGCTGCGCTCGCTCGGCATCCGCTGGGAAGAAGTCGACGAACGCACGATCATTGTCCATGGCAATGGCGGCGAGCTGCCGAACCACGAGGCCGATCTCTTCATGGGCAATGCCGGCACCGCGATCCGTCCGCTCACCGCGGCGCTGGCCGTGATCGGCGGCAGCTACACCCTGCACGGCGTCTCGCGCATGCACGAGCGCCCGATCGGCGACCTGGTCGACGCCCTGAACGAAGTCGGCGCGCAGATCGAGTACACCGGCGAGCCGGGCTTTCCGCCGCTGCACATCAAGCGCGGCCATATCCACGCCAACCGCATGTCGGTGCGCGGCAATGTGTCGAGCCAGTTCCTGACCGCCCTGCTGATGGCGGCGCCGCTGATGACGCGCGGCCATGCCGTCACCATCGACGTCGTCGGCGAGCTGATCTCGAAGCCCTACATCGAGATCACGCTGAATCTGATGCGGCGCTTCGGCGTGGAAGTAGAGCAGGCCGGCTGGTCGTCGTTCACCGTGCAGCCGGGCCAGCGCTACGGGTCGCCGGGCAGCATCCATGTCGAGGGCGACGCCTCGTCGGCCTCCTACTTCCTGGCAGCCGGCGCGATCGGCGGCGGCCCGGTGCGGGTCGAGGGCGTGGGCGAGCACAGCATCCAGGGCGATGTGCGCTTCGCCGATGCGCTCGAACGCATGGGCGCCACCATCACGCGCGGCGACAACTGGATCGAGGCGCGCTCGAACGGCGTCCTGAAGGCCATCGACGCCGACTTCAACCACATTCCCGATGCGGCCATGACGATCGCGGTGGCCGCGCTGTACGCCGACGGCACCAGCACCCTGCGCAACATCGCCAGCTGGCGCGTGAAGGAAACCGACCGCCTGGCGGCAATGGCCACCGAGCTGCGCAAGCTCGGCGCCATCGTGGAGGAGGGCGCCGACTACCTGCGCGTAACGCCGCCGCACGAACTGCTGCCGGCCACCGTGGACACCTACGACGACCACCGCATGGCGATGTGCTTTTCGCTCGCCGCGCTCGACGGCAAGGCGCGCCGCGGCAACGCCATGCGCATCAACGACCCGAAGTGCGTCGCCAAGACCTTCCCCGATTATTTCGAAGCGTTTGCCGGCATCGCCCGCAACGAACTGTTTTAGCCATCCAAGAAGAACACCATGCCCAATTCCCATATCCCCGTCATCAGCATCGACGGCCCGACCGCCTCCGGCAAGGGCACCGTTGCCGCGCGCGTCGCCGGCCGCCTCGGCTACCACCTGCTCGATTCGGGCGCGCTGTACCGCCTGACCGCCTTGTCCGCGCTGCGCGCCGGCGTGGCGCTCGACGATGAGCACGCGGTGGCGAAGCTCGGCGCCGAGCTGCCGGCCACCTTTGCCAATGGCGACATTTTCCTGGCCGGTGAAGACGTGGGCGAGCAGATCCGCGCGGAAGAGGTAGGCAACAGCGCCTCGAAGATCGCCGCGCATCCGGCGGTGCGCCAGGCCCTGTACGGGCTGCAGCTGGGCTTTCGCAAGGCGCCCGGCCTGGTGGCCGACGGCCGCGACATGGGCACCGTGATCTTCCCGAACGCGCGGCTCAAGGTGTTCCTCACGGCAAGTGTGGAAGCGCGTGCGGAACGCCGATATAAGCAATTGATTGGCAAAGGAATTTCTGCTAACATGGAAGGTCTGCTGGCTGATTTGCAGGCGCGCGACGACCGCGATACCCATCGCAGCGTTGCCCCGCTGGTGCCGGCAGAGGGTGCGTATATCCTCGACACGTCGGACATGACGGTCGATGAAGCAGTGGAACAAGTGCTCCATTGGAACGCATTGTTGTAAATACTCGCTGTCGCCGGATGCTTTAATTCGGCCCTCTGTTGTCAATGCTGTCATTGCTGTAAAGGTGCCCGTGCAATTCCTGTGCGGGCGTTGTTTCAACCTGACCCAGTTCAGAACCACACTACCGCTGGTCCTGCTGGCTAACATGTAAATCACCTATGTCTACTGCAACCACCCAAGATACCGGTATGGAAAGCTTCGCAGCCCTCTTCGAGGAATCGCTGCAACGCCAGGATATGCGTTCGGGCGAAG
>Ga0265798_10005044_pt1 | contig 17951 bp, 16 predicted proteins | sample P3T30metagenome_FD_192430 | JGI IMG/M metagenome (GOLD analysis project Ga0265798, IMG submission 192430) | Plant litter microbial communities from East Loma Ridge, Irvine, California - P3 T30 | ecosystem: Environmental > Terrestrial > Plant litter > Unclassified | place: USA: California... | reverse complement strand
CAGTCGTCGGCTTCATCGCTGGCGTCACCGCGCCACCAGGCAAGCGCATGGGCCACGCCGGCGCGCTGATCTCGGGCGGTGCAGATACTGCGCAAGCCAAGCTGGAAATCATGGAAGCCTGCGGCATTACCGTCACCAAGAACCCGTCGGAAATGGCGCGTCTGCTGAAGGCCATGCTGTAAATCTGACGATCTATTGATCGAAAGCTAAAACGGGGAGCGCGAGCTCCCCGTTTTTCGTTTAGTGCGCCACTTTTTGTTGATACGCATCGTGCGTGACAAAAATTGCTGTGCGGCACTGACAAATTTTGTCATTCAGGGTGCCGTTTTTTGTTCTAAAGCAGGCGTTTGTTGGTTTGTTGTTCATAAAATCGACCGTTTTACGCCATTTTTGGGCTGGCACAGCGCTTGCATATAAGAAAGCGTAGCAGTGAGCAGCACAAGATACGTAGGTCCACTTTTTTGAAATACCCAACCCGGAGATTTAAAATGAACTTCAAGCAAATGCCAAGCAAAAAAGCCGAAGGCGGCTTCACCCTGATCGAACTGATGATCGTCGTTGCAATTATCGGTATTCTGGCTGCTGTTGCAATTCCAGCGTACAGCGACTACACCGCCAAAGCGAAAGTCAGCGAAGTCGCGTCGATCTCGGCACCAGCGCGTTTGGCGATTGCACAAGCCTTCAACGAAGGTGGGCTGGCTACCGCTACTGACAATGGAAAGCTGGGCTTGCCTGACGCAGCTGCTATCAAGAGCAAATACGTTCTGTCGGTAACTGCTACTGGCACTAGTGCAACCACTGGTACCGTCACTGCTGTGATGCAAGGTACAAGCAACACGGCGATCGATACGAAGAAAGTCGTCTACTTGGTTACTTGCGTTGAAGGCGCACAATGCACGACGACGTATGACGCAACCACCGACGTGCCAGAAAAATTCCGTCCAAAAGTGTAATCGTTTGGTTCGACATAATGAAAAGCCCGCTTCTCAGCGGGCTTTTTCTATTCCAGCATTACTTAGCTGGTTGTGCCTTCAAGAACCGATCCAACCATCCATTCACCGTGTGATGCCACTGCACCGAATTGGCAGGCTTCAGCACCCAGTGATTCTCATCCGGGAACACCAGCAGCTTGCTCTCGACACCCTGACGCTGCAGCGCCGTGAACGTCCCAAGCGCCTGCGCTGTTGGAATCCGGAAGTCCAGATCGCCCTGGATCACCAGCATCGGCGTCTTCCACTTCGCAACGTGATGAACCGGATTGAAGCGCTCATGGTTCTCCGGCACCTTGTAGTACGGCCCACCGTTCTCCCAATCCGTGAACCACTGCTCCTCGGTCGAGTACGCCATGCCGCGCGTGTCGAAAACGCCGTCGTGATTGACGATGCACTTGAACTCATCCGACCAGTTACCGGCGATCCAGTTCATCATGTAGCCACCGTACGACGCGCCCAGTGCGCAATCGCGTGAGCGGTCCAGCCATGGGAACTTCTTCACTGCCGCGTCGTAGCCCTTTTGCAGGTCGACCAGCGGCTTGCCGCCCCAGTCGTTGCTGATCGAGTCGGTGAACTTCTGGCCGTAGCCGGTCGAACCGTGGAAGTCGATGAACACGGCCGCGTAGCCGGCGCCCGCATAGGTCTGCGGATTCCAGCGGTAGCTCCAGCTATTGCCGAAGCTGCCTTGTGGCCCGCCGTGGACGATGAATGCCACCGGATATTGTTGGCCCGGCTGCGCATTCCACGGCTTCATCACGTAACCGTACACGGTGTCGCCATTGGCGCCGGCGAACGAGAACTGCTCGGCCTCGCCCCAGCGCACGTCTTTCAGCAGCTCGGTGTTCAACGTGGTCAGTTGCTTCGGCTTCGCGCCCAGCTTCATCGAGAACAATTGCGCACCGGCGGACAGGTTCGCATGGGTATAGACCAGCGTATCGCGGCGCAGATCGAAGGCGCCCACCGCGCCGGTGTCGGTCAGCGGAGTGACCTTGCCGCCGGCCACGTCGATGGAAAACAGGCGATGCTGGCCGATGTCTTCCGCATCGACGATCAGCGCCTTGCCATCGGCGCGCCAGACCAGGCTGCCGGCCGAACGGTCCCAGTTCGCTGCCAGCGCGCGTTTCTGGCCAGTCGCCACATCCATCAGCATGATCTGGTAGCGGTCGGCCTCGAAGCCGGGGCGCGCCATCGCCAGGTAGGCCAGGGTGCGGCCATCGGGCGAGAACGTGCCCTTGGTGTCCCAGGCCGGATTGTCGGCTGTCAGGTTGCGTGGGGCGGTGCCGCCTGCGGCGGGCACGCTGTACAGGTCGAAGTTGGTCGACCAGGCTTCGGTCTTGCCGGCGATGCGGGCCGAGAACACAACCGTCTTGCCGTCCGGGCTGAAGCGGTATTCTTCGCGGTCACCAAAAGGCTTCGAGGGCACGTCGCCGTCGAGCGAGCCCGACAGGCTGACCGGCTCGCCGGTGATCGCGCCTGCTGCGCCAATTGGCGCCGAGAACAGCACTGCATTGCGGTGGTCGTTCCAGGTATCCCAGTGGCGCGCGAACAGGCGGTCATACACCTTGCCGGTGGCCTTTTCTTTTTCTTTTGCGTCGAGCCGGGCCTTGGTGCAGGCCAGGTCGGCGCAGTCGCGAAATACCGCCAGGCTGAACGCCAGGCGGTCGCCCGTGGGCGCGACGCGGAAGTTGTCGACGTCTAGCGGCAGGTCGGTGACCTTGACGGCTGCGCCGCCGGCCACCGGCTGGCGCCATACCTGCGACGAGCCCGAGCGCGCGGACAGGAAGTACACGGCGTCGCCCGACGGCGACCATTCCGGATCGGCGCTGCTCGACGCATGGTCGGTCAGGCGCTGCGGCGTCGGCTTGGCGGCGCGCAGGTCGATCATCCAGAGTTGGGTGTTGCCGCGGTTCTTTTCCATGTCGGTGCTGCGCACGGTGTAAATCACGCGCGTGGCGTCGGGCGATACGGCCGGGCTACCGACCCGTTCCATATTGACCAGGTCTTCCACGGTGAAGCCGCGCTGCGCGGCCATTGCGGTGGTGGCGGCCAGGGTCGCCGCTGCCACCGTCATCAAACGAAATTTCATGCCATCCTCGTCGATCAGTCCCGCGGCCGGGTGCCGCAGGCAAGCCGGGAATGTACCACGCGCGCCAGGCCAGCCGATACGACAACGCCCCCGCTATCCGGCAATGCCGGGCAGCGGGGGCGCTTTAACGTTCCCTAACGCACAGGAAGTTTGTGATTATTTTGGCATGATGACCGTGTCGATGACGTGGATCACACCGTTGTCGGCGACGATGTCGGTCTTGGTGACAGTGGCCTTGTCGACCATGACTTTGCCGCCCGCGACCTTGACCTTGAAGGCGCTGCCTTCGACGGTCTTGACGTCGCCTGGCTTGACGTCAGCTGCCTTCACGGTGCCTGGCACCACGTGGTAGGTCAGCACCTTGGTCAGCGCGGCCTTGTCTTTCAGCAGTGCGTCGAGTTTGGCTTTTGGAATCTTGGCAAATGCGGCATCGGTTGGTGCGAACACGGTGAACGGGCCCGGACCCTTCAGGGTGTCGGTCAGGCCGGCAGCCTGGACAGCCGTGACCAGCGTATTGAACGTGCCGGCCGATTTGGCGGTATCAACGATATCTGCTGCGTTGGCGGCGCCGAAGGCGAAGGCGAGTGGCAGTGCGATCAGAAATTTTTTCATCGTATGACTCCATGTGGTTTTTGCAGTTCGGTGTGAACCGCGTTAAGACAAATGTAGGCTTATTTTGTTCCCGTGTCTAACGTGTGCACCGTTTATGTAGCATAATAAAGGTTCAATCAAGGGACGATATTATGGAAAACTCGCTAAGATCACATCATGAACCGATCATGTACCGAACCGGCGCAGCTGCGCGTCTGGCGGGTTTGCCGGTAGAAACGCTGCGCGTCTGGGAGCGCCGCTACAGTCTGTCGGATGCGCAGCGCTCGGAGCGCGGCCAGCGCCTGTACTCGGCCGAACAGGTCGCGCGCCTGGGCCTGCTCAAGCAACTGGTCGACCAGGGCCATTCGATCGGCGTGCTGGCCGGATTGAACCGTGAACAGCTGCAATCGATGCTAGGACTGGATGGCCAGGCGAGGGCGATTGCCACCTCGCCAGCGCGTGTGCTGCTGGTCGGCGCCATGCTGTCGCGCCGGATCGCTGCCACCGGGCAGGCTGCACTGGGGCTGGACGTGCGCGGTCATTGCGCCACCCTTGCACAGGCGCTGGCGTTGCCGCGCGATGTCGGGGCTGACGTGCTGGTGATCGAGCAGTCCGAGCTCGACGATACCGGCCTGGCGCCGATTGCTGCCGCGCGCGAGGCCAGCGGTGTCGCAGCCGTCGTGGTGCTGTACCGCTTTTGTTCCAGTGCCACGATTCGCGCCCTGCGCGCGCAAGGCTGCCTGGTGGCTCGCATTCCTGCTGACCTGTCCGAACTGGCGCTGCTGTGCCAGTCGGCGCTGACGGGCCACCGTCCGCCGCTGCAGGAGCAGCCGCTGCCGCCCGTGGCGCCGCCCCGTTTCGATGAGGAGGCGCTGGGCAACATCATGACGGCGGCCGGCATCCGCCTCGATTGCGAATGTCCCCGGCACTTGTCCGAGATCCTGATGATGATTTCCAGCTTCGAGCGCTACAGCGACCAGTGCGCCCACCGCAATCCGGGTGACGAGGCACTGCATGCGCGGCTAAAGATGGCGGCAGGCCGCGCGCGCGTCGTGATGGAAGATGCGATGGAGCATCTGGCCATCACGGAAGGGTTGCCGTTGCCGAAAGTCCTTAACTGAGTCAGGCGTCGATGGCGGCAGTCCAGTCACCGCTCTTGCCGCCATGCTTTTCCAGCACCCGGATATTGGTCATGACCATGCCGCGGTCGACCGCCTTGCACATATCATAAATCGTCAGCAGCCCGATCTGCACGGCCGTCAGCGCTTCCATTTCGACCGTGCGTTCATGCGGACTCCCACGATAGTAGGTACTTCGGCTTTGACGTTAAAAAATCGTTCTTGGCCCACTAAGTGGGACAGATTTGGGACAGGACTTCTACACTGCCGACGCTGATTTTACGGGTAATGAAGTTTTCTCTCAAGAGATAGGCATCTGTTTTCGGCATGTTCTGTCATGCTTGAGGTAAACGATGCGGCAACAGTTAGAAGGTGCACTCTCCGAGAAGGATACTTTTGCAGGCAATGCATGCTCTAGAGCGATGACGCTTTTTTGGAACATGCAATCCAAACAATGGTGTGAGAAAAGAGAAAAATGTCAGCGTCGGAAGAGGTTTCCGCTGCTCCGTCCTATTAACTCGTATTAATTTCTCATAGTGTCATCCGTGTTTTTTGAGAAACGCCGCAATCTCGATTTCTTTTGCCTTTGCGAAAATCCAACCCTGTAGAGTGCTATTCCAGCGACCGCCTAATTCCTTTAGGTCATCCTTAATCGTCTTAGTGTCACCTTTGACAAGGAAAGACTTTACTTGACCATCTTTTTCATAGTCTTCCATATAAATCTTGCCCTGCTTAATGATCTTCTTTATCGATGCCGTTTTTTCCTTTATTTCTTGAGGAGTCGGCAGGACAGTAGGTGCCCCAGAAAGCAACTGTCGGACGTTGATAGTAATCTGGTTAAGCAGTTGTTCCTTAAAGTCAGTAATGCTATTGTAAGAGCCGGTTAGCCCAAGCTTTTGCATCTTCTTTTCAAAGTCCTTGAGTGCCTTATACTGATCGATGTCGAGCTTCGTCGGGTCAATATTTCGGGATGAGAAATAGACCATCACCGGTTTGTTATTATCGATAAACCATTCAATTTCTTCCGCCGTCCCGCTTTCACTGACGCCTGTTGGGGAACCCAAACGCGTTCCAAAAACACCAATAGCCATGTCGCAGGTCACAACTACTTGATTATTGATTACCCCTTGAGCGCGATCACCCAGCAGTGGCGCAGCATGAGTTTCCCACTTTACAGGCAACAGTACGACGTGACTAGTTTCAGCATTATTCGCGTTCCAACGCGCGATTACCTCCGGAATCGCATGACGCTCCTCGTCTACGTCACCCGGACTGGCAATCAAAATCTTAAAGACCTTCGCATCAAAAGCCATCAGTTAATCCAATCAATTTATTGTGATAAATAATCAATATTAATTTTTTTCAATCCGCAGAATAGCTTAAGTTTTTCAACTCGTCAATAGACAATTTCCGAATTTAACTACAAGTTCCTATGGCCGCGTTTTATGTATCAGCGGCGGTGTATTTGACTGGTTCGGCTTGGTTGTCTTGGGGTTCTAAGTAAGCAATAAGTAAGCAATAAGTAAGCAATTACTGCAAAGGCGAAGTCTGAGTCATGCATGAGCAGGCGCAATAAGCTCGGCCATGAGTAGTGTGGAGCGAGCTTGTAATGCGTTGATTGCTTGGTGCAGGTTAAAATTTATTGGCTCGTACTCATTGGCGTAATTCGTTTTCAAGTTACTTAGTGTATCTTGAGCTTCATGGCACCAAGCTCGATGCTCAATAAGTGTACGGCCGTTGAGCGTGCTATCAGGAGCGGCTTTTAGAATCTCTAGTTGCTCTTTTCTATACTTCACATGCAACTTCGCCTCTTCTAACTTACCCCTCTGCGTAATCACCCAGACGGCTAGGGCGGAGTGTGCGGTCATGACTGCCTCTACTTCGTCGCGGAGTTCTGCGAAATACAAGGCTGAAATTTGACGCATGTTGACTGCAAACTCACGTGATGTGATTTCAAAATCATAGTTTTCTTTTTGCAACTTGATGTCGTACTCACATGCCAGCATCAATCTAAAGGTCGCGGCGAGCAACTCCTCAAGCTTGTTTCGGCGCAAAGTCTTGTACTCTTTCACAGTCCAGTCGGAATGCGCGATCTGTGCTTTAACTCGTTCTGACACGTCGGTCATCTGACGTATTTCCTTAAGGCGGTGGTCAAGTGTCTCAGCCATTGCAAGTAGCTTGCCTCGTTCACCAAGGTAAGGGACTACGAACCAAATGACCAGTCCGGTAAGAGCAGCGAGAACAAAGAAAACAACCCAAAACTGGAGGTTGTCGGTAGCCCGACCTTCGACTATCTGCTGTGCAACATTAGCCAACGTTGGTTCGTTTGGAATCACTTGACGCTCCGTAGAAAAGAGAAGGGGAATTGTCCACCCCTAGCTCTACCGTGTCTACTTGTTGTTGCTATAGCGTCAATTGGCCGGTGGAGAGCGGCTGCAAGGAGTTGTCCAGAGCGGGCGGCGGGGACGTAGCCTCAACGAGGCATACCCGGCAGAGGCCGAAAGCGTCCACCCGAAAAAACTCAAAAAGAATTTTAGGGGAAAGTGCCTAGCCGGGCAATTGCTACGGCGGATGGGAAATAATATATACGGGCCGAATCGGGGAAAACCCAGTTTTCGAACGCGGTTGTTAATGCAGAAAACGGCGTAGCAAACTAGGCCGCGTCAGTCGGCAAGATATATAGGGCAAACCGGAAAATCCCATGTTTCGACCTCGGTTGTTAATACGGAAAACGGACCATATCAAAAAGGCCGTAGGGCGTTTCAAAATAGGAAGGGCACTTTCCCGCATGGCTCATCCGTTCGCCCCTTGGCGGGGCTGTAGGAGGCTCAGGCAGCTACTTTGAGTGCAGCGTAGAGGGTTGCCCGGCTGATCTGGAGTTCCTTGGCAAGTTTAACCTTGCTTTCGCCAGTTTTGGCACGCTCAGAGAGGTCGGCTACTTGGTCGGCGGTGAGCTTGGCATGACGCCCCATGTGCTTACCGGCTTCGCGGGCTTTCGCTTGGCCTTCGGCCCGGCGTTCATTAATCATGGCAAGCTCAAATGCGGATACAGCGCCCAGCATGGTTAGAAGCATCTGATTCATAGCGCTGGCTTTGTCACCCGTGAAGGTTAGCCCTTCTTTCTGGAACGTGATCGCTACGCCTTTGTCGGTCAGTTGTTTGACCAGTGCAAGGAGGTCAGCCGTGTTACGTGCAAGGCGGCTGATTTCGTGGACAACTACGGTATCGCCGGAGCGGACGTGGGCAAGCATCGCCTTCAATGCTGGACGGTCGGTATCGCTACCGCTGCATTTGTCGGTGAAGACCTGATCCAGCGTCAGGCCGTCAAGCTGACGGGCGGTGTTCTGGCTCAAACTCGACACCCTTACATAGCCCACTGTTTGACCGTTGCTCATTTCCTGCTCCCTGTCTGAATATGTGCATCAAGTATATAGACCTTTCTGGAATTTGTATATAAAGGCGTTTTGCATACTTTCTGGACATGGGGCTAAGGGGCAAAGGATGAGCGAGGCGGAACGTTTGGAATGTATACCTTGCTGGACAGTACATAAATACGCCTTTTGACATCTCCAATCGTATGTTGCCGTTGTAATATTGTGTTCTTGCACGGCACCGCGCCGTGTACCGATCAATTTGCGAGGCAAGATGAAACGAATCATCACTAGTGGGATAAAGCTGGGTGGGGCACTTCTGGTGCTAGTAGGTCCAATCGCCGCATATGTGAATACATTTGGTTTCACAATAAGCGATTGTCATACTTGCTGGTCCGAATTCGGATCAGCGATGGCTGGCATCTATGGACCCATTATTGCAGCTTTAACCCTGTATATACTGTATGCGCAAAACAAGGCGCAGACGGCAATGCATTCTCATCAGCTTACTCAGGAGATACTGTCCAAAGCCCACGGCAGAATCCAACTTCATCTAAGTCTACTTACAGAGGTTCTTTCGACTGGCGGGTCTAGCGCTGGTGCCGCTCTCCCACATCTTGCCCCGGAGCAGCAACTGCATGCGTCCTTCAAAAACCTTACGCTTGCAAATCTTTCCAACCAAGCTCTACAACAACATGCGCTGGCGCTGCACGCAATGTATCCCAAGATTGTGGAGAACTGGAGTGGCGTATATGCGAATTTCGGCGGATTTGCGAGAATAACCGATCCACGGTACGAAGGGGATAGACTATCAATGGAGTTTACAATCTTTGCGACACTAAGCAGGCCGATGTGCATAGCGCTTGATAATTATCATTATTGCGTTACTCAAGATCAGGTCCGAATTCCATATCACTTTAGCCCTATACTTTCTTAAAGGTAGGATTGGTAGACAGGTAACTATATGGCACTGTCGCGCTACGCAAATAGGAAAAATGATGTTTATATGTAGCACCTGCATACCTAACAAGTATTTAAGCAAAATTGTCGATGCTGACGGATCGGAAGGGCATTGCCTTAATTGCAAAGGTCAGAAGCCAAAAGTTTTTGAGATGAAGCAACTGGCCGCCTTGATCACTCCTGTCATTCGACAGCATTTCTGGACAAGCGATGACATTTACAGGCTGACTAGGGAAGATTGGGATGCCGAAGCTCCGACAGTGTTTGATCTAGGTGAGATAGTTATGGGGATGATGAATGCCGACATCGATTTCCGAGATGAGCTAGTCGCCGCTATTGTCGAAGGAGAAGATTGCGATATAAGAAATGGGGAAGTACCCTTTTTTGAGCATGGCGGAGCATACAAGCAAATTCCTGATGAGAAACCCGTTGATTACTTCACTCCCCGGTGGAGTTACATCGTAGAGGAATTGAAACACAACAGGCGGTTTTTTAGTGAATCGGTACGTGAATTCTTCGATGGGATTTTTAGCGGAGTTGAGGACATAATTGCTGTCGAAACGTCTCCGATAAACATTAGAAAAGTTGTGCGCAACGAACCCGAAGGATTTACGGTGTATAGAGGGCGCATCATAGACTCAAGTGAGATTGCGAAAGTACAAGGTAATCCGTTTAAGGAGGTTGGGCCAACTCCGAAAGAAAAGGCAAGAGCGGGCCGGATGAGTCCAGAAGGCGTAGTAGCACTGTATTGCGCAACAGCGAAGGAAACCGCAATTGCAGAACTTCGTCCTGCTATCGGACAAACCTCCGCAGTAATTGCGCTGCGCTTCTCCAAAGAGCTAAGGCTTCTCGATTTCAGACGGCTCGAAAGCGCGTTGGATGACGGGTGGAGTGCGTACTTCGATCCAAAGTACAAAGAGAATTCCGATGCCCGAGATTTTCTACGTAAACTTCACTATCTTATCTCTCAACCAGTGATGCCCGGAAAAGAGGCTGACTACCTGATAACGCAAACTATGGCCGAATACCTTGCTCATGTGCATGAGCCGGGATTCGACGGTATTATATTCAGTTCCTCTCAGTGCCGGAAAGGTAAAAATGTTGTTCTATTCGCTAAAAATGATCCTTTGCTAGATTCCCGAGAATTTGCCGTCGATTATATTACCGGTAGCTTGAGTTTTCATCGTACTGAAGAAGTCGCCTATACACATCGGGAATTTATCCGTGAACTACAAGCGTCACTTTGGGAGGGCGGGTGACGATTCCAATAATTAAAAAAAACCTTCCCGTCATTCAAAGTCGATCATTAGCGTTGAGGTAAAGGTTAAGGCTGGGACGAAAGAAAAATCGCTGAAAATCTGAGCAGTTCTTGATAGTAATATATTATTAATGGTCGCGGGAAAATTCATGAGATACGCACGATGGGGTTTACCCTTTATTCTCGTTATTGCTGGCTTTCTTTCGTACGCAAATTGGATAGGAGTGTCGTTGCATGCTCCCGTTGGTGCGGAAGCGAAAGGCTTACTCGGAGATAGCTTTGGTGTTCTCAACTCATTGTTCTCGGGATTAGGGTTTGCCGGAGTGGTTCTAACGATTTGGATACAACAAGGCCAGATAATTCGCCAAGAACAGGAGAGGATTGACGAAGTAAATGAACGACGGTCCCTGTTCAACTTAGAGGCAGCGTTAGAGGCGACAGAGCAAGCACGCATGCTTCTGAGTGACGCTAATAACGACCGAAGAATATGGATTGAAGCAGGTCGTCTTTTAGGTCATGCGAAGGTGCTTGGAGATGGGGTGACTGTCGATTGCCATCAACGCGTTTTAGAAGCAAATAAGCTTAAATACCGAAGTTTCTTCAGCGATTTACTCGCAAACAAAACAGCCGCATTCTTTTATGGCGTCAATGAGGCGTTAGACATAGACAACGCTGCACGGGCATCAAGTGCACCAGCACGTAGAGGCGGAGTAATGTCGTTATCGGAGACCCGTCATTTGGAAGAGGCATCGATTTACAGAGTCTGGGAGGCCGCGCAATGGCCGTCAGATTTTGAGGACTCGGTAGGTCCGATTTTCACGCCAGCGGAGGCCGACACTCTCATGTTCGATGCACAGGGGTTACGTGAATATCTTCTCCATAAGGAGCTGTATTACTCGGTAGGCGGAGACTTAAGGGTTCGACGGCCCGTCGGTGCAAATTCCGAGAGAAATTAGCAATGGCGGGACTAGCGCGGAATCGTCGCCGCAAGGTGTAAGAAGCAGCATGTTTAAGTTGTGGAATCGTTGGGCTACCCTTGTGGCACTCGGTTAGAATTGCCATAGGGTGTGGTAGGGAGATTTGTAGATTTAGAATACCCATGAAATGTGGGCCGGAGAAAGCAGAGCAATGATTCCCAACTGCCTACCTGCTCCTGCTTCTAGCACTTCGTACGCGAACCTTGAACAAACAGCCATAACGTATTGCTGCCTCGCTTCCGCACGGCTTTTTATAGGTGTCGTTTAATCGATACCTCGCTGACGCACGGTCGCCGCCCGCAACTGATCAGTACGTCTGCCTCGCTTCCGCACGGCTTCTTATAGGTGTCTTTTAACCGAATCGTCGCCAAACGTTAACCAATCGTTCGTCGAAAAGGCGTCTGTGTCGGTGTCGGTGTCGAATGCAGTGTCCTCGACGGCGCACATGGTGTCTCTGCCCTCTCCGGAATCATCGGATTCAGCGGGCAAACTCCATGCTGAGGCTACCGCCACGCTACTGCGACAAACCGTGCAGGTGGCGTTGCCACACAGTGGAATTCGCGAAGCTGCGCATCCACCGTCTTCTTCAATTTGATCTGGTTCGGGCCATTGCGTTCGGGCCAACTTCGCAGCTGCCCGTTCGATGACACGAAGACATTGTGCAAGTCGTTGAGCATGACGAGACGTGCACTGTCTCAAAGAACAATGCATGTAGGTTTGTATTTCGGCTGTAGAGATAACGTCAATTCGTCGCAGCAGGACTAAGACAAGTTTTTTGCTCAAAGGCCGAGTGTTTCCGTAGTAGTCCAGATTTACGGCACCGGTAACGATGGCGTCCAGCCCCGGGAGCTTGGACAGGGCGTGAACGGGTGCACTGAAGCTTGCTAGGTGCGCTTTAATCGAATTTGGCAAGAGGATTACTGGCCTGCCCCTTGCCCGGGCACTGGGCGTCGTCGGTGAGGTTTTTAAGCGACGAGAAGGGACCTTAACAACCGCTGGAAGCGGTCTATACGAAGCGTACTGGGGAGCCTCGTAGAAGTTCAATGGCAGAAACGGTGGGTAGTCGCCACGTTGGGGGGGGAATGCAATCTTGATCATATGTTTCCTTTCGGGTTGTGCCGCGAGCGGCGTTAAGTGACTTGTGCATAGGAGCTTTCAAGGCGAAAAAAAACCGAACCGTCCAGTCAAGGAGGCGGTTCGGGCCGGTGAGAAGAAGGTAGAGGCAATGTGATGCCTTGCTACCTCTGCCACGAGAAGTTGCATTCTCGCACGTTTTGGCTGGTACGTCAAAAATTGCTTGACGATTTTCTGAGACTGTGTTAAAAACACTTAATGCTGGTCTAGAGTCTTAAAACGGCGATAGGTGCAGGCGTTGACGAACGTGAAGCTAATGCATATGAAACGGGGTGAAAAGCAACGAGATACCCTCTCAAAAAGTTCTGTTTTGCTAAGCCCGGAAGCGTTTTTCTATGGTCGCGATAGAGTTTGGTCGAACGGTAAGGGAACTGGCTGTGAGACTACATAGGGGGCCGCTGTCGCTGCTCTGCGATCCATCAGCTCTTCGTGGTGGGGAAGATGGCCTTACGGTTTTCTGAGGGCTGCTGTTGAAGGAAAAGGCACGTGCCCCTGTTGTGTTGATGGCAACGTACAAGGACTGTGCCTTCTACTCGTATCTCAAGATCAGCCTAGCTTTCGGGCCAACACCTCGGCCCTCGGATGATAGTAACGTTTCAGCATTTGTATCGTTTGGTGGCCGGTAACGGCAGCCAACTCAATGACATTGGGAAGTTTTTCAGCTAAACGGCTAGTCGCAGCGTGCCGAAGATCGTGGAACGTCAGATCGTCAATCCCGGCTCGGTCGCAGGCGGCCACGAAGCAGTTGTGCAAGGTCATGTGCGAAATTGGGAAGACTGGCCCGGCTGCTCCGCAGTTCGGTAGACCTTCCAGAATCCCTACTGCCTTACGAGAGAGCGGGACGGTTCGTGCTGTGCCGTTCTTAGTGAGCGGAAGGTGAGCCGTTTGAGACGCCAGATTGATGTGCTCCCATCGTAATGCCAGTAGCTCCCCACGTCGCATCGCGGACTCCAGCGCCAGCATCACCAGCGGACCATCCATGGGCTTCTGCGCCGAACAGGTATGAGTTCGTCGATGAGCCGCGTTTCTTCTTCCGCAGTAAGAAGTCTGGTTCGTCCCGGTGGAGTTGGAGGCTTGCGAACCAGCGCACAAGGATTCGCTATTGGCAGGCCCCATTCCTTCCGGGCGTGATTAATGATGCCTGAGAGAATGCTTAGCTCGCGTATGATCGTTCCTGCACCGACGGTCTTCAGCCGCTCATCCCGGTAGCCAGCAATGACCGCTGGCGTTAAGTTCGTCATGCTATAACTCGCCATCTTCTGACGCAGCATGAATTGGATGCCTTCGGCTTCGCGTTGTGCTCCACGCTTCAAGGGCGTCACCTCGTGCATGTACCGCCGTAGTACATCTGCAAAGAGAATGTCTTTTGCAGACTGAGTGCTTTGGTACGCACCTTGGTCCATTGCGGACTCAATGCTTCGTGCCCATGTTTGTGCATCGGTCTTGGTGTCGAAGGACGCTACTTCATCTGGGTAGCCTTTACGTCGTACGCGGGCTTGCCATTTGCCTGCTCGTTGCCTAATTGATGCCATACGCTTTCCTTTGGGACAAGCGTGGGACAAGAACCGGTTTTCTTCGCTGTAGTCCGGGCTGGCGCTGCTAGTCGAGCGTGTGGCGCATGCAGGGCATGGTCGAGTTAGGGATAAGCGTTTTTATCAACAGATCAATCACTTACACCTGCGCCGTCCAGTCCCCGCTCTTGCCCCCATGCTTCTCCAGCACCCGCACATTCGTCATCACCATGCCGCGATCGACCGCCTTGCACATGTCGTACACGGTCAGAAGGCCCACTTGCACCGCAGTGAGCGCTTCCATCTCGACGCCGGTTTTGCCAATGGTTTCCACCTGCGCCCGGCAATGGACGCTGTTGGCCGCCTCATCAATCTCGAAATCGACCGCCACGCGCGTGATCGGCAATGGGTGACACAGCGGCACCAGGTCGCTCGTGCGCTTGGAAGCCATGATTGCCGCGATGCGCGCGATGCCGATCACGTCCCCCTTTTTTGCGCTGCCTGACGTGATCAGGGCCAGCGTTTCCGGCTGCATGCGGATGGTGCCGGCGGCCACCGCGATGCGGTGCGTGTCCTCTTTGCCGCCGACATCGACCATATGGGCCTGGCCGGTGGCGTCGAAGTGGGTCAGATGGTCTGCGGTCGGGGTGGAAGGCGTCATGAAGGGTCGGTATCGTTGGGTAACAAAGTGTTCTGGGAGCAGCAGGGTGCGTGCGGATACGGTTATGATAGCACCGTGAAATCTGTCGTCCGACCAGCATCCGTGCGCCGCTGGCGCCCCGTCCTGACCGCCGTTGCCCTGTGCACGACGGCAGCGTTTGCCGTGGCCGCCCAGTCCGATCCGCTCCAGCGCCCCGACCACATCCACTTGCCGACGCTGGGCGACACCGCGCGTGTCGACCTGTCGCCGGTCGTCGAGCGCAAGCTTGGCGAAGAGATCATGCGCGACATCCGGCGCGACCGCGATTACCTCGACGACGAACCGATCTCCGAATACCTGAACAATTTTGGCAATGGCCTCGTGGCTGCGGCGCCCGGCGCGCGCGGCGAGACCAATGCCGATTTTCATTTCTTTGCCGTGCGCGATGCGGCCCTGAACGCGTTCGCGCTGCCGGGTGGTTTTATTGGCGCGCACTCGGGCCTGGTGATCGCGGCCCAGACCGAGTCCGAACTGGCCGGCGTCGTGGCGCACGAGATCGGCCACGTCACGCAGCGCCATATCGCGCGCATGCTGGGCCAGCAGCGCCAGGATATCCTGCTGCCGCTGGCGTCGATGATCCTGGCGGCGCTGGCCGCCAAGGCCGGCTCGGACGCGGCGATGGGCGTGCTGATGGGCGGCCAGGGCCTGGTGGTACAGCGCCAGCTCAACTTCAGCCGCGACGCCGAGCGTGAGGCCGACCGCGTGGGCTTCCAGATCATGGAGGCAGGCGGCTACGACACCACTGGCATCGTCGCGTTCTTTCGGCGCTTGCAAAATGCGTCAAAGTTGTATGGCGAACTGCCGACAGGCTTGAGCAACCTGAGCAGCCACCCGCTGACCCAGGAGCGCATCAGCGACATGCAGGCGCGCATCCGCGAGATGCCCAAGAAGCAGCGCGTCGACAGCCTCGACTTTCACCTGGTGCGCGCGCGCATCCGCGTGCTGCAGGAACCAAGCGAGCAGGGCCAGCGCAACACGCGCAGCGCGTTCAACACGCAGCTCAGGGAAACGCACCGCCATCAGCAGGCCGGCGCGCAGTATGGCCTGGCCTACCTCGCGCTCAAGCAGGGCAACCTGGCTGACGCGCAGAGCTGGCTCGACAAATCACGCGAAACCATGAAACCGCGCGAAGGCGTGCTGTCGGTGGCGTCGAATGTCGGCGATGGCGCGACCATGTACGCGGGTCTGGCGATCGAGATCAAGATGGCGCCGGGCCAGCCGGCGTCGGTGCTGGCCGAAGCAGTGAAGGAAGCCGAGACGATGCACGCGCGTTTTCCGCTGTCGCGCTCGCTGGCGCACCAGTACGCCGACGCGATGATCGCCACGGGCAAACTCGATGAGGCCACGCGCTTTCTGCGTGACCAGTCGCAGCAATACCGCGAGGAATACAAGCTGCAGGATTTGTTGGCCAAGGCTTATGCAAAGCAGGGCAAGATCGCGCTGCAGCACATGGCGCTGGCCGAATCGTATGTGCTGGCCGGCGCCACGCCGGCCGCGATGGCGCAGCTGGAACTGGCACGCAAGGCGCGCGACGCATCGTTCTACGACCAGGCCGTGATCGACGCGCGCGCCCGCGAACTTGAGGCGCAGCAAAAGAAGGACAAGGAAGAGAAGGACGATTGACGGGCCAGGGTCAAGGCGCCGGCATCCTGTTGAACCCGAACCGCTGCGCCAAGTCGGCGTCCGCCACCCGTTCCACAGTGAAGATCTTGCCCTGCCACGGCAACGCCAGCGTGCCAGCGCCGCCGCCCAGCCACGCCATGACGGCGTCATCCGATGCGCTCTGGCCATCCAGCGTGAACTTGCTCAGCACTTGCGCTACATCGCGGTCATCGAGCTGCGCCACGACCTCGCCGGCCACGAACAGCACGGCGCCGGCATCGCTCAGAAACACGTGCTCGACAGCCGTCAGCGCCTGCTCCGTCTGCAATAGCAAACCCTGCTGCGGATCGGTACGTGCGATGAACGGCGCCGCCTCCAGATTCACGTACACGCGTTGCGGGCCGTTCTGGAAATACAAGTTGCCCCGCTCGTCGTGCAGGTAATTGCGGTTGATGAACCCCACCAGTTTCTCGTTCTCGAGCCGGTCGCCGGGCAAGCCGGCCTGCTGGGTCGCTTCGTCGCGCATGCGCCAGTGGCCGCGCGCATCGAGCGCGAGCCAGCCGTAGCAGTGCGGTACGTTTGGCCACTTGGCCATTGCCTGTTTTACGATATCGTCCATAGTGTCAGCCAGCATCGCACAGTTCGGCGCCGGTCAGCGCGCGCGTGCCCGCCACGCCATCGAAATGTTGCAGGATGCGCTGCGCCAGCCAGTCGATCCGCCCCGGAAACGGCCCGGTCGGAAAGCCCACGTGCCCGCCGGTGGCCGGATACTCGAGCGTCACCGCAGCCGATGCCGTCGCCGGCAGGTACATCCCCGGCAGGAACGGATCGTTGCGTGCATTGAGCACCAGTGTCGGCACGGTGATCGCGTCCAGCACGTGGCGCGCGCTGGCGCGGTGCCAGTAGTCGTCGGTGTCGCGGTAGCCGTGCAGCGGCGCGGTCACCACATTGTCGAACGCGTACAGGTCGCGCGCGGCGAGCAGCGCGGCGCGGTCGAACAGGCCCGGAAACTGGTCGAGCTTGGCCAGGCACTTGGGCTTGAGCGTCTGCAGGAACATGCGGGTGTAAATCATGTTGAAGCCCGACGACAGCGCCGCGCCGCCGCGCGCCAGATCGAGCGGGGCCGAGACCGCGCACGCCGCATCGACGATCGATGCGCCATGGCCCGATTCGCCCAGCCAGCGCAGCAGCGCGTTGCCGCCCAGCGAGACGCCAGCCGCGTAGAACACCCCGACATGGCGCGCGCGCAGCGAGCGCACGATCCATTCGACTTCCGCCGCGTCGCCCGAATGATAGAAGCGGGGCGCCAGATTCGGCTCGCCCGAGCAGCCCCGGAAATGCGGCACCACGCCCGACCAGCCGCGCGCGGCCAGCGCCGCCATCAGCGCCCGTGCGTAATGGCTGTCGGACGAGCCTTCCAACCCGTGAAACAGCACCACCAGCGGCTGGCCCGGCTGGCCGTCGACAAAATCGAGATCGACGAAGTCGCCGTCCGCACTCGTCCAGCGCTCGCGGCGGTAGGCGACGGGCGGCTTGGCGATGCAGGTCGCCGGGTAGATGGTCTGGAGATGGCCGCCAGGCAGCCAGCGTGGTGCGCGGTAGGGCATGAAGAAGTGAGGAGAGGGGCGCGCGCAGTCGCGTACGCCCCGAA
>Ga0265798_10005043_pt1 | contig 17953 bp, 19 predicted proteins | sample P3T30metagenome_FD_192430 | JGI IMG/M metagenome (GOLD analysis project Ga0265798, IMG submission 192430) | Plant litter microbial communities from East Loma Ridge, Irvine, California - P3 T30 | ecosystem: Environmental > Terrestrial > Plant litter > Unclassified | place: USA: California... | reverse complement strand
TTTCACATACGACCATAGAACACTGAAAGCACGGCTTCCCGTCCGCTCAGCCCTAGTTAACCAGTGTATCGGCGGATTAGTAGTCAGGTGGGTGACCACTGGCGAATCCCCGCTGTTGTATGTTTTTTTGTTTGCCGGGTAGATAGAGGCTTTGTTACCCGTTTGAGCTTTTTTTTTGATTTATGATACCCCATATAGCACCAAGAAACAGTATGCGCTTTAGCCAATGATACTGGGTATACCTAACGCCTTGCTAGAACTACAGTTGATCTAAAAGTGGCTTGTCTTACTATCCCCTAGTACCGCTTGCCTACTTCTACGCCGAGGTTCTCGTCCGGGTTTGCAAAGCCACGCGCCCTAGGCGTGGCTTTGCCGGTCACGTCCTGAGGTGCCTCGCCCTTGTACTCCCATCCGCCGTCTTGGGTGAAGAAGTCAACCTCGTCGATGATGTCCCAAACAACATCTTCGGCAATTTGCTCCTTGTAGCGATCGCCAATGGCCCGCAGCTTGCGGCCGTCTGGAATTCGATTCTCGGTCGAAGCACCGTTAGCCATCTGCGTATCTTGCTCCCGCTGCTTGATCATCTCCTCAGGCGGACACCAAAAGTCCGGACCAAAATTCACCTGGGCGACGCCGCCGTTGAAAAGGGAAATGGCTGGAAGGTAGCCGACCATACCGTCGTCAAATCCAGTCCGTGCGCCGGCTTTGATGGCCTCGACTGACGGTATGCTTGCTGGTGGAAGGAAAGCCAAAAGGTTCTCGAAAGCGATGCCAACTTCCTCGCCGTTCTTGTAGACTTTGATATGCGAATGTGGTAGCGAGCGTACACTGACGTCTTCATGGTTCGGCGAAGGATGTATCTTGGGGACGGGACCGCGGTCGTGGTAAGCTTCGACCATCTTGGTGACTTGATAATCGAGCTGTTCAAAGTAGAAGTTTCCCTTATAAGGAACTGGTATACGGTCACGAATGATGTCGACAGGCCTATCGAACGGATCCTGGTTACTGACAGTGTCGAAGCCATCGCCTAAATCTACAGCAGGATTGTAAATGCCTTCCACAACCTTGCGATGCATTGATAGTGATGGTAGCTGAATCTCAAGCCCAATGACATCGCCCTCTTGAACGTGCTGGTCTACAACGTACTCAACTGGCATAGGCTTGCCATATGGAGGCCTGGCCTTCATGTGCTTGCTCTTTGCGGTTTTGGGCAGTGGCTTGAAGATCTTGGAGGCACGCGACCGATGCTGGGCTTCGAAGCGGGCGTCGGTGATGCCGTAGCTGTAACCATCAAAACCTACGGGACCGTCTAACGGTGCCTCTCTCCTGGCCCAGCCCATTCTCACGTGGGGGCCTGGCTTTGTTTCGCCTGTCTTGGGATCGATGGGGTCTTTGGGACCATTTACTGGTATGCCACGCAGGACCTTGACCTCGTAGTATATCCTGCCTTCTCTTGCGACCACATTGCCTCTTCCCATACGCCAGCCCTTCTCCTGAGATACAATGGTCGCGGTATGGTCGAAGTGGAACCACCTGTCACAGTCCTCGTGGCTCATTCTCGGACCATACGGTCTCGAGTCGCTCTGCCTGTAGTATTGCTTGTGGCGGAAGAGTGGATCGGCAACGCAATGTGTGTACTTGTAGCCCCTCTTGTTCCAGGCAATGTCGTGGGGCTTCTTGAGCTCAGTGACGCCGTCGGGTGCATACATTGGGTTCGGTTCGTGTGAAACCATGGCGCTGTCCTTGGGAGCCTCATAGTCTGTTGGTCTGGGCTCTGGGATCGAGTATCTCATGGGAGACTCTGCCGCCGGACCTTCTTTCTTCGGCTTGGCATTGGGCGTATTCTGGCGAGTACTGGCCGAAGCTTCACGTTTCTTGATCGTTTCCCGTTTCTCTCTCTGCTCGCGCGCAGGAGCTTTTGGTCGCGCGCGCGCAGCTGCATCGGGGTTGGGATTGGGATTGAGTGGAGAAGACACGGCGGGCGCATGATCTTCTTCTAGTGGTCGCCGCATTGGAGGCACGAGGGTGGGCGTGTTGGAACGCGAGGGAGGGTGGGATTCGGCCATATTGGGGGGTTAATAGAGCTGGTGTTGAAGGCGGTACAGCTGTGTTGACCAAAGTCGCGACTGGCCGCTGACATGTGCAGCTTGTACGGTGGGCCGTTTACACGCGAATGTAGACCCCACCAAATTTTTGGCTCCCGCATCTTGAACTTTCACAAATCACCGCGGCGATATTCAGACGTGCAATCTTCAGGCCACCACTTCACAAATCTCTCTGCGACAACTACCTCGCCTTCTAAGAAATATCCCAACCGGCGGCTTGCTTACATCCCAGCCCCATTATGCCCAAAGCACCCAAGTCACCCGCTCTGCGCGAACAGCGACACAATCCTCTCGCCGAAGAATATGCGCCTTCGGATCCATGGAAGAACAAGGCTCCACGGCGACAAAAGCGCAACAAGAGCGATAACGAAGATGATGAGCAGAAGTATGTCGACTCCAAGAGCTCGCGCAAGATCTTGGAAATAGGAAGAGAATTGGAAGAGGAGGATGCGAGGGAGAACAAGGCCCGGAGACCGCAAGAAGCGAACCCAGCCTTTGACTTCGAGTCGCGCATGACCGGGGATGACACGGCCGGCCAAGATTTGGTACAGGCCGACGAAGACGACGAAGCATGGGGTGACGACGACGACGAGGTCGAGGAAGTCGAAATCGATGCCAACGACCTGGCGGCGTGGAACAAGTTCATACCAACAGACGATAACCCCATTGTATGGCCAGGCGAGGAAGCACAGCCTTCAGGGCCGGGCACAGATCTAGCTGCACTCATCCTCGAGAAGATTGCCGCGCATGAAGCCGGAGGCCAAGTACAAGAACCAAACATCCAAGGCGGCGGTGACCGAGAAGACGCCATTGAACTACCAGCCAAGGTCATCGAAGGTACACCACACTCACTGAACCGACTGATTACACTACTAAGCTTGCATAGTATACTCCAAGATTGGCTTGATCCTCAGCCGCTACAAGAGCGGAAAGCTGCCCAAGCCCTTCAAAATCCTCCCTACCATCCCCGCCTGGGAAACGCTGGTCGCAATCACACGTCCCGATGACTGGACGCCAAACGCCACCTTTGCAGCGACCCGAATCTTCGTTTCAGCAAAGCCACAGACGGCCCAGATCTTCATGAACACGATTCTGCTTCCGCTCGTTCAACAGAACATCCGGGAGACACACAAACTCAACGTGCACTTGTACAATGCACTGAAGAAGGCTCTTTACAAGCCCAGCGCCTTCTTCAAGGGTGTCGTATTCCCTATGCTCACTGACGTCTCCTGCACACAGCGCGACGCCGTCATTGTGGCCTCGGTCGTAGCCAAGATCTCCGTTCCCGTCCTGCATTCGGCTGCCGCTCTGCACCGCCTCTGCGAGATTGCCGCAGAGCAAATGTCGTCTGATCCGGATGCTGCTGGGCCCTGCAACATTTTCATCAAGACGCTGCTTGAGAAGAAGTATGCCCTACCTTTCAAGGTCATCGATGCGCTTGTGTTCCACTTCCTACGCTTTCGTGGTGTGGGTATGGCCAGCGCCGACGTCATGGATACAGAGACTGTAGCTGGTGATCTAGGAAACACGGGCAAATTGCCAGTCATCTGGCACCAATGTCTGCTTGCTTTTGCCCAGAGGTACAGGAACGACATCACAGAGGACCAAAGAGAGGCCTTGTTGGACTTGCTGCTTACGCGGGGCCACAAGAGTATCAGTGCTGAGGTACGAAGAGAACTGCTTGAGGGCAGGGGACGAGGTGTTATGATTGAACCGCCGGCCGTAGGCATTGACGGCGACGACACGATGATGATGGCCGTGGATGCATGATCCAAGCACCATTTCTTTTGTTATGAAAGACTACGAGCATTTACCGGCGTTACAGGAGCACGCTGTGCTAGAAAGAATCTATGCACAATTCGTTCTATACCTTGGATTCACTTGACGTAAAGAAATATTTCAGAGAAGATGGTTTTGCAGTCTGGTCAAGTATGAGGCCAACCCAAAACCCCGTCGGTGCACCAAACGTTCCGCACCCGACCAACCTGGTTCATGGCCAAGCTCCAACGCGGAACTCGGAGTTCTCACGTGTCGAAATGTAAGCTCAATCGAGGGTGTGATGATGGCATTGCCTGCGCGTCACCCCGCTCGAGCTTACTTATCGATAAAGCTCCATGTAGGTCAAAGGCAAAAGCAATCAACGACTTCAGAATATAAACACATTCGAGCTTTTCTGTTTGAACCCCTTGAAGATATAAACACTCCACTAGCCTGCCAACATTGCTTTACACTTTGCCGTATTCGTTAATACATATTCATCATGCCCCACGCAACCGCAACCGTAAACGGCGTGGTAGTCGCAGAAACCGATTCCTGGGAAGTCGTCGACGGCAATGTTTATGTTAGCTCACCTCTCTCCCTCTGCTCACATGTCCCATCTAACCCCCATAGTTCCCACCCGACGCCATCAAGTCCTCGCACTTTAGCCCCACATCGACCAAAACACACTGTCCGTACAAGGGCGACGCGAGCTACTACACGGTTACAACGAACAAGACCGAGGTCAAAGATGCGGCGTGGTATTATGCGACGCCCAAGGAGAGTATGAACAAGATCAAGGGGTTTGTGGCGTTTTACAAGGGAAAGCCAGGAGTTGAGGTCAAGAGTGAGTGAAAGAGTGGGATGAGTGTGGGAAAGTGAATCTTAGATGAGATGCATAGTACGAACTCAAAAGAACAATACGAAATGATGGTATACATATGAACACAGCGATCAACGTACCTTCTCTCTCTCTCTCTATATATATATATGTTCGGGCACAGTTCGGACCATACTCTGGTAAATCTCGGGTTTATATGGCAAAACATCTCGCGTTGTATTCCTTACCACGAACCAACGTGGCGGACAGGGACATTGTCCGGGTCCGCATACCACGAACACTTCGGCCTAGCTCGGCTATATGGGCTATTGAAGGGACGATGTACGGATAAAAGGGTATTAAGGCGATTTTTTATCTTCCCTGTTCCCGTCGGTGCCTGGTGCCCGGATCCGCACGACTTTGCCTGGCGTGATGCCGAGCCGCAACAGGGCCAGGCCAGGCCAGGCCATGTTATGACATGTTGGACTGAGTAACGTGTGTGTGTACCAAAAGTTGCCTATGAGCAACATTGTTTGTGGCGTTTTTGTAAAGTTCTTCGGACGTAAGATGGTATGCGGATTCGGATTGTGCGACCACCACAGCATCCCGAATTTGAGCATCGAGGCGTGGGATTGCACGGGTGATCAGCCCCAATAGCTTACTTTTTTCCCTAGCTTATGGTGCGCAAATTGCTCGAATGTGGGCGTCTTACGGCTGGCAGAGCTTTAATTGGAAAAGGCTTATCTTTGTGGCGTAGGAGAGCCATGACCCCTGGTGGGAGGTCTCGGTAGGGCGGCGGGCGTTCGTCATCGCTAAGAAAAAGTTGAGTTCCAGCCAGGGCACATGCCAGACAAGCCACTCTCAACACCTTTTGTTTCGCCTTTCCCTATCAATTCTATCCTGCCATTGATTTCCTGAAGCTCAAACGTAGCTTCGTATTCAGCAATGGCATCCAACATGAGGCCGCTCGCCGCCGCCACCACCAATGCCCTCTCGCAGATTCAGCTGGCTGGACGCAGGACCTTCACCACACAGCGCCCGTCACTTATCGCTAACAGGGCGCGATGGACGTCCCGACCTACCCAGCATCAGATTGTGCTGCGCCAGTCTGTCCGCCAACAGTCGAGCGGAGCGCCCAAGCCGAAGCTCAAGAGGTTCCGCCTGCTGCGCTGGACATGGCGTCTTACCCAGGTTTCTGCCCTCGCCGGTCTTGGATGGGTCGGATATGGCATCTACGAGACACGCAACCCCGCCGACCAGCCACCACCTGACCCAAGCAAGAAGACGCTCGTTGTTCTGGGTGAGTAGCGACTCGATGACTGGAATGCAATTGAGCAAGCGTCTGACATATGACAGGTACCGGCTGGGGATCCGTTTCCCTACTGAAAAAGCTCGATACGGAAAACTACAATGTCATTGTCGTATCGCCGCGAAACTACTTCCTCTTCACCCCACTGCTTCCCTCGTGCACTGTCGGCACTATCGAGCACCGCTCCATTATGGAGCCCATCCGCAACTTTCTCCGCCACAAGAAGGCCCAGGTCAAATACTACGAAGCCGAAGCCACCAAGATCGACTACGAGAAGAGGGTCGTCTACATTAGCGACGACTCAGACATCAAGGGCGATGTCTCGCAGACGGAGGTGCCCTTTGACATGCTGGTTGTCGGTGTCGGTGCTGAAAACGCGACTTTCGGTATGTTACCTACATACTTCTGCCGTATCGAGCTAACAACGATCAGGTATCCCCGGTGTCAAGGAAAACGGTCTCTTTTTGAAGGAGGTCGGCGACGCCCAGCGCATCCGAAACCGCATCATGGACTGCTGTGAGACGGCTACCTTCAAGGATCAATCTGAGGAAGAGAAGAAGCGTCTGCTACACATGGTCGTCGTCGGTGGCGGACCCACCGGTGTCGAGTTTGCCGGTGAACTTCAGGACTTTTTCCACTCGGATTTGAAGAAGTGGCTACCTGAGATCCAGGACAACTTCAAGGTCACCCTCGTCGAGGCTCTGCCCAACGTCCTCCCCATGTTCTCCAAGCAGCTCATCGATTACACCGAGAAGACCTTTAAGGAAGAGACCATCACCATCCGCACGAAGACCATGGTCAAGAACGTGACGGGAAAGTTCATCGAGGCCGAATCCACTGGCCCTGATGGCAAGAAGCAGCTGGAGAAGATCCCCTATGGCCTCCTTGTTTGGGCTACCGGTAACGCTCTCCGACCCATTGTCAAGGATCTCATCAACCAGATCCCCGCCCAAAAGGACTCGCGCCGTGGTCTTGCTGTCAACGAGTACCTCGTAGTCAAGGGTACCGAGAACGTCTGGGCCGTCGGTGACTGCGCCGTTGCCAACTACGCTCCCACTGCCCAGGTTGCCGCTCAAGAAGGCGCCTTCCTCGCCCGCATGTTCAACAACATGGCCAAGACCAGCGAAATCGAGAGCGAACTCGCACAGCTATCCGTTGCCCAAGAAACCGCCCCCGGCAAGGAGGCTCGTGACAAGGTCTTCAACGAGATCAAGGCTCTGCAACAGAGACTGAGGCGCATCAAGCAAATCGGTCCGTTTGAATACTCCCACCAGGGTTCGCTCGCCTACATTGGTTCCGAAAAGGCAGTTGCAGATGTCTCGTGGTTCGCAGGCAACATCGCGTCCGGTGGTACTATCACGTACATCTTCTGGCGCTCTGCTTACCTAAGCATGTGCTTTAGCACCCGCAACAGAATCTTGGTCATGCTCGATTGGGCAAAGGCTAAGATTTTCGGACGGGATGTGTCGCGTGTCTAGATGGACAACAGCCTTCCCTGGTATACCTTTTTATCCTCCCCGCGCAGGTTTCTCAAAAGTTTCCATACATTTTTGTCCCTCGTGCGAGTGTGTAACTTTTCTTTTCTTTTTTGAAGCTGTGAAATACGACACCTACTACTACTCTCCCCTGTTTTGTTCCTTGTTATTATCCTGTTCTTGTAAAAGTAGAGTATACTGATTGCGGGTCTTGGTCTTGTATCGCCTTGTAGAAGTGTAATTACCTAGCAGCAGACTCTTCGGGTTCTTCGGTGTTTCTGATCGAGCCCGGCGTTTCGGTAGGGTTGTTTCATTTTGCACAGCGAGCTATTACTTTTTTTTGGAGTGTGTAGGGTTATAGACGTTTTGTATAGCATATATGGAAGAGATGATCAAGAAGAAGAAGAAGAAGTGAAGTAGATATGAGGAATTGACATGTTTAGCGTAGCCATGTAGTATTGGAGTAATGTACTTGTATCATGAGTTCAAATCTACTGGTATAGGTTCAGCAGGTGGATGAATGAGTGATGATTCATGCAATCATACGGAAAAGGAGAAGTTGGTACTTGTGACGTAAAAAAAGAGGATTAAATGTTGCAACGTGCAATGTTTTCAACGGTTGTCATAGGTAAATGTAAATTCATCATCCAGTCTCCTTCCCCTTCCAGTAAACTCCCATTATGCATGCAACATGAGATTTCAAAGAGAAGAAAAAAAAGAGACTTGTCGTCTACCGTGGACTCCCCACGGCCCCATAACTCCTCGGACTAGCATGTCTACTCGTGCCCAGCAACGCCCGCGCCTCATCCAACGCACTCCCCCTCCCTTTGATCGGGATACTCTTGCTACTGCTCCCACTCCCACTAGCACCGCTTGTCGAGCCCTTGCCGCTCACAGGACTCGTTTCTCGCGGCGAATCCGCAGGCGTATGCGTACGACTCACATTCGGTGTGGCCGCCACACTAACCGCAGGCGCCCAGCCGCGCATCCAGCCACTCACCCTCCGCCAATGCATACTCCTACGTACCAGCTTCCCATGATCGTCCACGGTGATAACGACCTGGTCTTCATGGCCCGGCACAACGGACCGACCGCGGGGTGCCGCGTCGCCGAAATACCAGAACTGGAGTCCGACTGCCGCGTCCATTATTAGGACGCCGGCAGCACCTAGGAAAAAGGGGGCGGCGCGAAGGACCCACGAGTGGCGGTCGCTGCCGCTAGGATCGACCCAGCCGGCGCCTGTGCCGGGCGCGTACGAGTACCAGGCGCAGGGGTTTGTGAGCAACGAGGTTGAGTAGAAGAGGTTGCCGAAGAAGGCGGCGGCGAAGAGGGTGGGCGATAGGCCAGCCGTCGATCTGCGAATCTGGTTCATGTAGAGTTGGGGGAGCCGGGAGCCGAGGTACAGGAATGTGCTGGCCCAGGAGAAGACCTTGCCGGCAATCTCAGAGGCGCTGGCTTTGGAGACTGTGAGGGTTGTGGAGGCGGAGAGAGTGGGTGCGCGGAGGAGGCCGGGCGCAAAGGGGCTGATTGGGGTTGCGGTTGTGGGGTTGCAGAATATGGCTATGAGGAGGGTAATGTATAGGACTGTTTTTGGCGAGGGCATCGGGGAGCTCGATGCAGCTACGCGGCGTACATGTGGGTTTGGCGATGCGCCCGAGGGCGTAGTACCCCCCTGCCACGACTCCTTGGGAGCAAAGTCGGGGATTCTAAAAGAGCCTTTTGTGTTTGAGCGCGGTACGTCTTTCGCCTTGCTGTCTGGACGCTTGCTGTCCAAATCCTGCGACTTGTTGGATGGGCTCGGCGTCTTTGAATTCCCCATGCCTACGCCCTCGAGAACTTGATGCATAGCCGCGCCTCCAGAGCCTGAACTGCCGCTCGCGCCCGAGCTACTCCAGCGCCCCCAGATAGGGCGCAGAGGCCGTCCGTGGTGTAGTAGCTCATACCATACCCATTGCGAGCACAGGCAGCAGTCGACGAAAACGTAGTATCCTGCTATGATAATCTGCCATGAGGCCTGCCCTGTGAAGAGACATCCCAGCAAGTTGGTCACATCACCCAGTAGCCATTCGGTCAGGAAGAAGGCGCTCAACCCCGATGTGGACTTCAATTTGTGGTTCTTGTATATCTGCGGCAGCTGTGCGAACAGCCATGATATGATGCTGCACGTGCCGAGCAATGTAGAGACGAGTGCGAGATTCGTAGGTACGCAGGTGTGGAATGTCGCGGAAAGGTGGTAGAGGAACGCGTTGGCGGGTTCGCATGCAGCCGGTAACGAGGGCTCCGCTATGTGTAGGGGAGATAGGTAAGGTGGCATAGTGCCATAGATCGGGGTGCGAGATGGGTGGGAAATAGCGATACGGGGTTCACGCCCAATCTTCTACAGACTTTTTTCTTTCTTTCTTTAGAAGATGATGCCTAGATTACTGCTCCTCTTGCAGCCTCTTGTTCGCGTCGTGGCAGCGCGGACTAGACGGTGAGACGGTGATTAAGTTGTTTGGAACAGCCACAGAGGCGCGGATGCAGTCTTCGGCAGCACACACACACGGGCGCGAGGTCCAGGTATATGCGAGTCAAGTTCGGCTTCTGCGACGACTATCTCAGAGCCAATAGTGCGAGCTGAGGTTGGCTTGGTCGGCGGCGATCTGACGTCGGAGTACCAATCGGTGGTTGAGCGGGCTGGGGGGCACGAGGACAGGAGGACGACAGGAGGCTTCGCAAAAGCAAGCACTCCAATAGGTAATGCAAAGAAGGAAGTTGAGGTGTGAAGACGAGAAGGGAGCGAGTCAAGACGTCAACGACCAAAGACACATGGTCGGTCCCTTGGCCGTCGACAGTCATACACCCCAACCCCAGGCGCCAGTAGCAGCCGCAAAGGAAGCTCTCCACATTGCCAGACGACACCCCGGCGGGCTCGCATGACCGGGCATGACGGTGGGCACGGCTAGGCCAGGCAGTGCGGGAAGCGATATGGGCAGTGTGACTTGTGCGTGTGGGATGTGATGGCTGATAGATAAGAGCTTATCTCGAGACCAAGTGCAGTGCACACACGATCACCCGTCCAGGGGTCTGGGCGAAGTCGCTTTTCCGCACTGCCGCCGCTCGCGGAGCCTTGGCCATGCAACTCATCTCAGCCCGCCTCGGCCGGAACAGGCACCGACTGGCTCTCACGACAACTGGAGTTGCGCCGCCAGATCTTCGCATCCAGTTTCTTACTCGAGTCGCCATCTTGGAGGGTCCCGCGCGGCCATGGCCCACCTCCGCCATCGGGCCGATCTCTCGCTCCGGCCTTCCGTACGTACACTTGCATCAACTAATAAACACCACTAAACACGGCCTCCCAAACATAACGTAACGAGAATCCGCCCGTCGACCTCGGACGTACAGACATGTGCGTGAACCATGTGGCTGCCCGTCCTCACGTGCTTTTCGCGAGCCAGGAAGGCTTTACTTGAACGGGCCGTCGCACACACACCGCACGGCCAGGGAACATGCATGATGACGCTTCAACGGAAAAATACTTGAATTCGCTTGAAAACGACACACGGATACATCACCACAATACGGGCGTGTGACCATTGCACTTGCCCACAGACAAAGGCCCAACCTCCAGCTTCTACACGGCATCGCGATCGTCTTCGATCCTCGAATATGCGCCCGCCCGTCTCTGGGCCTTCCATCGGGGGCTGCAGCCCATCAGCTTCGCTCTGCATCCGACAACCCAACATACTCACTAGAAGAAGTTCTTGAAGCCCACAATGCCTGCTGCCATGGCCGCATATCCGCCGAGCAGCCTCGACCAGTTGCCCTCCTGTCCCACGGCCAACGCAACGAGATCGTACACCAAGCAGCCACCAAAGATCCAATCGCTCATGCTCGCTGCTGCTGCGAAGCCTACGCCCGTCGCAACCTGCACGAGCGAGCTGGGCTCTACACCAACAAAGTAGGCTGCCGATGTGTTGTGGAGGAGGTCCAAGACGCCGATGCCCGCGAATGTCTTTGCGACAATGTGCGTTAGAAAGTTGGGGGTTGAGCGTGTGTCGAGCGGCTCGAGAGCCGTAGCGATGTAACCGACTTGCGCAAGCGTGTTGATGATGACGAACATGTTGGATGCCTCGAGTCTATTCGCGTTCCAGAAGAACATCCAAGCTGTGCACATGTCAGTATTTTGAACCCGCTCCCCGCAATTCGCATCCAGGCAAACATACTTCCGATACAAAAGTTTCCCAGGCTATACACCCACGCGAACTTGTTCATCATTGCACACTCCTGCCCATTTCCATCCTGTTTCCATAGCTTCCACAGCCAGACCAGCTGGAAGATTTGTTGCGGGAAGAAGAAGGCGCCAATAAAGTATGGGTACGGGGAAAAGGCTGCGAGGTTCCGGTTGTGGATGTCCATCATATTGGGTGTAGAGAAGATGCCATATTGTTGGAGAGCAAAGTCGTACAGAAACGATGCTGGCGCAAGGTAGCGCACAGTAGATTGTGTATTGCCCATAACTGTCGTCGTCGTCGTGAATAGGTATTGGAAGTGAGCGGGTAATCACACGTAGATTTCACTCGAAGAGATGTCTATACGCAGCAGATAGGTAGAAAAGCGATGTAGCGAAGATGGGAATTCCACAATGCAAAACGCAGATTGTACTTCTTTTTACTATATCCGCGTTGCGCGTTTCTGCCCCGAGTCGAAGACGTCATGTTTTAATGCGCCGTCTTCCCAGGGTCCGGTAAGCCCGATCCAGCGCCCACATCGTGGCCATCATCGTCGGTACACGGCGTAATGTTTGGTACCGACTTTTGGCTCGGATTGTTTTCGTACTGTCGCCGCGCCCGGGGGGATGGGGGGTTAGGGATGCCGGGTCCGAGTGGGCTGGTTCCGGGGAGAGTCAGGCGTGCTTTACTCTCCATCCATGCTATCGCTACTCTTCTCTGCCAAAATCTCGAGTTTGATTGAGTATCGCAGTGGGAAACAGAGGATGAAAGCGGAGCTTGAGAAAAATTGTATCACAAAGGCATTGGATTTGCGCAGAGGAGAAAATTTGGAAAGAGGAGATATATGAGGACATGGAGATGGAAAATCTTCCTCATTGGTGTCTAGAGATGCTCGACACAAAGGAGCTAACATCATTTATGGCCCATAGGATTTACTACAACTAGCACAATCTCCATACTACCACGGGTCCCGAAGCAACCGCTGCCAAGAAATCGAGAAGCGACATCGACCAGATATGTAGACCTGCATCTCCTACTACTAGTCCACTCACTCCTATCTGTCCACAACATGCAACATACGGATACTCGTGGTCATTAATGCGTCGATTGCGCAACCCAAACTTGGGTCGCTGCTTGTGCGCTTAACCAACCTGCAATCTGCTCAGGCACGCGCACACCTATTCCAAGCTAGAAGAGCTGCTATGTAAATCCTGTGGAGGCGTAGCCATCCGTGTAATACCAGGTACACCATACTTTCCTACGTTCCAGGCCTGGGTAAGTGTGCCTTTCTTCAGCCACTAAATTCTAAGAGTGTTCAAGGCGAGCACCCAAGATGACTAACAGAATGCAGGATCGCTAGTGGGAACCTCAAGCTCAGGTTGAAGTTATATTTCTATTTTAAATGCGCCAGATATCCCATTCAAAATGGAAAGAGTACGCCTAAAGGTCTTTCTGTACACTGCGGGTTATGCACAGGGCTATTCGGTACTTCTCAAAACCAACATGGCAACCATTGACCAACCATGTCAAACATAAACAGGTGGATCCAAATCTCGGGGAAAGACAATTGTCTGTGCTGTACGGCCGAAAACTATTAATCCCCGTTGATTACGCAACATCATTATCTCGGCATTCAGGGTTCTCAGGTTACGGCAAAGAAAAAGGTAACTTTTTGAAGGAGAAAGGCACCTAGCCTATCAACCCGTGCGCCAAAGCCAAGGCAACAAAAGAGAAGATTATGAAAGATAGTTACCATTTCCCTGTTGAGAATATAGTGTTCTCATGGTACAGGCATAAAAGCAAAAGATATTTCAATGTTGGTTAGACCTACAAATCCGCAAAATCCCGCTATTGCTGGGCGTCCGCACCAAGGCCGAAACTAAGTCGATCGATGCGTCTGCCTTTGATCAAAAGCTTACACAGTTTTAGTCGTATACATTCATAGGGATAGGCAGGAATAATATCAGCACTAACCATATTGAGCCTCCGGACGAGCGTCGGTCAATATAAGAAGATATGATTTCCCCACATTCATGGGCAGCCATCATCGTCTCAGAGTTTTCTGCGATCATTCTTTACGCTGTGATTTGGCGTCGCATAGTAGCTTGGTATCAAAATTCCTTCCTTTTATCATGAAGAGCCTTATTTTATTTGGCGCCCTCTCAGTGAACGCCCTGTCATCATCTACGTTTGAGCCATCGCACTTCAATACCACTGCAGCACTGCTTAAGAATGGCGTCCATGCCTCCGTTATACCCGAACCGCAACAGAGCTGTTCAGTAGCCGTATGTTGTTGAGCCTTTGCCGCACATTCCAGACTGAGCTAAACCATCTTCCAGTGCGAGACTTTGAGACGCATCTTTGGTGATGATCAAGTGGAGACGCAGTCCGAGTCTGCGTACAGTACATTTCTCAGCATGTACTGGGCCGACCAGCAAAAGCAGATAGCGCCCAAATGTATCTTCAAACCGCACACCTCCATCGACGTATCCACTTCAGTTCTTGTCGCTCGCCATATGCAATGCAAATTTGCGGCAAGGAGCGGTGGTCACTCTGCAGTACCAGGAGGATCCAACATCCAGGACGGAATCACCATCAGTTTCGAAAGGATGAACCAGACAATACTATCTGCCGACAAGAAGAGCGTATCTTTCCAGCCTGGCCAGACTTGGTTTGATGTATATACCAAACTGGCCAAGGACAATGTGGCCATTATTGGAGGTCGAGTTGCTAGTGTTGGTGTTGGTGGACTAACGCTTGGTGGAGGTAAGAGTCACGGCATGTCAAGTTCACACCCACAGAGCACTGATATCTCGTGTTAGGCATTTCTTACTTCTCGAGCATGTATGGCTTAGCTTGCGACAACGTCATTTCATACGAACTGGTTACGGCATGCGGACGTGTAATCAACGTCAGCAGAACCTCGTATCCCGACCTCTATTGGGCTTTACGAGGTGGTGGCAACAACTTTGGTCTTGTCACAAAGTTCACTGTAGTCGCCATTCCTAGGGCGCCTACCATGTGGGGAGGATCGCGAGTTTACACCGAAGCCCAGTTTCCTGCTCTCATAAAGTCGTACTACAACCTTGGCATGAGCGCAACAAAGGATCCAAAGGCTCATCAAATCTTGTCATTTGGCTCGGGAGGAGCTCAACTTGGTCGAATAAGCCAGATTGAACTGGACTACGCCGACCCAATCGCCAACGCTTCTGTACTCTCCGAGTATAACGCGATCCCAGGAGCCCTGTCGGACGGGACAGGGATCGTAAGCCTCGCGAATCTGACAACCTCATTAGATGGTCAGCCCACCGCAGGGCATCGACAGTCGTTCTGGACCTGGACCGCCAAGCTGGACGTGGATATGGCAAGCACCATCAAGGACATATACTTTGAGGAGCTTCCCAGTGTCCTAAACGCAACGAACGTCCTTCCCGCTTTAGCCCTCCAGGTTATTACGGAGCCGATAATAGAAAAGACCCAAATGAATGGTGGTAATGCACTCGGGCTCGACCCCAAGAATGGGCCCCTTATACTGGTCTTGCTTGTTGTATCGTGGTCGGACAGTGCCGACGACGACCGAATCCACAAGTTTTCAGCATTAGTCAAGGAGCGCTCGGTGGCCGCGGCAAAAGCCAAAGGCTTACACAGCGACTATATGTACATGAACTACGGAAGCCAGTATCAAGATATTATTGCCGGTTATGGCTCCGCCAACAAAGCTCGACTCATTGCCATCTCGAAAGAGTATGACCCGTCCGCCGTGTTTGAGAAACTCCAGCCGGGATACTTCAAGCTCACTGGCGCGCCACAGAGCGGTCTATAGGGTCATTGTTATGCAATGTTACAAGTGTTGGGCTAGACTTGTAAACACAGTATTCAATATAACTAATGCAACCTCATCATCTACTTGCATTGTTTTAGAATAGTATTTTTCCATACTGTCACCTGTAATATCCTGTGATGATGCCTTGGATCATCCGTGAGCTCACTAGTGAGTGCAGCTCGACGACTGAACATTAAGACCCAGGCTCTTGATCAGCACGAACATCATGATGAAGCGGTATCCAGCAAGCGTAACCATATGATCTTGTGCGAGAGTTTTCAGACGCGCAAAGTGGCGACTTTTTCCCTCTGAATCTGCCTTGTGCGCCTCCTGGTACATCTGTGCTACCAGATTCAGGTGTGCGTTTTCCAACCACAAGTGCTTCACATGCTACGATAGCTGTATGGCCTTTTGTTTATCCTCTACGTAAGTCCTCAGCAGGATAAGGACGCCTTCGGCAGTTTCACATAGTTGTCTCTGTATGCGACCACCAGGCGCTATCATCAGTCTCGTTCGATCGCTGAGTGCGAGGCCTGACGTACGTGAGGACTTGGTTGAATCTGGGTTGACTCACGCCCTTTTTTCTTCGTTAACGTCGTTGCGTCATCTTGGGGAACTGAAGAAGAAGAAGAAGAAGAAGAAGAAGAAGAAGAGAAACGTCATTGTTGTCGTACTCGTGACCCTACAAAACTCTGTATATATTTTGGTATTTTTTCACTGCTTCTTGGGCGATTATCAAGTGCAGAAGTGACCATATGTCTTTTGCATAATCAAGATTAGACTGGCACTTCTTCATAATCAGAAGACCTCTATCGCCTTGTCTTGATACGAGATCTGGGCTTACCTCACTACCAACTGCAACTGCAACTGCAACTGCTCATTCACAAAATGTACGTTTCACACGCATAGGCAAGGCCCCCAAAGCTACTCCATTTGGAAACATTCCCATAACTATCCAATTTATCCACGCCTATCCCATCTCCCCAAGCTTGCTCTTCAGACGCACAGTGGAGAGATAACCTCGTCGTATATCTACCTCACTCAACGCCTTCCGCCATGGCCACGTCGACCGAAGCCGCGACTAGAGTTATCGGGACCACGCGCAAGGTCTCCTCTGAGTACCATCGCCAGGCCCCTTCCAGCTATCCTCTCATCCATTCTATTTCCACCTCTTAGTCTGTCAGTGCCAAATATACAGGGCCTATAACTTTCATCGTTAGAGTCATAGAGACTGTCGTAATCTTCATCGTCGTAGATGTCGCGCGGATATCGTCTGCGCTCGAAATCAAACATGTTATGGCCATCGAAGGGGTTTCCGTTATAGCGGGGGTCAAGTGGCATGTTGGCTGTTGAATTCGGAGCTGGATAATGTTGGTGTTCGATGTTGCTATGGTTTTAGCGGCAGATGCTGTTGTAAACACAAGATACTCGGTGTGCTATGTAGAAGAAAAGTAAGGCTCTTGCGGATGTTTTTATAGGCGCTTTGAGAGGTGGGGTTGGAAGTGCGACATACCAAAGGAGACATGTCACAGGATGCGAGGCAGTGAACAGGGTTGCAGTGATTCACAGGCATATTTGGGGTACAACAAGATAACCACCAGCAATTTGTGAAGAGCGCAGTCAGAATGTCAAACTCAACTATCGTTGTGACAGGTTTTTAAACACACTTGAATCGACAGCGCGGAGAGCGGAGGGAAGAAGAAGGAAATAAGTGAAGGTATCATCGATTTTTCTAGAACCCACAGCGTCACAGATCAAATAATCAGTCGTAGCCTCAAACTTGTATCCTCACTCACTACCTCTTCCCCACAAAACGGTGTTCACATGGACCCCAACAAAAAACATCAGTCACAGCTGAACCGACGACAGTCGAACGTAACATAAAAGATATAATAAGTTTTTTGACCGGAACCGATTAATGGAACATGTTTCTGTTCGTGTTGAACGAACAAGACCGCATAACGATACTTTCCAACTTTCCCACGCCCACTAGATCATGCATACTACAATAACCACAAGGCCGACCTACGCCCAAAAAAACAAGAAAGGAAAGGAAAGGCAAAAACAATACCTAGTCAAGAAAGAATCATGAAAAAAGAAGCATTGCGAGCTTCGCAGGAGCCTCGTCAACCGACTCGATTCAGCCTTGTGCGGGGTCCGCATAACACGCACATCCACATGTACCACTGACCGGACAATGGTCCCCTGTACATTAACAGAAAAGGTAAAGGAGAAAAACGCAGGACCTAGAGTACAACACATGCAGGTCAATGCACACGCGTATCCTGCATTGCGCGGCGCAGCAAGGCAAACAAAAACATGTCGGTGGTTTGCGCACCATTCGTTGCCTCGTTTCATGTGGCTCCGCTCCATACAAACACAGCACACAGCACACCTCACATACCCTCCGTTCAATGTGTGGATTTTTTTGTTTTCTCTTAGGCTCGTAAAA
>Ga0265798_10005042_pt1 | contig 17956 bp, 13 predicted proteins | sample P3T30metagenome_FD_192430 | JGI IMG/M metagenome (GOLD analysis project Ga0265798, IMG submission 192430) | Plant litter microbial communities from East Loma Ridge, Irvine, California - P3 T30 | ecosystem: Environmental > Terrestrial > Plant litter > Unclassified | place: USA: California... | reverse complement strand
ACTCGGGATACTTCTTCCAAAACCCTCTCTCGTAGTCCGGATCGTGGAGGACGTGCTCGACGTTCTCCATATCCAGATCTCTTGTGAACGCCTGCATATAGGCGGAAAGGAGAGCGGGCGACGTGTGGATCGTTGCTCCGTCGTCCCCGGGCAGTTCTCCCGCCGGTAGGTAGTCACTTATAGCATTTCGCAAAGACTGTAACTTGCGCTCGCTGCTCTCAATTCGACTCTCGGTAGCGATAGATCGGATCTGCAAAAGGCCATCATTGCTGCCGCCGGAAGAAATATGCTCGCCACTGGTAGGCTTCGCTATGACCACTCCGGTAAATGCTGCGAAAACCGCTTGGTCTCGAAAGCCGATGACGTGAGCAACCGCTTCGATATGCTCGGGAACCTGCTGGCTCCCCGACAATCCCGCTGCGCCAAGCCCTACCGCAATCAAACGGATGTACATCAGTGCGATCCCTTGATCTTCTTCCCGCCTCAGCGGATTATCAATGTCGACGCCTATGATAAAAGCAACAGTGGATTTGGCTGTAAGCTTCAAACGAGGTCAAAATCACTGCGAAGGGCCCCAAAACGAAGCGTTGTTCGAAGGGCTGCTGCGGGGTTGGTACTTGCTTCGCGCGTGCGGCCGCCGACCCGACTACCGCTAGCCTGTCCATCGGTGGTCCAACGAACAGCGACACGGAGTCATTCTGGAACTTCTAGATCTCTCGCTACGCTTGCCGTTAGATTTCACCCGTTGGAGTAGGGGACGAGAGTGGTTCGACCCAACACGCTACGATGCTCAACCAGAGGAGGGATGACCAGCATGTCGATCAGGGTATACCGTGGATATACACGTGGGTTTGAACGCCTTTCGCGTTCAGTCAGGGTCGATTGCAGCGATATTGAACAGTACGTTCAGACGGTCTAGAGCCTGAATGAACAAATGAGGTCTTGATGTCGCTTTTTGGTTACGCCCGCGTTTCGACCTTAGAGCAGGATCTCGGCATCCAGGAAGCGGCGTTGCGCGCGGCGGGGTGCCAGACGATCCGGTCGGAGAAAAAATCCGGAAGCGATCGCGGGTCGCGCACAGAATTGCAGATCCTGCTCGACTTCTTGCGCGAGGGCGACGCGCTGGTCGTGACGCGGATTGATCGCCTTGCCCGGTCGATGAAGGATTTGCAGGACATCGTGCATGAGTTGAAGGGCAGGGGGGTCGCACTGAAAGCGACCGAGCAACCGATCGACACCGGCACTGCGGCAGGAAAAGCGTTTCTCGATATGCTGGGCGTTTTCGCTGAATTCGAAACGAACCTTCGCCGCGAGCGGCAGACAGAGGGCATCGAAGCAGCCAAAGCTCGCGGAGTGTACAAGGGAGGCAAAGCGCGCATCGATCCCGATGCGGTACGCAAGCTCTTGGCTGAAGGGGTGAAACCTGCGCACGTTGCGCGCCAGCTCGGCATATCGCGGGGCACGGTTTATAAATTCATCCCAAAGCCAAGTGTGCCGCCGGCAACGTCGTAGACCTTCCATTGTGAGAATTTCTGGTGGTAAACAGAACGGCCGCTTTCGAGCGCTAAAGTTGTGTAAGGCGCCGTTCGTTCATCCACTTGATGCGCGTGCTCGAGTCAGGGCTGGTAGCGTTGGGCAAGCTTCGCGAAGTCCGGCGAGGTCGATGGTCGGGAGGAGCAATGGCCGGCGGTAGCGGACGCTTATCTGCGTTCATCAACAACGCTTGGCGCAATCAAGCAAATCACTAGTTCGAGCGGTACGACGAAGAGCGGGTGGTCCAAATTTTCGAGAGTACGCGTCCGTTCATGCAGCATCTAGGCGCGAAACTGGCGATGGTCGCTGGCGGCAGTTAAGCCGGCCCATAGCGGCACGGCGCGCTTGAATTGCACCCGCCCCCTATATCGCGATCTCCGGTACCCCAGCATCAGTTAGGAGCTGATAGAGTTCAGCGACGTTTTTTCGCTGGCCGCGTTGTTGGCAGAAGGCAAAGATCGCGCGCTGTTTTGCCCGCGAGAGAGCGACGAAGAACGCGGCGACGCCTTCCGGGTCGCCGGGGGTATGAGACCACCAAGCTCGGTCATCGAGGCCGACGAAGATGATGGTGTCGTATTCTAACCCTTTGCTTTTATGGACGGTCATCATGGGGATCTGATAGAGCCCCTCGAAAGCGTCGAGGCAGGCCGTCCAGGTCAGCGCACCGTTGGCGCAAGCGAAGAAGTGGATGCAAAAAGCTTCAAGGATGATCTGAAGCAGGTCGCCAACGCCATATTCAGCATAGGTTCGGGCGATCGCTCCTAGATCCAGATATTCAAAAACCCGTTTGACGAAATCGGCAGCGCTTTGCCGCGACGTGGCAGTGGCCGCCATGTCGGTGCGCAAGGCCGTCAGAAATGCGCTGAGTTCCGCCTCGACCTTCGCCGCGCGCGCATCATCGTCATGCCCGGTCGCGCGCAGCGCCAGGACAGAAGACGAGACAAGCTGCCATGCGGCCGGCGCGCGGCGTGTCGCGCCCAGGCGGAAGATCGCGATCGCAAGCCGGCTCAAGTCATCAGATAGCAAATCCTGAAGCGAGGTTTTGCCGAGAGTATGGCTCTCATTGCGAATCCGCAGGCCATGAACGGAGAACGCTCCAGCGAATTCGTGCTCATAATCATCGGACTTCTGCTTCACTAGGAGCGCGTAGTCGCGCGGCGCCCGGCCGCGGGTGGCAATGTCGTTGGCGATCCATTGCGCCAGGTGGGCGGATTCCGCCGCAATGGTCTGGCTGGACCAAACCTGAGCCACGTCGCCATCGACCTGACGGGCGGTCTGAGCGACCGTGGGGACGGTGTTCGGATCGAGAGCGCGCGCGACGATGTGCTGGATCGCGACCAGGTCCGGCGAGGAACGGAAGTTGAAAAGGAGGGGGAACCTTGCTCCGCCGAAATCGGACTGCAGAAGCTTAAAGGCGTCCTGACGCGCGCCGGCGAAGACCATGATCCGCTGCTTGTCGTCACCGACGCCGGTGATGATGGTTTGCCCGCCAGAGAACGCCGAATGCAGGAAGTCGTATTGCGCGTAGGTCGTGTCCTGGAATTCGTCGACGAACACGAAGGGATAGGTGGCGACGAGCGCCCGGCAGATGTGGGGATTGGCCCGTAGTAGCAGCTCCGCGAGCCGGTTGATGCCGACGAAGGTGAGTAAAGAAGTCTGTCTTGGAGGTAGTTGCGTCGCCCACCAGCGGGCGATGGTGAACTCGGCGGCGTTTTGGGGCGCGATAGGCCCCATCGGCAGGCGGTAGCTGCCGACAATCTTGGCTTCAAAGTCGCCCGCACTGTAGCCGGCGATTTCCGCCTGCCATTCCGGCGGCGCGCTGAGGCGGGCGAGCGTCAGGAAGCCTTCTATAGCCTTGCGCTTTGGGAAGGCGATTTCGTAGGGCCGGGTCGGGCGCCAGTTGGCGGGGATGGCGTTGAGAAAGCGATCGACCAGGTTCTTCGTGAAGGCGTCGAAAGTGACCGACACGAACCGGTTGGCGAACTCTGGCGGGCACCGCTGGCGGACGCGCGACGCGAGATTGTTGGCTGCATCTGTTTTGAACGAAATCGCCAGCACGCGGTGCGGCGCTCGGCAGAGGCCCGTCTCAAGCAAATAGTCAGCGCGTTGGGCCAGAAACTCGGTCTTGCCGGCCCCGGGGCCTGCGACCACACACGCCGAGCCGGCGTGGCGCAGGGCATTCCACGCCGCCGGTTCGAGACCGTTAATGCCGCTCGGGCGCCAGTCCTCTGGCGGAATAAGGCGCATGGTCAGGCACCCGCGGGAGGCGGCGGGGTGAGACGAGCGACAATTGAAGTCAGGAGTGCGCGCAGTTCTTCGGGAGCGGCGGCTGCGAGGGCAGCCGGGTCTTGTGCACTCAACACCCGAACGTGGGTGCTGGGCTTGCCGCGCCCCAGGAATAGATACCGATACCAGCGCATCAAACCGTCCTGGTCGGCAGCGTACAGGTGAGGCAGACCGTCGTCGCCGAGAACCGCCGTGCGCGGCTCCCCTGCAGGCGAGGGCCCCTGGCGGCCGGGTTCGACGATCTGATAGGCGAGCGGGAGAGCTTTCAGCATCGAATAGTCGAGGTCGAGGGGCGTACAGAAGAAGACATTGAACTGGCGCAACCAATTCATCCAGTTTGTGATATTCGCAGTGTCCTCGATCGGCAGAGCATCGAAAGCCTCCAGATTGGCGGCTGGCCCTTGGGGGTTAAGATGCTGTCCGAAGATGGCCTGTGACGTGACGTGGTTTGCGAGCAGTTGCGTGCAGGCCGTTTTGATGCGTCCCCACCCACCCCCAGAACGGCCCCAGTCGAGATCCAGCAAGGTGGCGTAGGGGATGTCGAGATCGGTCAGCAGTCGCCAGAGGTGGTTCACATGCCGACCGCCCAGCGGAACGACCGCAACAAAGGATCGATCGATGTCGAGGCCCATCGCCTCGGCGAGACGGGGAAGAACGACCTCCTCGGACGCACCTTCTCCCAGCACGACGAAGCGCGCGAAATAGAGTTCGGGATAGGTCCGCACGGCCTCGCGAATGAATTTCGATGCCTCTTCCTCGCCGACGGGGAGGTTGATCGGGCGGATGCGGGCCGTTCGATCATGCGGATCGAGCCGGAAGTGCCGGACCTGCGTCGGATCCACCCGGGCGAGGATGCTTGGGGAATGGCTGGAGACAACGGCCTGCGCCTGCGGCGACTTCGTCAGGTCCTGTATCTGCCGGACGATGCGTGAGAGATAGAAGGGAGCGAGATTGTTCTCGGGCTCCTCGATCGCGATGAGCGTGAGCGCCGGTAACGGTACGCCGCCAGCCTGGAAACCGGCCCCAGCAGGATCGGCGACGATCCCGGCTTCAACGTCCAGTGTCGCCGCGGTCATCGCCAAATGGAAGAGCGACCTCTGGCCATCGCTCAGGTCATCGAGGGCTCGCTCCCGGCCGACCTCATCGGGACGGAAGACCACCTCTACCTTCCGGATGAAATGCTCAAAACGCAGATCGAGCGGGCGGAAGACCGGCGTTGTGTCAGTCCCGGCGGTGTAAACTTCCTGCCACCGCCGCGTCACCGCTGCGGCAATCACATCGACGGCCGGCTCCCCGGCGAAAGCGCTGTTCAAGGCGGCGCCGGAGCTTGTGAACGTGCCGCGGACTCCCTGCGACCAGTTGATGGCGCGCCACAGCCTGCCGCGCAGAAATGCCGTCACCTGGGAGGCACCGTCCCGCGTCGCCGGCACGTAGATCATTTGGATCCGCGCCCGGTCGGCGGCTTTCAACTCGGTGCAATCAGCGTCGGTGAACGCCCCGAAGGTCCGGACCGCCCAGTATTTCTGTTCAATCGCACCATCGAGCGAACCGTCGTCGGTCCAGGTCGCTTCGAGAAGCAGGCGGCATTTCAGCTTGCCCGCCTCGTCGGCAGCCATCTGATGGAAGAATTCCGGAATTGCCGCGCCACCGGCGCCTTCGGCGTCTAGTTCTGGAAAGACAATAATTGCCTCTAGGACGAAGTTTCGCTGGAGGGGCGCAATAAGCTCGGTGGAAGGGACGTGAAAATCCTGACGCCGCAGTCGTCGCTGATCGCCCGTCACGCCGAAGAGGCGCTGCAGGGCCTGCATCAGGGCGGTCTTGCCCGCCCCGTTGACGCCGACCAAAGTGGTGAGGCCGGAGGTTAGATCGACGCTTGTCGCAACTGGTCCGAAGCAACGGAAATTTGTCAGTCTGAGCCGCTCAATAAACATTTTAGCCGACCTCCCTTTATTGGTGGCCGATCGCGTCAAGTTTCCCTTGATTGGCAGTCGCGGCCTTCCATGATTTCGTCACTTATACTTCATTGACCAGTAGAAGGCGCGCTGAAGCTTCAAGAACCGAGAAGCCCTAAGCACGCCTTTCTCAAGCGTTTTTTGCGACCGTCGAAAGCTTCGAAAATAGCGCGTGGCGGAGTTCGATCTGTAATCCGGTTTGACGAGTGTGCCTTGTTCGGAAGCGCTCAATCGTTTCGATCGCGGCAAGTGGTGTAGGTCCCTCAGCAAGTGCGAGCGGGACATGGCTGCCGATGGCGTCGGCGATCCGTGAATTGGCAAAGGGCACGTCGCCGTCGAGCACGTAGCCGAGCATGCACCCCACAGGCAGTTGCTCGGCATACTGCTCGGTGAGAAAACGCATCATGCCCTGGGTGACGTACACGGTGGCTAGGGAACTGCGGCTTCCGCCGTTGATCACGTTGAGCCGCTTGCACTCATAGGCCAGGTATCGCTCCCGATCCCAGTCGAAGAGTACGGCGATGTCGATGATGCCCTTGCTGTATTTCGACCCGTCAGCCGCTAGGCCGAACGGTTCGAACTGATACTCGACCCAATGGCATAACCGACGCACCACAACGTCCTTGGCAAGGCGATCGACGAGGTTGATGGTGATGTCATCTTCCCCTAGCTGTTCGGGAAGAACCGCCATACACTCTGGCCACGCTGCCGCGATCCTCTCCAGGAAGCGATCGTCAAACGAAACGAAGTTGTCGACCCATCCCTGCACATCACCGATCAGCATCAATCCGCACCCCGCTGTTGGGGAGCGGCGGCAGCTTGCTGGAGGTCGAGCGCTATTCCATCGGCATCGGCGAGCGCCGTGGAGCGCAGCCAGAAGCGCATCTGCATAGGCTTGATGAGGTAGAGGCAGTCCCCGACAAAAACGCGCATATCCGGCATGAGCTGGAAGTTACCGTCGAGGGGCCTGTGGATGTGGGCTGCAAGCTGCTCGAGTACCTCGCTGAGTTCGCCGGCCGCATCTTCGGCAAACTCTTCATGGCCGCCCAGATGCAGGCGCAGGATCGCCATATCAGCGCCGCGCGCGACAAGGCGCGCATCGATCTTCTTGCCTTTGAACCAGTCCGCGAGGCTTGCAGACAATGTGCGCGCGTATTGCGCGCGTTGCGGTTCGTCAGGCGCGCCCCAGAGTTTCGGGAAGTGGCCCTCATGGGGCTGAAGCGCAGGAAGGATCGCCTCGACAGTGTCGTCAATTAGCGCGATCTCATCGGGAGACAGGCAAAAATATTGGTACGCGAGCCGGTCGATCGTTCGAAGGATCTCGCTGTCATCGATTTGCATTGAGAACGGCTCGTTGGAGCGTTCGCGTGCGTCGTCCACAATCGCGATCAGCTCAAGGGCCGCTTGGGCCGCTGCGGTTTGATCCGGGACATCGTCGGGTGATGGAAACGGCAATCGCAACAGGTCGGCTTGCTTGACTTCCGGCCGATCCGAACCGAATGACGCGGTGCCATGAAAGGCATACCAAACCGCGATGCGACTATTGAGGATCGCCGTGAGAACCTTCGCGCGGTCACTTTGGCCGGCCGGCACCACGATCGCTTGCAAGATATCCTGGAAGGTCAGCGGCTGATCGCAGTAGGCCGCCCGAAGGCGGTTTTGCGACGTCTCCACCCCACGCGGGATAAGGATGCGCGAGCCATCGAACCCGGCCTCGAACCCGCGACGGCGAACCGTTGATGACGGGGCCGGCAGCAAGCCTTCAGCAGCCTGAGCCAGGCGCGAATAGGCTGCGATCGGCAGGTCTGGCAATCGACCGACATACTCGCTGGCCAGCGGAGGCGCATCGCTATCGCTGTCTTCATTGAAGGGCTGATAGCCTTGCCCGATTACCCATCGATCGCCTGGTTTTTCGCGGCGACGGCTCAGGCTGCCGTAATCGCTGATGAAGACCCCAAGTTTGGGAAGCCTCGCAAGGTAGGCGAAGAGTTTCGCGTCCGGCTCGCGCATCCAGAGGCGCTGCTTGAAGATGAGCGGGTTATCCAGGACCGCGCCCACTCCGAGGGCGGCCTTGTCGGAGCTGCTCAGCGTGATAACGCGCTTGATGCGCAGATTAAGGTCGGCCTTCGGCACCCAGTAGTCGAAGCGATACGGGAAATTATCCGGATTGGCGCTGCCGTAGATGATCAGAGCGGTAGGGCGATGGGCTTTCTCGAAAAGCTGGAATCGAAGGTCTGCGAAGTTAATGACGCGACGAACCTGGGATTTTCTGAAGAACGCATCACGCGCTTGGACCGTGTTTTGAGCGTGGTTGTGCAGGAACCCCATCGCCGGCAGCAAGAAGGCAATCAATCCACCGTCGGCGAGATGCGACAGGGCCTTCCAGCTGAATGCCCAGGCATCCTCACCACCAGGCGTGGGATAACCGGCCTTCTTGCTCCACTGCACAGACGAACGCGCCGGGCCGCGGCGGCTGGTCCATGGCGGATTGCCAATGATGACCTCGTATTGGGCGCCGTCAGGTGACACTTCGAAAAAGTCGCGGCAGACGAGGGTCTTGCCCCAAAGCTCCGGGAGGAGTTTCCCCCGGGTGATGAGCTTGCGGATGTCGCGTGGCGACACCTCCTCAAGGAGGGCGACGTAAAGCGAAAACACGGTGACCCGAACGGCGCCACCATTTAAATCCCAGCCATGAATCTGGCTCAGCAACGACAGCAGCGTTTTCCAGGAAATCGTCTGTGTCTTGTGCTTGGCGCGCCAGTGTTCGCAGAGCCGCTGGAACGAGCGGACGAGGAAAACGCCTGAGCCACAGGCGGGGTCGAGAAAGTTTCCTGTCGTCCTTGTCGCATCCGGCAACATTTCCCACGCTTGGGAAACGACCGTGTCGGCGAGGAACATGGGCGTGTAGTAGGCGCCGTTGGCGCGGCGTTCGGCCTCGCGTTCACCCAGAAACCGATCGTAGACGGCGCTGACGAGCTCGATCGGGATATAGCGGAAGTCATAGCCCCAGAACCGCTGCTGTCCGGAACGCGCCATTTCTTCATGGCCTGACCGGAACCGCGCCAGGATCGCCAGATGGACAGGCGTGACTTCTGGCGCCTCGCCCGTGGCCTCGAAGGAGCACGGCGCGACGAACAGATCGCCGTTGAAATCCGCGTGGAGGGTCCGGAAAAAGGACCGGAAGAGAGTGATGTCGCCGGTTTCCAGCAGTGCCGAAAAACTCTCCGCGCTCTTCTCGGAGACGGCGGCAAAGTAGGTGGGCGTTACGATCTCCCGGTCTTCAAGGTAGGCGATAAACATCGCCTGTATGAGCAGGGCCTGGGCTGCATCAGGAGCGAGCGCGGCCTTCTGCAGGAGGTCATGGGACGCATTCAGATTGTCGAGGAGGACCTGATCGATGCGTTCTTTCGGGGGGAAATACTCGCCGTAGTCCTTCCAAAGGCGGCCTGATTCCGCGCCGTAGATCAGATTTTGAAACCGCAGCGCTTCGGTCGTCAGGGTGAGGCTGTCGATGAGGCAGCGGGCCTCGAAGGCGTCGCCTGGATCGCTCAGCGGAATACGGGCGAGCGAAAACGCTCTGAGCGTATCGTCGGCGATAACCAGCAACAGGCTGGCCAGACCCTGATTCCAGAGTGCGCCGTGAAGATCGATAATAGCGGCGCGGTCGTAGTGATCGGCTTCCAGGATCGCGACGGTCGGGACGCCTTGGACGCAGAAGATCGCCGATACACCCATTTCGGTGAGGGCGGCTCGGATAGCCGGCGCGTGCGGCACGTCGCTGACGGCCTCGGCTGACTCGTAGAGTTCAGGCGAGCGCCGATGTGTGAGCCCCAAGCGGTCTTTCCACTCCGGCGCCAATGCCGATGCCAGGGTGGTGGTCATGCTCGTCTTCCACGTCGTTCGGTTTGCGGGCCGATCGCTGTCGGGGGAAACTGCAGATAGCCTTGAGCGAGATCCACCTCGGTAGCCGTTAGCGCCGACTGCAAGCGCGACACGATGGGTCCACAAGGAACGCATAGGGTGGAGGCGTCGGGCGACGGACGCGTCGACGTGCTAGCGTCAACGAGACGGATGCTATCCGCTTCGATTAGGGCAACGCAGGTTTCCAGCGAGAGCCAAGATTTGCCGCGACATTCCCTGAACAGTTTATCAAAACGGTCGCCAACCGTGCCAACGCGGACGCCGAAATCTCTGACCAATTCGGCCACGATCGCCATCGCGACTACGTCCCCAGGTGTGAAGCTTGGAGCGTGACCCTTATGCGCAGCCAAAGCGGGGATCGCATCCCTCCACGTCCGCAGCGCATCCACCGAAATGGAAAGCAGTTCGCGAATCTGGCTTTGGGTATAGCGCATCCACGCACACTACTGCGGAAATGGGCCCTTATCAATCGGGGGTAGACCCCCGATACGTACACCATCTGTTCTGTCTTGGCTGGCCCTATTCGGCGAGCTTCCGATCGGCGCGGTACTGAAGATAATCGAGATATTCTCGTTGCAGTGAGATGAGATGAACGACGGGTTCTTGCGTCGAACAGGGTGGTATAGCGCCCGAAAATCGGGACAACTGTCGCCGGTCAGCGGGCGGCAGCTATCGACCAGAACCAGTCGCTAAGAGCAGCGAACGCCAACGTCTGCTCCTGCCTCTCCGTTCATTTAGACGGCTTCTCCGTCCGGCCACCCGCATAGACCGCGAAGCACACCACAAGCAGGATCAGCCCGCAGGCGATCTCGAAAACCGTGAACGCCTGCGGGACGATGCCCTTTGGCACGAATCCGCCGCCACCGCTTGTGGTGATGGCGGACGCGCTGTAGAACAGGATGTCGGTGACGCTCTTGGGTCCATTGCCGCCCTCGTCATGCCAGCAGTCTGCCGGCACCAGCGCGAGCAGCATCGCGAAGTTCAGGATCATCTCGACATAGCTCGTGAGCGCCAGCTGGATGCGCCGGTGTCCGTCTAGGTCACTCCGCGCAGCCTTTCCCGCCAGCTTGTCGAAGGCGTCCCTATAGAAGGCGTAGAACACCTCGATCCCGCGCGAAAGGCAGTAGCTGCCGAGCGCGAACGCCACGATGTCAAACGCGGCGCCCGCGTCCGGCCGGCCGCCTTGGACGAAGGCAAGTTTGTTACCGCTGTACGCGACCATCGCCAGGACGAGCACGGCCGAGATTATCATGTAGAGCCTGTTCATCTGCGCGATCACGCCGGTGCGCGCCTTGCCGGTCCGGCCGCGCTTGCGGAACGACGCGAGCGCGTAGGTCCACGAGGTGAGTAGCGCGAGCCATTCGTGGATCGGCAGTTTCCCCGTCTCGTCATCGGGCTCGAGGCCGGGCTCGGCCGAGGGCATCACGCTTCTTCCTTCTTGATGAGGCTGCTGCGCGCGGCGTGGTCCGCGACGAGTCCACCGCCTTCGTCGAGCAGGAAGTTCATGTCGCCCGCGAGCAGCGCGGCGCGGGCCTGCTCGGCGTTCATGCCGGCGACCGCCGGAAGGACCGGGATGGCGGCCGAGATCAGGCTCCCGAAGAGCGCCTGATCGTAGGGCCGGAACAGGGGGACGCTGTCCGTCGTCCCGCCGATAACGACGTCCGTGCGGTCGGGCGAGATACGGGTCCAGAACCGTGGCCGGTTGATCAGGTCGAGGTTCGCCATGGCGAAGTGAGCGGCTAGGTCGCGCGCCTGGATGGTGCTCACCGGCCCCGTGATCTTTTCGACGATCCACATCACCCTGCTGAGCGCGGCGCAGGAGTCATCGAACACCGCGATCATCCCGGTCCTGCCCAGTTGCAGCAACATGGTCTGGGCGTCGGTGAACGTGATCAGGTCGAAGTCGGTCTGCTCGGCGTCGATCGGGAAGACGAACAGCGATCCAACGGCTTCGCACGCGACCGCGGCATTGATGTGGAAGGCGCGCGCGACCGCGTGCAGGTGGTGCATGTGCTCCCAGGTGTAGTCGGCCGAGATCGGGTCGTCGCCGAGCCGGCGGTCGAGGTGCCGCTTCAACCGGCGGTCCTTTAGGTGCAGCTTGAGGAAGATGAGGGCCATCCAAGTGAACGGCAGCAGCCCACCGTGCTTCGCGATGTGATCTTGGACCGCATCGCCGCCCGCGCGGATCAGAGCGCTAATCGGGTCCTCGAACGTCCGGGCCATCTCGTTGTTGCAGGGCTTGCAGCACGGGATAGTGTAGTTGCCGTAGACGGTCCGCTGGCCGTTCGGCAGGGTCACCGCCTTCTGGTGCAGCCCGAACGCGTGGAGCGTCCAGTTCGGGACGATGTGCTCGTCGTTGAACGCCACCTCGCGGCGCGAGCGGCCGCAGATGAAGCATGACTTCCCTTCGCAGATCGTCGTGACGAAGTCCGGCCACGAGAAGAGCAGGACGTCGCCGTCGTCGTTTCGGACTGTGATGTCGTGCGGGAGGATGGATACGGAGCTGTCGCCCGTCATTCGTCGTCGCCGAGGATCAGCTCAGTATCGATCGGCATCCACTCGCCGTAGACGCAGCCATGCCGCTCGACCACGCTGCCGAGAGCGTCCTGCCAGGTCTCGTTTGACGTCAGGTTGGATCGTCCGACCCGCAGATCGCGCCAGACGGGCAAAGAGCGCAGCAACACCTTCAGGCTCGCGACGATGTTCGGATGCGTCGCCGGACTGAACGTCACCCGCTGGATCAGGTCCGGCGTCAGCGGGATTGACATCAGATCCCGCTTCTCCGGCGCGAAGCCGAGAAGTCGATACTCGCGCTCGTCCCTGAAGCCGAACCGCTTGAGGAACGGCAGGCGGTGGATGTCCGTCGCGTCGACGGAGCCGATCTCTGACAACTGCACATACTCGACCTTCCGCGGGATGAAGTGGGAGCGGCAGGCCAGATGCGCCTCGAGCCGCTCCCGGTCGAAGACTACGCAGACGCCGGACTCGCCCTGCGCGAAAATTTGCCAGTGGTGGAACGTCTCGGGCGCCATCGTGAGGCACATCGCGCCGACGAAGCCGTAGTGCAGCGCCTGCTGGTAGAGCTCTAGGGCCCGCCGGTCGTTGGCATCGACCCAGTGGGCGTAGCCGAGAATGGTGATCTGCTCGCGCACGAGCATGTCGATGAGCACGGGCAGCGTGGTGTATCGGCGGAGGATGGTGTCGCTTTCCATGTCGGTAGACTAGACCACCGAGCGTTTGACACAAATGGTGACTTCCGATGGCCCCGGCCCATCGTCTTCGCCGCGGAGATTCCTACATTCGCGGCATGAGCATCGTCGACCGAATGATCCAGTTCTCCACCGTGGGCACCGTCATCACGTGCCCCGAGATGGAGCTGCAGGCCGGCGACCACGAACCGGCAGTAGTGGTCGGCGAAGGCGAGATCACCGTGAAGAGCACAACCTTGTTCGAATACATCCTGCGCGGCACGCCCGCGGATGTCGGGCATGCGCTTCGGACGCTTCGTCGGATCGACGCGGACCCATACGACGGCACTCTCCGTGAACGCCTGGACGTTAAGACGGCGGACGGCATGTCGCTCTCGGGCGGCTGGACGATACCTAAGGTTCACGTCCCCGATGACGGTGGACCGTGGACCTTCACAGGCGAGATCGAATCTCTGTCGTTTCACGAGGACGGCTCGTTCGAGCCGGGCACCGAGGTCGCGTTCACCCTACCGCGTGGCCACCGCGCTAGGCTGGTGCTCCGACGCTTCATGGAGGAGGTCGGCGAAGGTAATCGGCGCGAGAAGACACTGGTCATTAACGGAGCAGCGTTGCGGCTTACGCTTGACGATGACGCCGACCTCCTCATCATGCACGCGCCCTTGAGCGACCTCCTTCGCCCGACCTTCGCCGAGAACTGGCTCGGGGAGCCCCTGCGGATCATGTTTGGCCAACTGATCTATCCGCGCTTCGCGCTGCGACAGTCCGAGATCTGGTCGATGGGTTGGGTGCGACCATCGCCGGCATGGTCCCGCGAGTCCGACGCCAGCGCTTTGTGGCAGGGTCCCAAACAGCTGATCGACGGCAATGGTTTCTGGGAGACCTATCGCCGACTGCTGTCGCTCATCGCATCGGCCCGCGACACGCGGGGCCATCCCAACTGGGAAGCGAACCGGCTGACCGAGCTTTACGTCGAGGTCGCCCAGGCGGCGCGCGGGTCGCGCTGGGTCTGGGCTCTGACCTACGCCAGCGCAGCCGAAGGCGTCGTCGGCATGCTGGGTCTCGAAGATATACCGCGCGTGGACATGAGCGATGAGCAGATCGCCGAACTCGCCGATGCGGTGAATTCCTTCAAGGCCTACGTCGACCAGTGGAAAGGTGATCCGCGACCAGTCCAGCCTGCGAAGAACGCGGCGGACCGCATGCTGAAGACGACGGCTGCCATCGCGCTGCGACATCTCCGCTCGACGAAGTGGATCACGAGCGACGAGTATGGCGCGTGGGACAAGCTGCGCAACAAGGTGATGCATGGCAAGCTAGTGTCCCCTTATTCGAGCGCCGAAGATGATAAGCTGCTGCTCGATCTCTCCGGGCTTCTCCACGCGCTGACCCGCAGGCTCATCTCCGACATCGACCCCAATGCGGCACCGGTCTCCGGTAAGGACGAGTAGGCCGCAAGGTGAGCGACCATCTTCATCTCCAACAAGTACCGCCGAAGAGCTGCGATCACCTCGAGTAGCTGTGCTATCCTTTGCGTCCTTCCTGAAGCATTTGGGTAAGCGATAGCAAATCCGAGCCAAAATAATAACCTGAACGAGCGGCTGGTTTCGAGAATCGATCAAAGGGCGCCCAATGACTGCAACTGGATCACGTTGATCCCTGTGCGTAGCGCTCACATCGTCCCTTTTCTGCGCGGCCTCAATAGACCCAGGACTCAGTAGTCCATGTTGTCATGGCGGTCCATTTCATAGCCGATGCGATCGAGGAGTTCTTCAACCGACTTGGCCCCGCCCGCCAAGGCGATCGCATAGCGCTCTAACCCGGCCTGGTGAAATTGCGGTTCCACACCCCACCGCACAAACTGGTGTGGCAATTCGAAGTGACCTGTTGAGAGGAGTGCATCGACCTCGTCAAACACCACGCAAGTTTCATTGTGGCTTGTTGGGGAAATAGGGAAGAAGCTCATCCGCACGCGTCCGCGATAGCGGGACAGGTTAGCGGGAATCGCTCCTACGCGCGGCAGGTGAAAGTGGAAGGAGCCGCCGTCGTTCTCGACGCCGCCGTGCGATAGAGGGTTCCGAATTGTCTCCTTAACGCGGCGCAGCCGTCCCATGAGGCCGCTATTCAATGTGCTGCCTGCTTCCCGGACGAGTATTCTGAGGCGGTCATCCCAGCCCTCCGCCAAGAAAGCCTTGAAGCCGCCTGACGGCAGGGGGCGGCCTATGAACGCCCGCAGAAGCAACAGGCGATGCTCCAAGCCGCTGAACCAGGCTTCGACCATGGCCCCGGACGCGAAGAACCCTTCTTGCTCGGCCTCAATTTGCCATTTCACTCCGTCGAAGATGCTAGCTATGATGTCAGGGGCGCCCTCCGCGTTCAGAGTCGGGCCGACGGGCTCGTCCTCGGTGCGCGCGAAGCTTTGGTCGGCGAGCTTGCGGAAATAGCGATATCGGTCCTCGTGCAACGCCATCTTATTGGCGAGCGTAAGATTGCCTTCGCTGATCTGCGCTTCGGCAACCATTTTGAGGAACGGCTCCAGAAGCCTTAATGACGAGGACAACTGGCCCGAGACGCGTCTTAACAGTTCGGGCTTCAGACCGTGCCGACGTAGGATGCGAAAGCCTTGCTTCCTGAGCGCGAATCCGAATGGCTCTCCTTCCACCGTGGCGTGCACGATCCAACGCACCTTCTCGCCGGGGCCGGTCCAGCGGAAACCCATTACGTCCCGCAGCGCGAACAGGACCAGCTCCGGCACCGGGAACATATCCAAGTCCGGGTTGTGGGCAGATAGATCCCATTCTGACACGCCCGGCGGGAAGCCGCCCTCGAACCCCCTAAGTGCCTTGCCAAGCTTTATTTGAAGATGCTCAAGCTGTTGAGCAAGTTCAGATTGCGGATTGTTGATCACAAAGTGTGGCGTAGCATCCATAAACCTTACGTCCAAGTAGCAGACCCGATCGACATCGGGTGATCCTCTAGGAAGTGAACTGTGGCCAAACCGCCGACATGAATGAATGGCCGAAGTTGGGAACGCAGAAACGAGCCGCGGACGGCCGGTTATGGGTCGTCACGGCGCGCTCCAGCGGGGTCGCGCGACGGTGACAAAATTCGCCTAGAAGGTATTGGCGTAACCTGTCGGACTGTCGGTGCCAAAGTCCACGCCATGGAGGTTAGCCTGAGCTACGAATGCATCAGAATCGGCGACGCTCGACGAACCGGTATCCTGTTCGACTGGGAGAAGTGGCTTCGGAGCGCCGACGAACTTTACGGGCGCTTTGCCGACCGACTGGAGGGAGATTCACCGTTCGACTATCACGAGGTTGCGTCCGTAGGTTTCCTGTCTAACGCTGCAGCGATGGCAGGGTACTTGCCGATAAACGAATACGACGTCTTCAAGCGTGGTAAGTCTGACAAGCGGACTAAGGTACGAGGTAGGGCCGACCTCTGGTTCGACACTGGGCCCCGCTGCTACTCATTCGAATTCAAGCGAACGCGGCGACCTGTGACGACCGGCTACCTAGGGCAGCGCCTTGAACAAGCCTTCTCAGACGTTGAGTGCGTCGATCGAGACGAATATCACCATGCCGCCGCGTGCCTAGTGACCGTCGCGCGCGAGCCAGTCCGGATCGATACTTGCCGTCGTTTTGCCGCCGGCGCAGGAATCGACGCCGCCTACATCATCGGGCCTCGCAACGAACCGGCTTTTCTCTTCTTTCGGCTGAGATCCTAAGTGCCTATAAGCCGATATGAATGGATGACTGAAGTTCGGCAGGCGAACGAAATATCTAAATGATCGATCGCCGCTTAGTGCGGCCTCGCTAATCGTGCCGTTGATCACGACTCTCCCGCCATCTAAGCTCATCATCATCAATGGGCACCGATGAAAGTACCTCATGAAGCGGCAGACCTACATAGCGCACGGCCGCCTCGCGTCTCGTGAGATCCGCCTCGATGCTGCCCGCAATCAGCGCCACGGCGTGCAGGTCATGGCTTTTGAGCAGCTAGCGGCGCGTCTTGCCGGCGGTTTCGCGCAAGCGATCGACGCGGAGACGCTCCGCGATGCGATTCAGCAGGCTCTGCCGGAAACCAATCTGGGGGAGCTGGATGCCATCAAGCTCTTGCCCGGCATGGTAGGCGCCGCGGCTGATACCCTGCACAAGGTTTGGCGGACCGGGATTGACCTCTCGGAGAGGGCAGGCGACCATCCTCGGCTAGCCGCTATGGCGACACTTGAGGAGGCAGTCCTCGCGCGTTTGCCTTCATCGATGCTGCGCCCGGTCGATCTTGCGTCCAACGCGATGGCCCGCCTCCGCCACGCGCCAGCGCTCTTTGGCGAGATCGAGATCGTTGGCATCAGCGAGCTCTCGCCCTGCTGGCGCGATCTGCTGCTGGCTCTGGCGCGCACCTTGCCTGTGCGCTGGATCGCCGGTCCGCGCTCGGTGCCCGCGTGGCTTGAGGGCTCCGCCGTCCAAATCCTCCGCTCGGGGCCGACCACGCCCCAGGTAGAGGCGATGAGCGCCGCCAGCGGCTATCACGAGGCAATCGAGGCGCTGCGCTGGGCGCGCGAGCTGATCGCAAGCGGCACCGCCAAGCCGTCGGAGATCGCGATCGCGGCCGCAGCGCCCGCCGCCTACGACAATGAGTTCATGGCCCTGCGCGCAGACGCCAACATAGACCTTCACTTCGTTCACAGCGTTCGGGTCGTGACCACCCGCGATGGCCAGACAGCCGCAGCGCTTGCCGACATATTGGTGCGCGGGCTGTCGCAATCGCACCTGCGACGGCTCGCGACGCTGCTTGCTGGATCCGGGCCATTCCAGGTGCTGCCAGACGGCTGGCAGCGCGTGCTGCCGCCCGACGCCCCACTGTCCTCTGCAGACGCCTGGGAGCGACTCCTTGGAAGCCTCACCCCAGATCGCTGGCCTGATGGCGTCGACCACGGCGCCAAGCTGCGCGCGATCATCGAGAAGCTCAGCCGCGGCACCGACGACGCGGAAGAGATCGGACGGGCATTCCTGTAGGGCGGCGCGCTCCGCATCTGGAGAAAGGCACTGCTTG